>Ga0116144_10002689_pt1 | contig 18781 bp, 15 predicted proteins | sample AD_UKC035_MetaG_FD_89746 | JGI IMG/M metagenome (GOLD analysis project Ga0116144, IMG submission 89746) | Active sludge microbial communities of municipal wastewater-treating anaerobic digesters from USA - AD_UKC035_MetaG | ecosystem: Engineered > Bioreactor > Anaerobic > Digestate | place: USA...
AATCGGAAACATTTGTTCTCATGCCCCCGTGGGTATGGGAGCAGTTAATCATAACGTCAGAAAATTTTATGCCGAGGATATCAGATATCCTTTTTCTCATTTTTGCCGAATGTTCCCTTCCTATTCCAACAAGGTCCACCGCACCTATGAAAATCTTCTTTCCTTTCTCCTCAAGAATCAGGGAAGTGAAGGTCAAAGGGTCATTGACCCCGTCGCTCAAATCGTTTCTTCCTCCGTATCCGGCCATGTAAGTCGCCCATTCAGGAGTTATACTCACCCTGTCAATCCCGAATCTCATAATTTCTCCTTTACCTTTGTAAATATCCGGCCGTCAGTCAATTTTCAAGGCATGAAACGTAAGCCATACTCAAAAAATTATTCTTCGGGCCTTCTTTTTCAAAGATTCATGTTTTTCCCTGCATTGAAAAAATTAGTCTTTTATTGATGTTATCAGCTTTTCAACATTTTGTCCAGACATATTATCGCCTTTTGACTTTTCTGCGCAGGCTCTTCATTTTCCCTTTTTCCATTTTCCCGACGAAGTAAAGATAATCGTAAGAGCTCTCTGAAGGAACAATTGCTTCGCCCTGCCAGAGAAGATGCGGTCCTCTCGATTCCTTTCTCCTGCGGCAGCCTTCCACAACTGAAATTGCAGTAAGAACGGCATTGTATACTTCGAAATACAAGCGCAGGTTTGATGAAGGCCTCAGGTTGTCCAAAAATTCCACGAGTTCCTTTTTCAATGCCGAAAGGCCTCCTTCTTCTCTTTGAATAGAAGCATGGATAGTCATTTTCTTTTTGACTTCCTTCAAAATATCCTTAAGCCCGGTTTCAGGGAAATCCCCCGCATATTTCTTTGAAAAATCCATTTTCATACCTGCCCGACCTGCCTCTTTTTTCCCGCTTTTTATCCTTCTGACTATTTCCAGAGCCGCCCTTTTCCCGAATACCTGGGTATCAAGCAAAGCATTTCCGCCGGGACGGTTGGCGCCGTGCTGTCCACCTGCAGCCTCTCCGCATGCGAAAAGCCCTGTTACGCTGCTTTCACTGTTGCCGTCTATTTTTATGCCTCCCTGGAAATGCTGCGCCGCACTGAATATTTCAACTTTTTCCATTGATACATCAATGCCTCTTTTTAGAAAATGTCCGTATATCCCGGGATTTATAAACTTCAGCCTGTCGCATGGGCGTTCCGATTTAAGTTCGAAACCTTTTTCCCTGTACCACTTTCTAATATCCTGCGGTATATTTACCCCTTTCCATCCAGAAGGGTTTTCCGTGTAATCAAGAAACATGCTTCCTCTCCTGTAAGCAATTATGTCCAGTATCCTGCTTTCCTCCTCGTTGGAAACTGGCCAGCTTGCTCCTTTCCTGAAGGTGATATTGAAAACATCAGACGGGTTTTCATATATGCCCCTGAGAACTTCCCTGCCTTCTCTGTCGACAATCCGCGGGAGAGCCCTCATAAGAGTTCCCGAACATGCGACCTTCAGCTTCCTGCTGCATAAACCGAACTGTATAAATTCCATGTTCACCAGTTCCGCCCCGCAACGCAATGCAGCTCCGTATCCGTCTCCCGTCATACCGGAAGGATAACAATTGTCTTCAAATATGCTTCCCGCTCCGCCCGTGGCAAGAACAACAAAACCCGTATTGAAAAAATGCAGGATTTTGCTGCCATCCACGCAGACAGCCCCCTTAACTTTTCCTTCCCTGCCTTTCATTATATCGGCAATCATGCAGGTTTCAAAAAGAGTAAACCTGTATTTTTCAAGCCTTTTGAGAAGATGTTTTTCCATGTCCCAGGCGGTATAAGGCCCTGTGTAACATGCCCTCGGATATACTGAACCGTCCGTGAGAAACTGAACCAGGCGGCCTTTTTCATCCTTCGCAAAAGGGACCCCTGTGCCTTCAAGATATGAAACGGCATCCTCGGACTCTTTTGCCAGTATTTCGGCCAGGGGTAAATCGCTTACAAACCTTCCTATTTTGAATATGTCCCGTGAATGGAACCTCCAGTTATCCTTTGAGGCAGGCAGGGTATACGGCATAGTCGCATGGAAAGCCATGCGGTCTGATACCGCATTTGCCGTTGTTCCGCATTTTCCAATCCTGCCTTTTACAACAAGAGCAACACGTATTCCAGGCAAGCTTTCAAGAAGGGTAACAGCCGTCTTGAGTCCTGCCGCCCCTGCCCCAACAACCAGTACATCGCAGTTATGAACTTTTGTTTTCATGGCATTATCACGGATTTAAGAACATCCTTGTCATTGACGCTTTCTATCGCCGCCCTTGCATCTTCAAGGGAATATCTCCTGCTAATCAGTTTTCCAAGAGAAGTTTTGTATTTCTCCGCAACATTGAAGGCCTTTAAAAGATGAGAAGTATCGCTGACCCATATTCCCTTTACGGTTGCATTTTTCCTTACAAGATTTTCGTAGATATCAATCCCGACAGCTCCTACGGGAACCGCAACTCCGGCAATAATGTACTTTCCGCCTCTGTTAATAAAACATTGCCCGGTTTCAATGGCACCGGAAGTGCCTGCCATTTCAAAAACGACATCGGCGCCCTTTCCGCCGGTTATTTCGTTAATGAATTCTGCCTGTTCTTCCAATTTCATAGTATCCCTGTACATAAGATGTTTCACCCCGAAATTTTTTGAAAGCTCCATGCGCCGGCGGCTTTTTGAACTCCCAGACATGATAATTTCCCCCGCGCCTTTTTCCCTGCAGAAAAGGGAAGTGAAAATCCCCAGGGGTCCCGGCCCCTGTATCAAGACTGTTTCCCCGCCCTTCAGGTCAGCTTCTTCGACCGCATGATATGAAGTGGCCCCCGAACATCCAACGGGAACAAGTGTTTCAGGAGGTATGCGGGAATCTGCTTTAACTGTATTGGTTTGGCGGGAAAGTTTTATAAACTGTGAATAACAGCCGTTGGGAAATGGCCTGTCACTTACGCTCATGGTTATTCCGTAAACCCTGCGGTTAGCACATAAATAAGGCTTCTTTTCAACCGCGCAATAAAAACATCTTCCGCAGACAAGACCCCTGTCCCAGATAATCCTGTCTCCATGTTTCAGCCTTTCGCCCTTTATATCATTGATAACGCCCTTGAAATCCGAAACAATCCCAACTCCTTCATGCCCTGGAATCATGGGCAGTCTTATCCTCGGGTCCCTGCCCGAAAAGATGTGGAAATCGGAACCGCATATTCCTGCGGACTCAATCTTTACAAGGATTTCTCCTTCGCAAAGAGGTTCCAGTTCAAACTCGGTTAAAACTGGCCCTTCATTGAATTGCTCGATTACGGCAGCTTTAAATTTCATTCTTCACCCTGTCAGAAAATTCCGTCTACAGGCGCCCCGCAGACGCCGCACTTTTTGTTTTTGATTTTATTTTCAGTAACCTGGAACCCGTACCTTCTGACAATTACCGAGGTGCAGGAATTACAGAAAGTGTTTTCCCCTTCATCTCCCAAAAGATTGCCCGTATAAACATACTTTATGCCTTTTGCAAGTCCGATTTTTCTTGCCTCGTTTATTTTTTCAACAGGAGTTGGATAATGGTTATTCATTTTATAAACGGGAAAAAACCTGCTTATATGCCAGGGAATTGAAATGTCAATATCTCTTATTATTTCTGCAAGTTCATTTATCTGGTCAGTCGAATCGTTATATCCCGGTATTAAAAGTGTCGTTACTTCAACCCATATCCCGAGTTCTTTCATCAATTTTATATTGTCCAAAACAGGTTTTCTTTTCGCCCCGCAAAGTTTTCGGTAGAAATTTTCATCGCCCTTAAGGTCCACGTTGGCCGCATCGAGATGAGGAGAAATTAGCTTAAGGGCTTCGACGCTCATATATCCGTTTGTGACAAAATTATTCATGAGCCCTTTTTCTTTTGCAAGTTTTGCAGTTTCAAAAGCAAATTCAAAAAACATGGTGGGCTCGGTATATGTGTATGATATGGATTTGCATCCGGAAACGGAAGCGGAAGTTACAACCTGTTCCGGGGTATACGGACTTCCGCCCGGAATGGCGTCTTTTTTTACAGACTGGGATATCGGGTAATTCTGGCAAAAAACGCATGAAAAATTACATCCGGCGCCGGCAATAGAATAAGAGAGGGAACCCGGCAAAAAATGGAAGAAAGGTTTCTTTTCTATAGGGTCGACGCTCTCGGCGACAAGCTTACCGTAAATAAGGGAAAAAATCTTTCCTCCCCTGTTGACTCTCACCCCGCATATCCCTATCTCGCCTTCCTTCAATACACAGAAATGATTGCACAGATAACACCTGGCTTTGCCGCCTTCGGCAGATTCCTGAAACATGGATTCTTTCATTGGAGTCTGAAAGTGAATACCACGGGGGAATTGTTTCTTAAAACTTCAACGGTAACAACATCAACCCGGTCCCTGGTAATCTGGTTATAAACCGTAAATCCTCTCGCCATGCTGTCAATAAGCACGCCGTTGACTCTTTTGAGTACGTCTCCGCTTCTGAAACCGTACTGGTAAATGAGACTCTCCGGAGGGATATTGCCTACCCTGAAACCTTCTATCTTGCCATCCTGGACATTGGGAGACACCTGTAAATTTTTCATCATTTCCGTATCTTTCATTACCTCTTTCATTGTACTTTCAAGATTTATATGCACAGGCTCGCGAAAGGCTGGAATTGCCGGAACGTTTACATCCGCAGGCATTTTCAATTGAGGAGTGTCAACCTTTGCGTTCAATCCAGGGGCAACTTCCACGAAACCCCCGGCTTCCGGCTTCTCAAGTTCAATTAAAATCTTCCTCCCGTCATACATGAAAGCAACGTTTTTTTCACCAATGGCAACCAGTTCGGCGTCCTCAACAAATTCGCCCTCCTTCAATATGAATTCTTCATTTCTTTTTTTAAAATTTATGACAATGTAAGAATCCCCGTTTTCAAAATACACTATTCCCTTCAATTCAAGCAATGTATTCAAATCAGGCGGAGGCGGAGGTTTGAGGATAGTTGTTACGGCTATGTTTTGCTGAGGCGGAGGTGGAGGCGTTTCAGAAAATATATTCCGCTTCATGATGACAGAATAATTTCCGGTTGCATAAATTGCAGCAGGCAGAAGAAGGAATAAGACCTCCATTATATATAACGTTCTCATAATTTTACATTTTAACATCAGGCAGGGTTGAAGGTCAAGCTGAATATTTTTTATGGAGGAATTTCAGCTAAATACAAATTGGCTTTACATAAAAATCGTAGTGTGGTATAATCCTGTTATGATGAAAAAGATTATTTACCTGTTTTTTGTCATTCCCGGAATACTTTTTTCTGTACCGCTTTTTTCCAATACACTGACGGTCCAAATGCCTGAAACCCCCTTTATACCTGAAGAAGTGAAAGTCCAGGTGGATAAGACCTTCTCAGTATATGCCGTTGAAAGAGCCGAAGCAGCTTTCAAACTCGGATTGATGGGTGAAAAAGCCAGAAAAGCAGTGCCTTTCCTTATGCGGCTTTTAGACGATAACCTTCCCGTCTGGTGCAGGTATAACGGATACGGATTGTGGACATCGCCCGGCAAGGAAGCATCCAATGCTATCGCTCTCATAGGACAGCCTGCTTCGGATTACCTTTCCCTGCTTGTAAACAAATCCCACCCTTATGTCTTCTTGAACGATTACATGGAAAGAAACCTGCGGTTCGCCCTGAAAAAAATTACGGGCGGAGACTACGGAAACGATTTCAACAGGTGGTCCGAACTCTTAAAAAAAAACAGGCCTGATGATAAACAGACCGAACCTCAATGAAAAAAATCCATTTTTTTCTTTGTGTTATTTTCAGCTTGCTGACACTTGCCATATGTGCGCAAACATGGGCTGCAGTGATAAAAGTCGATTCCGTAAGAGTTCCTTCAGAACAGGCGTTCGTGGACATACCCATTGAAACAACCGTTGAGAAGGATTTCTCAGGGTACCAGCTGACGCTTAATTACAACAGTAGCATATTAAGAGCCACCGGGGTAAGCAAAGGAAATGTCGCGTCAGCTTTTTCGCTTATAAGCAACATAAACAGACCGGGCACAATAAAAGCCGGAGGATTTGACCCCGGACTCAACGGAGTCTCGGGCAGCGGGACACTTCTAAACATAACATTCGAAATATTGAAAAGCGGAACCTCCCACCTGTCACTGTCAGGAGTAATGCTGAGCGACAAGGAAGGCAAGAATTTGCAGGTGAGCGTAGTTAACGGGAAAATAGATGTGGAAGGGAAACCTTCAGATAATCCTGCAGAGGAAACGCAGCCTGCAGAGATAATTCCAGAAAAGCAAAATACAGTATCTCCGGCTGGCACTATATCATCTTCAATTGAAAAACCCATTGAGAGTGTCCCGCAGGACAGGGCAGAAAGAGCCAAAATTCTCAGGGAGAGAATAAGCGAAAGAGCAACGGCGAAGATGGTAAGAGAAACGCCTGCTGTTCAACCGGGCATGGCTCAGACATCTGAATCTCCTGCATCAGGCAACCTTATCCTCTTTATCCAATCGGAATACGGCAATCCTTTTCCCCTGAGAGGTTATTCAACTCATAGAAAAGGTTCAACCGTTACATGCGAAATTGAAAAAGAAATTTTTGTCAGCGAGATGGAAAAAGCTGTATGCAAAGGCTTCAGGGGCAAAGGTTCTGTTACGGCAGGCAACACTAATAAGGTTTCCTTTCAGATATCACAGGACACTACGTTGACATGGTTATGGCAGAAAACTTCTGCCGGGAAAGATTTCATCCTTGAAATAAAGCCGGCAGGCGAAATGGAAGATGAACTTGCCATTCCTCTGAAAGCCATATATTACGGAGGCCTTCGGTTACCCATAAAACTGACCATTTATGGGCTGCCGGAATCCATTGAGGCGACACTCGCACAAAAAGAAATTACATATGAGCAAAGAGAAAACAGCCTGTTGTTAAAGAGAAAAAGCAAAATCCCTCCAGGTGAATACAGAGTAAAAATAAACGCATCCTGCGGCAGCGTGAAAAAAGATTATGATATAACAATTCTCGTGCATGGCAAAATAAAAAAGTCGGTTACAAAAAAGGAAGGCAGTCTTTCCATTACTCTGCAGCCTGAAAAAAACATAGAAATAACCGACTCGTTCCGGATGGCGCTCAATTTTCCGGCAAATATGATGAAACTTAACAAGGTACTGCCTGAGTCATTAAGTTACAAGATGTGGGGAAAAGACATACTGGCAGTCGCCGGCAATTTCAATGAAAAACCTATCAATATATCTTTTGAAATACAGAAACCTTCAACAGACATATTCCTGAACATAGATTCCCTTATTGTTCTTGATAAAAACGGCAAGAAAATACCGGTAAGAATATCCGAAGAATGAAAGCCGGAGATTTCAGCCTCTCGATTTTCCTCCCGAAATATTTATGACAGTTCCCGTTATGTAAGATGCAAGGTCGGAGATGAGAAAAGCGACCGTATCGGCAACCTCCTCGAGAGTCCCTACCCTTCCCATTGGAATGGAAACCTTTTCATATGATTCCCTGAGCTTGTCAACAGTTATTCCCCGGGCGTATGCAAGAGCCCTTTCATATTCCTGTGTCCTCAAGGCTGTAACTTCAAGTATTCCGGGAGCCACGCCCGCGACCCTTATGCCGTATTTTCCCAGTTCCTTGGCCCAGCTTCTTGTAAAAGAATAGAGAGCTGCTTTTGTAGATGCATATACACTCTGCCCTTCGGAACCTTCAAGTCCGCTTTCCGAAGAAACATTTACGATAACCCCTCTTGTTCTCGCTTTCAGCATCTCCCGTGCAACTGCCTGGGCGCAAAACAGGGCGCCCTTCTGGTTTATGGCTATCATCCTGTCGAAAATCGATTCGCTTATCTCTTCCTTTCCTGAAGGGTCAACCAGCAACCTCGGGATGAGGATTCCCGCATTGTTTACCAGGAAATCTATCTTCCCGTACTTTTCTGTTACCTTCTTTACCATGCCTTCTATGCTTGTTTTCAGGGAAACGTCGGTCTTAATGAATTCCGCCCGGCAGCATTTTCCGCGGCAATTCCTTTTATTCAATTCTTCACAGGCTGCCAATCCCTCCTGCTCATTAACATCGGCAATCACAACCGATGCGCCGGTTTCAAAAAGCTTAAAGGATACGGCCCTTCCTATTCCCGAAGCCCCTCCTGTGATTATCCCCGTTTTTCCCGCCAATTCTATTTTAACCATTATCATATCCCTCACAATTTTCCAAAAAACATAAGTATCCCTATGCAGATAAAAAGAATTGCCCCGACATACCTTACCAAATCTGGTTTCAGATATTTTCCCAGCATCGCACCTGCCGCAACCGTCACAACAGTTACAATCATATAGGCTGCTACAGAACCTGCCCATACGGAAAACGGCCTTCCGGATTTTGCGGAAAGGCAGAGGCCTATAAGCTGTGTCTTATCTGCAAGTTCCGCCACCAGGATAGCCGCAAACGCCGCCGTAAATACTTTAAAATCCATATTTATGTCTCCCAATGTGCCTTTTTTTCCTTCTCCCCGAGAAGAGAAGGTGCAGTATGAGGGGGCAAGCCATGAGATTTGAAATACACCCCTCACCTCAATACTCTCCCAAATGAGGAGAGGAATTTAGAGAATAAACACTTTCATACGCTGATAGTTTACATATCTCCTGATTTTATAATTCAACGACAGCCTTTACAACTCCATCCTTGTATTCAGCAACCATTTCAAGAGCTTCTTCAACTCTTTCCAACGGGAAGGTATGGGTGACCAGCGATGAAAAAGGCAATTTTCTTTGAGCTATAAGTTCAAGGGCCAGTTCAGACATATGCGCAGACCTGCGCACGTTGATAATCTGCAGCTCCTTGCGCCTTACAACCGAAGCGTCGAACTCAATCCTGTTATCCGCGGGAATACCGTAAATTACGGTCTTTCCGCCTATTCTTGCGACTTCTGCACTCTGTTTGAAAGTTTCCGCCTTTCCTGCCGCTTCATAGCCTATGTCCACGCCTCTTCCTCCCGTCTCTCTTCTTACCACATCCGTAATGTTCTCTTCAGATGCAAGGACAACCCTGTCAGCTCCAAGCTTTACCGCCATATCAAGACGGGGTTTATAAAGGTCGCTGACAAAAATTTTTTTCGCCCCCGCGGTCTTAACGGAAAATAAGACAGAAAGCCCTATGGGTCCGGCACCTGTAATGGCAACCTCATCGCCCAAAGACATCCCGCTGAGTTTAACCCCGTATAAGCCTATCGCCAGAGGCTCAGAAAGTATCCCCTCATTATAATCAATTTCTGCAGGCAGGGGAATGAGATGTGTCTGGGGCATTACGACAAACTCTCTTAACGCCCCGTCAACCGGAGGAGTCCCAAAAAACAAGACATGAGGACACAGGTTGGGTTTTCCCTTAAAACACTGCTCGCACATTCCGCAGCTTATCCCCGGCTCTATCGCAACCTTGTCTCCCTTTTTCACCTTATTCACAGCTTTTCCGGTATCCACGACTTCCCCCGCAGCTTCATGCCCCAGAATTATGGAATCCCCGACAACCTGGTCTCCTATCCTGCCTTCGAGGTAATAATGGATATCAGAACCGCATATGCCAACGCTTTTTACGCGCACGAGCACATCTGTATCTTTTTTTATTTCCGGCCCTGGAATATCTTCTATTACAATTTTTTTCTTTCCAGCAAGGTATACAGCTTTCATTTTATATCCTTCCTTTTCAATTTTGCCATTATATAAGATTGCACACAAATGAATAATTTAATATTTTTAACTTTTTTTGTCAAACGATTGTTGACAAAAAGGAGGGTTCATATAAAATATAACTCATAAACATTTCAGGAGAGGGAATGACAAAAAACATAACAGATACGTCCAAGCCGGAGCTTGCAGACCGCGAAAGATTCAGGCGGCAGATGCATTTCCAAACTATTGACAGGGGAGTCCACTGGGAATTCGGGTACCTTCCTGAAACTATAGAAAGGTGGCAAAATGAAGGTTTGCCTCCTGATTTTGACAATTCCGGAAGGCATTCTTCGGTAGAAAAATTCTTCGGTGTTGACCCTGTTTTGACGGTGCCCGTCAATATGGGAATATTTCCTCCTTTCGTTGGAGAAATCAGGATTCTCGAAGAAAAGAAGGGGAAAAGGGTGGAACAGCTTCCCGACGGCACAATACAGGAAGTGCAGACAGAAGGAGTTCATACCATACCACACTATATAAAAATGGCTGTAAGCAGTAGAGATGATTGGAAAAGATTCAAGGAGAGGCTTAATCCGGATACCCCGGGAAGAACCACGGTGGACTATAAAAAGATTAACGATGAATACAGGCATTCAAAATGTCCAGTAGGCATATCTTTCGGTTCATATTTCGGAGTCCCGAGAAGCTGGATTGGATTTGAACAGATTTCCCTTATGCTGTATGACCAGTTAGACCTGGTTGAAGAGATTATCGAGACCCTGACCGCACTTTACGAAAGAAAACTGGAGCAGGCCCTTTCAGAAATAGAAGTTGACTTTGCAGCAGGATGGGAAGACATCTGCTTCCGCAACGGGCCCATGATAAGCCCGTCAATGTTCAAAAACATTGTCGCTCCGCGGCTCAAAAGGGTAACATCCCTCTTAAAGCAGCATGGCGTTGACGTGATATGGACGGACTGCGACGGCAACATCAACGACCTTGTGCCTGTGTGGTTGGAATGCGGTGTGAACTGTATGTTCCCCATTGAGGTTCAGGGCGGGTCCGACCCGGTGGAACTGCGTAAAAAGTACGGCAGAAAAATTCTTTTACGCGGCGGCATAGCCAAATATCAACTATCCCTTGGGAAAAAAGCAATTATAAAAGAGCTGAAACGCATAGAAACCGTCTTTGAAGAAGGCGGCTACATTCCGCACGGAGACCATAGGATTCCGCAGGACGTATCTTACGAAAACTACAGGTATTACATACGTGAAAAACTTTCAATGATGGGCTGGAAAAAATACGAAATTGAGAGAATAAAGGGCATGGAGAAATATAAGCCATGATAATAACCGGGAGAAAAAAAACTGATGATTTTACTCGCTATCCTGTCGTCAATAACGGTATTGCTTCTACTTTTTAACATATATCTCATGCTGGCAGGTAAAAAAAACGGCGGAGAATCAATTATTACAACCAGGATAAACGAAACGCAGAATGCCATTGAAAAAATAGACACGGTTATGCGTGACGAGTTTTGCCGCAGCAGGGAAGAGATGCAGAAAAATTCACGTGAGGCAAGGGAAGAGCTAAACAGTTCTCTCAGGTCCCAGGGCGAGACTCTCGCAAAAATATTCTCTGAATTGTCATACAGCCAGAGAAACCAGTTCGATTCCTTTTCAAACCAGATAACGGCCCTCACAAAAAACAGCGAAGAGCGCATAGAAAAAATGAGGGATGCCGTTGAACAGAGATTGAAAACACTCCAGGAAGAAAACGCCAAGAAACTTGAAGAAATGCGGGCAACCGTTGACGAGAAACTTCAGTCGACGCTTGAGAAAAGGCTGAGCGAATCTTTTAACCATGTGAGCGAAAGGCTGAAACAGGTTCACGAAGGACTGGGAGAAATGAGAACCCTCGCTGCTGGCGTGGGCGACCTCAAAATGATACTCTCCAATGTCAAGACAAGAGGAATACTGGGAGAGGTACAGCTTAAGAATATACTGGAAAACGTGATGTCTCCCGACCAATACTCCTCCAATGTAAGCACCAGGGAAGGTTCACGCGAAAATGTCGAATATGCGATTAAGCTTCCCGGAGACAAACCGGGAAAACCCGTTTATCTTCCCGTGGATTCAAAGTTTCCCATTGAGGTCTACCATAAGCTTCTCGACGCCTATGAGGCAGGAGATACAGAAGCGGTAAGGAAAGCTTCCAGGGATGTTGAAAACACGATAAAGAAATGCGCAAAAGATATAAGTGAAAAATATATCAACCCGCCTGCAACAACAGATTTCGGAATACTTTTCCTTCCTGTTGAAGGACTTTACGCCGAAGTGGTAAAACAGACAAGCCTTATTGAAATACTTCAACGCCATTACAAGATAATAGTAACAGGCCCTACTACCCTGGCGGCATTTCTCAACAGCCTCCACATGGGATTCCGCACACTTGCAATACAGAAGAGGACAAGCGAAGTGTGGAACGTGCTTGCCGCAGTGAAAAAAGAATTCAATACTTTCGGAGATGTTCTTGAAAAAGCGCAGAATAAGATAAAACAGGCAAGTTCGGATATAGACCTGCTTGTGGGAACAAGAACAAGACAGATACAGTCAAAACTCAGGAATGTTGAAGAACTGCCTGACACAAAAACCGAGCAGTTGCCGGAATAACAATTCTTAAAAGAATATCCTGCAATTCCAAAAAAAGAAAAAAAGTCTTGACAACCACTGCCCTTTTTGGTTATTTTATTATTAATCACTCTTTAAAAATATAACAGGAGCCTCAATGTACGGAAAAGATTACATATGCGATAAGTGCGGAGAAGTATTGATGAAATGCCTCTCCTGCGGAGAAGTGTTTTGTCCCAACTGCGACGGAGACCATGACAGTGAAAGCTGTCCTGAATGCAATTCCGACGAAATAGTCACAGCGGATATAGAAGACCTTGTTTTCGATGAAGATGATGACTCGGAAAACTGAGAAAAACGTGATTATTACGTAACAGTACAATTTAACAGATTATCATTTTTCATGAAACTCTGTTTTTCTTCCAGGCCGTTTCATTCCACTGTGAAAGAACTTTTCAAGCCGCCGACCATGACCTCGAATTCTCCAGGCTCGACAACCCATTCCATGTGAAGGTCGACAAAAGCAAGGTCGGAAGGATTAAGAGTAAACTTCACAGTACGTTTCTCGCCAGGCTTAAGCCATATCTTCTCAAACCTCCTGAGCTGTTTCACGGGAGTTTCCATTGTACTGTACACATCATTTATATAAAGCTGTACCACCTCCGCTCCTTCCCTGTCTCCGGTATTTTTCACATCCACTGCAACATCCACTGTTCCCGCACGTCCTATCTTTAAAGGGGTTGCCTTCAGGCCGGAATACTTGAAGGTCGTGTAGCTCAATCCGTACCCGAACTCAAAAAGCGGGTCAGCTGAGCTTAGAAGGTAATCCATACCCAGTTTGTCTCTGCTTCCCCGTCTCTTGTAACTTCCCCGGGCCGAAGGCAGGTGGTTATAGAAACAGGGAATGTGTCCGGTTGACCGCGGCAGACTGACGGGAAGCTTGCCGCTCGGGTTCACGTCTCCCCAGAGCACATCGGCTATCGCGTTTCCCTGCTCCTCCCCCGCAAACCACGTTTCAATTATCGCGGGCACATTTTCGGCTATCCACTCAATGGCAAGGCTCCTGCCGTTCACAAGAATCAATACCACGGGTTTACCTGTCGCCACGACCGCCTTTACAAGTTCCTCCTGGACACCCGCGAGTTCAACAAAATGCATATCACGCCCCTCGTTGCATATCTCCTTGGCTTCGCCCATGAACATCACCGAGACATCTGATTTTGAGGCAATATCGACGGCATCCGCAAAACCTGACTTATCAAGGTTCCAGAGCCCGCAACCTTTAGAGTACCTGACGTTGACATCCTTTGGAGCCCTCCTTCTTATCCCTTCGAGAGGACTTATAATATTCCCGTGGGCCACGCAATAATCCCCGAGCTGTGCCACGTCCGCATTAGGTCCCATGACAGCTATAGACCTGATTCCCCTGCCCAGGGGAAGTAGCCCTCCTTCATTCTTCAGTAGAACGATAGATTCACCTGCGGCTTTCCTTGCAAACTCCCGGTGCTGCCTGCAGTTGCGAATCTTTTTTGTCTTCTTGATATCTCCGTAGGGATTCTCGAAAAGCCTCAGAATAAACTTGAGGCGCAGAAGTCTTCTCACTGCCTGGTCCACGTAACTCACGTCAACCTTCCCATTCCTGACCATCTCGACAAGCCTTGGCCCGTAGGACTTCACGGGTGCGTCGACATCCATGCCGGATTCAAGCGCCATCTTTGCGGTTTCTTCGAGGGTTGCCGCAACGAAATGCCTTGTCTTAAGCATCTCCACTGCGCCCCAGTCCGAATAAGTGTAGCCATTGAATCCCCATTGATGCCTTAAAACTCTGGTCAGATATTCATGGTGGCAGGCAAGAGGAACTCCGTCTATCTCATGGTACGCAGGCATAACTGAAAGGACCCCAGCTTCCTTGACCGCCGCCTCGAAAGGCCGCAGAAACATCTGCTTCATTTCCCGCGGTCCAACGCTGACAGGACCGTGATTCAGTCCTCCCTCGGGACTGCCGTGTGCAACATAATGCTTGGCCGTGGCGGCGCAGTGTTCATTGTCCACATAAGGCCCTTTACCCTGGACTCCCTTGATAAAAGCCACGGCCATTCTTTCGACAAGGTACGGGTCCTCCCCGTAACTCTCCTGCATGCGGCTCCATCTCGGCTCGCGCGCAAGTTCAAGCACGGGAGAAAAGAACTGCGCAGCGCCTGATGCGCGGGCTTCCTTTGCGGCAATCTCTCCCATTCTCTTTACAAGCAAGGGGTCCCATGAACTTGCCATCGCTATAGAGTGGGGAAAAATTGTAGCTTCGGGAGCCCAGTGTCCGTGAACGCCCTCGCTTGTAATAATTGCCGGAATCCCCAGCCTCGTGTTTTTTACAAGGTATTCCTGGGCCTCGTTTATCATGTTTACGTATCCTTCGATTCCGTCTTCCGGATTTTCATAAGAATGATAAACGTAGTTCTGCAGAAGCCCGGTACCCAGCATGTCGACTATTTTTTTCATTTTGCCGGAGTCAAACCTGTACTTCCCGCTTTTTGAAGGCTTCTTTTTTTCAACAGTCCCCTGCACATTGGGGTCGGCGCCATAGTCTTCGTCTGCGCCAACGATATCCCCGAAGTAAGAAGCGCCAAGCTGGGCAACCTTTTCTTCGAGAGTCATTTCGCAGAGCAAAGCCTCCACGCGCTCTTCCACGGTCTTCGAAGTGTCCATCCACGAACGCTGTTCAATCTTTTTTCCTTTTGCCATTTAATCCCCCCTGGTCAAAAAATATGTTACAATAAATTAACGAATAGCATAAACGAAAAAGGCGAATAAGTCAAAGCTTTATCAATTATCAACCTTAAAAGGGTAAAGGAGAGAAGGAAAAATGAAAAAAGTGATGGTAAATCAGGAGCAATGGGATGCGGCGCTGGCGGCATTAAAACCTTCCCGGAGAGATTTGGACTACGGGCTGAAACTACATGCTGAATCCATTGTTTGCGAACCTTACGGTTTTACCCCGGGAGCCGAAACTGTACCGTCAAGAGATATACAGAAAATGCTGGACAACCACGCTTCAGCATGGGAGATAGCAAAATATGTGCAGGAGATGCGCCCCCTGAGCTGCATCCTCGACCAGCATCTCTGGGACCAGTATAAACAGGCTTACGACCAGACAGGAATAACCTGTTCGTTCCAGAATGCGGGAGAGGAAACCCAGGACCCTCTCTGCATTCTCGAAAGGCTTGCAAGGTTCACGCTTATCACCGACATGAAGAAGGATTTCGTCTTCAAGGCGGTGGTTCCCGACGACATAGTCAGGGCTAAAAAAGAGAACAAACACTGCCTATATTTCATATCAAACGGAGTTCCGCTGATGCAGAGATGGGAATCGGCCGAAGAAGAACTCCACCTCTTGAAACAATTTTTCATGATGGGAATAAGGATGATGCACCTGACCTATAACCGCAGAAATATGATGGGTGACGGATGCGGAGAACCTGCCAACGGGGGACTGAGCGATTTCGGAGCGCTGGTTATCAGGGAAATGAACAGGATAGGCATAATAGTGGACGTTGCACATACCGGCTGGCAGACCTGCCTCGATGCGGCAAAGGTGTCTTCAAAGCCCGTTGTTGCCAGCCACTCGGTATGCCACGAACTTAACTACAACCATTACCGTTCCAAGACCGACGAAATAATAAAAGCCCTTGCGGATACAGGCGGATTCATGGGTATCTGCAACCTCCAGACTTTCATAGGAGGCAGGGGCGGCATCCAGGATTTTCTCAACCACATAGATTACGTAGGGAAAAAATTCGGCCCGGACTACGTGGCCATTGCCACCGACAGGGGATACAGCTGCAAGCTGAGAAAGGAAGACAAGGAAAACTTCCCGCAGATACCTCGCAAGAAGCCCATATGGGAAAAACTCCACAGGGAAAAACAATTTCCTCCTGAAACACTGGAAACATTCAAGAAGACGGAACCAGAAGTGGCATGGACTAACTTTCCCCTCTACACGGTGGGGCTGGTCCAGAGAGGATACTCCGATTCCGACATAAGGAAGATACTTGGAGAAAACGTTCTGAGAGTGGCGCGTGAAGCATTGAAAGATACTGCCTACATTCCTAAGACCAAATAGAGCGGAAGAGACCGCATCTTCACGAAGGACCGTCCTTTGCACAGCAAACGAAGGACGGTCCTTCGTTTTTCGTCTATTGTTTTTCGGGCAGATTGTCGAACTCGAGCTTGAGAACTATAGCTTCATTGGCAAGCTTATCCACGGGTATGTTCCATATATGAAGGTATTTTTTCCTGCTCTTAAGGGATGCCCACGGCATCAATTCCACATCCATTTCCAGCTCTTCGCCAGTGTTAAGAAGAGATGCTTTTCTCGGCAGTACATCCATGGGATTGAGAGTAACCCCCGAAGAATCTGCATTGAGCAGGTGCACATATAGAGAGTTACCTTTTTTCGTGAGAAGAACACTGCCGTTATCCGTAAAGCCCGGGGCGGGGTTTGCACCGGTGAAAGATTCTTTTACCCTGCGGTACCATGAACCTATGCCTTTGAGCAGTGTGACAGCCCTGTCGGGAAAAGTCCCGTCAGGCCTGGGTCCCACGTTGAGAAGGTAGTTTCCTCCTTTGGCAAAATCCTGAATCATGCTTCTCGTCAGATACCCGAGTGAAAAATAATCCTCGTTCTTCCTGTAGCCCCAGCTCTGTTCTCCGACGGAATTGCAGTGTTCGGTAGGTTTCATGTAAAATTTCACGGGAGCCTGCGAAATACCGGTTCTTTCGGGAGTTTCAAAATCCCCCTTGTTGTCAAATCCCCTGTTGTCTATAATAATACCGGGCTGGAGGGAACGTACAAGCGCATTTACGGATTCATCGTAAATCCCGTGGCGCAGGCCTCCGTCCCACCAGAAGCCGCTTATCCTGCCGTAGTTGGTGCAGAGCTCCTTCACCTGCGCCTTGACAAACCCGACATATTTTTTTGCGTCAGGCTCATCTCCCGGCTGGGGAGCAGTATAATCGTATCCCGTTCCGCTGTTTGGAAAATACCTGCAGTACATGTCTGGAACGGAATAGTAGATGCACAAGGGGAAATTTCTTTTTGTGCAGGCGTTTGCAATCATTGCCAGAACATCTTTTCCGTACGGCGTATTCATGATGTTAAAATCGGTCTCCCTGGTATCCCACATGCAGAATCCGTCGTGATGCTTGGAAGTGAAACAGATATACTCCATCCCCGCTTCCTGAGCTATGTCAAGCCAGCGGTCCGGGTCGAATTTCACGGGGTTGAACCTGGCCGCCAGCAGTGCATATTCCTCCCTCTTAAGCGTCATTCCCATGTGGTTCATCCTGAAAAGCTCCTGCTCGTGCCATTCGTTTACAGAATAGAGTCCCCAGTGTATGAACAAGCCGAACCTCTTTTCAAAAAACCAGTCCCTTCCGTCATTGAACCTGTACATTTTTCTCCCGGGTTTATAAAATAATTGACAAGGTTTGCACTTTTTATTATTATATCACAGTAAAATGAACCTTTAACTTTAACACGGGAGAAAATATGGGAATAAGCATAGGACTTGTAGGACTCGGTTCGTTCGGAACAAACTTCGCTGACAGTTTCAAGGCCCATCCATCGGTATCCCGCATAGCTTACTGCGACAGGGAGCCGGAAAGGGTAAAGAAGATTGCGGAAGACCCTTTCATGAAAAGCAAGTTCAACCCTAAAGACGCATACTTTACACTCGACGACATATGCAAGGCCGACCTGGACGCCATCGTAATTATGACACAGCCGTGGCTCCATGCCCCTCAGTGCATACAGGCATTGAAATCAGGCAAGCACGTGATGTCTGCAGTGCCTATCATAAGCGTGCCTGACAGTAATGAGATTCTCGACTGGTGCGACAGGCTTGTAAAGACCGTCGAGGAAACGGGAAAACAGTACATGCTCATGGAGACATCCTACTACCATCCCGAAATGATGTTTTTGAGACGCAAGAGAAAAGAGGGAGCCTTCGGGAAGTTTATCAGCGCTGAATGCGAATACAGCCACGACTACAGCGGAGCATGGGGATGCAACCTGATACAGGTGGCCGCAATGAGAAAGGCAAGCAAGGCAGGCATGGAATGGGCAAATACGGTGCACGAGAAATATATCTCGAAGGGGATACTGGGCGGTTCAATGCATTATCCCACCCATTCCGTTTCGGGCCCGGTCTCCATCATGAAAGCCCATGCCCTGAAAGTGTCGGCTCTCGGACTTCCCGCAACAGGCTACAACTCGTTCGGAAAACACATGGCCTTCGTGGATACCACTGCATTTTTCCACATGAGCAACGGCGCCACCATAACGTCCCGCGAATACAGGGAGATAACCGGACACGGCTACGAGATAAACGTGTACGGAACAAACGGCACATGGCGTGACAGGGAGTGGATGTGGACTAAAAGGGAGTACAACAAGCCTGA
>Ga0116144_10002690_pt1 | contig 18778 bp, 7 predicted proteins | sample AD_UKC035_MetaG_FD_89746 | JGI IMG/M metagenome (GOLD analysis project Ga0116144, IMG submission 89746) | Active sludge microbial communities of municipal wastewater-treating anaerobic digesters from USA - AD_UKC035_MetaG | ecosystem: Engineered > Bioreactor > Anaerobic > Digestate | place: USA...
CCCCTGGTCATGCCAGACCCACAGGTCAGACAGGCCAATGTTGGCAAAGGAAAGGGTCCCGTCCCACACCACGCCTCGTGTCGCATTTCCTAGATCAAAAACCAGGTCTTCCAATGAAATTGCCGGTGGGTCACTTTCTCCCAAACCATAGAATTGGGTAAAGGCAACATCAAAAGGTCGGCCGTCTGGGTCTGCTGCATACACTTTGATCTTATAATCAACATCCTGCTGGTAAGCTGGCGAGAATTCATCAACATTCCAAACGTCTGTGTACAGATTAGGCCCAGGCATAAAAGTAGTGGTGATGTATCGCGAAGCTACAATCGTTCCGGTGATGGATGTGGCATATGCAATGAGAAGGTGCCCATCAATGATAGGATTATTTAGGGAATTCACAAAGCTGACTGTAACATGATTGTTGTTATCAGCGTCGAATGGCATTTCAGAGAATATGCTCAACTCTGGAGCTGGTTGCATTTCACTGGTATGAGGCCAGAGGTCTTCACGGATATCACCCAACTTTGTAGGCGTGACAAAACGATGATTGCCTTCAGGATCGTTATACGAAATCACAATCATAGGAGGTGTATAAAGTTCCTGGTTGATTGTGTAAGAAAATACATCCCGCGGGAAAAGAGCAGTAACAGCAAACTGATCTCCACTCGCAACCGATCCGGAATACATTCCTAGTTCAACCCCCATCATTATGGGCATGGAAGTGGGAGAATTGTAACCTGAACCTATATTCAGACTTCCGGAATTACCAAAGCGGTCAACCCAGTTCAATTGCAAATCAGTTGTGATGCCTATTTGGCCGTTACCACTTACAGTAAAGGTAATTGTATTATCTTCGGTGCCAGTGTAATGGCCATAAACTTCTGGTTGCGCACTTCCGCTCCATTCTAATGGCTCGGGCGGCAAGATTCTAGATGACAGTAATACCTTCCCACCAACGGGTATAAAACCACCTATACCTACCATGCCGCAGTTGACGGAGACACTATCATCCGGCGTAAATAGATATCCCTCCACACCATAGGCATCATAGTTGCCGAAGTTTTCAAGTGCCAGCTGGATTTGAACATTATCACCACTTCGTACTTCGTAGTAGCCCGCTATTAAAGAAGCGTTGGGATGATCATCGGGATTTTCTAGGTCGGTTTGCTTGACCCTTTCGGCGCGATTGCTGAAATGATCTAAATCTGTATCTTCGTTAAAACGCATCAAAACGTGAGTTTCTGGCGCAGCTAAACGGTTTCGGAAAGGAATCAGATAACCATCACCATATTCGGAAAGATACACATTCCACCAGGAATGGCTGCTGATTGCATGTGGATACCATCCCGTGATTTCGTGATTTAAATCATACTCGGGGGTGTAAATGGACAGAATATCACCATCGGGTGTTTCGGTTACAGGGAAGTAGCGTTTCAGTAAATCCTGATATGTTTCAGTTCCCCACGTAGGGATAAGATAGGAATCGATGGTTTCATTACCATCCCAGGTGTCATCGTCCACCTCTACAATCACACCCTGGTTCCAGGCATTTTCATAAAACTGTTGGTCGTCTCCGTAACTATAATCCGCAACTACCACTCGGATGGCTGCGCCTTGATCAATTAATGCTAACTGCCCTAAACTGATAGGAATATTACATTGAGTAGCTAACCCTGAGGCCGGGAACGTATTGCCGGGATATAGATTGGCGATCGTAACCTGCGTACAATCACTACCACTGAGAACACCCGCATAGGTGCTAATGGGGTTTTCTTTGCTACCAATGTAAATGTTGAAAAGAATATTATTGATCTGGCGGGCATTATCCGTGCCTCTGTTCAGTACTTGATAGCTGAATTTTAAATCCGCTGCATGAGCGGTATTGGTCGCAGTAGCTGTGTTCCATTCATCAGTAGTTGCAATCTGATTCTCATTGGTCACTGAAACCTCGACATAATCTTCACGTGTGAACGTAGTGGATTGAGCGCTTTCATATCCTATGCCAATATTTTGCGAACGTTCATGTACCTGGCCAATTGAGAAAGATGAACCTGTTTCATGACTCACTTCAAAACCAACGGAGCCTCCCTGGGTAGTTTGCTCCGATGTGCTGTGCCGATCAGACCATGATTCTCCATAGGTTCCCTCTAAGGACCAACCATTTTCAACAGTTTGAGATGCGCCTAGCTCGCCAGAAAGATGCAATAAATTCGTACTTAGGCCTCCATCCACACCAAAACTCTCTTCAAAACCAACCGCAACACTGCCGTGGACACCCGCCGTTACATCCCAATGCCCTCCCTTTTCTGTCTCGTTAGAAACACCTATTGAATGTTCCCATGCATATTGTTGTAATCTGGCTACCATAGAACTTTGGTAGTTGTTACGCTCCCAAGAATCGGCAGCAGAATTCCCCATCTCTTGCCACCCATTGTAAGCGTGGCTTTCGCCCCTGCCGACGCCTGTGCTAGTGCCTGATGTGTTGGATGTGGCAGAGCTATATGATTCGCCCACGCTATGAGACTCGCCAGCCACTATCTCCGTGACCAGTTCAATCAGGATAGAAGATTGATCTACCAGGATATCAATCAGAGGATAAGCCGCCACAAACGGGCTGTTGCCAGGCGGGTCCACCCATCCTGGCATGTTAGCCGTAATAAATGTGTCCTCCGGACGGGGGAGTGCGCCGTAACCCGGGTATTTTGTAATGCCAAAAAATTCCTGCCCGTCATCAAATTTATCACCATCCGTGCTCTCGCGATTGATGTTCAGACCAATCACATAAGTTTCGGCCAGATCGGGGATTGAGTCAGTATCATCATCGTAACAACCTGGATGGTCAGTAGGCCAGCCAATAAAAGGTTTACCATTGGTGGTGTTGCTTGCCAACAGTTGGGCCACCTCCTGACCATCGTTGACCAGGTCGCCATCTGAGTCCGGATTGGTGGAACTCGTACACCACCAGCTTTCCTCGGTATCGGTCAGGCCATCGTTATCATCATCTATCCCTAAGATATTGGTAATGCTAACCAGTTGATCGGACGTTAATGTATGCATCAAAGCAGCCAGTCCCGCCAGCCCTTGCTCCTCGGCAATCTCGCCTAACGCGATTTTGTCTTCAATTTCCATACCTTCTTCCAGCAAAGGCTGCAGGCTGCTTGCCAACCAGGGTGTATCAACGGCATGACGATTAACGAGAAGCCCCAGGTCATTGCTGGCGCGAGGCTCGAAGCCAAGCCGAGTCAAGGTTTCCATGTGACCAGTTGCGGCCAGGACCAGCGCCCAATCATGTCCCTCGCTCAAGGTAATAACGCCGATCTCATCCAACCGCTGGCGGTCTTGCGGGTTATGTAAGCTTACTTGTGTTCGATAAATTCCGCTGGAACCGGAGCCGGACTTGAATTCTGCAGCCTGAGCAGGCTTTAAATTTACAAACACACTGGAAAAAAACATAGCAAGCACAACGATCAAATTTGTTACTTTGTATAGCTTCCTAGACATGGTGGACCTCCTGATATTACATAAATAAAGAAAGTGTTTGAGTACTGAGCTGTGCGCATTCCCTCTCATGCGCACAGCCTCCCAAATGCCTCTGCCTTCTAGTTATATTACCCAGGTTGCTGGCAAATAATTACAAGGAAAATTACTCGCCTTTACCTAAAAAATGCGGTATCCTTAAGAAATCTTTTGAGCGCAGGCGATTATGGAAAATTATTCTGACCAAGAATGGATTAGGCTGCTTAAACAAGGCCACGAGCAAGCTTGTGATCAGTTATGGGCTTTTTTGGTTTCCAATGCCCAGACAGTTTGCTGGCGTTGGGGCTTGGATGAATATCTTGGCTCAGAGGCCGCAGCAGAGGCCTATCATAGGATTATGCGACGAGGTATTTTTCAATTCGATTATCGTAGCCAGTTTCGGTCATATTGCCGCCGTATCACGGTAAATGAGATTTGCCGCGAGTTACAAAAACAAAAGCGTAACTTACCAGCAAAAATAAGTCTGGATGAAATTCATGAACAAGTAGCCGCCCCCAATGTCAATGAACAGGCTGGGTTGGAGCGATTACTGCCTTGCATACGCCGTCTGGCGGCCCGAGAATGGGATGTCTGCCGCAAGTATTATCTCGAGGGATACTCCCCAGATGAAATTGCAGCACAATTTGGAATTGCCCAGAATCACGTTAATGTGCTAAATTATCGGGCGCGCCAGAAATTACTTAAGTGCTTACAAGAACAGGGCTATATGTCATCTGATGATATCCTTGATGGGTTGATGTAATAAATAGGATTGTGCAGGGTCTAACTAATTAGGAGATTGAGATGGGTCAAGATAATGAGCCCAAAAGTCAACGTATCTCTCGTTTGATACACGATATTTACGTGACCTCGGACAAAGAGATTTTTTATGATGAAGCTTTGGTTCTAATGGCGCGCTGCGCTGACGCGCTCCTAAGCGAAGATGAAGCCCGGCTGCAATACCCGCAATTGTGGCATTATTTTGATTTATATCCCGAGGTGAAAGTTGAGTACGATATATTGATGGGGCTGGCCCGCATGGATGCAGCTGGTGAGCAAAAAACGCCCGAGAATTTACCGCCGCGCCCCGATTTGAAACGTCGATCACAACGAGATTTATTAGAAGTTATTCGCCAGACCTTCTCCGGTTTTCCCCAACTATCGCTTGACCTGGCGACTACTCGGGGCGCATACAGAACGATAGAACCGGTGGAAGTTACACTCGGCCAGGGCGAAGCGACTCTATCCTTGAACATCCTACCAAGCATAGATGAGCCAAGAACCTGGGACTTACTGTGTACCGTTTCTAGCCCCGAAAAGCAATTCGAGGAAAAATTAGAGTTTGCTCCGCTATGGTTGCAACAAGATGAAAATGGGCCGATCCTAAAGGAAACTGCACTGAGCAAAGAAGGGGATGGCAATTTTAGCGCCCTAGCCCCGGGGAATTACGTACTGCACCTGCGCCTGGGCAATCATGAATACGTGGTTACAGAACTTACCCTGCCAGAACCAGGTTAGCCGGTTTTCACTTTTGAAAGCCAACCGCGATCTGCTTTGTTTTGCTGGATTTTAAGTAAAAGATAGGGTATCCTCTTCTAAGGATACCCTTTTGTCACATGTAATATAAGCGCTGTTTTGGGGTCTAAGCTTTAATCAAGCTGCATCACTTTCTTCTGCGGCGTCTCAAACAGTATACGTGAGGTGAAAAGTGAAGATTCGACGCTTAATCCCGGTGATTGCACTTTCAGTGCTTTTTCTCTTTGCGTGGGTGGTGCTGCCTGTGCAGGCCAGTGAAGCTATTCAAACCCACTTGAGCGACCGTGCCAGTGCAATCTGGTCGAAGGACCGGCCAACACCTATTCTACCACTGGAAGAAGAGCCGCCTGTGCTGGGTGAGCCTTGCGGTCATGGCGAGCTCATGCCGCCCACGGTGATTTGCCTGTATGGAAGCGTGTATTCCCTGCCTGCGGGCGGAGGTTCCATCCCCGTGGCTAGCGCGCACATCACAGTATCATTGGGAACACAGGCGCTGACCATCACTACCCAAGTGCCGCCAGGTGAAGCCGACCCGGCTTACGGCATTGATATCAGTTCCCTTGAGCCGGGCTTCTTGCAGCCTCTGACCATCACGGCCACATACGATGGCATGCAGGTTACCCGCCAGGTGATTGTATTTCCCAACTTCAACACCATGAGCCAACGCTTTGACCTGTACATCTCGGAGGTCGGCGGCTTTGCAGATGAGGCCGTGATGGGATCGGTGGTTGATTTTGGCGAGCGCAGCGCGGTTGTTGGGGCAGATGTGCGCCTGGAGTATGCCGGGCAGTTCATCTCAACCGTTACGATTTCTAACCCTCTGGAGCCGCTACCGATATACACTTTCTCTTGGGCCGATGTGGCGATGCTCGGGGCTGGTGAGGGCAGTATGGTTACTTTGGTTGCGGAGTACAACGGCGATATCTCTGCACGCCAGGTGGTTTTGGGTGCCCCGGATGGTGACCCTCTCCAGGTGAGTTTTTCGACTAGTTGGAAGTGCGATGACTTTGACCCCATCCCGCGCACGAGCGGCGGAGAAGGCTTCCCCAGAACCAGTGGCGGGGAAGGATTTCCAGATGTAGCCTGCATTTGGGGATATATTGTATTGAACGGCGAACCAATAACCGATGCTACAGCACATTTTGAAGTCAATGGTAAAACGCACGAAGTCACGACCTACGTATTTCCGGGTGAACAGATGCCAAGATATGGACTTGGCATCTGGGGGGCTAGCGAATGGGATGGTATCACCGCCATAGCGACAGCACTATACCCTGGTGTGAAATCACAAGCAAACACGATAACAATAAGTCTAGATGAACAGCAGAGCCAGCGCGTCGATCTTGCGCTTTATCAGACCTCGGTGCTACAGAATCTTAGCAGTGGGAATCATGTGAATAGCCTGCTGCATTACAATGATGTAGTGCTTGCTGGTACAAATGGTGGTGTTTTCTTTTGGGACGAGGATGGTGGATCTTATTCCAATCTTTCAACACTAGATGGATTAGCGAACAATGAAGTTCAATCGATTGCTACTGACTCGGCAGGTAATCAGTGGTATGTCTACCCTCATGGTGTCAGCATGTTTAATCCAGGCTCTCAGGAATGGACAACATGGCGGTCAACCGATATTGATCTCGCCCCATCCTGTGGTTTTATCCAGGTTGCAACAAATTTATCAAATGGAGAAGTCTGGGTAGCGACAACATGTAAGGCCTTAAAATATATTCCTGAAACAAAAAGTTGGGAAGAATACGATGGAACTGATGGGTTACCATCCAATCAGATCTACTATATCTATCTTGAAGATCCAGGTTTTGTCTGGTTTGGAACATACACATCTGGCATTGCTCGCTTGAATCTGGACACCAACGTATGGAGTTATTGGTCCGAAGACCAAGGGTTACCCGCTGCATCCGTTGGTTTTATTTTTCGTGACCACCAAGATAATACGTGGAGTTGCGCTCAACAGATTCTCCATAAATATAATCCGTTATTGGATATTTGGGAGGCTACATCTGTACGGTGCGAGCACGATTCCTATGTGATTGACAAAACGGGTACATTATGGATTGGTTCAAATATTGGTGTAACAAAACTGGACCCCATCACTGGAATCACTGAAACATTGACCGTTGCAGATGGGCTCCTTGATAATCGCGTTTATGCAATGGCAATGGATCAGGATGATCGTTTTTGGTTTGGCACCTATTCTAAGGGGATTAATATCTACAATTCTACTAATGGTGCATGGCAGTACTTGATTACACAGGATAATCAGCCGGGGTCTTTTTATGCATGGTTTTTATCTATTGACAATGATGGGGTTGTATGGACGCCCAACCATCACGAAACTCAATCTCCAAATGGCCTTTTAAGGCATGATCCAGCGGCTGGAACCTGGCAGATCTTGACCACTGCTGATGGGTTAGCTGGTAATGGAATCTCGGCTATTCTCCAGGACCGGTTGGGCAATCTTTTGGTGTTCGATCGTTTATCGGGGCAAAGTCAAACTTATAGCTTTTATAACATAACCAACCGCATATGGGAGATCAAGAGTGCCACCGGGCTCTTTACCTATGGCGTTGACGATGCCTTCCTGGAACTTAATGGAGATATTTGGGTGGCTCATGGCGGGGGCTACGTAAGTCATTACGCAGATGCCACAGATACATGGAGTGTGCTGCCAACTACGCCTGACATGGGTAATTCTTCTACCGTAAATGATATTATTGTTGATCTGGAGGGCCGTGTCTATATCGCACCAGCGTCTGGGAGACCAGTTCAGAGGTACAATGCTTCAACCGAAACCTGGGAGAGTATTGGGGTCCCTGCCAATACGATGGCTATTGATGGTGGTGGTCAACTGTGGATAGGGGTAAACAACGTGTATATATATCGTTTTGACCCTGCCAGTGGTACCCTACAGAACTTCAAAGTGCCCAAAGAAGGGAACTTTCAGGTTGAGGGAATCCTTGTAGATCGCCACAACGATATATGGTGTGCTTTATATGATGCCAGCGACTATGATGGGGGTATAGCGCGCTACACCCCATCTGAAAACCATTGGCAATTTTACACAATGAATGACGGCTTAATTTCAAACCGAAATATGGCCCTTGCTGAGGCTCCTAACGGAAATATTTGGGTCGCAAGCATGTATGGTATTAGCGAACTACAGGTTGCATCGCTGGAAAGCGATCTTGCACTGCGGGGAACTGCCCTATCGGTCGTTGATCCTACACTGCCAATCACCTATATCTTCGAAATTAGCGACCAAGGTGAAATCGATGCAAGAGATGTAACCTTTACCTTTTCTTTGCCTGCTTATGCCTCGCTGATTACCGCAACTATTCCAACAACACCCACCTTCCCGCTGGTTGGGAACCTAGGGACAATCCAAGCTGGTCAAACTATTACCTTTACCGTTGTCATTTCGCTCCCTGATGAACTAGAACCCGGAACGATCTATACCCCCACAATGGAAGTGGCCACAAGTTCTCCCGAAAGTTTTTTGGCCAACAACATCTACACGATTAGAACCTTGGTGATTGATCCTAATATGGCTGATGTTAGGGTTAGTATAAGTGGCCCCCCATTGCTTTTGCCCGGGGGGCTAGCCAGTTACATCATCTTGATTGACGATATCGGCGGCTTAGATGCAGAAAACTGCACTGTCACTACTCCGCTCGATCCTCAAATGACATTTCATTCTGCGTGGCCTGCTCCCATATCACTATTTCCTCCGAGCTGGGATTTAGGCACATTAGTTTCGCAAGCTTCCCCCTATTACATAGTTTTAACTACCACAGTCTCCCCGGATATCCTCCCCGGAGCAGACTTGTCCATTTCTGCCTTGGCTACTACCACAACACCAGAAAATAATCTCAGCAACAATATTGCTTCAATTTCCGTCCCAACAGCACTCGAGAATGCACTGACCCTTGTGCTGGCTGCCCCAGATCGCATGGCAGAGCAATATGGGGCAGCGGATATTCTAACGCGTTTATATGCTTGGGCAGATCATCCATCAGTCCAAGGCGTGATTCTCAATGTGGAAAGCGATCCAGTCGTACAGGCAGCTTATGCTGCTTGGGACGTGAACCCTGGAAGTTGGCAGGCCGCAAACGATGTTGCAGAGGCAATCAAAGTACTGGTCGATCAGTTCACCGACACATACCCCAACCTGGCTTATTTGGTGATTGTAGGCGATGATGAGATCATTCCCTTTTACCGGGTAGCTGATCAAAACCCCACTTTCTGGCATGAATTCCACTACCGTCAAAGCGTTCCAGCCGGGACATTGCGAGATGCTTTTGCTGCCGACCGGATACTCACTGATGATTTCTATGCCGACCGAAGCCCTACTGTGCCCGGATCACCTTTCTGGGTAGATGGGCATGAGCTATTCTTGCCTGATTTTGCCATAGGCCGCCTGGTGGGAGAACCAGAAGAAATGTCGGCAATCCTGGAAGCATTCCTGACCAATGACGGGGTTATTACTTTAGACCCCGGCCTGATCGGCGGTGACCCATCCTTGACTAGAGATCTGCGCGAAGCACAGTGTTTAGCATACCAAAACGATGGCCTGAGCGCGAGTTGCCCTGGCAGCAGCAGCCAGTTCCGCCAGGATTTCTTGGATATGCTGCTTGGCTCATTCTGGGCAGCTTTCCACAGCAACCATTTCTTTTTGGGCGCCATCCCTTCTTATGAAATCGCCGAACGGCCTGAGCCATATAATGACAGCCTGCTGGCAACGATTGGCTGCCATGCCGGGCTGCCAGAGCTATCCCTTTCTGGCTGGCCCAGCCTGGCCCAGGCTTTTTTGGGGCAAGGAGGCACTTTCATCGGCTCAACCAGCTATGCTTATGGCTCCAGGCTTAGCATCGCCTATTCTGAAGATCTGGCCCTTGAGTTAACCAACCGCCTGCTGGCAGGGGAAAGCCAGGAAATTGGCCTTGCACTGGTGCAGGCCAAACAGGCTTACTATGCCAAACATGCCTGGTTTGACTACCTGGACGAGAAGGTTCTGATCCCGATCACACTGTATGGGCTGCCCATGCTGCGGGTTTCCTCACCAGCAACTGCAGGCCAAGGGGTGCCAGATCTGCCAGGCACGACTTCAATGGCTTCCTGGGATAATTCGAGCGTGGTCACAATCACGCTCTCTGACATGACCTTCAACTACACAACCACCGTTGACGGCATCTTTTACGATTACAACGGTCAAATCCTGGCGCAGGAGGGCTTGCCAGTGCAGCCATTGCTGAACCTGCCTGTCGAAGCCAAATTGAATAATCAAACATTGCGTGATGTGCGCCTGGTTTCGGCCAGCCACGAACAATTCTGGGGTTTCGATCCGGTTGTCAATCAGAATTGGGCTTTGTCAGTATACTTGCCATCTGAAATTGTTGAGCCGCTGTTAACACTGATCGGCTGGGATCGTGACCTGCCGTATAGCCTGGGACGCTTCTTTGGGTTGGATGATGCCAAAGCTGTATTGAACCTGGTTTTGGGCGCCTACCACGCCGAAACACAGCGGGAACTCCTGTTCCACGATCTAACCTTAGAACTAACCTACAGCGATAGCGCGGATTGGGAAAAACCCCGACTTTCTTATGTTACCCGCAGCCAGGATGCAGGCAGTACATCATTCCAGGTTGGCGCGGTTGACAACATCGGTGTGGCGCTGGTGCAGGTGGTGTACGATGATGGCGTGGGAAGCTGGCGCAGCATTAACCTGGCTTTGGCAGGGAACCAGTGGTCTGGGCAGACACTGGACAGTGTAGATCGGTTCTATATCCAGGTGACTGATGTGAGCGGCAATGTGTTCACCTCGATTTGGAACCCGCCCAATTTGATCCTTTTGCCCTTGGTCACAAGGTAGGCCACTCAGGGTAGAATTGAGGCAAATAGGAGAAACAAGAGTCAATGGGATGGGATGATGAGCTTGTAGCAGCGATAGCGCAATTGCCGGCAGGCGCAGGGTTAGCCTGGCTGGCCGAACGGCAGTTGACGGCAGATATGGCATTGGTCGAGGGGTTAAAAGCCTGGGCCGAAGAGATCAGTGCGCAAGGGGATCTGGCTCAAGCGATACAAACGCTAGACCGGGCAGAAGAGGTTGCTGAACAGTTGCCTGATCCTTTAGCCCTTGGTCTGGTCTGGCGCGGACGCGCCAATGTGTACCAACGTCACGATTGCTTTGAAGAAAGTTTGGCAGCATCCCAAACTGGCGCAGAAATCTATGCGCGACAGAGTACGCCGCTGGAAGTCGCCAAAACGCGCACCCAGGAAGTTTACACCTTAGGTGCATTAGGGCGCTTTGAGGAGGCCATTACACTGGCAGGTTGGATTCAAGAGCAGTTCGCTGGTTTTCCATTGGGCCAGGCCTTCCTGGCAACCAACCTGGCGCAGGTCTATACCTGGGCCTGGCGCTTGGATGATGCGCTCACTGAACACCAGCGCGCCCAGGATCTGTATACCAGTTTACAGCAGCCCAAACGGGCGGCGCGAGTTTTGATGAACATGGGCGTTACCGCCGAACAACTCGACCAGTTGGGGTTAGCCGAGCAATATTACCAACAAGCCTACCCGGCTTTGAAGGAGGCCAACGATCAGTTCGTCAGTGCCAAGGCTCTGCACAACCTGGCCCTGCTCTGTTGGCGACAAGGCCGCTACGAGACAGCGCTTAGCTACCTGGATCAGGCACGCCAGGATTTAGGCCAGCTTGCCAACGCCCCCGACCTGGCATATGTAGATATGTACGAAGCTCGCGTGCGGCGCGAGTTGCACCAGACTGCCGAAGCTGAACGCCTACTGGCTCTGGCCGAGGAGCGCTTCTCACAGCCCGGCTACCAATTCGAGCTTGCGGAAACCCTAATTGAAAAAGCTCACTTATCGGCGCAGTTAGGTACTCCAGAAAAACTGGCTCAAGGGCTGGATTGCCTGGAGCGTTCCGCAAAAATCCTGGCGACTTATCCGGTTTCGGCGTTGCAGGTCCAAGTCCAATTAGAAACCGGCGAGTTCTTGCTGCGCCTGGAGCGGCCGCTGGAGGCGCAGCAACGAGCCACCACTGCCAATGAAATCTTTGCGCAGCTTGGATTGAGTCTTCGCCAATCCTGGGCTGTGCTGCTCCTGGCAGATTGTACCTGGCAAATCCGGCCCGACCAGGCCCAGCAATTGTATCGTTCAGCGTTGGAGCAAGCTGATCAAAGTTCACCATTGCTAGGGGCCCGCGGCTGGCACGGGCTGGCACGGCTGGCGATGGCTCAAGACAATTGGGCCGAGGCAGAGTCTTTTTACCTGAACGCCTGGAAACTGATTAGGCTGGTTCAACACAGCCTGGCCGGGCATGCGCATCGCGCCGGTTTCTTGGAAAACCGCCAAAATCTGCTGGATGATCTCATCAACCTGTTACGCCAGCAGCCCACGCGCCGCACTGATTTGCTGCATTGGGTCGAGCAAGCCAAGGCGCAAGCACTAGCTGATTTGTTGGCGGGCCAGCCAGTAGACCTGAATACTGACACAGAAATGCATAATCTGCTGACCGAACGCCGGCGCCTGAGAGACGCTCTGGATCAGCAAATGCGGATCATCCACGGTAATCTGCCAGGGAGCATAGGCGAACCGCGGCGCAGCGCCGAGTTGCAGCAGTTCGATGGGCTTTATGCCCAGGAAATCAAGCGGCTGCAGGAGGAACTGCAACATCTGGATGAGCAGATTGCGCGCCGCCAGGATGCCAGCGTACAATGGCGAGATGCTGACATTACCGACGCTCCAGACACCCATGCGCTGCTTGAAGCCGATACGCTCTATCTGTGTTATTTTGAATGCCGAGGCCGGTTGTATGCGCTGACCGTCAGCCAAGCTGCTGGTGATATCCAATTGCACGATTTGGATACGAATTTATCCAGCATCATGCGAACCTGGGAACACACGTCCTTGCAACTGGCGCGTTCTCAACCCGCAGCGCAAAAACGAGTGCAATCCAGACTGTCCAGCTTGTGGCGAAGCTTGATTGCGCCTTTGGAAAGCCGGTTGCGTCCCTACCAGCGGTTGCTGGTCTCGCCATATCGCGGTTTACACCTGATTCCGTTTGCCGCGCTGTTCGATCCAGAACGCAGCCAATACCTGGTTGAAAACTGGACCTTACAGATCGTGCCCAATTTGATGGTGTTATCATCATGTCGTGTTCAATCATCCGTTACCCGCCCTCCACTGTTAATAGGATACGCTGGTCAATTGGGCGAAGCAGGGTACCTTCCAGGTGTTGAACCAGAGATCGCGGCAGTACAGGCTTATTTCCCAAATACAGAGATTTGCCAGGGCGATCAGGCCACACCCGAAGCAGTGTTGGCGACAGCATCGCACCGGCCATTCGTGCATTTCGCTGGGCATGTATATTACGATCCCCAAAATCCCCTGGCCTCTGGCTTATCGTTGGCAAATCAACGCTGGCTGCGCGCCTCCGATCTGTACATCAGGCGTGGGCTGCTCCAGGGATCACTGGTGGTATTAAGCGGTTGCGAGTCAGGGATAGGAAAGCCGAGCGGCGGCGAGATACTTGGCCTGACCAGCGCATTTCTTTACGCCGGGGCATCTGCATTGATGGCTAGTTTATGGAAAGTGGATGATGCTGCAACGTTCGCTCTTATGACCGCCTTCTACAACAGTCTGAGATCAGGGGTAGATGCTGCCGCCGCCCTGCAAAATGCGCAATTAGCTTTGTTAGCCCAATCAGAATATGGCCAGCCCTATCACTGGGCTGGATTTGAGTTAACCGGGGGAAATTGGAAACAGTGAAGAGATAGGGTGCCAGTAGCCGACACAAAAAATCATTGGCCAGGCATGTGCACCACCAGATTAATCCGGTAAATCAGGCGGTTCTAAATCATCCGGCCGCTTATGCCGCCTCCACAGCATCCACTGGAAATCATGCAAGCGATCCACCCTCCAGGCACGCCAGGCCAGCCAGACTGCCACCCCAAATCCAAATAGGGCCAGAGCAACAACGCTACGCCGCACCACAGCCTGCCAGGCCACGGGTAAGATGGGATCGCAGAATAGATAAATTCTGAGCGCCAGCAGCAAGAAGCTGGTCAGCAGCGCCAGGCGCAGAACCCATGCTTCCAGCCGCCGCCCCTTACGCTCTGTTTCGGCCAGGTGCTCAACATGCAGAGTTTCTTGAATGGGGCGGCCTTGCATCTGCGCTTCAGAAGCGGCCTGCTGCGGCACGAAGTCGGGATCAGTGAGCAGCTTCCAAATTTTCCATAGTACTGGCTGACCGCGCAGCTTAAGCTCCTCAAAATACGCCTGGATTCCCTGGATGAATGGCCATTTGGCTGCTTCATCTCTCTTGCCTTTTACATAGTTCCCCATATAAGAAGTTTTCAACGCGCGCTCCCGCCAGCCGGCCAATATAGCCAGGGGAGACTGATAGGCCAGGCTGCCAGCCACCGCTTTCACCCGCCAGGCGCTTTCATCGGCTGCTTCGCACTGCACCAGGCCGGTCTCCTCCTGCAAGGTGGCCAACACACAGCGGGCTACAGACAGTTCCACATCCCAGATGGCAGCAATGATCTCTTCATGAATGGAGCTGTTGGATTGGTTCAGCCGCGCCAAAGCTGCCAGGCGCAAGCGGTAGATATCGGCGCGCAAGCGTTGGTAAGCCAGGGCTTTAGGCTTGAAGATAGCGCCCAGTCTGCCGACCAGCGGTTCGTGGGCAGGATGCACGATCAAGGACAGGGTCTCCTCGAGGCCATACTCCCCGGTCAGGCGAAAGGCTGCTGAGAGCGCCGCCGGATTGCCGTCCAAGGCCTGCTTCATCTGTGCTACATATTGGCGATCTTGAGCAGATAGCTTACGGTGCCTGCTTTTCTCGTACAGAACGCATGCCTCTTCTTCTTCAAAACCAGCCAGGGTAACAATCATCTCATCCGAGGTCAGGCCCTTGGCAATATCCACGTATGGGGTGGTGATGATCACCAGGTTGTGGGTATAATCTACCACTGTCAGGCGGCGAGCAGCTTCGACATCGGCGATGCCGTCCAAGAGCAGGATGCGGAATCCACCGCTCAGCCGGTCGCGCAGCTGGTAGAGCAGGTCAGCGTCTGAGGGCAGCGATAGAGGCACATACAACCCGGCTTGTCGGGCTAGGTCGCGCAGGATCAGGTCATCCGATAATCCCTGGTTGAAGGGCAAGTACAGAACCCCGGCATGAAAATATTCGCGCAGCGGTAGTTTCTCGCCGCCAAGATCGATGAGCGGCCGCCGCTCGGCCAGGAGTTGCATCAGCAGGGTCGTTTTACCAATGCCAGGCAGGCCGGTGATCACAACCGGTTGATCCTGATACCACCCATTTTTAATGTAGTCCAGGATTTCAGCCAATTCCGGACGTTCCAACAAAAAGCCTGGGGGCAAATAATTGGGGTCCGCAGGAAGCGCTGCCTGCAACGGATCAAAAAGGGCGATGTCAGCCCAGGGGCTGGCCAGGAGCCGGTCAAAATCAGCGCGCTTCTCTTCCGTGATCTTTTCCAGGTGGGGACCGCCACAGCGCACCAGCGCTTCCACTTCTTCGCGGCAGGTCACCCCGCCTGAGACGCGCCAGAAAAAGCGCGTTATATCCAACCAATATTCCGCTGACAACTGCTTGCCCTTTGCATCCAGTTTGCCATGCAGCACCCACTGGTAGAGCGAGGAATAATACCTGTCGCTGCCACCAGTCAAAAAGGCTGATAAACGCGGCAGCGCGGCGCGAGGATTTTCACCTGGAGGGAGCACTTGCTCAGCCAAGCGATTGATCGTGCGGCCCCATAGGTCAGGGCGATTGGGTGGAAGTGTCAGAATGTCAGGATCAGCCATGCAATCTGTCTATAGATGAGTTATCGTAATTGTACCTTGCTCTTCCTTGCACTTCCAGGCCAGATACGCAAAAAACTCACCGGCTGAAATCTGGTGCAAACCGCTCAATGGCCATCCAGCGCACCAGATTGGCCTTGTCGCATCCGGTATCATCAGGGCAGATTGAACCCCAAAAAGCCGCAAGGAGGCGCAGGCATGAACAACAGTCAAAACTTTTCAAAACCAGCGGATTTTAAACCCAATGGGGACTTTGGGGATGGTATAACCACCGCAGAGGCCGAGCTACCGCCGCGCGAGTTGGTCGCCTGGCTGGTCCAGGTTAGCCAGCGCATTGTGCAGGCCCAGGCCGCTGTAGAGGAGATGCCATGTAAACACGATTCCCCCTCAGACCCATCACTTCTCGCCAACCGCGCCCCATAAGCGCCGGCCAACCAACCCTTCCCAAACCATAACCACAGGAGCTACTCATGGACACACAAAACCAACCCCCAACCGAAGATGCGATTGTCCCCTTTCGCCAGTATGGCAAACACAAGCGCGAGATCAACCAAAAAATCCGCGCCGATCTGAAAGAGCTGTCTGAGCGCTTTGACATCCCAATCGTCACCAACGTAGACGAACTCAAACAGATAGCCGGCAAGATTGCTCAGAAAGTCACCAACCTAAAGGGCGGCGGCGCCTATATCCGCTACTCATCCGAGGCCCAGGTCGACTCGCTGTCACTGTCGGCGCAATTGCGCCAGATTATTGAGCGGGCGGCGGCCGATGGTGCGGAGATCGTGGTGGTATTTGCCGACGCGGCCCAATCGGCGTACTACAAACGCGACCGCCCGGCCATCAAGGCCATGTTCGAAGCCGCCAAGCTCAACCTGATGGAATTACTTTATGCCCACAAAGTCGACCGGCTGGCCCGGCGGGTGGAGTGGTTTATCTACATCATGAAAGAGCTAGACGAGAGCAATGTTGTACTCTGTATAGTAGATCAACATGTTGATCTACTGACGCCAGAAGGTAAGCTGATTGCCGGCATGCTGAGCAGCCTGGCGCAGTTTTACTCGGAGAATCTCTCCAATGAAACAGGCAAAGGACGCTACGAATCCTGGAAACAGGGTTACCACAACGGAGCGCCGCCCCTGGGCTACTACAGCGCTCGCCAGGGCAGCCGCAAGGTGGGTCAGATACACCCGGAGGTAGGACCACTGGTAAAGGAAATGTTCGAACGCTACAGCACCGGCCTGTACTCAGACCAACAGCTTATGAAATGGCTGGAAGCCCATCCAGTGGCAGAAAAATATGGCATTGCGTTGACTAAGGATGGCATCCGTGAACTACTCCAAAATCCTTATTACACGGGAAAACTCCGCTACAAAGGGCACAAGGTCCGTCAAAAAGATGTAACCTATCGAAAAACACCTGCATTGCTTGGTAACGGACTGCACCAGCCCTTGATTGACGAGGATCTATTCGACCGCTGCCGGGTTGTGCGGGCAGAACGCGCATCAGTTGTAGCCATCCGGCAAAAAACTGCCCGCACCCATCTATTACAAGCGGTGGCATTCTGCAGCGAATGCGGGACACGACTTTGGGCGCAAACCCTTAGCAATTGTGAAACTTACTACCGCGAGCCAAGCAATTTGCGCCCTGGTTGCACCTGCTCAAAAGCTGGCCACAGTGCGCCTGCCAAAGTCTTAGAAAAGCAGGTAGCCAATTTAATCCGTGCTTTGCAACTACCCACTGGCTGGCAAGCCGCAGTTCAAGAAGAACTAGCCAAAGAGCAAGCCGGGCCAGACCCCGAAATAGAGCGACGGGAAATCCGCACCCAACTACGCAGGCTGCGCGACAATTACGAAATGGGACAGTATACGGGCGAAGAGTATGTTTATCGCCAGAAGGTCAATGTCCTACAGCAAAAACTGAGCCTGCTGCAACGCGTCCCTGATACGTCGCTCAATAAGGCTGCTTGCGCCCTGCTCAGCCTGAACGAAACCTGGGATTGGGCCACGCGCGAAGAGCAGCACAAGCTGATCCGTATGTTGTTCTACAAGGTGGCCTGTGACGTGGTGGAACGACGGGTAGTTTGGGTACAGCCCAGGCGGGATTTCGATCCCCTGTTCCGGGTGCTGGCTGGCTTCAAACGCGATGAGCAGGGCCATTACTGGGTCGAACAGACACCTGATGTTCAGCCGCAGAATGAGAACCTGTGAGGCATTTGGGTACAAATGGCTACACTTTCCAAAATGTCTGATAACCGCATGGGATTGCTTGACGAATGATGGAGGAGCTACTAAAATGGACACGAGCGGATTAAAGCGACATCGCCCAGCGGTAACTGAGCGATGTCTGGCGACAAATCCCGCGCATTAATTGTACTTTTTCAGTGACATATCCAACCGATCATGAACCGGTTGTTGGCGAAATCCACAAATTTCGCCGTGGGGATTTGTGCTCTGCGGAGAGGGTGGGATTCGAACCCACGATAGAGGAGACCTCTATAACGGTTTTCGAGACCGTCCCATTCAACCGCTCTGGCACCTCTCCAATGGGAACAGCGGGTTCTATTATACCAAAAGTTCTGAAAACGAGTGGGATGTGGTGTCAAAACACCCTATCCCACTCGTTTTGAAGAACCCGATGAAACCAACATGCCCGCCGCTGGAGAGCCTGAAGGCAAAGAAAAAATGTCAGCCCGGCAAAAGCGAGCACACCGCTATTGCCGACATTATTTATCCATTTACTCGAAATTCGATTATAATACTGCCAATGGAGGACCAGGCTATGTCTAATAGACTTTTTTCTAAGAATTTCCTGTGGATCGTGACCCTGGCTGGATTGTTTATGCAATCTTGGCTACCCGGGCTTAACCTATCTC
>Ga0116144_10002691_pt1 | contig 18767 bp, 18 predicted proteins | sample AD_UKC035_MetaG_FD_89746 | JGI IMG/M metagenome (GOLD analysis project Ga0116144, IMG submission 89746) | Active sludge microbial communities of municipal wastewater-treating anaerobic digesters from USA - AD_UKC035_MetaG | ecosystem: Engineered > Bioreactor > Anaerobic > Digestate | place: USA...
CGATGTCTTCAATAAGATTTGAGGTTTTGATTACCGTATCGACAATTATCTGCAGGCCGGCATTGGTTTTGATTGCAACATCGGCGCCGGTTTTGACCTTTTTGACCGTGCTTTCTATCAGTTCGCCGGTTTCACGAGCCGCTTTGGCGCTGCGACCGGCCAGATTGCGAACTTCATCGGCGACCACCGCAAAGCCTTTGCCGTGCCGCCCGGCTCTGGCCGCTTCAACGGCGGCATTAAGGGCAAGAAGGTTGGTCTGAAAGGCGATGTCGTCGATAACTTTGATTACTTTTGCAATCTGTTGTGACGCAGCATTGATCTCATTCATGGCCTGAACCATCTGCTTCATCTGTTCATTGCCGGTAGTCGCTGCGTTTTTTGCCTCTGTGGAAAGAACGCGCATCGCTTCAGAATTTTCAGCGTTAGATTTGGCTCTGCTGGCAATTTCAGAAAGCGAACCGCTGATTTCCTGCACCGATGCAGCTTCACCGGTTGTCTGCTCGCTGAGCGCCTCGCTGGCACTCGAAACACCTTCGGCTCCGTCGCTGAGAGATTCAGAAACCATGGCTATTTCTGATATAAGTTCGGTGAGACTCGACAGCATGCGTTTTTGTGCCAGACCCATAGTGTCTTCGTCAGAAACTGGTTCAGCCCTGACGGTGAGGTCGCCTTCGCCAAGGCGCTCGGCAACACGGGCCGCCTGCTGATTGGCTTCGAGAAGTTCATTGATCGAGTTGACGGCAGCATTGATTTCTTCAGTGGTGCCTGGTTTCAGTCTGATGCCGGCGTTACGGGTTTTGGCAACGACCAGCATGGTGTCGGCAATGGCCCGCATCGGGATGACAACCTTTTTCCCAAGGATTATCGACAGCAGGATAAGGATACAGAAATCAAGAATCATGATAACCAGAAACGTATTGAAAAGTTCTTTCTTCAGGGCAGCATCGATGAACTTTTGCGTTGTATAGATCATCAGATCGCCCATCTCTTCCTGGCCGCGACCCTGGTCGTAGATCAGTTTGAGTTTTACGGTCGCGCTCGCCTCATCTGACTGTTTGGCAGGTTTGACCGCCCAGTTTTCATCTCTGATGAAGCCATGCAGTTTCTTTTTCGTCTGTACAAGAATCTGGGTGATATTCAGGTTTTCCATTTCAGCGTTGAGAACCCTGGAAACCTGTTCGTCATCATAGTTATAGAGAGCCGCCGGAAGAATGCCATTCAGTCTTATGGTAACCATCTCGCACTGTCTGGTTAGATCAGCCAGTTCGGTGGTTTTTTTCTGCTGATACTGAAGAACCCCCGCGGTCAGAAGAATTGCGGTCTCGATGAAAATAACCCAGATCAGCAGCTGTGCGCGAAGAGTTTTAAACATACAACTTCTTCCTTCCAGCCGGATAAATTTCTCTCATCAATCTCAACATGTGTACAATACCTGAAACATTTTTTATCGCAAGAAAAAAGTGAAAATAAAAAAACACTCTGATGCAAAAACCCGAATTGTATCTCATATGAAGTTGAACTGATGCTCACATTACTACAATTATGCAAATTGCACAATGAATAGTAATATTTTATTTTATTCTTTTTTCTTGCAATTTTCTGACTTAGCAAATATGTTTGTCCGGTTGAGTTTTGTTGCAAAGATTAAGGATCATAAAATTTTTCTAGAGGTGTTATTGTATGGTTAAACAGAGAATTCTTCTCGTCCTGTTCGCGGCCCTGCTGCTTGCTTCGCCGGCTTCTGCCAAGTACTTCTGGCAGGATTTCAACGTCAGCCTTCTTGGTGGCGCCAACTATCGGATTCCTTATCACAATCCGCAGCTGTTTAATTTTCCTCAGCCCTATGAAAATGATGAAACGCGCACCGTTTTCACTTTCGAACATTGTGGCGAAACCGACTTCGGCGATACCTTCATGTTTTTCGACTATCTCTGGAACAACGATGGCGACCGCGAATTCTACGCTGAAGTCAACCCCCGTTTCAGCATCGGTAAGGCTCTGAACAAAGACCTTTCCAACGGCATCATTCAGGATTTCTTTCTTTCTTATTGCTATGAACATGATGATACCTTCTATTCAAAAAATTCTGGCACTAATTCTGACCTGCATTTCAGAAACCACCTGTTTGGTTTTGGTATCAACTTCAAGATCAAGGGTTTTACCCACTTCAAGATCGACTATTTCCTGCGCGCCAACGGTCAGGCCGATCATCCCGCCGGTCATCTTGCCTATAATAACCAGCAGATCACTTTCGTCTGGGGTTATCCTTTCAGCATCGGCGATGCCGAATTCGTATATGATGGCTTCGTAGATTACACAACCCCCGAGAAGGTAGTTAACCCGAAGTCTCTTAATGGCTTTGGTATTGAAGACCATGCTGCCAGCACCAACTTTACTTCTCAGTTGAAATGGAACCTTGGCAAAGCCCTCAAGCTGAAGAATTATAAGAAAAACAAACTCTATCTCGGTGTTGAATACGTTTACTGGGATAACAAATTTGGTATTAGAGATGGTTCGTTGCTCTTTAAAGGAGCCAAAAGATGTTGGGATTCAGACGAACGCAATCTGAACGTACTTGTACAGTATCATTTCTAATCTGTTGTAACTGATTCTTCAAAAGACCCGGTCTGTAAGGGCCGGGTCTTTTGAGGATTTAGTCGTGTGTGTAGAGAGAAAATCTTTAATAGGAGTCAGTTGGATGAAAAAGTATGTTGTTCTGTTCGTTTTTGCTTCACTGTTTTTTGCTGCCATGGGTTTTGCCCAGGATGCAGCTCCCGCCGCCAAGAAGGATTTTGTGATCGGCGTTGAACAGATCGAGTATCAGCCATATTACGGCCTGAACCCGGCCAAACCGGAAGAATACATCGGCTATGCCCGTGAATTCTTCGATGCTTTCGCCAAAGAAAAAGGTTACACTTTTACCTATAAAATGCTGCCGGTCAAACGCCTGTTCGCTGAATTCTTCGACAAACAGGTAGATTTCAAATTTCCTGACAATCCGGGCTGGTCTGCAGACGAAAGAAAAGACAAGACCATTACCTACAGCGAATCTATCTGTGATTTTACTGACGGTTTGATGATTCACGTCGATAACAAAGATGTTACTGCTGACAAACTTGTCGAAATCGGCACAGTTAGAGGCTTTACTCCCTTTACTTATCTTGACCTCATGGCCAAAGGCCTTAAATGCAGCGAAGCCAACACTATTGGCGCTCTGATGCAGCAGGTTGAATCCAAGCGCATCGACGGTGCTTATGGTAACATCATCGTTTCTCAGCAGGCTGTTAAAGACAGCGGCCTTGATGCCGGCAAATTTATGTTTGCTGAACAGCTGCCTCACCACAAAGACGCTTATAAGCTGTCAACTCAGATGTATCCAGAACTCGTTAATGAAGTTAACGCCTGGATGGTTGAAAAAGCCGACTTCGTAAAAGAGCTCCGCGCCAAGTGGGGCATTAAAATGCACAATTGATGGTCTTTTAAGTGTTGTAAATCGATGCTTGCCAACCTGACTGCAGTTCTGCAGTCAGGTTGACTTTAAATAAGCAGTTCAAACTGAAAAATAAGGATAAAAAATGAAGAAAATCGCTTTAATTTTCGTTCTGATGGTATTTGCCGTTTCAATGACCGCCCAGGCCAAAGATGTAACTCTTATAGCCGGTCTCTCGCTGCCCCCTTACATAATTGAAGACTCAAACTCAGGCATCGAGTATGACATCATCAAAGAAGCCCTCGCCAAAAAGGGCCATACCCTGAAGATGGAATACGTTCCTTTCGTCAGAGTTATTCATGATTACCCCAAATATGACGGTGCTGTAACCATCAATGAAGCTTCTGGAGCCAAGGGCCAGTATTCTGACGTGGTAATCACCTATCAGAATTACCCGATCTCTCTGAAGTCAAAAAATGTGCAGATTGCTTCTGTTCAGGATCTTAAAGACAAAGTAATCGTGGCTTTTCAGAATGCCAACAAATATCTTGGCGAAGAATATGCAAAAGTCGTTGCCGAAAACCCGAACTACACCGAGCAGGGCGAACAGGTTCTTCAGGTTAAATCCCTCTATTCAGGCCGCGCTGACGCTATCGTTTCTGATATCAATATTTTTAAATATTACAAGAAACAGACCACCGACATCGATACCACTGCCGAAATCGTTTATCACGAAGTTTTCCCCGGTACCGATTATAAAGTTCTCTTCAACGATGCAGCATTACGTGATGAATTTAATGCTGGCCTCAAAGAACTCAATGAGTCTGGCCGCGTAAAAGAAATCATCGACAGTTACATCAAGTAACTCTGTTCCTGTTTTTAGCCGGTTCTCACACCGGTTAAAATGAAAGACACTCTCAGAGGCCGATCATGGCTTCTGGGAGTGTTTTTTTTGTGTCTATTGCCCGGGCAATTGAAGATTGAGATCGGCAGATGACATAATTGCCGGCATTAATATTGGAATTTTAGTATTGTCTAACTGCTGGCATGGTTGACTTTTTTTATGACAATCAATATGCTCGCAGCATGAGTGAATTTTCTTACGAAAAAGCAATTGTCGGCGATACCCTTATTCTTCGCGGAATTGGTTATTTAAACGAAATTGCGGGGCAGACTCTGCGGGCGGCGGTCAGAGAATGTTTGTCTGAAGGCATTCGCAAGGTTATAGTCAATCTCGAAAAAACTACAGTGATCAACAGCCCCGGTATTACCCAGATTCTCGAACTGGGCGAAGAGATACTCAGCACCCCTGAATGTAGATTGGCACTGGTGGGGGTCGCTCCGTTGTATCAGGAAGTATTTGTGGTTACCGGCATTGCCGATCAGGCAGCCATCTTTGCTGAAGAAAAGGCTGCTCTCGAGCAGCTTTAAACGTAACTGCCGGCGCTAAAGCAGTTGAGAAAATTACATAGCAGACTGTGGAAGTAATATGACCCAAAATAAACTCAATCTAGGTTGCGGGGAATTTAAAAAGGACGGCTACCTCAATGTTGATTTTGTGGCCGGTGCCGGGCCTGACCTCTGTCATAATCTTAATGATCTGCCATACCCGTTTGCTGACAACCAGTTTGTGCAGATTGAGGCTGACCACCTGCTCGAGCACCTTAATGACCCATTTGCTGTAATGACCGAGCTTTATCGTATTGCTGCCGATGGGGCCCGTATAATCATTCGTGTTCCGCATTTTTCTCGTGGGTTTACCCATGCTCAGCATAACCGTGGCTTTGATGTCTCTTTTCCGCTTTATTTTAACCCTGCTTTCAAGGGCGGTTATCAGGGCGTTTCGTTTGAACTCGTTCATATGCGGCTGCGCTGGTTTGCCCAGGTTTATCTTAAGCGCACGGTCATGTCAGGCCCCGTATGCTTTTTTGCCCAGGTTGCCGGTGCCGTAATTGACTTTTTTGCCGGTTTGTCACCCTACCTCTGTTCGCGTATCTGGTGTTTCTGGGTTGGTGGCTTTGATGAAATCGAATTTGAATTCAGGGTTAAGAAATAAAGGCGAAGATTCTGTTTCGAGTAGACCGCTTTATACTTTGTAACCTGTGGAACTGACTGCGAAATGATCGGCCAGTGCGGCCTGAATGCATGCTTCACGGTTTGACTTGGCTCTGCATGTATGTTAGTTTGCAGGGGCAGGTAACCGCTCAGCTAAAACCATAAGAGGGGCAAATGAACAATTCGGGCGAAATTTTTAAACATGGAATATCAATAATTGTTCCGGCTTTCAACGAAGAACATGCCATCGCTGCAACTATCGAAAAATGCCATGGTGTTTTCTCTTCTTACCAAGGGGGCTGCCTTTTGAGATAATCGTCGTTGATGACGGTTCTTCTGATAAAACAGCAGATAACGTTCCCGTTGATAAGTGCCTGCTTTTGCGGCATCCGCAAAATTATGGTTATGGACGATCACTTTTGATGGGCATTAACAAGGCCCGTTACCCATTCATCGGCATTGTTGATGCCGACAGCACCTACGACCCCGAAATATTCCGGCGCATGATTCCGCTGATGGATATCTACGACATGGTTATCGGAGCCAGAAAGATCAATGAAAAGTCGAGAGTGGTGAGTTTTCTGCGCCTGGTTCTGAAGCTGATGCTCAAGTTTCTGGGCAATCATGACTCTCTTGATCCAAACAGTGGTATCAGAATTTTCAAAAAATCTCTGGTAGAAAAGGGCGGGCACCTTTTCAGCAAGGGTTTCTCTTTTTCGACTTCTCTGACATTTTTTGCCGCCCTCAATCACCAGTTTATCGAGTATATTCCAATTGAATACGGCGATCGTACCGGCGTTTCAAAGGTTCGTCATCTTCGCGATTCAATCAAAACCTTTTTTCTCGTTATCAGCATGTCAGTTATTTATCAGCCGATCAAATGCTTTGCCGGCTTACTGTTTATACACTTTGCCGGAGTTCTGTCACTGGTTTCAATCAAAGAAAGACTGGGCCGCGATACCTTTCTTGGGTTTATATTTTCGTTGGGCATCGGTGTTTTAACGACAGCTTTTTCTTTTCTGGCCTTCATAATGGGGAAATCTTACACTGATTCACTTTCGAGAGCAAAATAATGAATGATACCAGGCCCACAGTTGTTCTTGTTCAGCCACAAATGGGTTTATCGGGTGAGTTTTCTCAGCATCTGCCCCTGAGTCTTCTTTACGTTGCCGCTCCATTAAAAAAGCTTGGAGTTCGTGTTGAAATTCTTGATACAAGAGTAATTGAGCAAGACTGGCGCATACGTCTGAGCGAACTGTTGACCACAAATCCCTTGTGGGTAGGGTTTACTGTGATGGCAGGTTTTCCGACCGCCCACGCCCTTGAAATTTCAAGATTCGTTAAAAAGGGTGCCAGCATACCGGTCGTCTGGGGCGGTGCCATGCCTACCGTCGATGCCAGGTCGTGTCTGAATGACCCGGCTATCGACTTTGCCGTTGCCGGCAGCGGTATTGCCGCCACCACAATGCTGACCGAAGCAATCATGGATGGCAGAACCAGTGACATAGAATATCTGCAGACCATTCCGGGTCTGGCTTTTAAAGTTAATGGCCAGCATTTTTTAAATCAAAGATTTCATGGTTTTGAACACATAAGCTACCCCGAACTGCCTTACGAAATCATCAAAGATTACTCAGTTTATGGTCAGATCGGTTCGAATGAACGGATTTTTCCGGTTTACAGCGCTTATGGCTGCCCATACAGATGTGCTTTCTGCATTTCTCCAGCCCTTTATCGTGATTTTTCGCCCAAATGGGCTCCGGTCGATGCCTCTGAAACAGTAGATCATATCGATTATCTGCAACGGCATCAAGGGGCGACCACAATCTATTTTTACGATGACGACTCGTTTGTTAATCTCGAACATATTCGCACCATCGTTACCGAGCTTAAAAGAAGAGGAATCAAAATCAGGCTGAGCTTCAGAGGCGCGCGAGTTGACGAGATTAAACGCATGGATGACAGTTTTCTTGAGTTGCTCAGCGAGACAGGCACTGAAATGCTGCATGTCGGGGTTGAATCAGGCTGTCAGCGTGTGCTAGACCTGTTTCAGAAGGGTATTACCGTTGAAGATATCATTGAAATCAACCGCAAACTTGCCCGACACCCAAAGCTCATAGCTGCCTACAACTGGATAGTCGGCACTCCAACCGAGACGGTATCAGAAATTCACCAGACCACACGTCTGTTAATGCAGCTGATTAAAGAAAACCCCCGTTGTTTCATTTTTCAACCCAATATTTTCAGGGTGGTTCCGGGGTCAGTACTCGGTGAAATGGCTAAAACCATGGGTTATAAATCGCCCGAAACCCTCGATGAATGGATAAATTCTGAAATCGAGCAGGATATAGCTTCGCCTTGGCTGTCGGCTGAGCTTAAACAATATATCCGCATGCTGCAGGTAACCGGGTATTTTGTCGATAACAAGGCTTCTCTTCTTTTAAAAAGCGGCGCTCTGAAAGATACGATTATTAAATTTGCCTCAAAAATTTATCAGCCCTTCGCCAGGTTTCGTTTTAAATCAGGCTATTCAGGCATGCTGTTCGAAGCCGAGCTGTTTTTTCTGGCGCAAAAAATGCTCAAGCGGTGGCGTTAAGCCAATATGTGCGGCATATGCGGCTTTCTTGGCAATCAGGTTGAAGAACCTTTGGCAGTCATCAGGCAGATGGCGGCCAGCATCAGGCACAGAGGCGATGAAGCCAATGGCTTTTTTGTCGAAAGGCCTGTGGCGCTTGGGCACCAGCGCCTGTCGATTCTCGATCTTGGTTCAAGGGCCGACCAGCCTTTTAAAACCGCTGATGGCCGTTTCGTCATCGTTTTTAACGGCGAAATCTACAATTATCGTGAACTGCAGGGGTTGCTTCATGATTTTTCGCCGCGAACGACCTCTGATACTGAGATTCTTGCTGAACTTTGGGCCCAGCAGGGTGCCGCCTGTCTGCAGCATCTTAACGGTATGTTCGCATTTGCCATTTACGACCGTCACGAAAACAGCCTCTACTGCGCCAGAGATCGTCTTGGCGTAAAACCTTTTTATTACTGGTCTGACCGCCATGAGTTCGTTTTTGCCTCTGAAGCAAAAGCTGTTCTCATGCACCCTGGAGTCAAAGTTTCGATCGATAACCGCGCTGTTGCAGATTATCTCTCGCTGGGCTACATCACCGGCCCTTCAACCGTTTTTGCCGGCATCAAAAAGCTTGAATCCGGCTGTTTTCTTAAAGTTTCACCATCTGGAATCAACAAAATCTGCTACTGGAACCTTGGCCAAAGAATTGCAACCGGCCAATGCCACCCTTCACAAGATATTCTCGAACTGCTCGACTCGGCCATTGAATATCGATTGATCAGCGATGTTCCGGTTGGTTCTTTTCTGAGTGCCGGCATCGATTCTTCGGCGATTACGGCAATTGCTGCCCGTAAAAACACTGATCTGCAGACATTTACCATCGGTTTTAAAGAAAAGACATACGACGAATCGCTTGAAGCCTCGCGGTTTGCAGGGAAGCTTGGCCTCGAAAACCACATAGATTACTTTTTCGAGCCTGATATCGCCTTTCTGCAGAAGGTCGTTAAATTTTTCGATCAACCCTTTGCAGATACATCGGTAATGCCGTATTTTCAGCTTTGCAGCATGGCTGCCAGGCAGATGAAAGTTGTTTTGAGCGGTGACGGCGGCGATGAATTGTTTGCCGGCTACGAAACCCGCCGGGCCGATCTGCTTGCCCTTGCCGGTTACCGGGCGGTTCCATTCTGGAACCATTTATTGCAGGCAGGTTCGGGACTTTTGCGCCTGATTCCGGCCGATCGCGGCAAGGTGTCAATGCATTATAAAATGCGCCAGTTCTGCGAATTTGCGCACCTTCCCCCGCAGCAGAGCCATTTTAGCTGGCGACTGCTGTTTACCGAGGCCGAGAAGCGTCGGTTGCTTAGCCCTCAGATAGTTGAACAGATTTCGGGGCATGAAACCTGGAACACAGTTGCTTCAATGTTCGCCTCAGTCAGCCATTTGCCGGTGCTTCAGCAGCAGGCCGTCGTTGATCTGCAAAGCTGGATGGCTGACGATATTTTATACAAGGCTGATCAGGCTGCAATGGCCAGTACTCTCGAGGTCAGGTCACCGTTTCTTGATTACCGCATGGTCGAGGCAGCGTTCGCCATACCCGAAAAGCTCAAGTTCAGTCTGCTGCAGAGCAAGACCCTGTTGCGCCGCCAACTGGCTCCGGTTTTACCCACAGAAATCCTTAAACGCAAAAAAGAAGGGTTTGGCAGCCCCGTGTCTGTGTGGCTTGATGGGCCCCTGGCCGAGGTTTTTGCAGACTGTATGCATGCCGCAGCCTTTAAAGAGGTTTTTCCCGATACTGAATTTATTATGAGACTTTTTGACGATCATCGCCGGCGTATCAAAGACAATGGTTACCGGTTGTGGGCACTGCTGATGTTTGCCTTATGGCAGCAGGAATGGATGCATAAATGAAACGTTTTTTCGACTATTTTGTGTCAAGAGAGTCGCACCTGCTGCTCGCCCTCTGGTTGCTTGTAATTGTGACCTTCGCTTCGGTCATCACTGCTGAATACGTTCTGTATGATGAAACCATTGATATTCTTGGCAGCGATATGATCAAGGCCCCGCTGTCATTTGCGAGTTTCAAGGCTATTTTTTCCACCTTCACTTCAAATCAGTTTACGCCTCTGAGCGTGCTCAGCTTCTGGCTTGAATACAATATTTTCGGCTTCAACAGTTCGGTTTCGCACCTGGTGAGTCTGTTACTGCACCTGGCCTGCGTCACCATGGTTTTCTGGCTGCTGAAAGCAATGACGCAGCGGCCGCTGTTCAGCTGGGTGATTACCGCTGTCTGGGCACTCCACCCGATGCAGGTTGAAACGGTTGCCTGGGTTCTTGAGCGGCGCAACCTGCTTTATGGGTTTTTTTACTTCGCTTCTTTGCATTCATACGTTAATTACCAGAACTCCCGAAGTCGAAAAAGTCTGGCGCTGGCAACGGTCTGCCTGGTTCTGGCAGGCCTGTCAAAGGCTCTGGCGTTCATTCTGCCCTTAAGCTGGCTGATGCTTGACTGGCTGAAAGGCAGAAAGTTCTCAAAAGAGCTGTTTTATGAAAAAATCCCGGCTCTCTGCTTCTCGACCGGGTTGTTTTCGATACTTTTTCTGGCCGCCAAAGCCGAGATCATCAATTCTGAACAGGCCATCAACAACTATCTGGTAGCGAGTTACGGAATGAGTCTGTATATTGCCAAAACTTTTCTGCCATTCAACATGTCGGCGGTATGCGAGATCAATACTTCTACTGTCGGCATGCTTTCTTCGGGCCCTGTTTATCTTTTGCTGGTGCTTATACCTGCCATCTGGATCAGTCTGAAAAACCGTCTGTGCGCCTTTGGCGTTTTGTTCTATTTTTTGCATATTCTTCCCCTTTCAGGGCTGATAAGGGTCGGTTACCAGTTATACGCCGGTTACCATTTTATGTTTCTGCCGCTTTTTGGGGTGCTTCTGGCATTGGCTGGCTTTATAGACATGCATATCAGAAAGCCGCAAACGGGCCTTCCTGCGTTTTATTTAAGTCTGGTGGGCATTCTTATACTGGCGGGCATTTCTTTTAACCACAGCTTCGTCTGGCAGAATTCAGAAACGCTTTTTAAAGATTGCCTGCAGAATGACCCCGAAAACAGGTTTGCCCGCAATCAGCTGGCGGTTCACTATGAAATTAACAAACGTTACGATGAAGCGATAGCTGAATTCAGTGAAGTAATCCGTCAGTATCCGACATTTTATGGTGGCTATCATGGTTTGGGGCGCATTAACATGGCGCTTGGCAAACCCGTTGAAGCCGGGAAAAATCTCGATCTCGCGGTTAAATACAATGTTGGTCGCTCAGACATTCTCAACGACCGTGGTTATCTGCGTCTGTTTCTCAAGCAATATCGTGGTGCTGAAGAAGACTTCTCTGAATCGCTGGGCTATTACGAAAATGCTGAAATCAGGCATCTGAGATCAGAAACGCGTCGCCGTCAGGGTGACTATTCCGGTGCTGCCAATGATATGCAGACCGTAATCTCAGAACAACCGGCAAACTTCAGTGCCAGGGCCAGTCTGGTCGAGACATTGGTCGAAGGTGGCAGATATCTTGCCGCTGTTGAGCCTTTGCTGATAATATTCAGCGAGGTGAATGCCAATCCACAGAATCTTGACCAGTATAAGACTCTGCTTTTTACGCCAAGTTTCAGGCAGACTGTCATTCGCATGCTGCCGCTGCGCAATTTTTTCTATTATCGTCTGGGTTGGTACCCGTGGTGAAGCAGAAGATCATTAATTCTCGACTTTTCTCACGCCTGTCATGGCTTAGAATGTGTTTTAACAAGCGTTGAAACAAGCGGTGCCTGATTTGCGACTGTCGTTGGGCGGGGTTCTTTTATTATAAGTTTGAAAGGTGATACAGCAGTGCCGGAAAATATTTTGCAGAAAATTTCAAACAGTCGGGGCCTGCAGGTTTTGCTGTTGTGCCTGCTTGTGCTGGTAACGTTTTCGCCGGTTTTCAAGGCAGAGTATCTTTTGTTTGACGAGAACTTCATGATTCTCGAAAACCGGCAGATCAAGGCACCGTTCTCGCTTTTTTCCCTTGTCGATATTTTTGCTTCATTTGAGCCGAATCAATACACCCCTTTGAGTGTTTTCAGTTTCTGGGTCGAGTATAATATCTGGGGCTTCAACAGCACGATTTCGCACCTTATAAACCTGCTTTTGCACCTGTTGTGCTCTCTTGCGGTATTTTTTCTCGCCCGGCAACTTGTCGAAAACGTTTTGTTGAGCTGGTTTATCGCCGCCATCTGGGCGGTGCACCCGATTCAGGTCGAATCTGTTGCCTGGGTGCTCGAGCGCCGCAATCTGCTTTACGGTCTGTTCTATTTTGCTTCGCTTCTGGCCTGGACGCAGTATATCAAAACCGGAAGAACCCGTCATATGGCACTTGCCAGCGCTTTTATGCTTGTTTCCGGCTTATCAAAAACTCTGGCGTTTTTTCTACCGTTTAACTGGCTGATGCTCGACTGGCTTAAAAGTAGAAGTTTCTCGTTGCAACTGTTCAAGGAAAAGGCCGCCGGTTTTGTTCTTTCTGCCATCTTCTTTGCCCTGGCCTTTTTTGCTGCCCACGGCGAAATTGCCAGTGATGCCCAGGGCTTTTTAAATTGGAGCATGGCCTGTTACAACATCAGTTTTTATGCCATCAAAACCCTTTTGCCCTTCAATCTTCTGCCGGCCTACGAAATCAACCGGTTTATCGAGGGCATTTTTACCCCCGGCCCGCTCTATCTCGCTATTTTTATAGCTCTGGCCTGGTTCGCATGCCGGGGCAGCAGACAACGTCTTTTCGGTGTTCTTTTCTATTTTTTTTCTCATTCTGCCAATATCCGGGCTGGTTGTGGTTGGCTACCAGTTTTACGCCGTTCTGCACTTTCTTTATGTAGCCATGTTCGGCCTGATTTTTTCTGCGATTCTGCTCATCGCCGAAAAGGCCCGTGATGAGCAGAAAGCAGTGATTGCGCGGGCGGCAGGTGTGATTGTTCTGCTGGTTTTTGCAGTCATGTCGTTTCAACATTGTGTGATCTGGCAGAACAGCGAAAACCTTTTTACCTGGTGCCTCGAGCATGACCCGAACAACCGCTTTGCCAGGGGTCAGCTGGCAGCATATTATCTTTTTATCAAGCAGAGTCCCGATGAAGCAGCCCCGCATTATCGTGACATGATCGAGCGTTACCCGAAGTTTCAGGCCGGCTATTATGGCATGGCGCGCATTTTTATGGCACGAAACCAGTCGGCCGAGGCTCTTGAAATGTTTGACCAGGCCGTTAAATACAATGTCGAAGTTTCTCAGATTCCGCGCGACCGTGGTTACCTCAAGCTTATGCTCAACGACCTTTCTGGTGCCGAGAAAGACTTTACCGAGGCACTCGTCATGAAAGAAGATAACCATGTGCGCTTTCTTCGTTCTGATTCGCGCCGTCGTCAGGGAGACTACAGCGGAGCTCTCAACGATCTGATGATCGTTGCTGAAAACGCCCCGGGTGACTTCAGTCTGCAACTCGGTCTTTTTGAGCTGATGATCGAGGGTGGCCGCACCCTCAACGCTTTTGAGGTTTTTCTGACGGTTTGTGCCCAGCTCGATGCCAACCCCGGTGCCTGGGGCCATTACTTCGAGATTCTCTGTACTCCAGATTTTAAATCGGTGGTGTTGCGCATGCTGCCCTATCGCAGCTATTTTGTCTATCGCCTTGGCTGGTACCCGTTCTGATGAGATTGCCCGATTAAAAAAAACGGATTTTTCACGACAACAAAAAAGGCAGGCACTTTGTGCCCACCTTTTTTATTTAACAGAGTTTTATAAGTGAAAACCGCCGAACGGCTGCCAGATGCCTGTGCTCAGCCCTGCGCTGCAGGGGCAGCGATGAATTCGCCGTCTTTTAGTTGAAGGCGTTTCAGGCGAATGCCTTCGCGACCCAGCGAATCTGCCTGAACGAGAAGAATTGAACCGTCAGGCGCAAGTCTGAAATAGTGCTGCATTTCGAGACCCTCAGGGCCGGGAATCTGCATGGAGGCTACCGAACGGCCGCGCACCACTGCGTGCAGTGTGTATTCGGTGTCGAGTTCACCACTTGCTGCGACGACGCGAAAAATATAGCGATCAGCAGCATCCGTGCCAAGAAAATCGATTGACATGATCTGTTTGGGGCTTTCGGGTGCCGGAGCAACCCAGAAAAGACGGCCGTCATCTTTCATGACGCGCCCGGCCGACAGAATTTTATCGCCCATCTGTGCTGGTGAGGGAATCACGACGGTGCGGCCCTCGGCATCAGATTCAAGCTCGGCATTTTTATCAAGGCGGGTGGCAGGTTTCCCTTCAACCAGACTGAAAAGATTGTAGTCGGCATCACGCACGCATAAGCCGTAGCCTTTGACGGCAAGATTTAAAAGATTTTTTGCATCTGAACCGGTTTTGATAACCTTATAGACAGAACTTTTGCGCAGATCGAGCGCGTAAATGTCGGCATAAGGAAACCCGCAAAAGAGAAGTTGCCCGTCTCGAACAACCATATCACTGAACTCAACCGGCTTGCCGTTTATCTGTGGCAGAGCTATCTCGGTCTGGCGGCCATCTTGGTCTATTTTGACCACCCGTTGATCTCTGGCCAGAAGATATACTGAGCCGTCTGGCGCTGCGGCCAGCGAAACAAAGCGCCCGGGCACGAAGGTCGTTGTATCGGCAACCTCTTCATTGGCGGCCGGCTGGGTGGCGAACATTGGTGCGGCCAGCATTATCAAAAACATCAGGGTGATTAATCTTGTCATGTTGTTCCTCTGTTTATTCAAGGGTCATGACGGCGTGTTTCGAGCCGCCGCCGGTCCACCAGGCTGAGAAATCGGCGAATGATTTCTGCTGCTTGACCTGGCTCTTTGCCGGATCATTATAATATATATTACCTGAATCATCTATGCCGGTAATGCAGACGTAATGACCCTGAACATGCGCGATCATTGGCCTGCCGGCTTTGACCTGTTCGCGAATCCATGATGCACCCACAGTGTAATGCCATTTGGCATTCGGGTAACCGTAGTGGCTGGCACCTTTCTGCAGGCCTGCATGGCCGGTGCCATTGGCGGCGGTCGATCCGCAGATGTTCCAGAGCGATGAAGCCAGCGAGCCGGCATCTTTTTTTGTGTAGTAGGCAAGAGCCATGCCGAGCGAGGTTGGCCCACAGGCAGAACCGGGGGCCGGGCATTTGACCTGCATCTGACATTGAGTCGGAACATCGAGATTGACCTTGCCGTTTGCGCCATTCTGAACGCCGGGTTTGGCAGTGGCTGATGCTGGTGTTGAAGGTGGGTTTGCTGCGGTGGCGGCTTCACTTTTTTCGATTACGGCACCGGCTGCTTTAGAAACTTTAACGCCTTCGTTAAGCTCAAGCGCACCGCCGCTGCGGGTGCTGCCGGGGTAATCTGGTTCTACCTGTGATGCCGGTTTGTCGGGCAGCGAAATATAGTTACGATGCATATAGCCCTGTTGTCCATCGATTTCGACCACGTAGAATTCACCAGATACGCCTAACACTTTGACTTCAGCGCCCGGGTTATGTGTCGACAGAACGTTGCCCCAGGGCCAGCTGCGCAGACGAAGGTTCGAGCCGCATGCTATGACACCCTTTTTAGGGAAACCCGTCGGAACTTCGACCTCTGCTGCTTCGGCCGTGTCGACATCCTTGATGTAATCGGCACTCGCAACGGCATCTACGATCTTAACCTCAGCACCTTCAGCGAATGGAGATGCTTCCGCTGCGGCCATTACCGGAAAAAAACCAACCAGAAGAGTCATGATGAGGGTGAATCTGATAATGTTCATCTGTTACTCCTGCAAAAATACTTCAAAAATTATACCAGACTTGCGCCTGTTAAGTTTTTGTCCGCTTGATATTGCTGCCAGATTTTTTAAAGCAGCAACACAACGAAGACAGCGACTTAGATATCACCGACCACACCAACCGGGTAGCGACGCTTTATCAGCGCAAGCAGTCGATATTAAGCGAAAACAAGGTTTACCCCTTTTCCGGGCTCAAAGATCTTCGCGTCGATCTGATCGAGAAGTGCCGAAAAATGGCTGACCTCTGGATACCCGGCCACCGGTGCCGTTATCCGCAAGGTTTGCTGCAACTGGTATTATGTGGACCACAAACCGGCCCACATAATGCTGGAAAATGACCTGATCTAAAACAACAAAAGCCGCTGTTTAAGCGGCTTTTGCCTTTCTAAGCGGGAAACGGGGTTCGAAATATATATTAAAAATGGCTTCAATAGCCTGATTTAACTTGCAGTTCGCCCGTCTTTGTCAACTTTTTGTCAACAATCATTCGAATGAAATGATCAGTCTTTTGCCAAGAGCAGCAGCAGCACGCTCAAGCTGCTTTAGCGTCGGTGAATGCTTTGGGTTCTCAAGCCGCTGAACGACGGGCCATGTAACTCCGAGTGTCCGTGCCAGATCTGCCAGCGGCTTTCCCTGTCGGGAAAACTTGACTAGAAGGGCTGCCTGAACTGCAGCTGCTGGCGCGATTTTGTATTTATGCCTGCCGGCGGTTGGGCGGGGAATCTCATCGTCATTTTCAAGTCTGATTGAAAGCATTGTTGTCAGTATTTCTTCTGCATTGTGAAGACACTCTTCTATCGTTTCACCGCAGGTAAAGGCTTCTTCAACATCAATGAACTGAGCTATGTAGCCGTGTTCTTCGCCCGGCTCAATACGGCAGGGGTATTCAAAATTCATATAATTTTTTCTCCTGTCTGTTTCTCGATCATTCTGATGAATTTCGGGTCAAAATCCTTATTTCCATGAAATGGAATTGGAATCGATCGCTTGCCAGGCTTTGTCATTATCTGGTGACTTCCACTGGTCCGCTCATGCTTCCAGCCTTTAGCCTCAAGAATTTTTATAAGTTCTTTTGGTCTCATACTATTATGATATTACAAAAATGTAATATCTGCAAGGTGGCGGTAATGACTCCAGGCTATTAATCCAGTTCTGTGACCAATGGAAAATGCTCCAGACGCTCTTGGGCATAAAAGCATATCAGGCAAACTGAAGCTAAACATCAAACAACTGCTTGAGAAGGGCGTTATCGAATACACAATCCCCGACAAACCCAACAGCCGCATGCAAAAGTATCGACTCACAAAACTGGAGTAAACAACTGATCCAACAACTCGGCAACAATACGTTATGATTACAAGATTTCAACAGGCCCTCTAGAGGGCTTCAACAATAAGATCAAAACCATGAAGCGCCAGGCATACGGCTTTCGAGATATGGAATTCTTTAAACTCAAAATCAAAGCGCTTCATCAAACAAAGTACGCTTTAGTCGGATGAACCTTCTATGAGACTTCAAAGCGCTTTTGATTGCCAAATGAGCATGAAAAATTTGCAGTTTTAACAGGTTTCGATTATATTAGTAGTAGCCTTGCTGTAGATGAATGTCGGCTTCAAGCCGTGTGCCTCAGAAATGAGGTCTAGTCTACAGAAGGCATTATTTTTTCCAGAGAAAGCGGATTCTGATCAGAATAGAATTCACCATATCCGTGCTTTCTCGTGTCATCCATATCAACGACCAGTCTGAACTGTTTGCTCAGATAGTTGAAAAACCTTCCGTCTCGTTGCTCATAAAGCCTTTGCAGCGCCCACAAATAGTAATCAACCACCTGTAAGCCGACATGATCCTTGGGAAATCCAGATACAACATCTGTAGGAACATCATGATTCTTGTTCCACCTTGCATTGAAATTGTGCTTTGCCTTTTTTATCGCCTTCTCCAGAGACTCTTTTCTGTCTTTTGAGCCTCGCCATGCAAAAATGATTTCATTCTGGTCATGTTTGTGCAGGGAATCACGAAACAGACGTTTTACCATGTCGTCATATATTGCATCTTCACTGGTCTTCTGACCTGTTGCCGCGAACTTTTCTGCAGCATTTCTGGCAAGGACTTCTTTATTGCGAACTATCGCACGGAACTTAATGTCAGATCTGGCAAGAATTTTGAACACATCCCTACGCACTTCAGGCAAATCATTCTTGGCATGAAAAAATGCCGCTGTCTTCTGATACTTGGGGTCATGTATCGAGGGAACACCTGCAAAAAACGGGTCAGCCAGAATACTATCTCTCAGTCCAGTCAATTCATTGCCAAGTTCTTCTAAACCTTCAATTAAAGCAGCGCCGATGATAAAAAATCTGGACACTCCCTTTGTACCAACGATCATTTGTTTCTTTCGATTGAATAGAGTCAAATCACCAGACTCATCAACGAAGTATTTTGCAATGTTCATTAAACCCTGCTTAGAAAATTAATAAAAGAAAGACTATCACAATAGCCAGGATTAGAAAAATCACCCAGACCATAAAGACTTTCAATCTTTCTGCCGAAACAAATCGGGTGGAAAGCCAGGTCAGAAGGGTATCCAGGGTATTCTGCACGCCAAAACCATTAGACCACCAATTAGCCCACATTTCTAATAAAACGGGCGTGCGAGCAGCTGGAGTCACTAAGTGGCGACGCCCCGTTTTCCCGCTCTAAAACGAAGGAGTCCGTCAGTTTTTCGACGGACTCCCTGATTCTAAGCGGGAAACGGGGTTCGAACCCGCGACCCTCAGCTTGGGAAGCTGATGCTCTACCAACTGAGCTACTCCCGCACACAAATACCTTTGGTTGGTGTCAATGTAACAAAAAATAAGCGGA
>Ga0116144_10002695_pt1 | contig 18748 bp, 7 predicted proteins | sample AD_UKC035_MetaG_FD_89746 | JGI IMG/M metagenome (GOLD analysis project Ga0116144, IMG submission 89746) | Active sludge microbial communities of municipal wastewater-treating anaerobic digesters from USA - AD_UKC035_MetaG | ecosystem: Engineered > Bioreactor > Anaerobic > Digestate | place: USA...
GCGCTGTAATTGCCCTCGTAAGCGCGCAGCGTACGGGTTTCCCCATCCAGGTCCAGGATGCGCGTCACGGTATGGTCTAAAAACGTGCGGTCATGCGAAACGATCAGCGCCGCCCCGCGGAAATTGTTCAGCCAACCTTCCAACCATTCCAGCATCTCAATATCCAGGTGGTTGGTGGGCTCATCAAGCAGCAGTAAATTGGGCTCTCCCAAGAGCACCAAGGCCAACGCCAGGCGCGTCTTCTGACCCCCGCTCAAGAAGCGCGCCGGCTGATCCCTGGGGATCTGCGCCAACCCCAACGCGCCCAAGATGGCCTCCGGCCTGGCTTCAGATCCCTCGCTCACCTTGCGCAGGGCTTCGTCATATGCGCTCTGCAAAGCCAGGTTCATCGGGTCGTGGGCCAGGGCAGAGGCCTGGGCAGCCAGGTCGGCTTCTGCCGCCCCGCCCCCACCGGCGCGCTGCAGCAGTTCCCCCATGCTCAGGGCCGGATCCGGTTCCAGGCCCTGGGGCAGGTAGCCGATGCGCAGGTTGGGCACGTCATGCGTCACCACCCCGTGGTCAGGGGCATCTAGCCCCGCCAAGATGCGCAGCAAAGTGGTCTTCCCGCAGCCGTTTGGCCCGATCAGGCCCACCCGCTCCCCCGCGCTGATGCTCAAAGAGACATCCGCCAGGATCGTGTCCAGGTTATAGGATTTAGATAGGTGATGCCCGGTAAGCATGATGCAAAAAAGGTCACTCCCCAACCGTGTGCAGCAGCGCCAGGTTGGTCGGGCGGATCGCCCCTACCGGGAAGCCGCAGATCAAAACCACCTGCTGGCCCTGCTGGATCGTCCCCGCCGCCATCATCGCAGATTCGACCGCCGCCAGCATCTCTTCAATCGTTTCGGCGTGCGGCACCAGGTGCGGCACCACCCCCCAATACATCTCCATCCGGGCATAGGTGCTCGGCTCAGGCGTAAAAGCCAACACAGGGATTTCTGGCCTGGTCTTTGACATTAACAAGGCCGTTCGCCCGCTCGCCGTAAAGATGGCGATCGCCGCCACGTTCCGGTCGTGGGCCAGCTCGCGCGCCGCCAGCGTCATAAAGAAAGTATCATCGCCCGGCTGGTGGTATATCTGGTCAGGAGAAAGCGCATCCGAGCGCGGGTCACAATGTTCTGCTGCTGCAGGTCCGTGCCAGTGGCCCCATTCTTGCAGGTGGGCCTCTGCCTGACACACGATGGCATCCATCATCCGCACTGCCTCCAGCGGATAGGCGCCTGCTGCCGTCTCGCCCGAAAGCATCACCGCGTCACTGCCATCCAGGATGGCATTGGCCACATCCGAGGCCTCGGCCCGCGTGGGGCGCGGGTTATGGATCATCGAATCAAGCATCTGCGTGGCAGTGATCACCACCTTGCTGTGCCGGTTAGCGCTCTCAATAATGCGTTTCTGGGCAATGGGCACTTCTTGGGGAGTCATCTCCACGCCCAGGTCGCCGCGCGCCACCATCACCCCATCCGCCGCATGCACGATCGCTTCCAGGTTATCCAGGGCTTCTGGGCGCTCCAGCTTGGCAATGATGGGAATATTCGTCTTGTGGGGTGCCAGGGCTGCGATCCGGCTGCGCAAATACGAGATATCCTCTTGCGAACGAACAAAAGACAGCGCCACCGCGTCTACCCCTTGTTCCAGGCCAAACGCCAGGTCAACCTCATCCTTCTCGGTCAGCGCCGAGATGTTGATCTGGGCACCCGGCAAGTTGATGCCCTTGTTTGACTTCAACGTCCCGCCCACCACCACACTGACCTTGACGCGCAGTCCGTTCGTCTCTAATACCGCCAGCTCCAGGTTGCCATCATCCAATAAAATCCGTCCCCCGGGCCGCACGCTCGAGGGCAGCTCTGGAAAGTCTACCGGCACCTCGCCGGGTGCATACGGGCCGGGTGCGGTGGTCAAGGTCAGCACCTGCCCCGCCTCAATTTCGATCTTACCTCCCGGCAGGTCGCCCGTACGGATCTTTGGGCCCTGCAAATCCTGCAAAACACACACCGGACGCCCAAGCTCAGCGGCTATTTGCCGTAAGCGTTTTAGCACCTCGGCATGATCTGCATGGCTGCCGTGAGAGAAGTTCAGCCGGGCCACGTTCACGCCCGACCGCAGCAGTTCTCGGATCATTTTCTCATCCTGGCTGGCAGGGCCAATCGTGGCCACGATCTTTGTACGACGCGTCATCTTTACCTCGCTTGGGTAACCTAACCCGTAATAAAATATAAAGCGGTGTGAGAACACCGCTTTATATTTTATTACGGTTATGCGCTTATATCCAGTGCAGCGCAGCCGCCTCTTTCCGTAAATCGTCGCGGAACTCTGGATGGGCAATATGGATCAGGGCGTTGGCACGCTGGCGCAAGCTCTTGCCATACAGGTCGGCCACGCCATATTCGGTCACCACGTAACGCACGTGGTTGCGGGTGGTCACCACGCCCGCCCCGCTCTTGAGCACCGGCACAATGCGGCTGATGGTCGTGCCATCCTTCATCGTTGCTGTAGCCGGCAACGCGATCATGGGTACGCCGCCCTTCGACCTGGAGGCCCCATAGATGAAGTCGATCTGGCCGCCCACCCCGCTGTACATCTTCGTCCCGATGCTGTCGGCGCACACCTGCCCGGTCAGATCCACCTCGATCGCCGAATTCAGTGCCACCTGGCGCTCATTCTGTGCAATCACAAAGGGATCGTTGACGTACTCTGTCGGGTGAAGCTCGATCAGAGGGTTGTCATCTGCCCATTGGTACAACCTGCGCGTGCCCAGCATGAATCCCGCCGTGATCTTACCGCGGTGCAAAGTCTTGCGCGAATTGTTGATCACGCCTGCTTCCACCAGTTCGATCACGCCATCTGAGAACAACTCACTGTGAACACCCAGGTCCTTCTTGTGGTACAAGAACTTCAGCACCGCGTCTGGGATTGCCCCTATCCCCATCTGCATACAAGCCCCATCGGGGATCAGGTCTGCGCAGTGGCTGGCAATCCTCTCGGTCACCGGGTCGGCCGCGTCCTGGCTCATCTTCATCTCCACCGGGGGGTAATCCACCGGGACGATGTAGTTCAGGCGGCTGACGTGAATGAACGAGTCGCCCAACATACGCGGCATCTGCTGGTTCACCTCTGCGATGATGATCTTGGCCGACTCGGCCGGCGATTTCACCAGGCCGGTCTCAATGCCGTAACTGCAAAAGCCATGCTCATCCGGCGGGGATAGGTGCACCAGGGCCACATCAACCGGCAGCACCTTGTTCTTGAACACCAGCGGGAATTCCGACAGCATCACCGGGGTGTAATCAGCCCGCCCTTCTTGCACGGCCTGGCGCACGTTTGCACTGATGAAGAGCGTGTTCACCCGCAAATGGCCTTGCATTTCAGGGGCCACATAATCGGCCGGGCCCACCGTCAGCGCCTGGACGATCTCCACGTCTTTCAGGTTCGGTGCATGCTTCACCAATGCCGCTAAAACAACGTGCGGCGTAGAGCAGTTCCCGGTCAAGAAAACGCGCTGCCCGGATTGGATTTTCTTTACGGCTTCCGCAGCAGTAACCACGCGCGATTGGTAGATCTTCTGGAAGTCCATAAAATTACTCTCCTTCTTTCCGGCTTTTCACGATTAGCAAGTTGCGGGGATCGCCTTTATACACCAACGCCGCCTGGGCAAGCTCTTTGTGCTCGGCCACGGCCCTATCCAGGCCTTTGTTCGCAACCACCCGGATGAACGGGAAAGCCGCATTCAAGAAGGCATAGGTAGAAGTACGGGCAACCACACTGGGGATATTGGGGACACAGTAATGGATCACACCCTCTTCCACATAGGTCGGGTGCTCGTGCGTGGTCGGCCGCGATGTCTCAACACAACCACCCTCGTCGATGCTCACATCCATCAAAAGGGAGCGCGGCTTCATGCCCCGCACCATCTCGCGCGTCACCACCCTCACCGGGCGGTCGCCGCCCACCAACACGGCTGCCACAACCACATCGGCATAGGCCACGCTGCGGGCCAGGTTGCGTTCATTCGAGATCAGGGTCACCGCACTGGGGAATTCTTCATGAATACGCTGCAAGGCATCCAGGCTGGTATCCAGCACCGTCATGTGCACACCAAGAGAATTGAACGCACGCGCAGCATAATACCCCAGCGTACCTGCGCCAATGATCACCACCTCAGCCGGCGGCACGCCTGCCCCCCCACCCAGCAGAACTCCCTTACCACCCGAATCATTCTGCAGCAGGTTGGCGCTGATCTGCGCCACCAGCGCACCGCCAATCTGGCTCAGCGGCCGCCGCACAGGCACCGTGCCATCTGGCAGTACGATCTTTTCATACGGGATCGCCGTGATGCTCTTTTTAGTCAGCACATTGATCTTGTCTTGCCGGGTAGAGGCCAGGTGCAGCAGCCCCATGATCGTTGAGTTGGGCAGCAGCCACTCCAGTTCCTCATACATCGGCCGAGCTACCTTTGTCAGCAGGTCTGCCCGGCCAAACACCTCTTGCGGCTGGTAAACCAGCTTGGCCCCGGCTTCTTCATACTCGAAATCAGAAAAGCCAGCCCCAACCCCGGCGTCATGTTCAACATAACAAACATGTCCATCCTTCACCAGCATCTCCACCGCGGCCGGAGTCAGGCCCACGCGAAACTCGAACGGACGTCTCTCTCTTGGAACGCCTATATTCATGTGATCCTCCTTAGGTCAAATCACTTCAAATAGAACACTTCCCTGATCAATGGCAACGCCCAATCTATCGTCTTCTTATCAATTACCAGAGGCGGCGCAAAACGGATCACGTGCTGGTGAGTTTCCTTCGCCAGGATACCACGCTCCATCAAAGCCTCGCAGAAGCGGCGCGCCCCACCCGCGCTGGGCTTCAGCTCTACGCCGATCAACAAGCCCTTGCCGCGCACCTGTTTAATGTGCGCACTGGGGATCTCGCTGAGCTGTTCCATGAAATACTCGCCCAACTGGGCCGCGTTCTCGGTCAGCTTTTCTTCAGCGATCACGCGCAGCGCAGCACGCGCCACAGCCATCCCCAGCGGGTTGCCCCCGAAGGTAGAGCCGTGTTCACCAGGGACGAAAAGGCCCAACAGCTCGGGCTGGGCCAACACAGCCGAAACCGGGTAAAAACCGCCCGAAAGCGCCTTCCCGATCACCATCATATCCGGCCTCACGCCCTCGTGGTCGGCCGCAAACATCCGCCCGGTGCGCCCCAGGCCGGTCTGGATCTCATCGTCGATCCACAGCACGTTGTGCTGGTCGCAAAGCTCACGCACACGCCGCAGGTAACCGGCTGGCGGCATGATCACGCCCGCCTCGCCCTGGATTGGCTCGATCATGATCGCGGCCGTGTTGGGGGTGATGGCCTTCTCAATGGCCTCTGCATCGCCGTACGGCAAGACCACAAAACCCGGCGTGAAGGGGCCAAAATCATCCCGGTACAGCGGCTCGGTCGAGAAAGAGATGATCGAAACCGTTCGCCCATGGAAATTATTCTCACAGACGATGATCTCTGCCTGGTGGCGCGGCACCCCTTTGACCTGGTAAGCCCACTTGCGCGCCAGTTTGAGGGCCGTCTCGACCGCCTCTGCACCCGAGTTCATCGGCAGCGCCATGCCGTAACCGGTCAGTTCAGCGATCTCCTTGTAGAACAAGGGCAATTGGTCGTTACGGAAAGCGCGCGAGGTCAGGGTCAGCTTGGCTGCCTGCTCTTGCAAGGCCGCCAGGATCTTAGGGTGTACGTGCCCCTGGTTCAATGCCGAATACGCGCTCAGGCAGTCCAGGTAACGTTTCCCGTCTACATCATAGACCCACACCCCCTCGCCACGTTCAATCACCACATCTAACGGATGGTAGTTGTGAGCGCCGTATTTATCCTCGATTTCAACATAATCTTGTGTTTTCATCTCTGGCTCGTTTCGCCTTTACGCAACTTTCAACACCCGAGCCAAGATAGCCTTTTGAGCGTGCAGGCGATTGTGCGCCTGGGGGAAGATGCGAGAATGCGGCCCATCAGCTACTTCATCGGTTAGCTCGTGGTTGCGGTGTGCCGGCAAGCAGTGCATCACGATCACTTTGGGATCAGCCTCTGCCACCAGCTTGGCATTGACCTGGTAAGGCGGGAAGACCTGCTCGCGGATCTTCGCTTCTTCCTCTTGCCCCATGCTGGTCCAGGTATCGGTGTAGATCACATGCGCACCCTTGACCGCTTCGTGCGGATCGCGCAGCAGCTTGATCTGGATTCCGCTCTGCTCGGCCAACTTCTTGCCGATTTCCATGGCCTTGACGTGCTGGGTCAACTCATACCCTTCGGGGCTGGCAATGGTGAAATTGGCCCCCAACTGTGCACAAACGTGCAGCAGCGAGACCGCCACGTTGTTACCGTCACCCACATAGGTCACGTTCAAGCCTTTCAGGCTGCCAAACTCTTCCTGGATGGTCAGTGCATCGGCCATGCCCTGGCAGGGATGGTTATAATCGCTCAGGCCATTGATCACCGGCACACTGGCCCACTTGGCCAACTCGACCACGTGTTCATGGTCGAACACGCGCGCCATCAGTGCATCCACGTAGCCCGAGAGCACCCGCGCCACATCGGCAATCGACTCGCGCTTTCCCAGGCCAATCTCGGCCGGGGAGAGGTACAGCGCATCACCGCCGGCATGCCGCATCGCCATATCAAACGATACGCGCGTGCGCAGGCTGGGCTTCTGGAAGATCATCGCCAACACCTTGCCCTTAAAGAAAGGTGCATTTCCCTTGCTCTGATGCTCTTTCTTCAACTGTACAGCCAGGTCCAACAAATCCTGGATCTCTTGTGCCGAATAATCAGAAATGGCAATAAAATCTTTCATCGCTTCTCGCTCCTTTGAGATGGCATCAGGACGCCTCGCAATATCACACAGCGCCCCAACGCACTGATTTGGGGTATTTCAAGCAGTATAACACAACTACAGCAAAGATCAAATTGCCTAACGACAGAGCCGGCATTTGATTAATGTCACTTTATACTCACGGCTTATTATGCTTGCGGCTTAAAGACCAGCGGCAAGAACCACTTGCGCACGGGCGGCACCTCTACCACCGCCTGGGTATTCAGCACCGCCTCCGCTGCCAGGCCATCCTCACCCTCGATGGTCACGGTCACCGTCACCACATCAGAGAGGCCGTCCTGGGCGGTGAGCGGGATGGTCACCGTCACCACCAGGCCCGCCGTTTCACCCGCTTCAAGCACCACCGCCGCCGGCAGCGTCGTTTCCCACAGGCCGCCGGTGGTTGTGAACAGGTATGTATCCGTGATCGTGCCGGTGTTGGTCAACCGCAGCGTATACGAAACCATTGCACCAGGTTCCCCGAACCCATGCTGAAGCGCAGGGCTCAAGACCAGGCCATGGGGATTATCGGGCGCGTACAGGTCGGTCGGCAGCGAGAAGTATTCGGCGCCGCCATACGGCCCCGTATCTGCGCCCGCAAAACCGCCGAACACCCACAGGCCTGGCAGCCCGTCACCCGGGTCAGCCGTCTCGAGCGGGATGAACGCCGCCCCAAAATCGCGGCGCCCTTGCAGCAGGTCGGGGAAGATATTGTCATAGCGGTCCGAAGCCACATCATAGACCACCGCCGCGTTCGTCGTACCTGCCCAGATGCCCCCGCCCGCCAGCACGATCTTGTTTGCCAGGCCCAGGCTCGAGCCGCTGTCAAAGCCAAAGGCGCGCCCCTCGCCCGAAGGCGTTTCGAGCGCCGCAATCGGCGCCCAGGTGCCCGCCCCGCCCGGATCCGCCATCACCTCGGCATAGGTCTGGGCCACCAGGTTCGGGCTGACAAAGGTGTTGCCCCCAAAGGCATAGATTTTGCCATCTACCACTGCCACCTGGATATAGGCCCGTCCCAGGCCCAGGGTACCGATCTGCGTGAAGGTGTTTGTCAGTGGGTCGTAGCGGAATGTCACATTCAAAACATAGGGCGCCGTGGTTCCGCCGTTGAAACCCCCAAATATATAAGCCATGTTATCCACCACCGCCACTCCCCCAGGCGTAAAACCGTTGAATGCCGCCGGCAGGCTGGTGATGTTGGCTGCCGTCCCCGCCACCGGGTCATAACACTGCACCACCGGCGTGGTGCCGCCAGCAGATGGGCGCCCGCCAAACGTGCACAGCACCTCATTGGCCCCACCGTTGTTCAGGCGGGCAATGGTATAGTTCGAGACCGGCGTCGCCATATTCACGCCCGTATCTGCACAGCCGCCCGTCTGTGGGTTGAAGGCATAGATGCTGCCGTCGGTAGCCGTATCGTTACGCCCCCCCAGGATGTACACCAGGCCGGTAGCCGGGTAATAGGCCGCATCCAGGCGGGTCAGGTCAAAACAAGTCGAAAGGTCCGGACCAGCCTGCCACGAACCGGTATATTGCAGGTAGAAGTCTTGCATCGTCACCGTGTGGGTCACCACTTTGACACCTTCGGCGCTTTGACTGGCATAATCCGCCAGGTAAGCGTGCATGTCATACAACCCCACGGGCAGGGTCATGCTGTAGTAACCGCTCGGATCGGTGCTGGCCTCGATTCCGACGCTGTCCAGCATCCAATCTGCTGTCAGGGTGGCCCCGCTGAGCGGATTGCCACTCTCGTCATACACATGGCCTTCCACGGTTCCCATGCTCACGCCCTCGCAAGCCGCCGCACCTGCCGCCAGCACATCCAGGTAGCCATAACCGTAGGTATAATTGCCTTCTCCATCTTCCGGCGCACCACAGCTCCCGGCTGGGGCCGCCGCGGCCGTCCCTTGCAAAAGCTGGAAGGTTTCGTCGATCTGCCCCACCAGCCCGGGCGCGCATGACCACAACAGCGCCACCGCCCCTGCCGTGTGCGGCGAGGCCATCGAAGTCCCATTCATCAACCCCCAGTTATCGCCAGGCTGTGCCGAGGGAATCGCCACCCCCGGCGCGGCAATGTTGGGCTTGGTGTAAGGGTCATCCCCAAACGCCCCTGGCCCGCGGCTCGAAAAGCTGCCCACCAGGCCGCTCGAGGCCACCGCCGCCGTGTTGAAAGCCTCCTGATAATCTCCCGGAGAGCCCAACGTGCTGCAGCCGGGACCGCTGTTGCCGGCCGAAAAAGCCGGGAAGATGCCCGCCGCCCGCCAGGCATTCACCTGATCCAGGAACCAGTCGTTGCCGCCGGTATCGCCCCACGAATTATTGACCACGTGGGGGCGGTTGGCCGGGTTTCCTCCCGGCGCCAGGATCCAATCGGCGCAGGCCAGCAGGGCCGCGTCCGAACAACTGGTATTCTCGCAGCCCTTGCAGGCAATCCAACGCGCATTGGGCGCCATCCCGGCCTGGTAAGCCAGGGTGGGGTCGTCATCGCCGACCATGCTGCCCATGGTGTGCGTGCCGTGACCATTATTGTCACAGGCCCCGGCTGCCCCACAGACGGCGGTCGGGTCATACCAACAGGCCGGGTCCGTGGGGTCATCGCCGCACCTGAAAGACTGCGCCAGTGCAGGGTGGTCCCACTGCACGCCGGTGTCGATGTTCGCCACCACCATCCCATTGCCCTGCAAGAGATAGGTGCTCCAGAATTGGTCTGCTTTGGTATAGGCGATCCCCCAGGCCAGCGCATCGGGCGTTGGGCCAGCCGAAACCTGCAAACGATAGGCCAGGTAATCGCCAGCCCAACGCACATTGGCATACGGGTTGACCGCCACCGCCGGGTCAATCTGATAGGTGCGGGTGGCGCGCAGATCATGCACCTCACCCAGCGCGGCCAGGGCATTGGCTGCATCCAGGCTGCCGCCCTGCACGTACAGCTCGTTGCCGGCGATGTAAGCCTGGTATGCCACCCCCTGGGCATCCAACAATTCCCGGGCCTGCGCCTGGCTGCGCTGGGCTGTTTCCATCAGTGTGTTGTAAACAAACTCGCCGCGTGCGGCCCAGTCCATGGCATAGGCCGGGGTCAGGTCTGCCTGCTCGGCAAAACGGACGATGAAATCCGCCTGCCCATCCACTGCAAGCTGATCCGCCAGCACAGACTCGATCTTACCGTTTCCGTCTGCCCCCGCCAGGGCCGGCGCGTCTGACAAGACCGCCCACAGGCCCAAAACCATCCAAAATACAACCGCTATAGGCACAAAGACTGTCCGCTTCAACCGATCACTCCTTATTCCTGGGTTGTTCTCAAGACCACCGGAAGCCAGTTCTGGTACTGCTGCACAGCAGTCTCGATTTGCTGCGTGTGATTATCCGCCACCGTATCGATCTCGTCTGCCATCACCGTGGCCGTGTTGACCAGCGCCGCCCAGGTAGAAGGCGCCCTGGCTGCGATCTCAATTATAAGGCTGTTTTCTGCCGCCAGGTCGCCCAGGCTGCACGTCACCAGGCCCTCGGCGTAAACGCAGCCCGCCGAAGCCTGGATGAAGCCCGCCCCGGCCGGCAGGGTATCGCTGAGCACCACCCCGTGCGCATCTTGCGGGCCGTGGTTGGTGATCACCAGGGTGTAGGTCACCACCCCGCCATAAGCCACCGCTTCGGGCTCGGCCTCCAGGCTCAATTCCAGGTCGGCCACCGGCGTAACCGAGACCGCCGTGTGCACTGCCTGGGTGCCGGTCACCACCAGGCCGCCGGCCTGCGTGATTTGCGCGCCGTAATCGGCATTGACCACTTCGCCCCCCTGCGCCTCAGCCAGGATGCGCGTCACCAGGGTCAGCGTCTGAGCCGTCTCAGCCGCCTGCGCTAAGCCCGTCCAGCGCACCTGCCCATCCACCACTTCCGCCGCCGGTTCGGCTGAGACGAAGGCCGCGCCCGCCGGCAGGGTATCGCTAACCAGCATGCCCACCAGCGGCACCCCGCTGGCGTTGGTCAGGGTCAGGGTGTAGGTCACCAGCTCGCCCACCGCCAACGGGCCTGCCGGGCCATCCAGCCCAATCTGCAAGTCAACCGGCGCCGGCGCACAGCCCAACCACCCCAAGCCGTCTGCCAGCAAGGTACTGCGCGCCGCATCATGATCAACCCCTTCCACACCATAACCCAACAAGATCGCCCGGTAGTCGCCCGTCTCAACCGCCAGGCCGCCCGTTCCGGTCGTGTAGGTAAACACCGCCGTGGCACTCGCCAGGGGCGAGAGCAGGTCTGGGTTGGTCTGGTTGTTGGCCCCATCCCCGCCGTTCAAGGCAAAGTCCAGGCCCGCATAAAGCCCGGCTCCAGACAACGCCTCTGCTGCAGCATCGTCGGCGATCGCGCTGGCCCTGAGCATATTGCCCAAGAAGTTCCCCGGGTCACTGCGGATGTCCCAGGCAATGTCCTGGCCCGTAAACAGCGCCGCTCCGCCGCCGTTCAAATAGCTGGTCAGCGCAGATTGGTCCGGGGCGGTCAGCGTGTTGACTGCTGCATCGCCGGTGAACCACAATACAACCGGGTAATCTTCCATGTCTGCTGCCACCGGGCTGCCCTGGTTGGCCACGCTCCAGCGGTCATAGGTCAGGCCGCTCTCGAGCAATGCCTGGGTGTAAAAGGTCTCGTAGCCGCTTGGCAGGCTCGAATTGACGTAATCGTCATCCACCATCAACACACAGTTTGGCAGGGCCAGGGGCACGGCAATGCTGCTGGTTTCTCCGGCAGTCACAACCGCGCTGCCCAGGGTGCGGGTCACGTGCCCCGGCGCGCTGACTTGCAGGGTATACGACCCCGTGGGCAAATTCAGCGCAAAGGCCCCGCTTTCAGCGCTGCTGGTGGTCGTCACCGGCGTGCCCTGCACCTCGATCAATGCTTGCAGAGGCTGGTTGGTGCCCAGCTCATACACAAAGCCATTCAAGGTGCCGGTCATCAGCAAGGTCATCGAAAAGTCCACCGTCGTCGTCAGCCCCGGCGAAACCACCACGCCCGCCACCACCTCTGGCGCATACCCAAAGGCTTCTGCTGTGGCGGTATACACGCCCACATCCGCCAGGGTGGCATAATACCCGGCCCCATCACTGGCGGCGGTATAGGTCAGCGCACCATCGTTCAGCGTCACCGAGGCCCCGGCGATGGGTTGGGCGTCTGCGGCGCGGGTCACGCTCCCGTTCACCAGCCCGTTGTTATCCACCCACAAGAAGACCGCCGAAACCGGCCCCCAATAACCCGTAATATCCTGGCCGCGCACATACAGGATGTGCCTGCCGCCGGTCAGCGCTCTGGTATCCACCTCCGCCTGCACGGCTTCGCTGGCGGTGTTGAAAGCGCCATCCACAGGCGTCATGCTCACCGCTGTGCCCCCTGCCCAGGGCGGCAGATCGATGGAATATTCAGCCTGCTGGATGGCCTTGTTGCCATTCTGCGTGTCATTGATCTGCGCCGCCAGGTGCACCGGCCATGCGCCCACCACCTCATCCGGCGTCACCACCAGGTTCAACGCATCTGGCCCGCGCGAGGTGATGTAAGGCGTGTCTGCCACCCGGGCAGCGTATAAAATGGCCGGAATATTGGGCTGGATCAGGCTGTCGTACTGCGAGCAAGATGGGTAGAAACTGGACCCCATCTCAAACGTGTACGAAGCAATCCCCAGCTCTCCATACGACCAATCATCCGTAGAACCATCCGTCAGGTAAAGCGCATTGGACTGCTGCGGATCATAGTAATTGTAGGTCGCCATCTTCTGACCCAAGGCTGCCAGGCCGGCGCTGTTGGGGGCGGTGGCGTTGGTCCAACCCCAAGGCCACAAGATCAGGTTGCTGTAGCTGTGCAATGAGATCAACACGCCGGTCGCGTCCTCGGGCGCCGCATCCGTATCCCCGGGGCCGCGCTGGTCGGGGAACAGCGAACGCACGTAATTCTGGATCAACTGGGTCTCAGCTTCAGACGCGTTCGAAGGCCCACGATAGGTCTCGTCACACGGATCGCCGCTGGAGCCGACGCCCAGCCCCCATTTGAACGAGTGGTTGCGGTTCAGGTCCACCCCAATCGAGTCCGGCGAACAGGAACCGTAAGGGTGCGTGTTCTTGCGCCAATAAGCCAGCGTCGTCTCATTCCGCACGTGCCCATCGGGGTTGGCCGAAACCACAATGTAGATCTCATGCCAATCCAAGATCCAGGTCACATCCGGGTCTACGCCGTAGTTTTCCAGCAAATGATCCATGAACACCATAGCCATTTCTGGCGTGATCAGCTCGCGGCCGTGAATATTGGCCATCAAGAACAAGCGCGGCTTATCTGCCACTACGTGGCTTTCATTGGTCACCCGCATCGACCAGATATCCCGCCCCTCATATGACTTGCCGATCGAACGCAAATAGGTCAGTCCAGGGTAAGCCTGGGCCCGCGTTTGCAAGTCGGCATACAGATCCACGATCGTGCGGTAGCAAGGGTAACCCGGCGGGGCATTCAGCTCTTCCATGCGCGCCGTATCGATCTCGATCTGCAGGCCCCGCTCCACCAGGGAGGCATATTCTGCCGGGGTCACCATCGCCACCAGGCTGCCCGCCTCTGGGTCGACCTCCCAAATATCTAATTCCCCGGCCAATGATTCTAGCGTAGCGCGATCAGGATAATGAATAATGACAATCGTATTGCCTTCTGGGGCAGTTGGTGGGTCAGATTCTTGGGCCCGCGCCGCTTGCCAGGGCTGAAGCGCCAACGGCAGGATCAAAAACACAAGCATACACAGCGAGAATAGGCGTCTGGACATATCAGCTTCCTTCAAAAATCTGCTAACAGGGATGCACGGGATAAATTGGGCACATCCTGTTCATCCCTGTTTATTAAAATTTATCTTGAAAAGAGGGCCACCAGGTGACCCTGATGGCCCTCTCTCTATCGGCCTGCCTTACAGGTTACTTGAACGAGATCGGCAGGAAGAGCACGTAATTCGACACCACGAACGAGACCTCAGCCTCGTACTCCGTCTCGCCTACGGTGACGGTGGCCGTGTTGGTGATCGTCTCACCAAGTGCGGCCTCGTCAACCACGACGACGTAAGTCAGGGTCACAGTCTCACCATCGGCGATCGTGCCGGCCCACTCAACCCGGTTGCCCGGATCGACATAGGTCAAGCCGTTGGTGGCGCTGTCGACCACGTAAGCGGTCATCGCCGGGATCAGGTCCACCAGTTCCGCGTCCACTGAGTCGTGGCCCGCGTTCTCGATGGTGATAGTGTAAGTCACCAGGCTGCCAGGCAGCACCCGATCACCTTCGGCTTCGAAGGACTTGGTCACCACCAGGTTCACCGGCTGCTCGCCAACCGTAGTGGTCAGCAGTGAGCTGTCCGCCATGGCCGGGTTGCCCTGTGAGGTGGCGGTAACGGTGGTCTCATCGAACTCGCCGCCGTGTGCCGTGACCGGGATCTCCACCACGACCTCGAAGGTCTCGCTCGCACCCGCATCCAGCGGGCCAACAGTAGCGGGCAGGGTCGCTGTCCACACGCCGTCAGCCTCCAGATCGAAGGTGTCTGCGAAGGTCCCCAGGTTGGTGATGGTGAGGGTGTAGGTCACCATCTCGGTCGGGTTGCCGGTCAGGGCATCGCTTTCCGGCGCCAGCAGGAGGTCGTAAGAAACCACCGTCAGGGTCACCGGCAGGTCGATGTTGCCCACCAGCGGGTCATTGTGCAGCACGCGCACGGTACCGGTGTAGACGCCCGCGCTCAGGTCGGTGGCGTCAAAGGTCACGTCCACCACCAACGAGCTGTCTGCCGCAACCGTACCGGTCACCGGGTCCAGGATCAACCACGGGATGTCGTACACCATGGCTTCTTCCATCGCCGCAAAGACGTCCAGGTAGCCCCAACCATAGGTATAGTTGGGCACAATCCCCGTCACGTCAGCCGGCTTCCCGCAGTTGCCCTCATCGGGCACGTTGGGGTTGGCGGTCGAGGTCAGCAGGTCTCGGGTTGCATCGATATCGCCCGCCAGGTAGGGGTTGCCCGACCACAGCAGGGCCACGGCGCCCGATGTGTGCGGGGCGGCCATCGAAGTGCCAGAGTAGCCGCAGGTGTAAGCATCACCGGGGATAGTAGAGCAGATCGAAACACCAGGCGCAGCCAGGTCAGGCTTCAGGTTATCGCCGAAGCCGCCCGGGCCGCGGCTGGAACCGGAGTCGATCACGCCCGCGATGTCGTGCATACCGCTGGCAAAGGATTCGGGGTTGTCGCCCGGGGAACCCGCCGTGGCGCAGCCAGGGCCGGCATTGCCCGCCGAGAAGGACGGGAAGATACCCGCCGCTACCCAGTTCTGGACAAAGGTCCGGTACCAGTCGTCGCCATGGCCGCCGCCCCAAGAGTTGTTGACGATATCCGGAGCCATCGCTGGATCAGGGTTCTCGCCGTTCAAGTCAGTGGGCAGCAGGATCCATTCCGCACAGCCGGTCAGGGCCGCATCAGAACAACTGTTGGGGGCCGTATCGCAGCCCATGCAGGCCATCCAGGTGGCGCCGGGTGCCATGCCGGTGCGGTGACCCGCATCGCCAGCCACGCCGTCATCGCCAACCATGGTGCCCATGGTGTGCGAGCCGTGCCCACCCCAGTCGCAGGGCAGGCTTTCATCGCCGCAGGGGTTACCGCCGGGGGTGGCCCAGTTGTAGTTACCGTCTGCCGTGGTACCATCCCAACCGCGGAACTGCTCTTGCAGTGCGGGGTGATCCCACTGTACGCCGGTATCGATATTGGCCACTACCATGCCTTCACCCGTGACACCAAACTGGCTCCAAACCTGGTCGGCGCCGGTGAATTCCAGGCCCCAGGCGGTACCGCTCCAGTTCGGGCTGTCAACCACGGTGTACTCAACCAGTTCGATCGGCGGTACAACGGTGTAGATGTCCATCGGCGCTTCAAAGCGGCCGCGCATCTCGATCACCTCGGGCAGGGCACGCAGGGCTGCCAGGTCGGCCTGGGTGGCATCGTAAACCAACACAGCATTCACGATCCAGTATGGCTGGAAGCTCAAACCGTGGCGCTCGAGGTAATTGATCACGTTAACCTGCGAGGCCTCGGCAACCGCTTGCAGCGAGTACGCCACGTAGGACACGCGGCTGGTCTTATCGGCAAAGCTGGAGGCCGCGCTCAGGTCTGCACCGCCGCGCAGGCGCACCCACATGTCCGCCGATCCGTTGGCGGCCAGCTCTTCGACCAGGTCCTGTTCGATCACCTGGGCCGAGTTATCGACCACCATCGGGGCCAGGCCGGCGGGCTGGTAGCCAGCCGCGGTCGGCATGGTGACGGTGGCGGGGAACTCGAGCAGGTTGATGGTCAGGTCTGCCAGGCCGAAGTTCTCTACGGTCACAGGCATGCTGAAGGTCTCGCCTGCCAGCACCGTAGCTTCCAGAGCATCCGGCGACACAAAGGCCCACGGTTCCATCAAGCGCAGTTCCAGGGCCGTCGTCAACACCTCAGCGCTGTGCAGGGTCACCATGTCAGCAGCGACCTGGTAGCCGGGCAGGCTGGCGGTCACATCGATGTCCAGCCCCGCGCCCAGTTCAGCCTGGGTGTAGTAGTAGGTCGCCTGGCCATCGGCATTGGCGGTCAGTTCCCGCACACCGGCAGCGCTTGAAAGCACCACCGATGCGCCGGCTGCCGGCAGGCCCAGGCCGTTGGCGTGGCGGTCCATGGTCACATCCACGATCAACTGGCCCATGTTCGGGTCAGCCTCGACCACCATTTCCACCGGGATGTAAGCGCCCTGCTGCAGGACATCATTGTTGTCCAGCCACAGCCAGGCATTGTAGGTGCCGGGTTGGTTGACCACACCGGCGTCCAGGGTCGCGGTGAAGGTATCGCTCATCGCCACGTCAATGACGAATGAGGTCGCCGACTCGCTCAACCAGGGCACATCCACAGGAGCCAGGAACAGGATGGCGTTGTGCAGCAGCATGGGCACGTCGCCGGCCCAATCTGCCCCATCGCCCAGCACCTGGTTGAAGGCCACGGCGTATTCATTGGCTACGATGTAGTACGTGCCCGTGTCCCAGAAGGCCACTGGCACACCGCCGTTGGCGGGAGACAGCCCGGTCATAGAGCTGTTGTAGTCTTCCACCCAGTTGAACATCGCATCCCAGCCCGCCATGATCGGGTGCCCGGAATCGTAGAAGCCCATTTCTTCAAAGCCATCATAGGTGGCATAGGGGGCGTAACTTACCGGTGCGAACTCGGTTTCAAAGCGCCCACCCAACTTCCAGTAGGTGCCGCCGTTGTTGCCGCTGAAGAAGGAGTAAGGGATCATGATCACCCCGCCGCCCGCTTCCACGTAGTCGGCAAACACATCGCCGAACTGGTCCGCCGCCCAAGAACCACTGCTGTAGTTAGCGCCCACGAAGATCACATCGTAGGGCTCCAGGTCAGCCAGCGCCAGCGTGCCCGGGATATCCATCACGGTCACGTTCAGGTCGGGGTAAGCTTCCAAGACGGCCACCAACTGCGCTACGTAGCTCGGATCGACCAATGCATCGTACGAGAAGAGGCCGACCTCGATCGTGCCCAGCGCCAGGGCATCCAGGCGGATGTCCACGTTCAGCTCGCGTGAGCCGCCAGATGCGCCGTTCAGCGCCATGCTGCCTTCGGGCGCCGCGGCATCCGTCTTGCTGCTTGCCGGCACGTTCACCGACACGGTCTCAATGACCGGCGGGGTGTACGAGCCGCCCAGCTCAGACAGTTCCACGTTCAGCGCCTCGGTAGCCGGCAGATCATTGCTCAGCACCACCGGAACGTCCACCGCCGCGCCCCAGGCCAACGTCTCGTTGATCGCTTCGGGGTCGGCGTTCAGGTAGGGGCTCAACAGCCCAAGCGCAAAGTCTTGGACGATATCGTCCCCATTGTCCAACGTGACGGTCACTTCTTCGTAAGTGTAATCCGGCGCCCAGGCCGAGACCGTGTACGTACCGGTCAGCCAGGGGAAGAAGTACATCTCGTAGAAGCCCGCCTCGTCAGTGTAGGTAGACCAGTAATTGACATACCCGGCATCGAAGACTTCAACCAGTGCCCCTGCCAGCGGCATATCCTCACCATCTGGCGTGCGGTTAGCCGTCACCACGCCGCTCAGGCGAGCCGCGTCGGGGTTAGGCAGCACGGTGAAGGTCACATCAACCGTCTCGCGCGGGTTGAAGGGGTCGTCTCCCAGCACTTCTTCATACGCTGTATAGACGCCCGGGCCCGGCACGTAGAACGAGTCGAGAGTCACCTCAACCAGGTCATTGCTGTCGGGGCTGACGGTGCCGAAGTTATGGTCTTCCCATTTCCAGGCTGGGATCCCCATCACGTGGACGTTGTCTACCGCGTAGCCATCGTAGACCACGCTGCCATCAGAGTACACGCAGAAAGCAACCTGGAACTGAGCAGTAGCAAGCCAGCCGGGGAACGTGAAGCCATAATGGAACCAATCTGTTGCAGTGCCAGACCAACCAGTGACATAGTACCAGTCGACCCCATTATCAGTCACGAGGATGTACGCCTCGTCCCAGCCTGACTCTACGTCAATGAACTGATCTAACTCAACGGCTCCCCCCATGTAGCCGCTCAGATCATAGACCGGCGAGGCAATGCAGGCATCCGAACTGTTAGGATAATCACCAGCCAGGCTGGTGGCCCAAACGTTGCCATCGCCAGCCGGGCCCTGGGTCGGGATGCCCCATTCCCAGGTATTGGTGCCGGCCCAGGTGAAGAGCGTATAACCGCCATCATCCGCTTCGAAGTCATCGAAGGCGATCTCAGACCAGTCATACACCTCAAAGTCCAGGTCGGCTATGCCAACATTGGTGATCATGAAGGTGGAGGTAACC
>Ga0116144_10002707_pt1 | contig 18637 bp, 14 predicted proteins | sample AD_UKC035_MetaG_FD_89746 | JGI IMG/M metagenome (GOLD analysis project Ga0116144, IMG submission 89746) | Active sludge microbial communities of municipal wastewater-treating anaerobic digesters from USA - AD_UKC035_MetaG | ecosystem: Engineered > Bioreactor > Anaerobic > Digestate | place: USA...
ACGGTGTATTACTGGTATGACTACTGGTGCTGGTACTACTACTATTATTGCGGCTGGGGATACTATTATCCGATGGTTTCCTCCTACACGACCGGCACTTTGGTGATGACCCTGGTGGCAAGCGGAGATGACTATATTGAGCCTGCCCTTGTATGGAGAGCTGCTGTCAATGGATTGCTGTCAGGCGCTTACAACGTAACACGCGTCAACCAGGCCATTGACCAGGCATTCAAACAATCGCCCTATCTGAACACCAAGTAAGTCAAACGATAAATACAACTGAAAATGAAAAGAATAATTGCCATCGTTATATTCTGTTCCCTGGTAAGTATGACCAGCGTGTTCAGCCAGCAAGGGAGCCATGTGTCCGTTCAGTACGATATGAGTTTCGGCATGGGGGACCTGGGAGATTATATTTCCAATCCAAGCTTCCGTGGTGCATCGTTCCAGTACAGGTATGCCGTAACGGATAATCTACTGATAGGATTTGATGCGGGCTGGAATGTTTTCTTCGAAAAAATGGAGTACGACACCTATACCTCCGGCACACAGACACTTTCCGGAGTGCAGTACCGGTACCAGAACCAGGTGCCGCTTTTGGCATCAATTGATTATCTGCTGATGTCCGACAAAGCCCTGCAACCTTATATAGGATTAGGCATCGGGACCATGTACTCGGAAAGGAACCTGGATATGGGGATGTACCGGTGGGAGGAAAATCCCTGGCATTTTGCTTTGAAACCGGAATTCGGCCTGATGTATGAAATGTCGCCCGGTACCGCTTTCAAGCTGGGACTGAAATACTATACCGGATTCAAGTCAGGTGAGCTGGATACCCAGGGATATCTTACCGTCAGTGTGGGCCTGGCATTTAGTTTTTAATGTACCCCACCCCTGCACGAGGTTGTGTCAAAAGTCATTTTACACCGCAAAGTCGTGAAGTCGCTAAGAATAAGAATATTGATTATGAGGACTTTGCGTCTTTGCATCTTTGCGGTTTTCATTATAATAATCCCTTTTGACACAACCTCGTAAATGGGTAAATTCCCCGGGGCAATCGCTATTGCGCAAAGATTTTGTCTTTAATCATTCCGCTGATGAGAACCTCACTGAATTTCTGCGCTTCAGTTTCCAGGCTGGATTCCAGCTTTGTGCTCATCTGCCCCGTCCAGATCAACTGCTCAGATACAATATCGTAAAGATTGGATTCTGTAAAATAGGTGGAGGATTCAACATAATAACCGGGGTCAGAAATGGTATTGAAGGCATAACCATAATAGGAATAATAGGGATACGCATATACCGGGTACATTCCGGGATTCACCGCTACACCTACTGACACACCGCTTCCGGGAACATACCTCTGTTCTTTCACCGCATCAAAAAGGGTGATGATCAGCAGTGCATCCATTTTCTGCGAGATCACACGCTGCTGAAGCATCTCTTTGATTTTATCCCCTTCAATCCCGTGCTTTTTCATCAGTTCAAGGTTATTGGCAAAGGGCCAGACGTCCCAGGTATAGTTGGCAGGATATCCTTTTGAACGGAGCATTTCCGTAACAGCGTTTTCAATGTTGATACGGGCATCGTTCGATTTTAGTACGGCGAGAACACCAATATTAGTGTATTTTTTCGGTGCATCATCGCTCACTTTTTCGGAATACGTCAGAGAACTCGTCGTGGAACATGCCGTAAGGATGATCCCTGAAATGAGAATTGAAAAAAGGTATTTCATGGTGATGATGGAATTAGGTTGCCAAAGATAGACCAAATTCACTATGGTCATACATCATGGCCTCCGCGATTCGGCAAAATCCAATTATTTGAGAGGAGAGAGGAGAAAGGAGAGAGGAGAGATGAGAAATAATTTCTCCAATCTCCAATCTCCAATCTCCTTTCTCCTTTCAAGCCTAATAACGGGTTAGCATTGAATTCCCTGCGACTGAAATTATGATCCTGGTTTGTTTGAAAGTTCACTGAAAAGAACGAACTTTGAAATGCAAAGGTGTAAATTTCAATGAAAGACGAATATCGGGGCAAAAAGTCTGTGTGGCATCGGATGATCAGGATCTCACTCCGGATAATCGTTGCTGTTATGTCTGTTTTGCTCGCCCTCTCTCTTGTGTTGAATATTCCCGCGGTTCAGACTTTCATTGTTTCAAAGGTCACTCATTCGGTCCGGAAGAAAACCGGCACCGAAATCAGCATAGGATCCATAAAAATTGCCTTTCCCAAAACCGTTGACATCAACGATATTTATTTTCAGGACCAAAATGCCGACACATTGCTTTACCTGCATTCCCTGCACGTGAATATGGATCTTTTAAGGCTTTTGCATAAGAAGGTTATTGTGAACAGCCTGCAACTTGAAAATCTTGTCACCCATATCTACAGAGAAAATCAGGCAAAAACCTATAATTTCCAGTTCGTCGTGGATGCGGTTTCAGCGAAACCAGCTGAACTATCAGATACAACACATAATCCGGAATCGCCATGGTCGGTTATCGTGAGGCATGTTGAGCTGAGAAATATTCATGCAACTTTTTCCGATGAACCGGCTGGTATTGATTCCAGGCTTGACCTGGGTGATTTTAAAGTGACTGTGAAAAATTTCGAACCGGATCAAAAACTGGCTGACATCAATGAAATCTTAGTTAAAAGAGCCTCAATAGAGTTAACACTGGCACCACCTGGAGGGGGTACTCAATCCGGGATTACTGCGGATAGTACTACCAGGGCTGTTAACAACCCTGAAATCCGTAATAAAGCAGGCATTTTCCCTGACTGGGGTATTACAGCTGATCAGTTAACGATTGCAAATACCAACATCCGCTTCAATGGCATGACTTCTCCCGAATTGCCTGAAGGCATTGATGATCAGGCTCTTAATATAATCAACCTGAATGCTGGGATTCACAATATCCACATTGATTCGGTTGGTTACCGTGCGGAAATTAAAAATATGCAATTAACCGAAAGCAGAGGACTTGACCTGAAAAGACTGGCTGTGGATGCGAAATTTACAGGCCGGCAAATGGAATTCAGGAATTTACAAGTCGAAACGTCGACAAGCAAAATTTCGGCAGATGCAAGGGTGACTTATGCTGGGTTGAATGACTTACTGACCGATCCCGGAAATTGTAATGTCATGCTGGATTTAAAAAATGGCATTTTGGGTGCAGACGATGTATTTTTATTTGCCCCTGCTTTAGCTTCCGACAGCATTTTCTGCAAATTTAAAAACTCGGATCTCTTCATTTCGGTAAAAGCGGAAGGTAAAATTAATGATCTGAATCTTGAAAATCTTGAGATTACGCTATTACGGGAGACCGCTTTAAAATCACATGCCAGGCTCACAGGCCTTCCCGATATGACAAAACTTGGATTCGATATCACCATCGACCGTTTCTCTACTACCCTGACGAATGTTTATCAGTTTGTCGATCCCGCTGTCACCGCCGGACTGAATTTACCGGAATCCTTTGACATTAGGGGAAATGTCAAAGGGAACACCGGTTCTATCCATGCAGCGATTCAGGTGATTACATCCTTCGGCAATATTGATGCAGAAGCGTTTTACCAAAACCGTGGTCCTTCTGTCCAGGATACTTTCCAGGTGGATTTTACAGCGAAAGATATTCTGGTGGGAGTCATCGTTGCCGATACGCTGTTGGGAGAAACCAGTTTCTCAGGCAAAGCCGGCGGCTCCGGCTTAATCGTTGGCCCGCTTTCCGGAACAGCCACTTTAGACATTCAGGCGGCTCAATACAATGCCTATACATACAATAACATCCAGATCAACAGCCGTATAGATGGTAACGCGTTTTCAATAAGCGCCAGTTCCCGCGATCCCAACCTGGACTTCGAACTCAGCGCTGATGGGGATCTAAGTGGGGTAAAACAAAAATATTCAGCCCGGCTGGACCTATCGATGCTGAATTTGCGGGCCCTTAATTTAATGCAGGCGGATTTCGCCCTCACCACAAATTTAACGGCAGAGCTCGGTTATTCAGGATTAAATGATTCGGAGGCAAGCCTTGCGATGGTGAATACTACGTTTCTTGTCGGCCAGAAATCCATTCCTGTTGATTTGCTGAATATAAACGCCATCTCGGCACCGGATAGTTTACATATTCAGTTCTCTACGGACTTAGCGGATGGTATGATCAATGGGAACATCAATCCTGAGAATTTTAGGGGAATCCTGCAATCAGCTTATCGAAAATATTTTGGGTTGTCTGACACCAACCGGATACGACCAGGAAAACACCTTGCCTTTAGCGTGAATATGCATATCCCGGATGATATCATGGGCCTGGTAATGCCGGGACTTAATTCACTCGAAATCAATAAACTGGAAGGGGCTTACGTGAGTGACGGTAACGAATTGTCGTTTGAGATGCAATTACCTTCAGCCATTTATTCAAATGTGCGCCTTGACTCACTCAGCATGATTGTCAGCGGGAAAAGCGAAAGTTTATCGCTGGATTTTCGTGCCGGCAAAGTCTCCTATGAGAACCTGCAAATCGAAAAACTTCGGGTTCTGGAGCAGGTAGAAAAGGGGAAAATTCTATCAGAGATCAGAATAAGCGATTCTATTGGAAAACCGAAATATTTGTTTGCCAACGAAATTGAACTTGGAGATGACCTTTTCAGAATACGGTTTTTACCTGAAGGGCTTATCCTTGATAGCCAGGCCTGGAACGTGGACCTTGTTTTCATTGTCAATCAGGAGGATAAGAAAATGGATATTGATGCCTCACTTGAAAATGAGCAGAACAAGATCATTGTGAAAGGGGATATCAGGAATTTATCGGAAAACCCCACGTTTAATATGAATGTTTTCCTTGACATTGATGACCTGAGCCGTCTGGAGAAGTATACTTTTAATGCCCTCTCGGATATGAGCGGAAAAATTAATGGGGAAATATCACTGAAAGGGACCACCGAAAAACCTGAACTAAACGGCTTTATCGGTTTTGAAGAAACTGCATTTAACATCAACAGCCTGAATTTCCTTGCCAGGATCAGTCACCAGAGGATAAATTTAAATGAGAAGGGCATTCAGTTCAACGATTTTGTGATTGAAGATGTGCAGGCTAAGAAACTCACTGTCAATGGCGATATTTTTATCAGTAACTTCAGGGATTTTGAGTTCGATCTGAACCTTGTCACCCGCGATTTTCAGCCTATAAACAGTACTGCCTCTGATAACCCTGTGTTTTTCGGTAAGCTCTCACTCAATAGCGATATCAAACTCAAGGGTGAGTTCAAAAGCCCCAAAATACAGGCAGATATTAAGATCGACAGCACCACCAACCTCACGTATGCTTTACCCGGAAGCGAGCTAAAGCTGGTTTCTTCTGAAGGCATCGTTTATTTTCTGAATCCTTCCCAAACTCACGACACGCTTCCCGGGGTCATGCAAGGTGATTATCTATCCGACTCCATCATTCCACGCTTTAGTGGCATAAACCTTTCGTTGAACCTTGAAATTGATCCTGCAGCCAAATTTACGCTTGATGTCGATCCAAATTCAGGTGACCATCTGACCATTAGCGGAAGTTCAAAACTGCATATTTCAGTTGACACGACCGGCAAGCAATCTATCACGGGAACCTATGAGGTTAAATCCGGTTTTTACACATTATCGTTTTATGATCTTGTCAAAAAGAATTTTACCATCAAGCCGGGAAGCACTGTATCCTGGTCAGGCAGACCCATGGATGCCGATTTAAATATTACCGCCCAATATGTAGTCACGACTCAGTCGGTTGCCCTGATGGCCAATGAAACCTCCTCGATCGGCGAAACAGAAAAAAGCATGTTTCAGAAAAGCCTTCCATACGAGGTGAGTCTCAATATCCGTGGCTTACTGGTGCAGCCCGAAATCAGCTTTAATATCACACTGCCCGAAAAATACCTTATGGAAAATCCGCTCATTGCCGCTAAACTTGCACAGCTGAATACCCAAGAAATGGCGTCTGAGCTGAACAAGCAGGTTTTTGCCCTGCTGGTGGCAGGTACTTTTATAGCGGATGACCCGATGGCATCCACCGGGAGTTCAACATCCAACATAGCAACTACCGCTGCACGCAACAGCGTCAACGGAATTCTCGCCGACCAGATGAATAAAGTTACGAACAAGTATGTCCATATGGTAGATTTAAACTTTGGTTTGACCACCTATGATGATGGCTCCGGAGGTGCAAGTGATCCCAGTACCGAACTGGATATCAGGGTTTCCAAACAACTGTTTAACGACCGGGTAACCGTAACGGCCCAGGGTTCGTTCGATCTGGATGCCAATAAGAATTCCGGTACTTCATCATCAGAGCATAACTCAGATGAATTTACGATCACTTACGATCTTACTAAGAATGCAGTATATAAACTTAAAGCTTATTACGAAACCGGCTATGATTTTTTTGAAGGTGATATTACCTATAGCGGCATTGCGGTGACTTTCGAGAAGGAATTCGATAGTTTGAAGAAACGGGACACGAAGCAGAAGAATGCAACAAAAAAGAATAAAAAATAATATTCTGCTGTTGTCAACGACACTTTTCCTGGCACTCCTTACGGGCTGCACAGGGCTCCGGAACGTTACGGATGGCAGTCATTTATATACCGGCTATAAGCTGGATACCGATTCCGTGCAGTTTCTTTCAGATCGTTCTGAAACAAGGTCTGAACTGAAGAATCTTTTCAACATAAAGCCCAACACCAAATTACTGTGGATGCGACCTCTTCTGAGTTTACATCACACGGTAAGGGAACCAAAAAAGAAGAATAATTTTCGGTACTGGCTGAAATACAAGCTGGGAGAGCCTCCAACCCTGATAGAAGATATCAATCTGCAGGACATTGGCATTGCCATCGAAAACAGGTTACAGAACAGAGGGAATTTTAATGCCAGGGCTGACTTTGAAATGATCAGCAAGCGTAAAACAGCAAAAGTGAACTATTTCATTTCGCCCGGAAAGCCCTACACGTTGAGGTCGATCCATTACCCTGAAGGAAGCCCCGGAATTTCAGGTGATATTCATAAGCTCCGGCCAGAATCAATACTGAAAGAGGGGCAACCGTATGATCTGAAAAATTTTGACAGCGAGCGAAGCCGCATTGAAAAGATCCTGAAAGATAAGGGATATTTTAATTTCAATGCGGATTACCTGCTTTTTACTGCAGATACCACCGCAGGAAACCGGCAGATGGATACGTGGTTGAATTTTAAACCTGAAATGCCTGCTGAAGCATCTACAGTGTTCAGTTTTAATGATATCTATGTCTTTGATGATTATTCGCTTCAGGATTATCGACCCGACACTATGCGGGTAGGCAACTACTTTTATGCGTCGGAAACACACAGGTTCCGTCCTCAATCCATTCTTAACTTTGTTTTTTTTGAGAAAGACAGCATTTACTCACGAGCCGATCATTATTATACACTCAGACGCCTGATGGGTGTCGGGGCTTTTAAATATGCATCTGCAAGGTTTGTACCCGATGAATCCCTTCCGGGAAAATTGAATGTGAATGTTTTACTGACCCCTGTCAGGAAAATTTCCCTGAGCACTGAAATGAGTGCTTCCGTTAAATCCGACAACTATGCGGGCCCCGGTCTTAACCTGAATTTCAAGGACCATAATCTATTTGGTGGCGCCGAACTATTGTCGCTGACTTTTGCCGGTTATTTTGATGTCCAGTTCGGAGGTGACTCAAAAGGGCAATATTCCTATGAATTGCTTTTAAATGCTTCTCTGACGTTCCCTAAATTCGCCCCATTTAAGTTTAAGGAAAAAGCTCAGAAGCACCTGGCACCCAAAACGATTTTAACCATCGGCGGAGGAACCTATACAAGGGTATCCCTTTACGAAATGTATTCACTGAATGTGGCGCTGGGATACAGCTGGAAGCCAAGGGAGAACATTACCCACGAATTAAATCCGGTGGATATTGGCTTTACCAATCTCGCGGAATCTTCGGCCGAATTTGATCAGTTCCTGCTTGATAATCCAAACGTAGCCAAAAGTTTTGAGGAACAGTTCATCATTGGAACAAGCTATAGCTTTACAAACAGCCGCATCGATCTGCGAAACAGGAAAAACAGTATTTACCTGAGCGAGACCATCGACCTTGCCGGCAATTTAGCCAGCCTTTTCGCCAGGATGATTCACGGCTCCCCCCCGGATCCTGAAAACCCATATAAACTTCTTGGACTGACGTATTCGCAGTTTATCAAGATTACCAGCGAACTGAGGTATTTTTATACACCCAATTCAAGACACCAGATAGCCTTTCGACTGGTTGCAGGCTGTGGGCTGCCTTACAGAAATTCTTCAACCATACCCTATTCCAGGCAGTATTATGTGGGCGGCACCAACAGTATCAGGGCATTTCTGGCAAGATCGGTGGGCCCGGGAACCTATAATCCACCTGACAGTGTGAGCGATATAAATGTCGATCAGACCGGAGATATCCGGCTTGAATCAAACATCGAATACCGATTTGGCATTGTCAGGTTCTTTAAAGGGGCGTTATTTCTCGATGCTGGTAATACATGGCTCGTGAATGAGGATCCGCAGAGGCCCGGAGGTCAATTCAGTGTAAATACCTTTTATAAAGACATTGCCATCGGCTCTGGATTCGGATTCCGGATCGATCTTAATTTTATCATATTCCGCATTGATCTGGCTTTTCCTTTATACAAACCATACCTGCCCGAAGGGGACCGCTGGATTTTTGATAAAATAGAATTTGAAAATTCAACATGGCGCCAGGATAACCTTATATGGAACATTGCGATAGGATATCCCTTCTGATGCTCCTTGCGCCTGTCAGGGATAGCTAGATATTTTGCGAATTAAAGGTATCTCCCTGATTGATATCGCCCGTGCGCCAGCCCCTGGTGAACCAGTTCACCCGCTGGGCTGATGTGCCGTGTGTAAAGGAGTCGGGAACAATATATCCCTGGGTTTGTTTCTGGATCCGGTCGTCACCCACCGAGCTGGCAGCGTTAAACGCTTCATCCAGGTCTCCCTCTTCGATGATGTTGGCCATGCGCTGTGCATGGTGCGCCCACACTCCCGCCAGAAAATCGGCTTGCAATTCCAGCCGCACGGTCAGCTGGTTATATTCCGTCTGACCCACCTGCCCCTGGTAAGCCTGGACCTGTTCGAGGATTCCCAGCTGTTTTTGAACATGATGCCCGACTTCATGTGAAATGATGTAGGCAATGGCAAAATCACCTGGTGCGTTTAGCCGTGCCTGCATTTCTTCCAGGAAGTTCAGGTCAATGTACACTTTTTCATCGGCCGGACAGTAAAAGGGTCCGGTTGCCGCACTGGAAAAACCACAGGCCGATTGCACTGCCGAGCTGAACAGAACCAGTTTGGGCTGCCGGTAAACCATTCCCCCTGCCCTGAAAATGCTGTCCCAGACATTTTCTGTTTCCGCCAGGACCACAGCGACGAACTGTGCCAGTTCTTCTTCATGGGCCGTGGGCTGGTAGTCGCCTTCTGTTGCCGTTCCGGTCTGAAGGTTATCCAGTAAACCCGACGGATTGCCACCCAGCAGCAGGACAATGATGACAATGATGATGGTTCCCAGGCCGCCTCCCAGGGCTATTTTGCCGCCGCTCACACCACCGCGGCGGTCTTCCACATTGGTGCTTTGACGTCTTCCTTGCCAGCGCATAATGTTATTCTTTTAGAAGTTGATATTGTTCAAGTTGTTTTATTGATGTAAAAATACAGTAATTCCATAAATGATCCACAGTAATTCATGTAATGAACCTTTTATTTTAACCACAGAGACGTTCTGAGGAAACACGGAGGCGCACGCATTAAATTTCAGCGCTCATACACGTTTTCTGTGTAATCCGTGCTCTATACCTGATAATTTTCCTGAAGAAACTTGCAAACGGCTAAAGAATGCCTTAATTTAGTATCAATATTTCTTATATATGTAATACATACTAATTCAATCCATTATGAAAAAGATCTTCTTCATCTCCGCTATGGTAATTCTTTTTTCCCCATTGATCCTCCGGTCACAATGGAGCGATGATCCTCTTCTGAACACGCCGGTCTGCACCGATCCGGATGAACAGACTCTGTGCAAGGTAGCGATTGGTGCAAATGACAACGTGTTTATTTCTTATTTTGATATCCAATCAGGCAATTACAATGTGATGCTTCAATACCTGAACCGGGATGGATTCTTTCTTTGGAATGAGCCCTTAGTGGTAAGTGATCACACCCAGGATAGCTGGATATCGGATTACGATACGAAGGCCGATCATGAAGGTAACTGTGTGACCGTATTTTCCGATATCCGCAATGGAAATCCTGATCCGGTGATCTATAAGATCTCGCCGAACGGAGAACACCTCTGGGGACAGGATGGGATTGTCGTATCCACGGATCAGACTGCAGAATACAGTCCCGTGCTATGTGTCACCAGCGAGAACAATGTGGTTGCTGCATTTACACGGTCGACCGAAAGCAACTATCCCCTGGTGATGGTGGCCTATGATGCCACCGGTACTGCTCTCTGGCCTGAAGGAGGTATTGTTCTGGTACCCGAAGGCAGTTATTGCTATTGGGTACCCGTGTTGATTTCTGTTTCCGGGGGTGATTTCATCGTTGTAGTTTCCAAAAGGAATGGTACTTCTCTGTATGCCCCCCGTTATCTTTATGCCATGCGGTATCATATCAACGGGACACCTGCCTGGAGCCAGGAAACCGTCGTCAGTGATGCCGGAGGCATTAATTCCTGGACAGATATCCAGGTCAAGGCTGACGGACATGACGGGGTGATCGTTGCATGGCACGACGACCGCAATTCTGATATGGTTAGCAGTGCATATGTCCAACATGTGGATGGTGACGGAAATGTTCTGCTTGCCGAAGACGGGATGGAACTTAGCCTGGCTTCAGGTCACCAGCGTTTTTATCCCCAGATTGCAGGACTGGATGAAACGGGAGATATTTTTCTTTTCTGGTACGAGACCGATTATGACCAGATCTCTTCCGGATTGACCGGGCAGTCGGTCTCATCCCTTGGCACCCGTCTCTGGGGCGCGAACGGCAAAACGATCATACCGCTGGGAGGTTCCACCTACGGGATTTTCGGAGCCGATTTTCAGCAGGAGCATTGCTATGTATTCTACGGAGCCTATGGATCCGCTTTCAGTGATGTCAGGATAAAGGCGACCTGCACCGACAGAACAGGCAATTTTGTCTGGCCGGATCAGCATATCTTTATTTCAAATACCAACCAGGAGGTCATTCATCCCTTTTTGTCAACGTATGCCTATCAGCAGTGGATCGTAGGCTTCACCAGCACCAGGGGCGGAACGTACGACATTTATGCCCAGAACATGAATGATGATGGCACGCTGGGGGTGAATCCCATTACCATATCTGAAACCACTGAGCCGGAGTTCAGCCTCTATCCCAACCCGGTATCCGGGCTGCTGACCATTCAGACCCATCATGCCAATCTTATCCAGATCACGGATCCTGCAGGTAAAATGGTATGGGCACAGCAGGTCACCGGAGAAGAAACCATTATCCATATGAGCTTTCTGGATCCGGGGATCTATTTCGTGAAGGTGACAGGAGAGCAGGGGAGCGTGGTTAAAAAGGTGTTGAACCGATAGTGAATTTCCATTGCTGATTACCGAGATCGAGGTAGAGGTGGAAGGCCAGGGAGAGTTACGAAAGGAGGGATGATATCTGATATCCTCCCTCCTTTGGCATCTCTACTTCTCCTTCCACCTCTCCTTCTACCTGGGTACTCGGCAATGGTCATTCACGGAGGCAACAACCGGATTCGAACCGGTGTACGAGGTTTTGCAGACCTCTGCCTAGCCACTCGGCCATGTTGCCGTGACGAAGGTGCAAAGATACACCATTAAACTTTAATTTGCAATCAATTATTTGCGAAGTGTTACGCAGACGCGCTCCACTTTCCCACCCACCGGTGGATTCAATTTGCAGATCTTTACCTCTGCCCTGACGATCTGAGGGAATTGCTGGCCAACGCGGTCAAGGATACGATGCGCCACATGCTCAAGGAGTTTTGATTTATGCTTCATCTCCTCTTTGACGAGCCCGTACACTGACTGATAGTTGATGGTTTTTACCAGATCATCGGTCTCTTCTGCTTCCTGCGTATTGGTTTCCAGGGTAAAATCCACCATAAAACGGGTGCCGATCAGCTGTTCTTCCTTCATACAGCCGTGATGAGCGTAAAATTCCATGCCCTCAAGAGAGATTTGCGCCATAACATTTGGATTTTATTGCACAAAAATATCAGAAATTTAATATTTTTGATGCTCTTTATTTCATTGTGTCATTCATATTAAAACCAAAAGACTATGAAAAAATTAAGTTTGATTTTACTGGGCCTGATCCTTTATACCTTTGGAAATGCCCAGTCGGATGCTGAAGAGATCCAACTCATGCAATCGTTGTTTGGTATGGAGAAGAAAGCAATGGTGGCTGAGTTCATCCAGCTTGATATAGCCACACATGATGCATTCTGGACCCTTTATGATCAATATGAGGTTGAACGGAAAGCGCTGGGTAAAGGCAGGATCGGTCTCATCAGGCAATATGCCGAACAGTATGCTTCCATGACTGACGAGCAGGCAGCCGAATTCATGAGCCAGATGATCAGCCAGAGAAAACAGACCGATAAATTGATGGATACTTATCACTACTGACCGACTAAAATTTTAAAAGGGGCTACTCCCCTGAAGGTTTCGCCCCATGTTGTAAGTTTGTTATTGCAACCACAAACAAAACAACATGGGTAAAAATACAGAAATAAAATTTGTCGGACAGCCGATTTTCAGACAAATAATCAATTTGATTGATTCAATAGACATAAAAGGACTCATTCAGAAGCACAACTCTGATTACTACTACAAGGCATTTAAGTCTCGTACCCATCTCATTGTGATGTTATTTGGCATCTTAAGCCGATGTGATTCCATGCATGAGATCTGCGAAGGCTTGCGGGCCATGGGAGGGAAACTAAATCACCTTGGGCTTCAGAAAGCTCCCGCCAAGAGCACAGCCAGCGACGGATTACGCAACAGGCCGAGTAAATTTTTTGAGGAGGTTTACTTTTCACTGGTCAAGCATTATCAGGGATTTTTGTCGGACAGCCGGACGTTCGGACTAACCTTTAAAGAGGTGTTATTGATTGATTCCACGACGATAAAATTGTTCAGTGACATACTAAAGGGGGTTGGAAGAAATCCAAAAGGGGATGGGAAAAAGAAGGGAGGGCTGAAAGTACACATGCTGATCGACGCTGTTCAATCGGTTGGCCGGTTTATCAGAATTACGGAGGCCAGGTCCCATGACAAGAACTTCATAAAAAGCCTGGAGCTGATCTCTCATAGCATGTTGGTTTTTGACAAGGCATATACCTATTATCATCAGTTTGCCCTATGGACCCATCAACAGGTATATTTTGTGACCCGTTTGAGAAAGAACGCCGTATACAGGGTAGTGGAGCTCAAGGAGCGTCATTACCGTAAAAAAGGGAAGGCCAAGGTGCTCCGGGATGAAATCATCGAGGTTGAATATCATCCGGAGAACCAGAGGGGAAAGAGAGACCTGAAAACCATTCAGCATATCCGGTTAAGAAGAGTTTGTTATCAGGATGAACAAAACCGTTACTATGAGTTTCTGACCAATAACTTTGACATCACGGCCGAAGAGGTTGCTTTCCTTTACAAAAAGCGCTGGGGTATTGAGTTGTTGTTCAAAAAGATGAAACAGAACTTTCAGCTGCATTATTTTTATGGAGAGAACGTTAACGCGATCTATACGCAGGTATGGTGTACGCTAATTGCGCAGCTTTTGCTGACGGTGATTCAAAAGATATCCCAGGCCAAAAAAGCATTTTCCGTGGTGGCTGCACTGGTAAGAATCCATTTGATCAGCATGCTGGACGTATTTGAACTGCTGAGAAGCACAGCAAGAGGGTATAATAAAAAACTGGAATTACCTCCGGGAGGTCAATTATTGATCAATTTTGAGGGGGGTATGTTTTGAAAATCAAAAATCTAATGCTGATAATCAGTATGTTATGTTGACAAATTGGCGAATTTTAAATTTAGTCGGTCAGTAGTGGATACTTATTACAAGAAGATATCCAAGGCTGCTTCCCCGATTGTAGCCATGCAGTTTTTCCAGGTTGAGGCGTATATTCTTGCAGCCATACGGTTATACATTCTTGAGGAGGTGCCCTTCGTAAAGAAGTAGAGGGTTGATTCAAAAGGTATATCCGATAGATGTCGTTACTCCCCAGTCATTCTTCTCAGATCCTTCTGCGGGCCGGTTGTCGAAGGAGTTATAAAAAGTCAGGCCGATTGTAAAATCACTGATGATCTCCTGGCTGATCTTAATGCTTGAGTTAAAACGAAACCTGCCCCAGTCGGTTATTCCCGGGAATGCAGCAGTTATAATGGAAATGCTGGACTTGGGGGAATCATATTTGAACAGGGAATAATTTACATTTATGATCCCCTCAAAATCACCTGTCGAACCGGTTTCACCTGACAGCCACTCGCTGATGCCCTGAAAACCAACCAGAGCCTGTAATACATTCCGGTTGTTTTGGATCATGTTCCTTCCGCCTGCCACCCCCAGGTTGATACGCAAATCCAAACCCAGCTCGGAATTTTGTTCAAAGCCTGTCTGAATGCCATAAACCCATCTGCCGGTCAGAAACCGTTGAAATAAATAGTTAAATTCCTGTCTTCGCGTGGCATCTTCCTCTTCCTGTGTGCTGAAATTTCCGTCATAGGAGAACGATGTACTCAATTTTTTTGTGCGATACTGAACTGCCGTGTTGAAATTGAGTTGAGCCAGTGTTGTGGCCTTTGTGTAGCTGAATCCGGCCCCAACCGATCCGTCGAGCCGTTTGAGAAATTTATTTTTTATCGGGATGATGGAAACTACAGATGCCTTGGCGATCTCAAACCGTAACAGGTTGGTGGCAACGATCAGGGTATCAGGCAGGGATGATTCCAGTATGGAACCGAAATAGACATTACCTTCTTCTGTTTCCACCTCAAAGGTGTCTTTACCGGTAAGTGAAGCAATTTTGTCCCATTTGATGCTTATGGTGCCGGCATCATCCGTTTTGAAGGTGACCAGACCATACTCCAGTTTTTTCACCTCCCCGGTGATCCGGTCCCCATTATCCATGATTATTATGTCCGTTTTCTGGGCAATGACATCAACAGAGCTTAAACAGCCCGTAAATACGATCAGGAAAATAAAAATTGATCCTCTTTTAAGACGTATCCTCATCTAAATCTATCCTGTTCCGGAATCCAGAGAGAGCCCTTCAGAAGGAGTAAAAGACAAATCCAAAGTTAAATCCGAGGTTCGACTGGGCATCGATGTCTCCGGATTTCGCTGCCCAGTTGTACCGTGTATTAAAGGTAAAACCGGTTGCATCAGAAAACCAGTAGATAAACCCTACTTCAGGATACATGGCAAAGTGCCATTGATGATCTTCAAGGGTATACAGACCGAAATCGGTTCTTTTATTGATAATGAAGGTTCCGAGTCCGGCTCCCAGGAAAGCTTCAAAATCCGAGTCAGAATTCAGGTAATATTTTACAACACCCATCAGGGGATAAACATTCGTATAGCGCCACATACGGCCGGATAACGTGAGGGTGGATCCGTCAATGTTATGATACGTATCGTAATCGTATTCCTTGTAAAATCCATTCCACGAGAATTCGAGACCGAGCGAAACGTTGTCGTTCAGCCATGCCCCGGCTTCAATTCCAAAGCCGCGTGGGCTGGTCTTGTCAATGAAATCCTTGGTATTGCCCAAAGGGACTGCAATATTGTAGGTGGTGGTAAAATATCCCTGGCCCAGGGCGAAAAAACCCGGGAAAAAAGCCAGAACGAATGCGAAATATCTTAAATGTTTCATTGGATATCAGGATTTTGTGATACGGGCGAAATCAAGTATTATGTGGCTAAAGATAGTCGGATTGTTTGAAAACCTGTCCGATTCCACGTTTGATGCGCTCAGAGATATTTGTCTGTCCTCCCTCAGCCAGACCATTGATAGCTCCGATCCAGACAACGGGTATCTTCTGTTCATCCATGTCCACATGATTGGGATCCATCATCTGGATCAGCACGGTTCCTGTCGTGTAACTGTACACAACGGCTCCGCCCCAGGGATAATAAGGATAATATCCCCCGCCCCAGTAAGGTGGCCAGTAGGGATAGTAGCCCCACCAGTAGTACCAGTAATCGTAATAATACCCTACATAGGTCGATGTAAAAGCACTCAGCGTTACATAAACATCAGGATATCCGTTGATTGTATCGTATATCCGTTCATAGCCAAGCTGATCGAACTGCTTTTCAACTTCATCGAGGATGAGTTTCTGCATTTGCGCGTCAACCGGATCTGCGTCTTCGGAATAGTCTGGGTCATAGACGGGCATGACCGTGTCGGGCATGATGTAAGTATTCACTTTAGAGAAATCGAAGGTTTCATCATATTTTGTGGCCACAAGATCCATGTCTTCAACATATTCAGGTCCGCCCGGGTAGCATGAAAAAAGTAAGAAAGGCAAACTGAGGATCAACAGGTATCCCCATGTTCTGAAATTATTCTTTTGGGTCATGGTTGCGACGTTGATGGTTAATTATCGGTTGATTGTCAGGGTAAAATCCGGTTGTACGTGATGAGCAAAAATACGATAATAAATATATTTCCAACATAAAAAGGCATATTCTATGAATTAATTAATTTCTACATTTGTGCAATTCAACCTAAAAGACCAATCGATGAAAAATCTTGCAATCATTGTTGTTCTGACCGTGATGGCCCTTTCTTCTTTTTCAGGTCTGTGGGCTCAGGGCAGGCCCATGCAGTTCTATGCCATTGCCGGGTATCAGTTTGGCGGCCGTTTGGATTTTTACGAAGGGTCATTCAAGATCCAGGATCACGGGAACTGGGGACTCGGGCTGGATATAGAAACCCAACCGGGAATGATGGCAGGTTTTTCATACAGCCGGATGAATACGACTGGTCATTTCGACTCGTATTATCCAATCACCTATCCGGAAACAGATATCGATCTGACCGTAGATTATTTCCAGCTAGCCGTTAAAAGAGGCAGCAGCAAAGAAAACCTGGAAGGATACGGCCTTTTCTCACTTGGTGCAACATGGTTCAATGTAATGGATGAGGATATTGAGGATGGATGGATGTTCTCCGTGGCACTGGGTGCTGGCCTTAACTATTTCTTTACTGACCGGGTAGGCATCAAAGTGCAGGGCCGGTTGCTGATGCCGATGTATTTTGCTGGGATGGGAATGTTTGTCGGCATCGGGACCGGCGGTGCAAGTACGGGTGTCAGCGCCAATGCCTGGGCCCTCATTGTTCAGGGCGATTTCAGCGGAGGACTGGTTTTCAAGATCAAAGAGTAAGTCCACTCCGAAAAGTAATAATTTTGGACTGAAGTCCACTAACTGGTTGGTTATCAATTACCCCGGCCTTAAGGCCGGGGTAAGTCAAAGCACTGGTTTATAGGGCTTTAGCCCTAAATTAAGGCTCGATGATCCCTTTTCGGAGTAGACTCAGGCGTAAAGATCAAAAAGCAAAGCAAGTTCCTGATTTTTAGCACGCTCAGGTTATTTTTCCGCTTCGGCTGCTTCCACATTCACTACTTCGTACATGTCTTTCCCCTCCACCTTTACAGGCTGGTAGTATGTATTGCCAAATTTCACATACGTTACATCACCAATCTTGACTTCTTCTCCTCCTTCGGGCAGGTTCGGGACAATGGTTCCGGCAGTCGGTGGCACGACGGTATAGCCGTCTTCCGTTTTTTCATAGTACGTCCCGCCATAGTAATAATTATTGGTGGTCTCGTTCACCACCACCGTCTGTGTCTCTGGCGGGAGCGTTGTAACGGTGGCACCGGCGGGAGCCTGAACCACTGTGTAGCCGTCGCCGGATGAAACGTAATACACCCCCTGATCATAGTAATACTGTTGGTTAGCATTGGCAACGCTGACCACGACAGCCGTCACGGCAATCGTGGCTACAAAGACCCCCCAGGGATTATAGTATGGTCCGTAGGAATAGGGATGATAGGGATGATAAGCATACGGATGGTAGCTGCTGTAATGGTATCCGCCATATGCGTAAGGAGGCCTGGGGTATGGCGCCACCGGAGGTCTCACGTAATAATTGTCCTGATCGATATTGATGTCCCGGCTGTTGTCGATATTTTTATTGCTTATGTTATTTCTGTCACCCGTTGAAACGTTGGTCCTGTCACTGGAGGAGGCTGTGTTACGGGCACCTGTTGAAACCTGGTTACCTCCGGACGTTTTCGTCCTGTCAGCAGAGGATGCTTTCGTTCCTGCTGAGGTTCCCGATCTGTCGGCTGTTGAAACGGATCCGCCCGCAGATGCCTTATCTGCGCGGCTAGTGCTCGTTCCGGCCCTGTCCGTCGCCGCCGGGGTCTGGGATGCCGATGTATTTTTTGTTGCAGCCTTATCCCGGGATGCAGAGGACTGGTTACCGCCGTTGATCGTGTTGGAAGAGCGGTTCTGGG
>Ga0116144_10002708_pt1 | contig 18636 bp, 16 predicted proteins | sample AD_UKC035_MetaG_FD_89746 | JGI IMG/M metagenome (GOLD analysis project Ga0116144, IMG submission 89746) | Active sludge microbial communities of municipal wastewater-treating anaerobic digesters from USA - AD_UKC035_MetaG | ecosystem: Engineered > Bioreactor > Anaerobic > Digestate | place: USA...
GCCCCCCATCAGGGCGCAGTACTTGGTGATGGCTGCCGTCAACGTGGTTTTGCCGTGGTCGATGTGTCCCATCGTACCCACGTTCAGATGCGGTTTGCTGCGATCAAATTTTTGCTTGGCCATAAACGTTCTCCTTGTAACTCACAAACAATCGTTTGTAATGGTAATTATCGAACCATCAAGCTAAAATCATTCTTGCCACATTGTCAGAAACCTGAGCATAGTGGTCGAATTCCATTGTAAAGACGCCCCGTCCCTGGGTGCCAGAGCGCAGATCGGTGGCGTAACCGAACATCTCTGCCAGGGGCACCATGGCAATCACTGACTGGGTGTTGCCTGGGCGCATTTCTGTGCTCTGGATCTCGCCGCGCCGGGCATTCAGTTGGCCGATGATCTCGCCCATGAATTCTTCAGGGGTAAGTACTTCGACCTTCATGATCGGCTCTTGCAAGACCGGGCCGCCCTTGTGGATGCCTTCTTTGAAGGCTAACGAAGCGGCCACTTTGAAGGCCATATCGTTCGAGTCCACTTCGTGGAAGGAACCGTCGTACAACTTGACGGTCACATCCACCACGGGGTAGCCAGCCAAAACACCGGCTTCGGCGGCCTCACGCACACCCTTCTCAACGGCGGGGATATATTCTTTGGGAATAGATCCACCAATAATACCGTTTTCGAAGACGATGCCGCTCCCTGGCTCGCCGGGGGCCATTTTCAGTACCACGTGGCCGTACTGGCCGCGCCCGCCAGACTGCTTGATATGGCGGTACTCGGCTTTTTCAACCGTGCGGGTAATGGCTTCGCGGTAAGCCACCTGGGGCTTGCCTACGCGGGCCTGGACCCGAAACTCGCGCAGCATGCGGTCAACCAGGATGTCGAGATGAAGCTCGCCCATGCCTGAGATGATGGTCTGCCCAGTCTCTTCGTCAGAGTGCACGCGGAAGGTCGGGTCCTCTTCCGAAAGCTTGTGCAGCGCTTCTGACATCTTATCCTGGTCTGCTGTGGTCTTCGGTTCAATGGCAACCGAGATGACCGGGGCAGGGAAGGAGATGGTCTCGAGTAAGACCGGGTTCGAAGCATCGCACAGCGTATCGCCGGTGAAGCTTTCCTTCAGGCCCAGGATGGCGCCGATGTCGCCAGCCATCACTTCGCTGACATCCTCGCGGCGATCAGCGTACATGCGCAGCAGGCGGCCAACGCGCTCGCGGCGATCTTTGGCAGGGTTATACGCCATGCCGCCGTTCACCACCTTGCCCGAGTAGACCCGGAAATAAGCCAGGCGGCCCACGTAGGGATCAGATACGATTTTAAAGACCAGGGCGCTCATCGGTGCATCATCTTTGGCCGGGCGTTCTACCTCAGCCTGGGTGTGCGGATGAGTGCCGATCACCGGCGGGATATCGCTCGGTGAGGGGAGGTAGTCAATCACTGCATCGAGCAGGGGTTGAACACCTTTGTTTCGTAAAGAGCTGCCGCAGAAAACCGGTGCGGCCTTCCCGGCAATCACAGCCCGGCGTAGGGCTGCTTTTAACTCGGGCACAGTGATGTCTTGGCCCTCTAAGTACTTAAGGGTCAGGTCATCATCTGTTTCGGCGACCTGTTCCACCAGGCGGGCGCGCATCTCGTCGACCAAGGGCAGCAGGTCGGAAGGTATTTCTACCTGGTGCGGCTCTGTGCCCAGCTCTTCTTCCCAGACCCAGGCCTGCCGGGTGAGCAGATCTATGGCCCCGCGGAAAGAGCTTTCGCTGCCGATGGGCAACTGCATGGCCAGGGGATTGGCGCCTAAGCGGCGCCGGATGCTCTCGATGGAGCGTTCGTACGATGCGCCGATGCGATCCATCTTGTTGACGAAGCAGATGCGCGGTACACCGTACCGATCAGCCTGCCGCCAGACGGTTTCGCTTTGCGGCTCAACGCCTTGCACGGCATCAAAAACCACAATCCCACCATCCAAGACACGCATTGAACGCTGCACTTCAGCAGTGAAGTCAATGTGGCCTGGCGTATCAATGATGTTAATTTGGTAACCCTTCCACTCGGCAGAGACGGCGGCCGAAACAATGGTGATGCCGCGTTCTCTTTCTTGCACCATCCAGTCGGTGACGGTGGTACCGTCATCAACCGAACCAAGACGATGCGTTTTGCCAGTGTAGAACAGGATACGCTCGGTGGTGGTGGTTTTGCCCGCATCAATGTGGGCAATGATGCCAATATTGCGGTATTGGTCAAGCGGATATTGGCGAGCCATAGAATGTTCCTGTTCTTACGCCTACGCAGAAGGGCCGGCCAGAAAACTGGCCAGGGCCATTCTTAACCGCGATAGTGCGAAAAGGCGCGGTTCGCCTCAGCCATCTTGTGGGTTTCTTCGCGCTTGCGGATGGCTGTGCCGGTATTGCTGGCCGCGTCCATGAGCTCGGCAGCCAGTTTCTCCGAGAAAGCCTTGCCCGAACGCGCCTGGGCAGCCTGCAAAATCCAGCGGGCGGCCAATGCAAAACGGCGGTAGGGGGGCACTTCCATCGGGATCTGGTAAGTAGCGCCACCAACGCGGCGCGGCTTAACTTCCATCATAGGAGCCACGTTTTTGATCGCCTGGTCGAAGACTTCCAAGGGATTGCGCTTGGTGCGTTCTTCGATCAGGTCCATGGCGCCATAAACCAGGCTGGTGGCAGTGCTTTTCTTGCCGCTGATCACCACACGGTTGATGAAGTTCTGGATCTGAGTGCTATTAAAGCGCGCATCTGGGGCGATAACACGCTTATCGGGCTTGCTGCGTCGAGACATTCACATACTCCCTAAAAGATTACTTGGGCCGCTTGGCGCCGTATTTAGAACGGGCCTGCTTGCGGTTGGCGACGCCGGTGGTATCCAGCGTACCGCGCACAATGTGATAGCGCACACCGGGCAAGTCTTTTACACGCCCGCCGCGCACCAACACCACCGAGTGCTCTTGCAACGCATGACCTTCACCAGGGATATAGGCGGTGACCTCGATACCGTTGGTCAGGCGAACGCGGGCGATCTTGCGCAGCGCTGAGTTCGGTTTCTTAGGGGTCATCGTGCGTACCACGGTGCACACACCGCGTTTCTGCGGTGCGCCCTTGGGCTGGCGAATGCGGCGCTGCTTCATTGAATTCAATGTGTAGAGCAGGGCGGGCGCCTTGCTCTTCGAGCGCTTGGATTTGCGGCCTTTACGAACCAGTTGATTGATTGTGGGCACCTTTTGCCTCCATCAATAGTGAAAATTTCTTGCTAATTCCCATTAAGGGAGGCCATCCAAGTACCTGATGGCCTCGCCTCGTTGGTTCATTTATCGAATTGGGGTGGACAGTGCCACCCAGCCTTGTTAAAGGGTACGAAGAGCGATTTTACCACGCACCACATAGAGCGTCAAGATATTTGCTGCTCGGGTTTCTACATTCCATCGCCAAAACCAAGCAAACCGGTGGACATCTTGACAGGGCGGGCGCGTTCTTCGTTTTTGCCGAACTTAATCACCTCGCCAGCATCGGTGACAGCCTCAACGGCCAGGCCAAGGCTTTGCAGCTCTTTGACCAGTACGCGGAAGGATGCCGGAATGCTGGGCTCTTCGATGGCCTCGCCTTTGACGATCGCTTCGTAGGTTTTGACGCGGCCCTGAACATCGTCTGACTTGACGGTCAGCATTTCTTGCAGGGTGTAGGCTGCGCCGTAGGCTTCCAGCGCCCACACTTCCATCTCACCGAAGCGCTGGCCACCGAACTGGGCCTTACCACCCAAGGGCTGCTGCGAAACCAAGCTGTAAGGGCCTGTAGAGCGTGCATGGACCTTGTCTTCGACCAGGTGGTGCAGTTTGAGCATGGTCATCACGCCCACCGTCACGGGCCGGTCGTAAGGATCGCCAATCTTACCATCGCGCAACATCTGCTTGCCCAGCGTAGGCACAGGCAGGCCGGTGCTCACCGAAAATGTTTCTGCCTTGGCTTTCAGCTCTTCGTCTGTGACGCTGCCGATATCCTGCCCCTGGCCCTCAAGCCACAGACGCAAGCAGGTGTTGACTGCGTAGGTGTCGTATTCGCTGGTCTGCATGCCAGGCTTTAGATCATCAGGCTTGATGGCTTTATCGGGATCGTAGCCTAAATCGCGCAGCCATTCGCGCAGGGCAGACATGCGGGCATAGCTTCGATTGGAATTGAACTGGGCCGCATTGTAGCCGCGTTCGCCCAGCCAGGCTTCGAGGTAAACGTTGCGTACATCGTCATCGTCTTCGAAGTTGCTGGGGTCATAATCGCCTTCTTTGACCCATGCCCAGGCTTTGAGCGCCGTTTCATTCCAGGCATGGTCAACCAGCCAGGAGCGCGCCATTTCTGCTTCGATCTCGTCTTCGGTTGCGCCGTCAAAAACCGGGGTGATGGCGCGGAAACCCATGCGGCTGGAAGCCCAGCCCAGGTGGGTCTCGAGCACCTGGCCCAGGTTCATACGTCCCGGGATACCGGTGGGGTTGAGGACGATGTCAACCGGCATGCCGTCTTCGAGGAAGGGCATGTCTTCAACAGCCACAACACGTGAGACCACGCCCTTGTTGCCGTGGCGGCCGGCCATTTTATCGCCCGCGGTGATCTTGCGGCGCTGGGCTACCGAGACGCGCACCATCATATCTACGCCGGCAGCCAGGTCGGTGTTATCTTCGCGGGTGAAGACCTTAACATCCACCACCTTCCCGCGCTCGCCGTGCGGCATGCGCAAGGAGGTGTCTTTGACATCGCGAGATTTCTCGCCGAAGATGGCGCGCAGCAGGCGTTCTTCGGGGGTGAGCTCTTTTTCGCCTTTGGGCGAGATCTTGCCCACCAGGATGTCGTTCGGGCCGACCTCGGCACCGATGCGGATGATGCCGGTTTCGTCCAGATCTTTGATGGCGTCTTCACCGACGTTGGGGATATCACGGGTGATTTCCTCAGGGCCAAGGCGGGTATCGCGCGATTCAACCTCGTATTTTTCGATGTGCACCGAGGTAAAGCGATCATCTTGCACCAGGCGTTCAGAGATCACGATGGCGTCTTCGAAGTTGGCGCCTTCCCATGATAAGAAGGCCACCACCACGTTCTGGCCGAGGGCCAATTCACCGTTTTCAGTGGAAGATGAGTCGGCGATCACGTCGCCACGGCGGACGCGCTGGCCTTTGACAACAGCCGGGCGCTGGTCGATGCAGGTGCTTTGGTTCGAGCGCTGGTATTTGCGCAGTTGATAGACCTTTTCGCCTTTGCCGGTGCGCACCACAATGCGGTTACCCGTCACGGAGGTCACTTCGCCATCTTCTTCTGCAATGACAACCTGGCCCGAGTCCATGGCGGCGTGATATTCCATGCCGGTTGAAACAGCGGGGATGTCGGGCGAGAGCAGCGGCACAGCCTGGGCCTGCATGTTCGAGCCCATCAGGGCGCGGTTGGCGTCGTCGTGCTCTAAGAAGGGGATCAGTGCGGCGCTAATGCCAACGATCTGGTGCGGGGCCACATCCATGTAATCGATGTTTTCGTTGGATGCGAAGAGGAAGTTGGAGTGGTAACGGCAGGAGACGCGCTTGCGGATATACTCGCTGTGTTCGTTGAGGGGCGTGTTGGCCTGGGCGATCACAAAGCGGTCTTCGACATCGGCTGAGAGGTATTCGCTTTCTTCTGAAACGAAGGGTACGATCAAGACCTCTTTCAGGTTGAGTTTCTGGATGGCGGCTACCATCTCTTCGGTCAGGCGTGTTTCGGCAGCAAAGAGCACCTCGCCGCTGGCGGGGTCTTTGATATCTTCGCGCAGAGAGCGCCCCACCAGTAAAGGATCAGTGGGTGCCAGTACCTTGCGTACGCGGCGGTAGGGGGTCTCGATGAACCCGTACTCGTTGACCCGTGCGAAGGATGCCAGGCGGCCGATCAGGCCGATGTTGGGGCCTTCAGGTGTTTCGATAGGGCAGATGCGCCCATAGTGCGAGTGGTGAACGTCGCGCACATCGAAGCCGGCGCGTTCACGCCGCAGGCCGCCAGGGCCCAAGGCCGAGAGCGTGCGTTTGTGGCGCAGCTCAGCCAGCGGGTTGGTTTGATCCATGAATTGTGAAAGCTGGCTGGAGCCGAAGAACTCGCGCAGCGCAGCCACAACCGGGCGGATGTTGATCAGGGTAATGGGGGTCAGTTGATCCTGGTCGCGAATGGACATGCGTTCTTTGATGACGCGTTCCATACGGCGCAGGCCAATACGCAGCTTGGCCTGGATCAACTCGCCAACGGTTTTGGCGCGGCGGTTGCCCAGGTGGTCGATATCATCGGCCGACTGGGTGCCGTTGTTGATCATGATCATGCGGCGCACCAGGCGGACCACATCCCACTTGGTGATCATGCGGTGGGTGATTGGAACGCGTTCGTGCAGGTCAAGCTTTTGGTTGAGCTTATAACGGCCAACGCGTTCCAGGTCGTAATGGCGCTGATCGAAGAGCTGTTCTTCAATGAATTCGCGGGCGTTGTCTAAGGTGGCAGGATCGCCAGGGCGCATGCGCTTGAAGAATTCCAGCAGGGCAGCCTCAGCAATGGTCAGGCCACCGCTCAGGTCCCAGGCTGGTTCTTGGTAGAAGGTGGACGGGATGAACATGCGGTCTGGGTTGTTGTCCACATCCTGGAACAGCTCAATCAGCTCTTCGTCGCTGCCGGTCTTGATGGGTGAATCGGGCAGGCCATCGCTGACGGCGGCCAGGGCGCGCAGGAAGATGGTCACCGGGACGGTGCGCTTGCGGTTGAAGCGCAGGGTCAGGTAATCACTCTTGCGGGTTTCGAACTCCATCCAGGCGCCGCGATCGGGGATGAGCTTTGAAACAGCCAAAGGCCGGCCAGTGGAGCGATCCACCGGCGCTTCAAAGTACACGCCCGGCGAACGGATGAGCTGCGAAACAACCACACGCTCGGTACCATTGATGATAAAGGTGCCTTTTTCGGTCATCTCGGGGAAATCGCCCAAGAAGATCTCTTGTTTGATCGGCTCGGGGACTTCGGGCCCAGCCAGCAGGACTGAGATATACAGCGGGCTGGCGAAGGTCAGGTCGCGTTCCACGCACTCTTCGAGGGAGTGCTTAGGTTCGCCAAACCAATAAGTAAGCTTCCACTGGTCCGATTCGGGGGTACGGCTGGGGAAATACAGTTTCATCCCCTTGTTGTACGATTCGATCGGTGAAATCTCGTGGAAGAGGTCAGCAAGCCCTTCTTTTTTGAGGCGCTCAAACGACTCAATTTGAACTTCAATCAGATCTGGCAGATCCAGATCAACTTTGATGCGCGCGTAAGACTTGCTGGGCAGTTTTGATGCCATAAATTCTCTCCTGGGTAAACTCGGTTTAATTTACTCGGACACGTATAACGCAAGAAAGCGTGATGGGTCTAGACAACCCACCACGCAGGGAGTTCTGGTTATGTCTTAAGTAATCCCATCGCTACAGAACGCCAATCGTACATTGATACGCAACGCGATCTTCTCTTACAAAAGAGGGGTGGGGGGAGCCAGTCTAAACAAAACGCCCTTTGCCCCCATTTTATGAGGGGATTCGCAAAAGAGTATTATATCATTTTAGCAAGCTGGGTCAAGAGGATTTTATGAGAATTGGATTGGAAAAAGGGTTTTAACACTGACACAGAGGTCGCAGAGGGGCGATTATTAGGAAATACTCAGCCTACTCGGCGTTTCTATGCTGGATAAAGCTCTTCTACATATGATAGAATGTCCCCCATGACCAATAACCTTACTCCTTTCAAATCCGGTTTCGTCGCCGTAATGGGACGGCCGAACGTGGGTAAATCTACCCTGATCAATGCCCTCTTGGGGCAGAAGGTGGCGGCGGTTTCACCGCGGCCGCAGACTACGCGCCGGCGGCAGTTGGGCATTTTGACCACTGAGAACGCCCAGGTAATCTTTATCGACACGCCCGGCGTGCATCTGCCCAAGCATAAACTGGGTGAAGGGATGAATACCGAGGCACGCCAAGCCCTGGAACACTGCGACCTGGTGCTCTTTTTGGTGGATGCCGGTGATGCGCCGACCGAAGAAGATGCTCTGCTGGCTGGTTGGCTGGTTGAGCTGGGCAAGCCGCATAAGGTGTTAATGGTATTGAATAAGTTGGACGTGTTGACCGCGGATGTGCTGACAGAGCGCCTGGTGGCATACCAGGCCCTGCTGCCTGAGGTGGAAACGATGGCGATCTCGGCCACGCGGGGCGATGAACGCGATGCCCTGTTGGTGCGCATGGTGGCCCGTTTGCCAGAAGGTGAGCCGTTCTATCCGGGTGAACAGGTAACCGACCTGTTCGAGCGTGAGATTTCTGCTGACCTGGTGCGCGAGGCCTGCCTGATCTACTTGCGAGACGAGGTGCCGCACGGCATTATGGTGCGCATCGATGAATACCAGGAACGCGGCGAGCAGGGGGCCTATATTGTGGCAACCTTATTTGTAGAACGCGAATCGCACAAGGGCATTGTCATTGGTCAGAATGGGGCCATGCTGAAGAAGATCGGCTCGGCGGCCCGGCGTGAAATTGAAGCCATGAGCGGGCGCAAGGTGTTCTTGGAACTGCGTGTAAAAGTGCGCAAGAACTGGCGCGATGACGAGAAGCTGGTGCGCCAGATGTTCAAGTCTTCATGAAATTCACATTCTTGTTCATCGCGCTGGCGGTTGGGGCGCTGAATTGGGTCGCTGCACAGAAAAAGCGCCGGCACCTGGTCTATTTTGCCAAGCCGGTGACTATGTTGGCTTTGCTACTGTGGATGATTGAAAACAAGGCCACAGATGGGTTTATGCTTTGGTTCATGCTGGCGGTGATCTGTTCGCTGGTGGGGGATGTTTTCCTGATGCTGCCCAAGAATTACTTTCTCCCCGGGCTGGCATCTTTCTTGGTGGCGCACGTTTTTTACATCATTGGCCTCAACCAGACCTTTCCCCCAATTGGCCCCTGGCTGTTGGTTTTGGGCGTTATCCTGGCGCTGGGCTGGGTTTGGATGAACCGGCGGTTGATGCGGAGCTTGAAGGCTGCCGGACACACCCGGCTGCACCTGGTGGTGATGTTCTACTCGGCGATGATCGGGCTGATGGCGCTTTCAGCGCTGTTGACCTGTTTTCGGCCTGAATGGCCTCTGCTGGCTGCCCTGCTGGCCAGTGCGGGGGCCATATTATTCTGCCTCTCAGATGCTCACCTGGCCTGGAACCGCTTTATCCGCCCGCTCAGGTATGTGCACCTGCGGGTGATGATCCCTTATCACCTGGGGCAGATGGGCATCATCGCAGGGGCAATATTGTACTATCTATCTTTACAATGAAAAAGCGGCGCCGACAGCGCCGCTTTTTCATTGTAAAGATATTTATTCAGCCGCGGGGGGTTCATCTGGTGGCGCAGCGGGGACAGCCGGGTTGACGGCGTAGGCGCGCAAGCCAGTGCGGGGATTATATGTTTCGGCGCCAAAGCGGGTGAGCATTACACCGCCCAGGCCCAGCAAGCCTACCAGGGCTTTTGGCATCCAACCCAGGCAGGGGATGGCTGCATCCAGGCCGTTGAGCGCCAGGATGAGCAGGAAAGTGCCTGCCCCGGCGGCCAGCGCAGGATGCCAATCTTTGTGGAAGATGGCAAAGAAGCGCCGGCCCAGTTCGGTGCCAAAGGCAATCAGGCCGAAGGCCCAGGCCAAGGCCAAGAGCAAGAAACCCACCAGGCTGACCGGCAGGAGCAGGATGGTAAGCCCAACGGCAACCAGTACCAGGGGCATCACCACCACCGTCAAGAGACCCAGCCCGCCGGCAATCAGCGGCTCAGTCAGGGCGGCCTCAGATGTGCGGTGCAGCGGCTCGGCAACGAACATCGCCAGCAGCATGGCCAAGAGCGACCACAGCACCACGCGAGCAAAGAAGTAGAGCAGCGCCAGAACCGGGTGGGTATGTGTTTCGATGCTAGGCACGGGCACACCGCCGGGGATGGTGATGAAGGGGTTGGTGTACTCAGAGCGTACCTCGCCCTCGATGGTGGCGCCCTCGTCACGGTTCAGGGCTGCCCCTGCGGTAGAGATGTCTCCCGTCACCACGGCTGTTTCGGCCAGGTGGGCATACCCGCCCGTGGCAGTGATATCGCCCATGATCGTGCCGGCAACTTCAAGAGTGCCGCCGATAACCGTGACATCGCCGTTGACCACTGAGCCTTCTTCTAACGAAACCATCCCGCCAAGGATGACAAGGTCTTCATCCAGCCGTTCGCCATCTTCGAGTGTGTAGGTGTCACCGATGACAACCTTTGCTGGGGCGGCTGCCTGGGCGTTGTGGGGCAGTGCCAGGCTGATCAGCCCCACAACCATTACTAAAACAAGCAGTTTTTGGGCAAAGTTTTTCATTATACTACCCTCCGTGCCGTGGTAAGTTGGCGATAAGTGGCGAGCCAGGCCACACTTAAGAAGCAAACAAAGCCGACTGCAAAGAACAGGGCGATGGCTGGTACCATGGGGGGCACCCGACCTAAAACGGAAAACACCTCTTGCAAGATGCCGTACACCGAGAGCAGGCTGGCCAGGCGGGCAATCCATGCCAGCAGCAAACTGGCCGGCGAGGCTAACAAATCCAACACGTGGGTGCCAAATAAGACGATCAGCACAAAAGCAATCCCTGCGGTCACGGCAATCGCAACCCAGGCTTGTTTGCGTTGGGCTTGCACCCTTTGGGCTGCCAGGCGCTGTTGCCAGCGGTCGGTAAAGCCAGGGGCGGGGGCAGCATAGGGCGTGCGGCGCAGCAGGGCGCTGGCATCTGCCCAGGCATTTTCAACCTGGCGGCAGTCTGCACATTCGCGCAGGTGCTGCTGCAATGCCTGCGACTGTTGGGCCTCTAGGGGCTCTTCAGAGAGTAGCCAATCTTTAAAAGGCTGGTGATTCATGGCGTTTCCCTTCTGTGGTGAGTCGTTGTGACTCTTGCTCGCTCCAGGTTTGTGCCAGGCTGAGCCGGGCGCGGTGTAGGCGGCTTTTGACTGCACTGACGGTGGTCTCAAGCTGTTGGGCAATTTCTTCATATGAGAAATCGTACCAGTAGTACAACACCACGGCGGCCCGGTCTTGAGGACCAAGGGCTTTGAGCATAACCTGGATACGGCGCTGGTCTTCTTTGATGTGGAAGGCAGCCTCTGGGCCAGGGTTTGTGTCGGGCGGGTCCAGGTAAGGCATTGCATCCATAGAAACCAGGGTCAAGCGGCGCTTGCGGAGCTGATCGATGCAGTAGTGGGCGGCAATCGACAGCAGCCAGGTAGAAAAGGCGCGTGTAGGGTCGTAGCCCCTGAGCTTGTTATAAGCCCGCAGGAAGGTTTCTTGAGCAGCGTCTTCGGCTTCATCTGGGTCGCCCAACATGCGGTAACACAGGTTGAAGACTGGACGTTGGTAAGCCTCCACAATCGTGGTAAAGGCTTCGGAATTGCCTTTTTGAGCCTGAAGAATCAGGTCCGGCTCGATTTGGATCACGTTTGTGCTCCTGATAATGCTTGCATCATCGTTCTGTTTGTATATACGCCTGAGGTGGCAGAAGGTTGCAAGGAATTGCTGGTCCTTGTGTTGTGAATTAAACTTTTTGGTGCGGCAAGAAGGCTATGTTGATTGAGCGACTTATGCCACGATCAGTGGTGTAAAGGTTTGAAACCTTCTCCCAGGGCCTCGTGCGCTTGTCCGATGACGATGAAAGCATGTGGATCGGCCTCGCGCACCAGGGCTTTCAATTGATTGATCTCTGAGCGGGTGATGACGGTGTAGAGTACGTCGCGTTCTTCGCCGGTGTAGGCACCGCGCCCATTGAGCAAGGTCACGCCGCGCTCCATGTTCTCAAGGATCTGCTGTGTGACGGCAGAGGTGTTTTTGGTGATGATCATGGCCGTGCGGACCACATTAGAGCCCTCGGCGGCAACTTCGGCGGCAATGCCATTGATGTACAGCATCACAATGGCGTAGAGGGCGTTTTCCCAACTGTAGACCAACCCACCAGCGAACATGACCAGCGAATCGGTCAGCAGGTAACTTTGCGAGATGGAAATGCCGCGCCAATTATTCAAGATGCGCGCCAGGATATCTGAGCCGCCGCTGGTGCCCTGGCCGCGGTAGACCAGGCCATAGCCAATGCCGCTGGTGACACCCCCATACAGGGTGTTGAGCACCAGGTCTTGGGTCAGACCATGTTCAGGCAAAAAGAGCACCAGCAGGTCAGTGAGAACAGAGACGGCAACCACGGCATAGGCCGTGCGCAGGGCAAAACGTCGCCCACCCAGGTAACGCCAGCCTAATAAAAAGAGCGGCAGGTTGCCAATGAAGATCATCAAGCCGATCGGGAAGTCTGTATAGTGGCTGATGATCTGTGCGATGCCGCTGATGCCGCCGTTGACCAGGCCTGCCGGCACGAGGAATAAGCGGATCGACAGGGCTTGCAAGAGCGCCCCGGCTGTGATCAGGGCGTAATCGCGTGCCATTTCCCAGGTGAAGCGCGCCGGCTGTGCCAACAGAGATTGAATGAATTTTTGCATACGCATTACTCCAATAGTTTAACCCCTGCCAGGGCCTCTAAGATACCAATGACGGCAGAATTGTCCAGCTCACCCATGCCATTTTGTAGCATGGCGTTGAAAAGCTGGGTATCTACGGCGGCAGATGGCAAGGGAATGCCATATTGGCGGGCGGTCTCAATGATAATGTTAAGGTCTTTGGCCTGCATATAGGCTTTGAAGCCTGGTTGGCGGTTGCCGTTGAAGAGGCGCGGCGGTTTGACATCCAGGGTCCAACATTGGGCAGCGCCGCCCCGGATGGCTTCGACCACTTTCTGTGGATCAGCGCCGGCCTTCTTAGCGAATACCAGCAGCTCGCCCATAGCCACCATTTGGGCGGCAACCATGATCTGGTTGGCGGCCTTGGCAATCTGCCCGGCCCCGGCTTCGCCGACGTGGGTGATGGTCTTGCCCATGGCAAGGAAAACCGGGTGGACTCTTTGCAGGGCCTCGACAGGTCCGCCGACCATGATTGCCAGGGTGGCATTGCGAGCGCCGATATCGCCGCCGCTCACGGGGGCATCGAGGCACTGTACGCCTTTTGCCTCCAGGGCTTTGGCGATGCGCCGGGCAGCCGCCGGCTGGATGGTGGAGTTATCTACCAGGATCAGGCCCGGGTGAGCCGCTTCGATGATCCCTTGTGGGCCGAGTGCTACCAATTCCACGTCGGGGGTATCGGGCAGGTTGGTAAAAATGATATCCACCTGAGCCGCCACTTCGGCAGGCGTAAAGGCTTCTCGGGCGCCTTCGGCAACCAGCTCGGCAACGGCGGCGCGGCTGCGGTTATGAACCACGAGAGGAAAACCGGCTTTGAGAATATTGCGGGCGATGGATTTCCCCATCAGGCCGAGGCCAATATAGCCAACGCGCGGAATATCTGTGGGGGTAGAATTGATTGGTGGGTACATGGGGAAACTCCTGGGGAAGGATTTGCGCATAGCCAACGACCGGCGCAAGGGATTATTGATGTTGTGTGATTTCTGGCCCATTGGGGGTGTCTTTTACATCCCAGCCCAGCGCGGCGATCTGCTGGCGCAGGGCATCAGATGCGGGCCAATCTTTGCGCTGGCGAGCAGCCTGGCGTTCTTGAACCAGGGCCACAACCTGGGGAGGCGGGCCGGCTGGGGCGCTGGGTGCCTCAGCCTGGCTGGCTTGCAGGGCGCGCTGCCAGGCTGCTGAAGGCAAGTTGGCCTGGGGATGGTAAGGCCGGAATGGGCCGATCTCACTGAGGGGGAAGCGCTCGCCATTGTGATAGTAATGAACGTGCCCGTTGCGTTGTTCGGCAATTTCGTCCAGACCGCTGCCAGCCAGGTTGGGGGCGTAGCCAGGATGGTTGTGCCCGGTGTGCAGCAAGGTCACGCCGCCAAGGCCGCTGACATGGCATTGGCCGTTTTGTGGGTCGATCAGCAGGGCCGTGCTTTCATCCAGCCCTACCACGGTCAGTTCTGCGGGCAGCATCTGCATCAGGCGGGCAAAGCGCGCCTGGCCCATGAAACAGCGGCTGGTATCTAACTCTGCGCCGCCCTCCGCATTGTTCCAATGGGGGACAAATACCAACTGCAAACCGTACAGGCCAAACAAGTTCAGGCCTTCTTTCCAGTGCAGGTCATCGCCCACTTTGAAGATTTCGTACACCGGCAGTGCGCAGCAACTGATGGCGATGGCGGCAGCAGAGGCCAGAGCCAGGGTGGCCCCCAGGCAGTGACGGGCGATGATGTAATGCCAGGCCAGGCTGTCGCGCAGTTGGCGCACGGCATAGGTGGGGCTGCCTGGCCCCATAAAGATCAGGTCTGCCTGGAGCAGGGGCTCCAAAATAGCTTCTGCATCGGGGCTGAAGGGTGTGCCACGCTGGCGGGCTGGAACGGTCTCTACCAGGGGGTGGTAATTCTGCAGGCGCTGTTGGAAGAATTCTGCCACCCGGCCTATCACGCGGGCTGAATTCAGCTCGAAGCCCGCCGGCGTTTCAAGCAAGGCCAGGCGCGGGCTGGGTGGCAGCTTGCTCAACAGGCGGTCGAAGACCTTGCGCCCGCTGGGCGAGGTTTCGCCTGAGCCGAACAGCACAATAGGGCCAGGAACCGTATGGGTGGAGGATGTGTTCATATTGACCAGGCAAATCTTACCATACTTGCATATCTTACCATCAATAAACGCCGATAAACGCAGGTCTGTTATCTGCGTCTACCGGCGTGTGTTTGTGGTTTCAAAGATCAGGCTATTCGATCGTCCTGGGCATCTTTGAGCCCTGGTAGCGGGCGCGGATATTGGGAACCAGGTATTCTTTGAAGGAGCGCTCAACGCCGTAATCCGGCGACCAGCCCCAATCCTGTTGGGCGGCACTGTCGTCCAGATCGCCTGGCCAAGAATCGACAATCGCCTGCCGTTTCAGGTCGGGTTGGAAGGTGACCTGGGCATTGGGGAAGAACTTGAGCACCCAATCACGGAATTCGACTGCCGAGAGGCTGAAGGCGGTGATATTGTAAACGTGGCGTTTCAGGTTCTCGCGTTTGGCACTGGTGAGCAAGAGCAAGGCCTTGACTGCATCGGGCATGGCCATGAAGGGGATGCGCACGTCCTCACGTACAAAGCAGGCATAGGGCTTGTTCTGGGCAGCGTGGTGCAGCATTTCGGGGCCGTAATCGCTGGTGCCGCCGCTGGGCACGGTGAAGGCGCTGATCAGGCCAGGGAAGCGCAGGCTGCGGAAATCGAGCATGACGGATTTTTCGGGGGCCAGTTGGCGGTAGTAATCGCTGAAGTAGGTGCCCAACATCTCGCAATACAGTTTATTGCACCCGTACATGGTGCGGGGGGTGTTCCAATCCCATTCGCGCACGTGGGTATCTTTGTTCTTGGTTTCAAGGTCTGGCAGACCGTAGGCAGCAATTGAGCTTGGGAAGATGAATTTAACCGGCTCGCCGCGCCAGGCAGATTGTTCGGCGGCCAACTGCAGCAAACCCAGGCTACCCTCAACATTGACGCGATGGGCGGTTTCGGGGGTGAACTCGCTGCGGGTAGAGAGCAGGGCTGCCAGGTGGTAGATGGTCTCAATCTCGTATTCACTGACCAGGCGTGCCAAGAGGGCTTTATCAAGGATATCCCCTTGCAGGGCGGTGACCATGGCCTGTACTTCGTCGGGCAGGGGGTTCAGGTCAAGCGTAACAACCGGAAGGTCGGAATTTTCTTTCAGGTTTTTAATGAGGGCCTGGCCGATTTCGCCAGATGCCCCAGTGATCAAGGTGATCTTCTTACGCATAGGCTCTCCTTATGGGTTATCGAATTCAAGATGTGTTTTACATCGGGATGTGCTAGAATGATATGATTTATTTTACATTAGCTGTCAGGTTGTGCGAAGTGTCAAGTGTCAAAAAATGTCATGTCAAGTGCCACTTGCTAGCAGGATTGTCCCTTCTGCTGGTTTTGACGGGCTGCCTGCCGGTGACCAGGCCGGTTGTCGTGCGGCCTTCTGCCACGCCTGTGCCGGCTACCGAAACGCCTGCCCCCACCACTGTTTGGTTCCCAACTACGCCCACATTCACACCGCTGCCGACTGTAGAGCTGCTGCCGACCCCGCAGATGCGCCCTGATGTGGGGGAGCTGTTCTTCCAGGATGATTTCAGCGATGAGACGGCCTGGATGCTTTGGCAAACTGCCGCCGGCAGCGTGGCGATGGGTAAGGATGACCTGACCATTGTCATCCATGAAGAAAAAGTCTACATGTACAGCGTGCGTTTGCAGCCGGTTTTCACCGATTTCTACCTTGAGCTAACGGCAAACACCAACTTCTGCCGCGGCAAGGATGAATATGGTTTGCTGCTGCGGGTTTCACCGGATATCGATTACTACCGCTTCTCGCTGTCTTGCGATGGCAACGTGCGCCTCGACCGGTTGTACCAGGGCCGGACCGTTTCGCCGCAGGCAACCATGCTGAGCGGCGCAGCCCCACAGGGCGCACCCGGCCAGGTGCGGTTGGGGGTTTGGGCACTTAAGGATGAAATGCGTTTTTTCATCAATGATCTGTATCAATTCACGGTTAAGGATGGGACGCTGCTGACCGGTGGTGTGGGCGTCTATGCGCTTTCTTCCAGTGCGGAGCTTTTATCAGTGTATTTTTCAGATCTAAAAGTATACCAACTGGTAGATGAGCCGTAGTACGGAAATATAGCCGAAGAAAACTTCTATTGATGGAGTATGTATGGCGAGAAAGCCGTATGTCAATCGTTTGAACAACCTGGATTCGAAATCTTGGTTAAAGTTCCAGAAGTCCTGGTTTGTTCACAATCCACCGCCGCGCCAGAAGAACGTGCTGCGCCATCCGGCCAAGTTCCCCGAAACGCTGGCCCAGGAGTTTATTGAGTTCTTCACCCAACGCGGGCAGGTGGTGTTGGATCCGATGGCGGGCACGGGCAGCACGCTGGTGGCAGCACTGCGCAGCGGGCGGCACAGCTATGGGGTTGAGCTGAACCCCGCTTATGCCGAGATTGCCCGGCAGGTGGTGGCAGAGGAAAGCCAGGCTCTGGGGCTAGGGGAAGCGGCACTGACGGCTGAGGTGATCACGGGGGATGCGGCTGAACTGGCGGCGCTCTTTGCCCAGCATGACCTGCCGCCGGTGGACTATGTACTGACTTCGCCGCCGTATTGGGATATGTTGCATGCCCGCGGCGCTCAAACGCAGCAAAAACGCCGTACCAGCCCCGGCCTGGACGTGATCTATTCGGATGACCCGCAAGACCTGGGCAACGTGGCTGATTATGAGGAGTTCGTCGAACGGCTGGTGGGTATTTATGAAGGCCTGTCGCCACTGCTGAGGGTTGGAGCCTATCTGACCATCATTGTCAAGAACGTTAAAAAGGGCGGACGCATCTACCCCCTGGCCTGGGACCTGGCGGCACGCCTGGGCCGCAGTTATGTATTGAAAGATGAAAAAATCTGGTGCCAGGATAATCAACGCCTGGCTCCTTACGGTATGGGCAATGCCTGGGTGAGCAATACCTTCCACCATTACTGTCTTCAATTCCGCAAAGAAGGAAATTGATCACTTTTGTGCTAGAATCAGGTTAGATCATCTTATGGAGTGTGTTGTATGGCAGAACGGATCGAATTTACCCGCAACTATAATGATTTGAGCACCAACCAGGGCTTCCAGTTTGAATTTATCTGCGATCGCTGTGGGACGGGTTACCGCACGCGTTTCCAGGCCAATACCCTGGGCACGGTCAGCACGGCCCTGGGCGCGGCCAGCAACCTGTTTGGCGGCATCTTGGGGCAAGCGGCCAACCTGAGCGAACAGGTGCGCTCGGCTGCCTGGGAGAGGGCTCACGACTCGGCCTTTACGGAGGCGATGGAAGAGCTGCGGCCCGATTTCTTGCAGTGCCCGCGCTGTTCTTCTTGGGTCTGTAAGAAGAGCTGTTGGAACGAGCGCAAAGGCCTGTGCAAGGGCTGTGCTCCTGATGTGGCGGTGGAGATGGCGGCGGCGCAAGCGGCTAAAACCACCGAGGCGGTTTGGACCAGTGCAGTTGCATCTGATGAAGACCAGGCTCAGGTGAGCAGCCAGAAGGCCTGGAAAGAGGGGGTGCGGGCATCTTGCCCGAACTGCAACGCGGCGATCGACCAGGGGGCCAAGTTCTGCCCAGAATGCGGCACCAAGATGCAGGTGGCAGCTTTCTGTAAGGAATGCGGCGCCAAGCTCCAGCCTGGGGTTAAGTTCTGCCCGGAGTGCGGTCATAAAGTATAGATAATGATCACCCCATCCGACCTGGTCCGGCTGCCTTTTTCTCCTGACCTGACGTTGGGTGGGGTGACCTATGCTTGCCGTTCGCTGCTGCATACCTATGACCGCATGGGCGGCAGCGATATGCAGCGCCTGCGGCGGATTGTGGCGGGCAAGGCGGCTGAGCTGGCCTTCCGGCGGCATCTGGCGGCACACCAGGTGCCTTATGATACGCTGGGCGCTACGCCGTTTACTGATCCCGATCAGTACGATGTGGCCCTGGGCGGGCGGCGCTGTGATCTAAAGAGTTTCTTGGTTTACGATAAACAGGTCATTCACCGCATCAAAGCTGACCCCAGCGAGCTGCTGCGGGCCGATGCCCTGGTGCCCAGCGAGC
>Ga0116144_10002709_pt1 | contig 18626 bp, 18 predicted proteins | sample AD_UKC035_MetaG_FD_89746 | JGI IMG/M metagenome (GOLD analysis project Ga0116144, IMG submission 89746) | Active sludge microbial communities of municipal wastewater-treating anaerobic digesters from USA - AD_UKC035_MetaG | ecosystem: Engineered > Bioreactor > Anaerobic > Digestate | place: USA...
TCGTATTTGGAGACCGATTTCGTTGACCTATCAAAAAATACAGTCGAGAATTTCGACACCGTGTTCCGTGTTTCACGGTCTTCCTTGCCGGAAGACACCGATATGCGGCGTATCGAGATCGTGGACGGGGTAGTTGCGGTGGTTGTCCGGGCGGAAGTCCAAGACGTGCCACTCAACATCGCCACCGCGATCAACGAAACCGCGTACGGCAACTATGGCTGGGGGCAGTTGGACTTTGCCGCTAGCATGGCAGACGTTATTTTCTGCGATGTAGTTGACGAGGCTACTTACCGGCTTGGGTCTGTGTTGCGGAACATCTTGTTTTACAGTGAGTTGCCTCTGTCTTCGCGCAAGGACTTGGTTGCTCGGGCTACTTCGCAGTTTTCTGCGTATGTCGGTAACCTGATCGACTCCCTCCCTACGCAAGTGGTAGCGGTATCTCGTAGTGACCTGAAACGACACAAGGAGTTTGAAATGAGTGAGCAGCAATCGACCACCGAGGTCACCCAGACGAGTGCCGATGCCGGGGCTACCGTAACCCTGCAGCGTTCCGAATTGGAAGAGATTATCACCTCCGCCATTCGTGCCGCCCTCCCCACCGCCGCCCCGACCCCCGCTACTGAAGGTACGGTAGCTCGCACGGATGCCCCCGCCGTTACTGATGCCCCGCCCGCTGCAGATACCGGGTTGGCCCAGGTACAGCGTTCCGTTGCCGAACTGGTTGATTTGGTTACGGCCAGTAATGCGCGCATCGCGGCGTTGGAAGCTACCACCGTTGTTCGCTCCGACGTTGTTGACAGCGGTACCGTCGATGCTTCTGAGCAGGCGAAACCCGCCCCGTTCCAGGGTGTGTTTCGCCGCTCCGCCACCACCCGCGCTGGTCGGTAAACCGGCAGCAGTTGACAGCAGTCGTAACAAGCCTTCGTTTTTGAACTTTTAGGAGAAAAGCATCATGTCTACTTCCAACCAAGAACTGCTGAAGCGCGCCGATATTGCATTGGCCGACCTGACTGCCAACGGCGGCATGCTCCAGCCCGAGGAATCCAAGATGTTCATCGACATGATCGTCGAGGAACCCACCATCCTGAAACAAGTGCGCGTTGAGCGCATGAGTGCCCCTGAGAAGAAGGTCAACAAGATCGGCTTCGCCAGTCGTATCCTGCGCGCCGCCCGTCAGACCGGCAGCGCCAACGACGACGGCAGCAACGACAGGTACGTTCTGAAGGCCGACCGCGCCAAGCCCACCACCAGCCAAATCACGCTGAATACCAGCGAGATCATCGCTGAGGTGCGTCTGCCGTACGAAGTCCTTGAGGACAACATCGAAGGGCAGAGCCTGGAGCAGCACATCATGCGCCTGATCGCCGAGCGCGCCGCTATCGACCTGGAAGAGTGGGCGCTGGCTGCGGACACCGGTTCCGGCGATGCCTACCTTGCTCTGCAAGATGGCTACCTGAAGCGCATGACTTCCAACGTGGTCAACAACGCCAACGCTGGTGTGACCCCCAGCATGTTCAAAACCGGTATGCTGGCCATGCCTCAGAAGTACCTGCGCAATCTGGCCAGCATGAAGCACTTCATCTCGGTCGCTAACACCATCAAGTACCGCGACGTTGTATCCAATCGCGGCACTGGTTACGGCGACTCCATGTTGACCGGACAGGCCCCCATCTACGCCTTTGGCGTTGGCGTGGACCCCGCCCCCATGCTGGCTGCAGTGGGTGCTGGCAACTCCGGCATCTTCACCTTCCCGCAGAACCTGCTGTTCGGTATCCAGCGTGATATCAGCATTGAAACTGACAAGGACATCCGTTCTCGTGAGTACATCATCGTGCTGACCCTCCGCGCTGCCTTGCAGATCGAGGATGAAGCGGCTACCGTGAAGTACATAAATATCTAGGCAATAGTTGCGGTATATGCACCGTCGTGGTAGTTTAGGACTTTCCCAGACGAAAGGACGGTGCAGCATGCCAAGACAGGCACTTAGGTACACGTTAGCAGAGCGGTTCTGGCAAAAGGTGGCGAAGACTCAAGATGGTTGTTGGGTGTGGACTGCTAACTGCATTAAGGATCGACACGGTCGTAAGAGGTATGGGTTGTTAGGGGCGGGCCGACGTGGAGAAGGAATGCTGTATGCACATCGAGTAGCCTGGGAGTTGCATCATGGGCTAGTACCTGAAGGGTTGTTGGTTTTGCATAGGTGTGATAACCCTCAGTGCGTCAGACCCGACCATCTCTTTTTAGGTACGCAGTACGACAACATGCAGGACATGATTCACAAAGGTAGGCGCGGTGTGACAGGGCCTAGCCCAGGTGCAGGGGCGAAGAGTAAGCTGTCACGTAGGCAGGTGTTAGAGATGCGTAGACATGGTGCTATGGGCGTAAGTCGAGCGCAATTAGCTGCGCAGTACGGAGTTAGCGTAGGCACTGTTCGTAACATACTGTTGCGCTTTACTAACCAGAATCGTTAGTCACGTAGTTACCAGTAAAGGAGAAGTACATGAAAGACACTCTTGAAAAAGTCGCAGCAGTTGGCGGTGGTGTGGGTGCGGGTTCCGTGCAGGCACTGTTCCGTGAACTCCAGGGGCTGAATGTATCCCTGCTTGCGGGTGGCCTCGCCAATGCCAAGCTGGCCCTCGCCGCTATTCGTCAGGAAGATACCATCGTTTCCGCACTCAATAATAACGCTGGTACGCTCACTGACATCACCAACACCATGTCCATTTCGGCCATCAAGGCTACGGGCACCGTCACGGTGGGCACCGCTGCGGCTGGTGATACGGTTAGCGTCAACGGGCTTACGTATACCTTGGTAGCCAATGATGCCGTCGTCGGCGCCCTGGATTTTTCCAAGGTCAAGGTCGGTGCGGATGCGGATGCTTGCGCAGCCAACCTCGCAGCGGCTATCAATGCCCGTGAGGCGCAGCGTATCGGAGGCACTACCCTGTCCGCTGCCGCAGTTGACGAGGTTGTTACCATTACCGCAGATGCAGACGGTACCGCTGGTAATGCCTACGCCCTGGCGGAAGTCGGCAGCAGTTTCACTGTATCGGGCGCTACCCTTTCCGGTGGTACGGCTACCGGTGGCGTGGCCAGTACCGGCGCTACGGATCAGGTTATCCTCTTCTGGTTCAACAAGCAGTAACTTTGCACGCGAGTGCAGACAACCCCGGCCCTAGTGGCCGGGTTTTTCACTAGGTAAGGAGAACATAGTATGCAACTCAAGCTCGTAGGTGCACAGCGGTATGTGGATGTGCGTATTAGTGAGGAAGTTCTTGAAAAAGGGGCGGTGGTTGACGTATCTGATGACGTCGCCGAGTCCTTGCTTCAGGAGGTTACGTACGATTCACTCAACAATGCAAACCCCCTTTTTGTGGAATGCGAGCACACGGCTAGGCGGGCACCGAACCCTCCTGAGTCAGACGATGACGGTGAGGAGGAGCCCGAGGCGGTTGTGGATACGCCCACTACGGAACCCCGTCCCCGTCGTACCCCTGCTAAGTCCAAGAAAGCGTAACGGAGCCAATCATGCTGCTTGCCGCCCCCGCTGATGTTGTAGCCACACAGGGACTCGCCTCTACAACAGGTACCCTGGCGGCGGCGCAAGCGGCGCTTGATATGGCTTTCCCCGTTATGGAGACGGTACTGGAGACCAGTCTTTCTTACGGGCAGGTTACGGACTACTACGATGCCCCTAGCGTCCCTGGGCCGGAGGATGACTACCTTGTTATCCTGCGTCTCACAAATAGGTTCATCGACCCGGATACCGTTGTTGTGTCCGCCACTATCTATGGTGAGGTGACGGGCATTACCGATTACACGCTGGACGCACAGGCCGGTATCATTACTTTCCTAACTAGTTTACTGCCGAGTCGGGTTTCAGTTGCCGTGACGTACGAGCATGGCCTGGACGACCCCGGTGCAGGCAAGGTAGCTGAGTACCCATCCTGGGTGGCCAAAGCAGCCGTTTCTGCTGCCGTTCTATCGCTTAATACGCACCCTGCGACTCCTGCTATCCGTAAGGACAAGACGGTTTACAGTGCCACATCCGCGCTTCACGGGCACTTACGTTTGCAAACGCAGCAATACACCCGTCCTCGCTTGAATGTGGTGTTCCCAACAAGGTCAGAGAAGTTCGATGTCTGAGCGTGTTATAGTTACTGGGCAAGCCGCATTGGTGGCGCGTATGCGCCGTATCCGTAATGGGCTGCCCGACGCTATTTTCGGGATAGACGTTGAGCAGCTTTTGCTGAAGAGGGTACTCCACCGTTTTGAGCAGAGCGTGGCTCCTGATGGTTCTCAGTGGCCGGCCCTTAAGGAAACAACGATTCGCAGGAAGAAGTGGTTGGGTGCTCGTAGACCCGACAAAGCTCTGGAGCGTACCGAGAGGCTAGTTCGCAGCATTCGCGTTATATCTGGTGGTACACGAGGTTTGCTAGCTGCCAGTACAGGCATAGGGTTTCGCATTGGGGTAAGCGACCCGGATGCCGCTGCGTATGGCCGACTGCATCAGTATGGCATAGGTGAACACCTACCGGCACGCCCATTTATTGGTATCTCTTCTGGTGATGTAGCGGCGGTTCATGCATTTGCTAAGCGTCGTCTACAGCGACTGGTCGGTTAGGGGTAGACATGGCTGCTGGTATAAAGCTGTTGGAGGCGGAACTGGTAGGGCTGGTTAAGCAGTCCGTAGAGTTCACGGATACCGCGTTCTCTGTGTTTAGCTTGGACGATCTCTTGGTGAGGGGCAACCAGCAGAACTTCCCTATTGCGGGGGTGATGTATGATGGGGCGGTCCCGAAAGGTAATGAGGCTAGCCCCGCTAATGACAAAGGCAGTGCGGCCTCATTGGTGGATGTGCAGTTCACCGTTATAATCGCCACACAGTATGGCTACAGTGGTCTTGAGGATGTTAAGAGCAGTGCCTTTGACCTACTGGACGCCATTCGTAGTCGTGTAGTGGGTTATATGGGTGTGAACAAGCGCCCGTGGCGGTTCGTGGTTGAAAAGCCTGAGTACGAGCCTTCCACTGACGGACTTGTTTTTTACTCGCAGGTTTGGCGTACGCTTGTACCCAGTGTCGGACTTTTTAACAACGTGTGATTAGGAGATTCAAATGGCTAACACCAAGCACTACTACTCGGGTCAAGGTTCGCTGATGATTGCGGAACGCGATGCCACCACTGGCAAGCCCAAGGGCTTCCTGAAGCTGGGCAACATTCCCGAACTCACCCTGGACATCGAGATCGACAAGTTTGAGCACAAGGAATCCGAGTCCGGCAACCGTGCTCTGGACCTGACTTTCCCGAAGGAAAAGAAGGGCAAGTTCAAGTTCAAGCTGGAAAGCCTGTCCCTGGAAAACCTTGCAGTCGGCTTGTACGGCACGTCCACCACCGTAGCCGGTGCCAACGTGGCTTCTGAGATCGTCACCGCGTACTCCGGCAAGATCGTTGCTCTCGCCCACCCCGACGTGTCCGCTGTGGTCGTCAAGGATGAAGCGACTGGCCTGATCACTTACGTGGCCGGTGATGACTACATTCTGAACGCCAAGCACGGCTCCCTGGAGATCATCCCTGTGGCGGACGGTGGTACCATCGTTGACTTGTCCGACCTGGATATCGCTTACACCTACGGCGGCTACAGCAATATGGAGGCATTCACCCAGTCCTCTTCGCCGGAACGGTACCTGCGGTTTGAGGGCCTGAACACCATCGACGATACCCCGGTGATCATTGACCTGTTCCGCGCCCAATTCGATCCGCTGACTGGGTATGGCCTGATCAACGAAGAACTCGGCTCTATCGACATGGCCGGTTCTCTGTTGCTGGACGATCTGATCCTTACGGGCTCCCAGTTCTTCCGCCAGCGTAACGTGACCTAACCGCGTCGATTCCTGGCCGGGACTTTGGCAAATGGCCAGGGCTAACTACCCTGGCCTTTTTTCTTTCTGGTAAACGAAAGGGTTGAAAATGCAAGAGAATGGTGTGGTGCAAACTGCGAACGATGCGGCGGAGGTTCTGTACGGTACGCCGGATGCTGTAACCCTGTCCGATGGGTCCAAGGTTGTTGTGAAGAAGGTCACGCTGCGTACACTTCCCGGCCTTGTTTCCTACTTGCAGACCGTGTTGAATAGCCTGTTGGTCACAGACGAGCAAGGGTTTATGGTCGGCACGGTGGATATGAAAAACCCCACTACAATTTTGAACTTGATTGCAAACCACCTTCAGCCCACCTACGCCGTCGTCCTGTCCCTTACCTCCCTCACGGAAGATCGTTTGTTGGACATGCCGTTGGACGATGTACTGACAACGGTGCAAAGGTTGTGGGAGTTGAACGCTGATTTTTTTACTCAGAGGATCGCGCCGCTTCTGGAAAAGGCGGAAAGCGTAGTATCGGAGTCACCGGAAAAAGTGTAGGTGAGAGTTTCATAGATGATATATCTACGCTCATCGCCTATGGGCATGATGAAGAAAAGATTGGCGACTACCCGCTGGATAAGTTCCTGGCGTATGTTGCGTCGATGAACCGTAACCGGGCGCTGGCTAGGCATGATGCCGTTGCTGATTTGGTGACCGCCATAGCCGGTGCCCTTAGTGGCAAGAAGAGTGGTATTTCAGAGTTCCTAGATTCGTTCAGAGAACAGGCAGGAGTGTAAAGTGGCTGACTCGCAACTCACGGTTGAAGTACGCGGTGTAGACAAGCTATCTCCAGTGCTCAAGCACATGGAGTCGGGCGTGATCCGCTTTGTGGGTGCGGTCAGCGCCGCTCTCGCCACTATCACTACCTTCGCCATGCCGGTGCTTCGCGCCGCTGAGTTTGAAAAGGCGATGCTGGAGGTTCGCAAGACCACCAACTTCGGCGCGCAGGGGATCAAGTACCTCGGGGACGAGATACTTACTCTTTCCTCACGTATTAATGTTGTAGCCCCCGAGCTTGCCCGTATTGCTGCGATGGGTGGTCAGTTGGGTTTGGCTTCCCGTAGCGGTACAAAGGGGTTGCTTGCTTTTACCGAAGAGGTGGCAAAGGCGGTTACCGCTCTGGACATCTCAGCGGATGAGGTAGCAGAGTCCCTTGGTAAGCTAATCAATATTTTCGATATCCCGGATACAGACTATTCCAAAGTTCTGTCCACCATCGCCAGGGTTAACCTTGAGTCCACGGCGTCGGCGCGTGAACTGTTTGATATCCTGCGGCGTATCGGTAACCTGGGGGGCTCAGTTCGGGTAGACCAAGCTGCGGCACTCGCCGGCCTTGCGGTTGATATTGGTTTCACTTCGGAAACTGCTGCTACCTCGATGGTCAAGATTTTCTCCAGCATGCGCACGGAAGCTAGCAAGTTCGCGCAGTTCATGGGGGTTACAGTAGACGAGTGGGTACAGCCCCTTGTGAATGGTCGCGGTATCGAACAACTCAAGAAGTACCTGCAGCGGCTGAATGAAATTCCGGAGGAGCAGGCTGCGCGGGCTATCGAGGAATTGTCAGGCGGGGGGCGTATCGGTAGCTTGATGGATAAGCTCCGCCAACAGATGAAAAAAGGCGAGGATAGCCACCTAGATAGGCTGCTAGCGATAGCCGCCGACGAGATGGAGAGGGGGACCGCCGCAGGTAACGCACAGGCCGGAGTTTTGGCCGGTCTCGGCGCACAGTGGCAGGTTCTTGGTAACCGTATCAGCGCCACCTTTACCAGGGCGTCGGCGGAGGCGCTGCCCGCCCTTACAAATCTGGTTATCAAGCTTGGGGATTCCCTAGCTAACCCCGATACGGTAGCCCAGTTTAGCGCGGTGATGTCCAACCTCGCACGAGTTGCGGATTTTCTAGCAGGGGCGTTGGATCGGGTAGGCGGGGCGGCTAGCGCCCTTCGTGGTCTATTTGATATCAGTTTCCTGCTACTATTCACAAAAGGCTTTGCAGGGTTACGCGCCGGATTTAACAACTTCGTAGATACGGCTACCGCCAAGAGCGCACAGTTTGTGGAGGCGGAGCAGGCCATGGCCGCGTCCATGGAGGCTACTAATGCGGTGATCGCCGCGCAAGCCAAGGCGTACGCCGCGCAGCAGAAGCTTCGTACGGCACGAGCAGATGTAAAGCTGTCTACGGAAGATGCGACGACTGCCGCCAAGGCGCAGAAGTTGATTGAAGACGGTAAGATCAAAGTTATCGACGCTACGGTGCAGGCGCGACGGGATACGCTGGCTAAGGCGCTTCGGGCCGAACGGGCTTTGGAGGGGCAGCACCAGAGGGATGTACAGGCTACGGCTACGCAGTGGGCACAGCAGCGGGCGGCCCTTGAGGCGCAGCATGTAGTAGAGGTCAAAGGTATTACTGGTAAGGGGGCTAAGGCGCGTAAGGCGGAGTTGGCTGCAATTCAGCAGCAGCAGCTTGCTGATCTGGATAAGTATTTTGACGCAGAAGTAGCGCGGTGGGATCAGCACTATAAGACACTCGCACTACGAAGGGCTAAGGCGGTAGCCATATCACGGGCTAATTTGGCTGGGGCCACTGCGTCTGCCGAAGCGGCGGCACTTGAGAAAGCAACCGCTACTAACCTGTCGGCAGCGGCTACAAATGCTCAAAAGGTAGCTGCCGCGCGTATAGCAAGTGCGAATGTGGCGGAGACCACCGCCCACGTGCATGAACTTGAAAAAGCTGCGGAGGAGGCACGGGCTGCGCTTGACGCAGTGCACGCGAGTGCAAACGCGGCGGCTGGTAAGGTTACCGCCAGCTACGCACAGTCCAAAAATGCTGTAGTCCTTTGGCTGCGGGAGAAGCAACTTGCGTTTGCTCGCTGGGTAGAGTCCGCGCAGGTTTCTTCTGGTCTTGTTCAGCGGGCGTTGCATAGTGCTACCAGCGCGGGCTTCCTTAATATGGGGCTGTTTTCTACTCGCGCCGCCGCTGTGGTAACTAAGTCGTTGGCTGGCATAGCTGCCGCCGCATACACCACCGGGGTAGCCTTCAAGAACCTTACACTTAGCATGCTGGGGGTACTAGGCGGGGCGCACGCCATTGATACTGTCAGCGCAAGGTTGGCGGTACTCAATGCACGGATAGCGTCCGGGACGGTCGGTATCGGCTTGTGGTCCCTCCGCGCACAGAAAGCTGCAGCAGTTGTTGGAGGGGCCTTCAGGATTTTGGGCGGTATCTTCAACCGCTTGCTACTGGCCTACGTAGCTATCGACCTTGGTAAATGGGCGCTTGAAGCCGTGGGGCTTCTTGAGCCTGTCTACAAGATGCTCAATAAAATGGTGGTACTGGTTAACAAGCTTGGTCTGGACATCCCTAAGCTCCAGCTTCCTAGTGAGCAGAAGGAGTCTGCCAGGAAGTTTGAGGAGGAGAAGAAGCAACTTGATGAGGCTACGGCTGCCGCAGAGGCGTTCCAGCAGCGTGTCGGTAAGATTCAGATTGGCGTTCCTGGGGCGGTCGGCGATGCCGCTTTCCGTAAGTCTCTGGATGAGCGGGCCAAGGCTATGTCTAGCTTCGCCAAGGAAACCAGGGACGGCATGCAATACTCCCTTGAGTCTGCCGGGGCTGTGCAGAAAGCGTTTGAAACTGCTTCCAAGTATCTCGGGCAGGCGGCTGATGAGATTGAGCACCTTCGTCTACGGCAGCAAGCCTATCGTGAGGAGTTGGCGAAGCTGGAGCAGGCTGAGCCGTTAGCAGACCGCCGGCGAGAGATGTTGATAGCGCAGAAGCAGACGTTGGAGTCGCGGGGCGCTACTGATAGTTCGGCTTACGCTAAAGCTTCCAAGGAATTACAGGAGATTACGCAACACCTGGGGCGTCGCGCAGAGTTGGAGACGGATATCAACAACATATCCGAGGCTATACTGGTTACCGATGTCAAGCGTGCTGAAATATATAAGTCATTGGCGGAAGGGCTCGACCCCTCTTACGTTGCTGACGTGCTTGACTCGGGGCTCATTGACCAGCTAATTGCTGCGCAGAAACAATTTGAGAAGGCCAAGGAAGATTTGGCCAAGACGCCGGCAGTTGGTGGGGCGTCCGATGAAAACTCGAAGTATATGGCGGATCACAAGAAGAATCTGGAGTTGGTGGCGCAGAGCGAGGCGCAGATAGACACCCTTCAGCAGCAACTTTTTAAGACCCCCTCCATTGCCGCTATCTCGGGCAGCAAGACGGCGGCGGAGATGGCCAAGATGGTCACCGCTCTTGGTAACGCGGAGACACAGACGAAAGCGTTTGGTGTTACCACTGACGCCGCAGGGAAGAGGGTCACTACGTCCTTTAAGGCCGTGGGGTCGGCGGTTGTGGTTACGGCCAAGACTTATCAGGCTACGCTCCTTGAATACCTATCGAATAAGGAGGTCGCACGCCTATACAAGGCGCAGGCGGATGCAGCCAGGGCGTCAGCGGTACGGGCGCAAGGGGATATCAGCCGTCTGTACGATAAAGCCAAAAAAGACATGGAGGAGATGGCGGAGTTCGCAGAGAAGATTGCGGGCCTAATCCGCAAGACGGATGACACGATCTCTTTGAATAAGGCGAAGCGGGCGGAGAACGCGCAAAAGGCGGCTGACCATTCTTTTGTGGACGAGCTTCTTACTGAAAAAGAGCGGTACATCCAAGATTTGGAAGCGGCGGCCCAGACTGAGGCGTACCTACAGGAAAGGGCACGTCGTGAGAGGGCGGCGTTTGAAGAGCAGAAGCGGCAGCGGCATGAGGCGGTTGACGATAAGTACGCACTGAAGGAAGAGGAGCGTGCGCAGGCGCAGCGTATTAGGCAGATCGAAGATGGCATCTCCCGTCTTGTCGAGCTTCGGAATCGTCTGGATGAGATTAACGCTGTTCTGCAAGACCCGAGTGCGGGCAAGCAGCAGAAGCTTGACTTAATCCCAGAGTGGGAAAAGACGCAGAAGACCGCTACTGCGCTTACGGCGGACATCAAAGAGCTAATCACTACCTCCGCCACTGCCAGTACTGAGTTAAAGAGACTCGCCGACCCCGATAAACTGGAAGTTTTGAGCGTGCTTCTTACGCGGGCGGTGAGTGGTATCAATAACACCGCCGCGCAAGGGCAGGAGAAGGTAGCGGATGTTCTGTCCGCCCAGGCTAATGCCTTTGACACCCAGGCGAAGTCGGCGCAGGACCGTGTTGACCAGCTTGGTAAGAGTCTGTTCAACTTTGCCAAGGACTCCAAGGTTGTGTACCAAGAGGTCTCTGAGGATTTAGCCGTTGCGGCGGAGCGCATGCGGGAGCCCATGGCTAAGCTGCGCCAAGAGCTTGAACTGGTGGGCAACACCAAGATTCTTAGTGCGGAGCACGCTAATGAGGTGAAGAAGCGTATTGACGAAATCAAGACTCAGGTAGCCACCATATCGGACGTTACGATTGAGTTCAAAAACTACAACCTTTCCCCGCTGGCAACCAGCTTTACCTCCCAGTTCAATGAGGCGTTTGACCAGATTCAGCGGAATCTGAAGGCAACCTCAGTCAACGTGAAGGTAGACCCATTGCAGGCCCAGGCGGCGGCTACCGAAGCCTTCAAAGGGGTTAAGGTAGATGTGCAAGCGAATGTAGTTCCGCCCGCAAATAGTACGACGCCGTCCAATACTGGCGGGGCAAGTGGCGCGTACGCAACAGGCGGCCCGGTATGGGGCGCAGGCACCTCTACAGGCGACAAGATCAAGGCGTATCTGTCACATGGTGAGTACGTCGTGGACGCTTTGACTACCCGCATGTTTGGGTATGGCTTCTTCGCCTACCTGCAGAAGATGGCCAAGGCCGGTACGCCGAAACTCGCCGTGCGCGCGGTACTGCCTGGGTTTGCAAAGGGCGGGCCGGTTGGCGGCAAGGTTGTAGGCATCTCCCCCACAGTTTACAAGGTGGTTACGTCTATCACTGAGGGAGCGGGGGTGGCCGGTGGCTTTAACCAGCCTATGTCGCTTACAATTCCTGATATTGGAACTGTGCCCGTCATTACTACCGAGGATGTGGCGGCACAGTTGGCTCGACAGATTTCCATAGCGTCCCTGAAACGTGGGTCTCGTAAGCAAAGGGCTAACACATGAGCATGCTGCCAACTATTGTCATTAATAACATCGAGATTCCGATTCATGCAATTCATGACTTCACGCAGACGTATGAAGACTTCGGGGGGTTCGACGTACTGCGTAGGTTGAACGGTTCTGGCCTTGGGCAGTTGAACTGGTCTAAGCTACGTACAACCATTTCCGGGTCTGGAACGATCCCCGCAGGTATCTCAGGGTTGACCCCGCATGTTGCACATACGATTGCGTGCGCGGTGCGCAGGAGCATTCATAGCTCCGGGGCAGTTGTTACCATTCCTGCCACGCGCAGGGCGGACGGTAGGCATGCCCCTATAGGCTACGCATGGAAGCCCGGCAACGACCCGAAGAACCTAGCGGATGGGCTAGTGGAAACCCCTATTCTTTCGCTAGTTGCCAACGTGGCAACCCTTCAAGCGGTCGTTGGGGCGCAAGGGTACGTAGTTACATACTGCCCCTTAATCTCCGCCTTCGTAACAACCAGCGAAAACGTAGACCTGAGACAAGCGGTATACTCTTGGGAACTCACGGCTGAAGAAGCGTAAGGTGCCCCATGAATGAGTTTGAACTAAACGGTGGCGAGTTTAATGGAGCCCCGGAGCAGGGGGGTTCTTCGGTACGCCTGTACACCAAAGTAGTTGTACTATCTTTGGAGGGGGCTACACGGCTATTAACCAAGGTTTCCGTGGTTGTAAACCCAGCAGGTAAGGCGCAGCTACCTACGAAGGTTTCGGTGACCGCCTCTGGCCCCTCTCGGTTGCACACAGCAGTACAGGTATTTAGCCAGTTTCTCACAGAGCGGTGGTCCGCCCGTGTGGTTATCGACGGTGTAGACTGGTCATGGGCACTTACTGGTTCTGTTGAAGTTGATGCGGAGGAGGGGTCTGCACGGGTGGCGTCGTTTACTTTACGTCCGCCTAATGGAGTTATCGACCCGGTACAGTGGACGGCTAAGGCAGTTACCATAGACCTAGCGCGTATCGTGAATGGGGTCAGCTACTATTCTCGCGCGTTTACCGGGATTGTTGAGGTTGGTAGTTACGATCCCAATACCAGACTTTTTGTACTCGATTGCACAGACGATCTACAGCTTTCTGTGGCTAAGATGACACGCCCCGCTATTGATAAGCTAACAGGGGCTGTATATAGCGAAGCGGTGATGGGGGAGATTGACGATAACTGGGATTATGCGCAAGCATTGATGGAAACGCGAGAGGCTAGCCTAGACAAGTCTCGTTATGGGGTTCTTCGTGTAACGCCATGGCATGGGCTACCTTTGTGGACTACCTTCGGGAAGGGAGACCTTCTTGACCTTTCGCTAGACGTAGCCATGCTTCGTCGCTCCGAGCTTGTCAACGAGGTTCATATAGACTCACAGTACCGCTACTTTATCTGCAGGGAACGAGGGGATGGCATTGGGTGGAGCCAGCTTAATGCTTACAGTATGGGCTTCCGTAATACCGGGATGGTGCGCCCCACTATTTCTGAGGTTATCTCCGCGATAGAGGGCGCGTCTGGTTGGAAGTACCTGTGGGGTAGTTTCTCTGGCGCAAATTACGATATCTCTAAGTACGCCTCCTGTGGGGTAAAGATGGAGGGTATAGATTTTGGAGGGGAGTTGGGTACGTGGTGGCACGTAATAGAGAATGACGCGGTGTCTACCTTTATCGCCCGTATCGGCATGCGTTACGCTCAGACTATCACTGAGTACGCGGGTATCGTAGTTCGCGCGCCTCAGTCCATTACGGCTAATGGTGTTTTGCCTAAAACCTTTACTGTATCTGCCGAATCGCAATGGGATTCTAGTAAATGGGAGAACTGGGAGGAGGATGGGCTTTACCCTGAGTATGATCCTGATACGCAGACCTCTTCTGGTACGTTGATTCCTACGGAGCCGGTTGGCGGGTACGGTCTATTTGAGATAGTACACGCTCCAGACATGACCAGGGCGGACATGCAGGAGGCGCAAGAAGTAGCCATAGCCAAAGCTAAAGTAATGATTATCGCTAGTCATAGGAAGGCTATGGCCAAGGCGTCCATTGACTGTCGCCCGGAGATTGACCTTGATCTGCGTATTGCTATAGATACCGATACACTGGACGCGGTGGGGAAGGTAGCGCATGTAGTGCACACGCTAGACATAGAAGCGGGCACGGCCATTACTGACTTTACCCTCGCGCTATCCGGTATTGGTGCAGTTGGTCTTGTTGACCCGGATGCACTTGTGGCCCCGGATGAGGTGGACCCCGGCATAGCCCCGGATACATGGGTGACACCAGACTTGACTACGTGCATACCTGGTACGTGTGCGTACAACGAAAACAAAAGCGGGCTCATAATCAATCCACCGTCTACTATACCGTTCATCAAGATAGAAGACCCCTGTACGCAGCTAGGGGCTATGTCTGCAGAGGTAGACCCTCCTAATGGGGCACCATTCCCGTTTTCCGGGTTTAGAGTAGTGCTTGATGGGGTTGACGACGAGAATCGTGACTCTAAGATTGCAGAGGGAGGAGCGACGTACAATATCTCCATTCCCATTGACCCATTAACCCAAACTGTTTAAGGAACCGCGATGGCAACCAGTCTTTTGTTCTACCATGATGGTGCTTTGTCACAGGAAGTAACGGCACTCAACCCTTTCACTACGCTACAGAAAGCTGACGGGTCACTGCCCCCTATTGACCGGCAGTTTTGGCTTGGTAGCGTAGCTGTCGGTACGAAGTTCCGTACGTTGGTAAACCCTGGGGTAGATCACATTACGTTGACCCCGGTAGACCTGGATGGGGGCGCTGGTAACCCAAATACGTCTATCAAGCTAGCATGGTCGCAACTTGGATTAGACGCTGCGATTGGTGGTGCCGCGCTAGACGTTGGTGTGGAGATTCTTTCTGGTGTCGGTAATGCTGTAATGTTTTGGGCAAGACAGGTGGATACCACACAAGTTGTTGGGGACTACACGGACATCGTGGTTGATACCCCTGATTTGGAGGAGGTACCAGTTTAATGGCTGATGGAAAAGACTCCTCCCGCCTGCAGCGGGAGCTAGTGAAGATAACGGATACCCCTGGTCCTCGCGTGAAGGCGCTTGGTAAGCCTACGCCAAGGGCAGGGATACCCGTCAGTTCCGGGGCGTCCCCCGTTAATCAGAACAGCGGTGGGGAGGGGATCGCTAGCCCATTAACGGAAATGGACTACACCACACGTTTGTGGTACCTCCCATATAATAGGTACACTACAGATGGCATATTTACCTTCACTGTACAAGACCTCGCCAGCATAGACTACACAGACGCGAAGGGACGTGTAGTACAGTTCAAGCCGGCAAATACACAAATACCTCCTCCATGATCATCAACGATTACTACCTATTGCCGCAGCCTTCTCGTATGCTAGACTGCGGGCAACCGTGGCATGGGCTATGTATTGGGTCTCAGATTACGTACCCCGATCCTTTGCTACCGAAGGCGTGGCCGGCGCAACCTGATTCCGGGGATTGTTGGGTGATACAAGTACCGGGCGCACCAGGGGCTACCGCCGCCGTTGTTGACCCTCGCCATAACTGGTACAACTACGCACTACTCTCTGGATGGTGGAATCGGCAGCTTTACGGTAAACAGCTACCGGGTGGCAGGCTGTCTTATGTGTACACCAACGGTGTCGGGCACACGTACATTGTCAATTTGTCCGGGCTAGCTATCACGGGGGCGGGTAGCAATCTCTTTGGCGGTACTGTTACGCTATCGTCTACACAAGTTTCCATTAGCCCCCCCGCTGCCATAAACATACCTACGCAGGTTGCGGGGGCTCCGCCCAATACCCCAAACCTGACGCTAGATGCGGCGCGAGGTATATGGGATATTGTTGCTATCAACAAAACAGGTAGTGAAGTTGTGCTAGGGTTTTGGCCGCAAACGTATGCCGGTTCTTATCCTATGGAGTACAGTAGTGGGCAAGCATGCCGAGGCATAGCCCGCTTTGTGGCCGATGCCACGCCTTTCCGTACTGTGCCATATACTTACGTTAAACTGTCATTAACTGAGGGTACCGCAGAACTGTCAATGCTAAAAACGGCGGCGGAGTCTAGCGTATTAGACACTAATACCGTAAGTGTGCACCAGGGTAGCTTGCTACGTGCAGTTTACGCCGATAGTAGCTGTGGATGGGTTATTGATACGTGCCCCGTGGGTGCGTCCTGCTCAGACCCTCTATATGACTGGGTACCCACCTCGTCCACTAGCGATACGTCCGTATCCAGTGAACTGCTTTTGGGGTGTTTCTATGAATCTGACGGAACGCTAACCTGGGTGTCCCTTGCAGGAACCTTAGCACGTCATCAAGTGAACACTGCGTATGGCGTAGATTTGGCGTGTGAAAACCCAGAGGACGCGCAGGCGGGGCTGGACATAGTAGAGGATTGTGAGATAGCTTTGGAGTTAAAAGTAGGAGGGGCAGTCAAGTCTTCTCTTACAGGTACGTCGTCTAATACTACTACTATTACTGGCCACATATTTACAGATGAATCTACTTCGGTTTCCGATCCGTCCGCGACTTTAGTTTTGGATGGGGTGAACTTACTTCCTGCAGAAGTGTTTTCTATTGCCGGGTATGCAAACACGGATCATATCAACGCTTTGCTACTTATTGGCGCATTCTTATCTAGTACCCGTGTGCATGGGGTACGGTACAGTAATCATGCTTTTGGTATAGCCTTAACTGGGCTGATTGGGGCGCATCCGGCCTACCTAGGTGGAATAGTCAACGTACTAGATGGCAGCCGTACAGCACCCCTAGGGTTTAAGGATGCACCGAACCATACAGCGGATTACCCGTATGTCGGGTACCACGCGACTGTACAACCCATGACTCAGACTATTAGCCACGGGGTCAGCCCCGCGTGCTATGTATAACCCGTTGCACTCAAGTTCAAAATCTCTGTTGGCAAGTATTCTGCAGCAGTTGGTATACTGTGCATGCCGTAGCGTATCCCCCCATAACTTGTGTAAGGAGTAATAGCAAATGACCACCTACGCCCACGCCGATGTGCTGGATCAAGGTCCGAAGTACATTAAGGACAACTGTGACAAAGTGATCCTGATTAACGCCTACTCGTCCGTCTACGCTACCGTCAACGGCGCTAATAAGGTCGCGGAAGCCGCGTTGGTTACTGGCGACTTTGCTATTGCGGGCGCGGACGGCGCGTCCCGCGTGCTAACCGCAACGCTTACCGGCAAGTCCGGCGGTAATGCCTCCCAGACCGTGGACCCCGGCACCAACATGCACGTTGCCTTTGTGCAAACCGGCGCCTCCAAAGTTCTTCTTGTCGTTCCCGAGTCCACCGACCAGCCCATCACTTCTGGCAACCCGGTGACTTTCAACAACAACCCGACCTACACTATCCCGCAGCCGACGTAACCGACGACATGCACACTTTTGAGGAACACACCGCCCTACGGGGCGATTGTGCGTAGTACCCCGGTAGTTAACCTTCATAGGAGCACGGTAATGACTCAAGTGTATAACCCAGATGTGGTTGGTGTGGTTCGCCGCGTTAACCGTTTTATTCAGGAAGCGATGAAGTCCAGTTCCTCGGCTGTCAGTCTGACCAACAGCTATGACATCGCCCGCCTGGAATCCTACCTGAATGCCATTGACGCTTACGTAGCGTGGTTGAAGGGCCAGCCACAACTGGACCTGCCCGAGACCCATCCGCAGATGTACGACGTGCCTGACGCTCCCGGCGCTGCGGTATTGGAGAACGAAGACCTGAACGACATCGTGAACCTGTGGAACAAGATGCGCGATGAACTGGTGAACAGCCAGTCTGCCCGTCAGCCTTCCGGCCTCATCTCCCATGATGTCGCTCGCTTCGATCTGATCCTAGCGAAGATGCGCGCATTTCTCGGCTTTATCGCGGCGGTCAGTCCTCTCGATGTCCCCGAGTCCAGCCCCATGCAAGAGATGTCCGGGGGCGGCCTGGGCGGCGTGTGATCCAGTAGTACCGCTACGCCCCGTACAGGATGTAGGTTCTGTGCGGGGCGCAGTGCTTTCATGTACTCACAGTAGGAGATACGATATGGCTACTCTTGATGATCGTTTTGAAGTTTCCCTGGCCTTGACAGTTCGCACCGCCGCTGACAAGAAAGACTACTTCTCTGCGGAAGTGGCCTATGCCTCGATGGACTACCCCCACGTGGTCGGGGTGGAGGCGGAGATGCTAGCTATGCTCCAGCGGCTAACCGCTCTTGGTGAGGCACAGGCGGCTACGCTCACGCAAGAGAGAAAGTGATGGACTTCCCCACTCTCTGCCTAGCTATTTCTGGATATGCGGCAGCCGTGGTCTACGCCTTCACTACGCTCCCCCTATAACTTGCTGGTTTACCGCCCCTTCCCGCTGTAAGAAGTACGAACGGGGCGGTACTCCTAATTACTACAAGGAGTTCTTGCTATGAACGATGCAGAAATGCAAACCCTGGCCGCAGCGTTGCGGGCGGAGACCGACGCGGGCGTGGTTGCCGCGATGGTTGTACGGAACGACACCTACCTTACCCAGTGGTGTAACAGTGAGTCCAATACCCTGTGTTGGAATAACGCTATGAGCAA
>Ga0116144_10002710_pt1 | contig 18624 bp, 18 predicted proteins | sample AD_UKC035_MetaG_FD_89746 | JGI IMG/M metagenome (GOLD analysis project Ga0116144, IMG submission 89746) | Active sludge microbial communities of municipal wastewater-treating anaerobic digesters from USA - AD_UKC035_MetaG | ecosystem: Engineered > Bioreactor > Anaerobic > Digestate | place: USA...
CATTCAAGTCCTTTACTACCCGCTTCATGACGGGAACGAGACTCGGCTGAATGGGCTCGCAGGCAGCAATTGTACCATCCGGAGCGTAGGCTACAGAAAGGCGGGCCGGCACATACACTCCAGGAATGGTGCTCAGCATGCTGAGCAGTTCACGCCGTTCTTCCCGACCCTTTCGCCAGGTCTGGTAGACATTGATAAGCTCGAGAATCACTTCTTCCCCTTCACCTACCACCAGAGCATCGAAGAAATCCGCTACTGGCTCAGGGTTGAAGGTACAAGGACCACCGGCAATGATCAGAGGATGCTCCCTGGTTCTTTCGTTCCAATGCAGAGGGATGCCAGCTAGATCGAGCATAGTCAGCACGTTGGTATAGGAAAGTTCGTACTGAAGGGAAAACCCGATAATATCAAACCGGCCAGCAGGGTGACGCGATTCCAGCGAAAGAAGCGGCAGATTTCGCTCGCGAAGCACAGCCTCCATATCAATCCAGGGAGCAAATACCCGCTCAGCAGCGATATCCTCGCGTTGATTTAAGATGTGATACAGAATCTGCAGCCCCAAATGAGACATGCCTACTTCATACACGTCGGGAAAAGCCAGCAGTACCGTGACTGCAGCCCGATCCAGGTCTTTAACAGCAGCATTGATTTCGTTTCCCACATACCGGCTCGGCCGGGTTACCGAGGGAAGCAGAGAGTCGAACAACTTCTTCATTGACAAACAGCGTAAAAATTAGGGTTAAAAAAAGGGTTGAACTCGGCATCGATCTGGCTGAGTCCACCCCCGATCAGGTGCGTTCTCTTAACGAGTGGTCTGAGAAAAAATCACGGCTTGTTTTTTATCAGCTTCTCACCAATCTTATGAGTGTAACGCTGATTCCGCTCCAGAAAAACTGGAGTCCGATGCATCATATTAAAAGTGGTTATGAGTGCATTCATGCGCCGCACATACTGGTAGCGCTCGTTCTCCTCATCCACGAGCGGCAGCAACTGTTCTATACGTTCAACCTCCCGAAGAGCTTCAATCTCAACCGGCAGCACATTCGCATTTTTCATGATCCTATACGCCAGGCGAATTTCCGGAGCGACGACCATCTGCAGTTCATCAGGAGGCAAAGGTTTCCCTTTTCCTTCCAAGTCGTCGAACTCACCGGCCTCAATGGCCTCGAGAATCCGCTGTTCCGCAATTTTGGTAAAGGCATCCATCGTAGAACCGTTTCAACAGTTTCATCAGTTTCAACCGTTGAAACGGTTCAAGCGGCTGAAACGGTTGAAATCCCACGTTCCGCGGGATCAGTCTCCGATATTTGAGACCTGATAATCTGAAAGATCCGCTCCGTCCTTCTGGAGAAAGTCTTTAAGTTTTGCCACTATTTTTGATTCCAGCTGACGGGTACGCTCACGGGTGATGCCGTAGCGTTCGCCGATTTCCTGAAGGGTCTCAGGTTCTTCAGCCATTATTCGATTTCGAAAAATATCGAGCTCCTTGCCCGTTAGCGTTTGTCGAAATTCCTCGACTTTTTCCCGGAAACGCTGTTTCGCTTCACTGTCGGAAAGCATTTCATCGACTGGAACGGTGTTTGCCGGTATAGTATCTCGAATGGGTTCGGTGTAGTCTTCGTGCGAGGGATAGTCCAGCGATTTCTCAGGCAACGCCAACCGCTCGTTCATTTCAATGATGTCCTGCTCTCGGACATCAAGGGCTTCAGCCAAGCTCTTTGCTGTCGGCTTGAATCCCTGGGCGCTGAGACGAGCCTTTTCTTTTTGGAGATTGAAAAAAAGTTTACGCTGTGCCTGAGTGGTACCGATCTTGACTAGGCGCCAGTTGTCGAGAATGTATTTCAGAATATACGCCTTAATCCAGAAGGAAGCATAATAGCTCAGTTTGATGTTTTTGAAAGGATCAAACTTCTTTACCGCCTGAATAAGCCCCAGATTCCCCTCCTGGATAAGATCCATCAGGTTAGTAACCCAGCTCTTTTGATATTCCATGGCGATTTTCACCACCAATCGCAGATTCGATACCACCAGAATATAGGCGGCCTTCGGATCACCGTTCGCGTGAAATCGCCGCGCCAGAAGCTCCTCTTCTTCGCGAGAGAGGATTGGGTACCTTCCGATCTCCATCAAGTACCGCTGCAGCGGATTGAAAGGAACGAGTGATGTTTCCTTCTCGTTACCAGCTGATTCGAGATCGTTGTCAACAACCTCGTAGCCCTCAACCGGATCTGCTAGACTGGCCGGGTCATATTCCTGAGCCTCAATATCTTTATGTGTGCTAAAACTCATTATTCGGTCACCAGATTTCAGGGGGGCTCTTTACCATGCGACATCTCACTACTGTACTTCATTGCGCTTACAGTGTCAATAAAACCAAGAAGATAGCAGCCACTTGAGTCTCTTTTCTATCCCGGCAAATACGGTTGACATACAGTTTGGGTTCGATACAATGAAAATTTTTACAAGAAGAAAGACAACGCTCGTATGAACATATCCATATGTATTCCAAAGTTTTTTATGCCTGCGTCGAACCCTGACGATCAGCACCTCTTTCAGGCCCTGGAGGCCCTGGGCAGGAGCGGTATGGATATAACGCTCTTTACCTTTGCCCCTCAGGAGCCGAGTCTACCACATGTCTTGAACGGTGAGGAGCCACAATCAACAGTACGAACACGCCAATACCTTCCCCGGCGGATCAGGATCCGAAGCCTACCGGAACAGTATCATTGTCGCACGCTGCTTCACGATCTCCTTAATCAGCATGCCGATCTTATTCATTTCTTCGACTTTACCCAGCTATCGTTGTTGTGGGCGCTTACAAGAAAGAAGCCATGCCCGCTGGTAGTTACTCCCGCTGCTGGCCAGGAGCTCCTTCCGCCCTTTTCGCTGCTTCGGAAGACGTTCTGCTCCCTGATGGTGTATTGCACCAGCAACGTTTCCTGCTTTCTAGCCGATACTCCGGAAAAAAGAAAAGGTCTGATTGAGCTGGGCATTGCAAAGGAGAAGATTGCTCACCTTGTCATGAATACCGATTATCCTGCCATGTCATCACTGACACGACAGGAAGAACCTGTCATCCTCACAATCGGCCGCTATGATCCGGGTAAAGGGCTCCACATTCTCGTTGATGCTGCGGCAGAGGTTCTCGATCATCATCCGGAAACCATATTTTATGTAGTCGGAACCATTCACGATAACGCCTACTATCGACAATTGAGGAAGAAAATTCGCGGCCAGGAGGAGCGCATCCGTTTCACCGGGCCGTTGCAGCAGGAAGATCTGCTTAAGCTCTTTTCCCGGGCGCAATTGTTCGTCCTCCCTTCAGTAAATGATCCTCGTGGCTTGATTATTCTTGATGCGATGGCTGCAGGCATTCCCGTGGTCGCTAGCAGGATTGAAGGACTTTCTTCTCTGATTGTTGATGGCGAAGATGGAGTGCTGGTACCTCCCGAAGATGCTTCAAGTCTGAGCACGGCTATTCTAGACCTACTCGAGAACGGCGATAAGCGAACCTCTTTGGTGCAGAAAGGCAGACAGACGGCCGCAAACTGCTATTGGAAGAGCTATGCCGAGACAGTGTCCGCGCTGTATCAGCGGATTATTGAGCACGAACATCAATCTGTCCACTAACTTTGATGTACTCGCAAGAGGTCAAAAAACCATACAGCGATGTAAGTTGGTACAATCGCTGAGACTAATGAAATCCCCTGCCGATAGGCTGGCTGCGCTTCAGTTCAACATGCCCTATCGATAGGCTGGACCCTTTATAATGCTTTTAACCCTAGGAGATTGCACGATGTCAACTGTTGTACGTCCTGGCGAAGGAGATCCGATTCGTATTGAGAATGGAAACATGATTATTCCTGATTATCCGATCATTCCCTATATTGAAGGTGATGGTATTGGGCAAGACATCTGGAAAGCAACCTCCAAAGTTCTGGATGCGGCCGTTGTTCATGTCTATGGTGGCGCCCGGCGGCTTTGCTGGACACCGGTACTGGCTGGTGAGAAGGCGTACCAGACATGCAAGGAGTGGTTACCGCAGGTTACTATCGATACCATTGCCGAGTACAAGGTTGCACTCAAAGGTCCTCTTACTACTCCGGTTGGCGGTGGTTTTCGCAGCATCAATGTCGCCATCCGGCTGGCTCTGGACCTATATGCAGCGGTTCGCCCGAGCCGCTACTTTCCCGGAGTGCCCAGCCCGGTAAAAAATCCGCAGAACGTGAACATGATCATTTTTCGAGAAAATACTGAAGACGTCTACGCCGGCATCGAATGGCCGGCCCATTCTGCTGAGAGTAGGGAGCTCATAGCGTTTCTTAAAAACCGCTTCGGTATAACTGTCAGACCCGACTCGGGAATAGGCATAAAGCCGATCAGCATGCACGGTACTAAGCGTCTGGTTCGACTCGCCATTTCTTATGCGCTCAAAAACAATCGCTCCAGTGTCACTCTGGTTCACAAGGGCAACATTATGAAGTATACGGAGGGCGCATTTCGTGACTGGGGTTACGAGCTAGCCCGGGAAGAGTTCGGATCTGTCACCATTACCGAAAACGAGCTCTTTTCGCGCTATCATGGTGCGGTGCCGCCAGGGAAGGTCGTAATCAAAGACCGCATCGCTGATGCCATGTTTCAACAAATTCTCCTTCGGCCCGAAGACTACTCCGTTCTCGCCATGCCTAACCTCAATGGAGATTATATGTCCGATGCTCTGGCCGCCCAGGTTGGAGGGCTTGGCCTTTCTCCCAGTGCCAACATTGGATCGAATGCTGCAGTTTTTGAAGCGACCCACGGTACTGCTCCCAAGTATGCGGATAAAGACATGGTCAATCCAAGTTCACTGATGCTTGCTGGCGTGATGATGTTCGAGCATCTGGGCTGGAAGGAAGCCGCCTCCTGTGTAGTGTCGGCTATTGAGAAGACTATCCGGAATAAAACTGTCACCTATGATCTAGAGCGGCAAATGCCTGGTGCAAAAAAGCTTGCCTGCTCAGAATATGCTGCTGCAGTAATCGACAATATGAACGCCTAGCAGCGTGTTGAAAGAGGCCTCGCTGGTTCAAGGTTCAAGATCAGCATGTGCGATAGGTGATATGCGATGTTCGTTATAGACTGTGCGTCGTGGGATATGGGTTATGAGGTGTGCGATAAATTTTCTAACGCCTGCCTCAAGGAAAAAGTCATGTAATAAGACGCCATCGCAGCCACTAGCTGTCATCCCGAACTTGTTTCGGGATCCGATTCCAGGTAGTGTGATTCATTAGGTCCCGAACCAAGTTCAGGACGACGATCTATCAAGCGCTTCGGACTGAGCAGTCTCTCTTGCCAGATGGCAGGACTATCTAATGTCAACGCCTTTCCCCGCTTCGACACAGGTATCATTGTCAATCACCAGCGCTTGGCCATGAAGATGCTGGGTAACAATGGCACGGACCTGCACTTCCAGTGCTTCTACCGGATCATCAGCCTGCAAGCGATGCAGAAAAGGTTTATCCAAGCTGGCAAACAATTCGTTCACCCGTGTCAGATACTGCTCCCTCTCAAAAGCGTCCGCCCCTCCACGGCGGCTCTCGGCGATGCGTCGAAGCCCTTTTTGAGGGCTGATATTACAGAGGAAAGCCAGGTCAGGCACCGGGGCAAAGGCGACATTCTTTCGTTCCAGCTCTTCCGGGTCAAGCCCCAATGCTCCCTGGTAGGCAATAGTAGAAAAATAGTAGCGATCGAGAATAACTATCTTTCGTTGATCAAGATTCGGTCGGATAAAGGTATCGACGTGTTCACGGCGATCTCGAATAAACCATTCCGTCTCTTCTTCCGGCGATACACCGCAACGGCCTTCCGCAATAACTCTTCTGATCTTTTCACCCCAGATACTGCCGGTCGGCTCCTTTGATAAAAGGACATCAAAACCAGCTTCTTTCAACCAGTGAAAAAGAAGCGTTGCCTGCGTGCTCTTCCCGGCACCATCCAGCCCCTCAAAAACAATCAAAACTCCGTGGCGAAGACATGGCATGGTGGTTCGCTAGCGGACCAGGTCAGGATTAATTACAATCTCCGCCTTGTCACGAGCCAGTTTGAGCCATGCATCCATGTACTCACTCTTCTTGAGCCGCAGGTAACGTTCGCTGAGATCCTTCTTCTTGCGTTCAAAGTCTTCTTTTCGCACCTCGTCCTTCCCTGCCCATTTCACGACATAGATTTTTCCTTCAAATGGAAAAACGCTATCGGGAAAAGGACGATTGGCGTCAAGAGAAAACGCAGCCGTCATCAGCTCTGGCGACGATCCGATATCAGGAATCGAGCGTCCTACACGCGTAAAGAAGCGGGTCGTTTTCACCGTTACGTTCTCGTTCTTGGCAGCTGCGCCAAGATCACCAATGTCCCGCGCCGCGGCAAGTAATGCTTCGCCCTTATCATGAGCAGCCCGCTCTGAATGTTCCTCTTTCAGAATCGCCTGCACTTCATCCTTGATTTTCGCTAGTTCGGGTACGTGGCTTTCGACTCGTGCAGTAACCCTGCTGACATAAAAAGTTCCCTGAGCAGAAAACGGGTACACCATTTCTCCTGAAGAAACCTTAAAAGCCTCTTCCAGAGCTTCCGGTGATTCCAGGAAAATCGGAAGGCTTTTGTCCCGTGAAAAAGCCTCGGACTCTTCGATCTTCAGACCATTTGCTTCGGCATATGCTCTTAGATTTTTCGCCTTAAGCGAGCTTCGGTACGTGCGGAAAGCCTCCCGCTTGCATAGTTCAGCCGAACGGCTATCGATAATCGTCGTCCGGATCGTTTCCTTTACTTCTTCCAAGGGCTTAGCCCCTTCAGGTTCTTTTTCTTCAACCTTGATGATGTGGTATCCGAACGGCGATTCTACGATTTCGCTTATCTTCCCTGGCTCCAGTGAAAAAGCAGCTTCCTCAAACGGCTTGACCATCTGTCCTCGGGAAAAAAACCCAAGGTCGCCGCCTTGCTTTGCCGATGCCGGATCGTCGGAATGCTGTCCGGCAAGGGACTCAAAGGAAGCACCTTTTTCAAGCTGAGCCTGCAGGTCCTGCGCTTTCTCCCGTGCTTTCTGTTTTTCTTCCGGCTTGGCTGTCTCGGCAACTTTGACCAATATATGGCGGGCACGAACTCGTTCCGGTTCCCAGAACTCGTCGGAAAAATCAGTATAATACTGTCGGATCTCATCGTCGGTTATGGTCACCTGGCCGGCGAAATCCTTGGGAGCAAAAGTCACATACTCGAGCTTGATAGTATCGGGCACACGAAATTGCTCCTTGTTTTTCTCGAAATAGTCCTGTATTTCAGCCTCAGTCGGTTCTGTTGTGTCCACAGTTTGGGCGGTATCAAATGCCACATACTCGAGCTTCACCTTTTCATTTTCAATGATATATTGTTCCCAGAGCTCACCTTCCGAAGCTTTTGCAGCGCCTTCAAGAATACTCTGAATACGATCTACCATAATGTCACGTACCTGGTTCTCTTCGAACTCTTGCGGGCTGAGTTCATTCGCTCGGAGGAGCTGCTTATACCGCTGGAGGTCGAACGTTCCTTCTGTCTGGAATGCTTTTATTTCTTGGATCTTTTCCTGCATTTCGTCCTGAGAAATCTTGATCCCAGCAGCTTCCGCAGCCTGCAACATGAGAGCATCCTCGATAAGAGTGTCGAGTGCCTTCTGCTTTAATCCAAGTTTTTCCAGCACGGCACTGTCCAGCGGTTGCTTGTAAAGCTCGCGATAATAGCTTTCCATCTGTTTGTAATATGATAGGTACCGCTGCTGAGAAATAGAAACGTCATTCACTTTTGCCGCCCAGGTCTCGTTATTGTCTCCGCCGCCACTACCCCACCCAAAGTAAAATACAAAAACTATAATAATGATTCCAAAAGCGACATAGACAAAGAATGAGCGGGCTTTTTTTCTGAGAATACTGAGTACCATCAAAAGTCTCCTGATTCGGGTTGCTTTCTGTCGTGTTGCGGAATAAATTCAGACTATGATACCGGCAGATAATACTTTTTACAAGAATCTTCACCTCTATTTATTTATTTACTTGAAAAAGCCTTATTATTTTGCTACTGCTTTTTAAGTGATCCACTCATACCTGCAGTATATACTAACTACATTCTTCTTTTCTGATCTGATGAGATGAAATTTATCAATTCGTTGATTGGTGTTTTTTCTAACGACCTGGCTATCGACCTGGGTACTGCCAACACTCTCGTTTATGTGAAGGGAAAAGGGATCGTATCCGACGAACCATCGGTCGTTGCTATTCAAAAGGATCCACGGGGAGGAAAGAAGATTCTTGCGGTCGGCAATGAAGCCAAGAAGATGCTCGGCCGCACGCCTGGTAATATACTTGCTGTTCGCCCTATGAAAGACGGGGTGATTTCCGATTTTGACGTCACTGAAGCAATGCTCCGCTATTTCATCACTCGGGCGCATAATCGCAAAACGTTCATTCGGCCGCGTATGATCATTTGCGTTCCTTCGGGTATAACTCAGGTAGAGAAGCGCGCTGTGCGTGAAACAGCGGTGCAGGCGGGCGCGCGCGAGATTTACCTCATTGAAGAACCGATGGCAGCGGCCATCGGCGCTGGTCTTCCAGTAAGCGAAGCATGGGGAAATATGATTGTCGATATCGGCGGCGGCACAGTAGAAGTGGCCGTAATATCACTCTCAGGTATTGTATACAGTCAGTCGCTGAGGGTTGCGGGCGATAAGATGGATGAAGCGATCGTTAACTATATCAAACGAAAGCACAACCTCCTTATCGGAGAGCGCACTGCCGAAATGATCAAGGTTGCCATCGGCACCGCGTACCCGGAAGACTCGATCAAGACCGCTGACGTGAAAGGCCGCGATCTTATGCAGGGCGTGCCTAAAACCATGGAGATCACCAGTGAAGAAGTAATGGTCGCTCTGCAGGAACCCGTCAAAGGTATTGTGGAGATCGTTAGGATCGCTCTGGAGCGTATTCCACCAGAGTTAGCCGCTGACATTGTTGACAAAGGCATTGTTCTTGTTGGCGGAGGCGCACTGCTGAGAAACCTGGATGTTCTTATTCGAGAGGAGACCGGGCTACCTGTTGTCGTTCCCGATGATCCGCTTACCTGTGTAGTGCTCGGGTCCGGAAAAGCTCTGGATGATCAGGATCTCCTCAAAGAGGTTATGATTAAGGATTAACCGTCTGGGGAAGACGCTGCATTTCGGACCTATGTCGATCATAACCATAAAATACCGACAGACGCTTCTCTATTTTCTTCTCGTTATAGCTGCCCTTTCCTTCTTTCTGTTCAATCTGCGCTCGTCCATCGGCACCGGGGCTGTCCAAAAAGGTTTTTTCTCTCTTTCTTCAGAGTTTCATCAAGTCGCCAATGCCATTATGTCGTTTCCTGTGGACCTGTGGAGCAAATATGTCTTTCTGCTCAATACCGAGGAAACCAAGCGATTGCTTGCCGAGGAAAACAAGCGACTGGTGCAGGAGAATATAATGCTGCGGGAAGCCGCTATGGCCAACCAGCGACTGCGGGAAATGCTTGATTTCGAAAAAAACTCCTCTCTTAATCTTCTCGCTACCGAAGTAGTGGGAGTGGATGCCTCTCTCTACTACCAGTCTGTTTTTATCGATAAAGGCGAGATCGATGGTGTCAAGAAAGACATGGCAGTGATCAGCCCCAGTGGAGTCGTGGGGAAAATTCTCAAAACATCTACATACTCCTCAATGGTTATTCTTCTCATCGATCAAAATTTTGCGCTGGATGCTTTAATTCAGGAAACGAGAACCAAAGGAGTGATTGAAGGAACGGGAACTGCCCAATGCAAGCTCAAGTATGTCTTGTCTCTCGAAAAGCCTCAAGAAGGCAATCTGGTGGTGACTTCCGGCCTGGAGGGCTTCTTTCCCAAAGGCATGCTCGTCGGCAAAATAGCCTCTCTTAATGAAGCGACGGGTACTATTTTTCAGGATATTATCGTCCAGCCGACGGTCAACTTTGACAAACTCGAAGAAGTCTTTGTAGTTCTCCAGTGAAATTATGATTCAGTTCTTTCTTCTTCTGCTTTTCGGAGCTGTCTGTATCCTGGTTCAATCGAACCTTTTTCTCGAACAGTACGTCTTTCCAATAAAGCCGGATCTGACCATTCCGCTTTCGATTTATATCGGACTCACTCAACCGCCGCTGCAGGCCTGCGCACTGGTTTTAATTATCGCCTACTTTCTGGATAGCGCATCAGGCGGCATACTGGGCATGTATGTTTTTCTCAGAGCCTTGATGCTGCTTCTTCTTAATCAAATGAAAAATCGCTTGTTCTTTGAAAATACACTTACTATGCTGACCGCCGTTCTTTTCTTCTTTCTGTTCGAAGCCGCTCTCTTTTTTATGTTCTTCAGCCTCATCGGGCGCGGTTCCAGCTCCATACAGAATGTGCTTCTGCTCTCACTGTATCAAGGTGTATTCACTCTTGCGTTGTGGATTATTGTATATCCTCTCTTGGTTAAACTTCTTTGCCTGACCGAGAAAGCCCGTGGATTTTGATCAACAGATTACCAGCAGCTTATCCCGCCGTACGGTTATCCTGGTTGGTTTTCTTTTCCTTTCCCTGCTCGTTATCTTTGTCCGCCTCTGGCAACTTCAGCTACTCGAGGGCGAGTACTACTTCGATCTGGCCAAAAACAACCGCATAAAACTCCAGGAAATTATTGCTCCCCGGGGAATCATTTATGATCGCAACGGTCAGGTGCTTGCTGACAATACTCCATCCTTCGATATCTCATTACTTCACGAAGGCCTCCAAGATCTCGAAAGAATCATCCCGCTGCTGAGCACCATCCTTTCGCTCAGTCCAGAGGAAATTCGGCAACGAGTAGAACAAACAAAGAACCTTTCCCGGTTCAAGCCGATTAAGATAAAAAAGGACGTAAGCCGCAAGGAATTGGGTCTGATAGAGTTTTATAAAATCGACCTTCCTAATGTGGTCATCGAAGTGTTTCCTAAGCGTCATTATCCTCTGGGAGAAGCGATGTGCCATGCTATCGGAAGGCTGGGAGAGATCGACGAAACAACTCTCAAAAATCTCAAATCCTCCGATTACGGGCTGGGTGATTTTATCGGAAAGTCGGGTATCGAGAAAGCCTATGAGAACGAGCTCAAAGGGAAACCGGGTTGGCTCCAGTTTGAAGTAGATGCGCTCGGACGGCGAAAGCGGGTTCTCAGCTCAGAATATCCTGAGCCAGGAAATGATGTATACTTAACCATTGACGCGGATCTTCAGCGCTTTGCGCATAAAACACTCGGAGACAAGAACGGTGCGGTAGTTGCTCTCGATCCCCACAACGGTGAAGTACTCGCATATGTGAGCCATCCAACCTTTGACCCCAATCTTTTTTCCCGCGGCATTTCGTCCAAGGACTGGAATGCACTGGTGCACAGCCCATTTCACCCTCTGACCAATAAAGCGATTCAGGGAACGTACCCTCCTGGAAGCATTTTCAAGATTATTACTGCCATCGCCGGACTTGAAGAGCAAATCATCGATCCGCAGACCACCTTTTTCTGTCACGGTCGATACGATTTTATCAACCGGCCTCGCTGCTGGAAAAGGGGTGGACATGGAACCATGGATCTTTACAGCGCCCTCGAGCAGTCCTGTGATGTTTACTTCTACAGTGTGGGACATCGCCTCGGTGTCGATAAGATGGCATACTATGCCAGCCTTTTCGGCCTTGGAAAAGAGACCGGCATTGTTCTCGAAGGCGAGAAGTGTGGTCTTATTCCTACCACTACCTGGAAGAAAAAGGTGTATGGAGTCTCCTGGCAGCAGGGAGAAACCCTTTCGACGTCAATTGGTCAAAGCTTTGTTCTCTGCACTCCACTTCAGGTGGCTTTGATGATGAATACTGTCGCCAGCAACGGTACCCTGTATGTGCCTCACCTTAGTCTAAAGGTCATGAATCGAGCCGGAGAGGTTCTCGACATTACTGATACTGAAGTCAGGTCAATCACTTCTGTTTCACCAGCTACCCTGGCGGCTGTGAAAGAGGGACTTTGGCGTGTTGTGCATGGGGACCGCGGTACTGCAAAAATGGTCCGTATCTCCGATCTGGAAATCGCTGGGAAAACCGGTACTGCCCAAGTCATTCGTTTAAAGGAAGATAAACAGGATATTAATGATATCCCCTACCAATACCGGGACCATGCCTGGTTTGCTGCTTTTGCGCCTTTCACGAACCCTTGCATTTCTGTGGCTGTTCTTGTTGAACATGGTGGATTCGGATCTTCTGTTGCAGGCCCGATAGCCCGGGAGATTATCGATTACTACCTTAATACGATTCTTCCTTCGAAGAATCCTTCGATCCCCAAAACCCTCTATCAGCAGAGTACTATTAACGATGTTTCTTATTGATCGACGCCTTATTCTTCGCTTTGATTGGGCTCTCTTCTTTGTAGCTCTCGCGATCGTTCTTATAGGCATCGTGAACATCTACAGCGCCGGGTACTCACTTGGCCCCGGGGTCGCAATGTATAAACGGCAAATTTACTGGCTCTGCCTCGGCATTATTTTCCTCTTTGTCGGCGCCTTCCTTGATTATGCGTACATTGAGCAATACTGCTATGCTCTCTACTTGCTTACACTCGTACTTCTCTTCTATGTGCTGTTTCAAGGCAAACTGGTTGGAGGCTCTCAGCGCTGGATTCCCCTCGGCTTTTTCAATCTTCAGCCGTCAGAACTCGCCAAGATCTCTCTGGCAATGGTGCTGGCTAAGTGGTTTCAGCGTAAGTACGATCCAAAAGGATACACGATCAGAGCGCTTCTTCCTCCCCTCGCGCTGACGGCAATTCCATTCAGCCTCATCTTCCTTCAGCCGGATCTTGGAACCGGTCTGATGCTCCTGGCAATTTTCTGTTCTATCGTTGTTTTCGTCAAGTTTCGGCTCACATCTTTTATTTTCACCCTGTGCTGCTTTATCAGTCTGGTGCCGTTTGTCTGGCACCTGCTGAAGCCGTATCAGAAGCATCGTATCCTCGGATTTCTTGATCCGGGTCTAGACCCTCTGGGAAAAGGGTATCAGCTCATTCAGTCGAAAATTGCCATCGGCTCAGGACAGCTTTGGGGACAAGGCTATCTGAAGGGAACCCAGTCTCAACTTGACTTTATCCCCGAAAAATATACCGATTTCGTATTCTCGGTTTTCTGCGAAGAGTGGGGATTCTTGGGAGCAGCGATTTTGCTTGGACTTTATTTTCTTCTTTTCTTGCGGATTGCCACTATCGTATCGCATGCCAGAGACAGCTTCGGAATGATCCTCGGATTTTCAATCGCCTCTCTTTTTCTCTGGCAATTCACAATTAACCTGGGTATGGTTCTTGGCCTTCTCCCTATCGTGGGTATTCCGCTGCCGCTCTTCAGCTATGGGGGATCGTCTCTGTTAATCAGTATGTTTTCCCTGGGAGTGCTCATTAACATTCACATCAAGAGACACATCTTCTAGCATTTCAAAAAAAGAATACTCAACATAGGAACAATAATGATATAGTTTTTCTAGAAAGAGGCAGTAAACGAACAATATAAACAAATAATGCACATACTCTGTTGTCTTAATAAAGTTCGTCTTTTCAAAAACTTATATAGTTGTTCCACATTATTCAACCTTTAATAACTACAGCAAAAATTATGAAGTGTAGTACTTTTAGTAAAGATATTACCAAGTGCCTGCAAAAAGTTCAGAGCATTATTGAACGAAAAGAAATCAAACCGATTCTGTCCACCGTGCTCCTCAGCGCTCAGAACGATTCTATTCAAATTCAAGCTACCAATCTCGAAGTAAGTCTGCGGGAACGCTGTCCCGCAACCATCGTAGAGGAAGGAAGGATCGTTGTTGATGCGCGGAAGCTTTACGAGATCGTCAAGGAAATGCCGGATGCAGCTATTTCGCTCGAAAGAAAAGAAAACAACTGGGTGGAAATTTCCTCGGGAGACATTCTTTTTGAACTGGTTGGCATGGACGCAAAGGAGTTTCCTGTAATCGAGTTTTTTGAACAGGATTCATTTCAGGAAATCGATGCCGGTATTCTCAAGAACATGATTGACAAGACGCTCTACGCAGCGTCTACAGACGAATGCAAGCAGAATCTCAATGGCGTCTTTTTCCATAAAACGAAAAAGGACGATATTGAACTCCTTCGACTTGTTGCTACCGATGGTCATCGTCTTTCTATAATTGGCAAACCGCTGAGTTTGTTAAATGAGCACGGCCGGCTAGATCCTGATCAGTTCGATAAAGGAGTCATTTTTCCTCGTCGCGGACTTCTCGAACTGAAAAAACTGCTCGATGATGCCTCGGAACAAGATCGCCTGAGTTACTTGTGCAAGAAAAACTGCGGACTTTTCAAAAGAGGAGATACGCTTCTGGTAATCCGCATTATCGACAAAGAGTTTCCCAACTACATTCAGGCCATACCTGTTGATGTTACCAAAGAAATAGCCATAAGCAGCGAAGGATTGTTACGGACCCTGAAACGTATTTCAGTTGTTGCCGAGGAAAAATCGAAAGCGGTCAATCTGATTTTCAGTCAGAACCAGCTCGATATTCATGCGTCAAACCCTATCATTGGACAGGGCAGAGAGCGGCTAGCTCTTGATTATACCGGTGAATCCATGAAGCTCGGATTTAATGCTGGATATCTTATAGACACCCTTAATGCGCTTGATGGTGAGAAGGTCCTCATCAGGATTAAGGATCAGGACAGTCCTGTTGTTTTCCTGCCCTTTGATAATGAAGAGCATATTGGTATTATTATGCCGATGGAAATAGAAGATTGACATGTACGAACTTAGTGCTTCGAAAAAAAAACTTTTTTCTATTGCTCGAAAGACAGTGTATATCCTGATAGTGCTGCTCCTCATAAGTTTGCTCTATCAGTCAAAACAAATCTTTTTTGGTGTGATGTTCGGAGGTGTGGTCTCATTGCTGAACCTATTGCTCCTGGTGAAGATCGGTCAGAATGTCTTTTCTCAGGAAGAACCAAGCAAAGCACCAGTGATTATAGGGTACCTGCTTACAGTAGTGCTGTTGCTTGGTATCATTTATGTGATTATCACCTATCATCTTGTTGATCCAATAGCCTTTGTGATCGGGTTTTCCGCTTTTATGGCAGCTATCTTCCTTGAAAGCGTGTTTCCTTCACCTCGTTCGTCATGACCAGTTAAGAAATGAACGGGCTTGAATAACAAGCAGATAGAACAATTCGGAATCTTCTTTGCTCTCGCCATTGATTTGACCATATCCCTGGTAGGTGGATTCGTCGTAGGGTACTGGCTCGACTCACACTTCCATACCTTTCCCTGGCTAACAGTAATCTTCTTCCTCGGCGGAATCGCAGCCGCAGTGAATACCGGCATTTTTATTGTGAAGCGGTTCCGAAAATTTTCTAAAGAGTAGCCATAACAAGGTTATAAAACAGCCAAAATAGGCAATAAAAAGATACAAATAAGTCTTGACAACACAGTTGTGGCATGGTAGGTGTGTGTTTTCTGAAACCGGCTTGTATTCTAGCGTTTTTGCTTCTCAGAAATAAGCATCCGGTAGGCCATCTACTTGGCAGAGGTGAGCCTGATTGTAGCCAGCCGCTCAATTAATACCTTTTATGGTTGACCGTTCACCTTTACTTGCCGAATGTCCGCAGCCAGAAACGCGTCTTGCTGCAGCTGATCACGAATGATCAGTTACAAGTAGCGAAATTGCTAGCTCATTCATGACGAACAGATAAAGATTCAGAAATGATGCGGCAAAGGAAAGGGCTCTGGTTCTGCCGACAGACGAACGAGCTTTTGACGATGCCGGGAGTAATCAACTACATACTGGTGAAGAACGACCATGGAGCATCCATTTACCTGGTTAGGAACAATTCCTTATTTCACGGAGAGCCCTGAGCGTCCTATTATTGCAACCACAATTTTTGTTGCCGTTCTCCTGTTTATCATTTCCATCAGGGTGGTGTCGGTTCTAAAGAAATCATCTCAGCGACTAGTTCCGGAAGGAAAATTATCTTTCCGGAATTTTTTTGAGGTGGTGGTTCTTTCGCTGGTCAATCTTCTCAAAGATATTATCGGACCGCATGGCGAAAAGTACCTTCCCCTTATCGGAGGGCTGTTCGTTTTCATTCTCTTCTGCAACATTCTCGGACTGATTCCCGGATTTCTGCCTCCAACGGCCAATCCTCATACCAATGCAGCGCTTGCCCTCATTGTATTTCTCTATTACAACTATCAAGGATTCAAAGAGCACGGCATCGGCTATCTGAAACATTTTGCCGGACCGCTGATCTACATTGCTCCTCTTATGATTGTTATTGAGCTGGTCAGCCACTTCTTCCGGCCACTATCTCTCACGGTTCGTCTCTTCGGAAATATTTTTGGTGATCACGAAGTAATGGGAATTTTTTCCGGACTGGTTCCGTTGATTGTCCCGGTCATTTTCCTGATTCTCGGGCTGATGGTCTGTATGATTCAGGCGTTTGTCTTTGCCGTTTTGTCTGCAGTCTACATCGGACTGGCGGCTTCACATGAACACTAAATAGAAAATCAATGGTTCTATAAAACTCTACGTAAAAGGAGGTCTGTAGGTCATGAGAAAGTTGGCAATGGTAATGGTGATGATGTGTGGAATGATCTTATTGATCGCGTCAGCAGGGCTGTGCGCTGAAGAAGTAGCTGCGGGTGGATCCTTAGCGAGCGGCCTCAGTGGCCACGGTGCCGGCCTAGCGATTGGCCTGGCTGCATTAGGTGGTGGTCTTGGTCAGGGTCGGGTAGCCGGTTCCCAGCTTGATGGTATTGCCCGGAATCCTGGAGCTGCCGACAAAATGTTTGTTTCGTTCATTCTTGGTTTGGCGTTTATTGAGTCCCTGGTTTTGTACGCCTTTGTTATTGCCTTTATGCTGATGTAACGAGCCATGTTCTCACCATACGAAATTCTCGGACTGAAGGTTATTCCAGGCCTTTTGCTTGTTCAGGGAGTCATTTTCCTCATTGTGGTCTGGGTCCTTAATTCGGTTCTCTTTAAGCCTCTGTTAAGTGTCCTGCGCGAGCGGGAAGAAAAAACCGAAGGGTTTATTCGTGAGGCTGATACTACCGAGCAAAAGGCTCAGGCCACCCTGAAAGATTACGAAACGCGGTTTCGTCAGGCTCGCAAAGAGGCGCTGGAAATAAAAAAGAAATATATTGCGGAGGGTGCAGACGTCAGACATGCGACACTGGACCAAGCCCGCAAAGAAGCCGCCGTTTCTCTCGAAGGGATGAGAGGCACTATCGCCAAAGAGGCGGAAGCCGCCCGAGTTACTCTCCGCATGGATATGGAGACCTTGGGACGATCTCTGGCAGAGAAAGTATTAGGAAGAAGTATATCATTATGAAAAAGATCTTCTTCTCTGTAACGCTTTTGTTAGGTGTGGCTGCAGCCGGTGCCGCCGGAGCCTCTTCGGAAGGAGGACACGGCGGGGGACCAGGCCTCTCTTTTCTTTTTCAGGTCATCAACTTTGTTATTTTCCTCTTTATTCTGTATCGGTTTGCCCTTCCTCATATACGCTCATTTTTTGCAGAGAGAAGTGGCAAGATCCGCCAGTCGTTGAAAGATGCCGAGGAAGCCAAGCTTCATGCTGACCAAAAATTTAAAGAGTATGAGCAGAAGCTGCGCAATCTTGATAAGGAAGTGCAAGAGATTCGCGAGCAGGTCAAGAAAGAAGGCATACTAGAGAAAGAGAGAATAATCTCCGAGGCGCACCGGGAAGCGGAATTGCTCAAGAAGCAAGCGCAGTACATAGCTGAGCAGGAAGTTAAAAAGGCAAAAGCCGAGCTCCAACAAGAGTTAGCTCGCTTGTCACTGGAACGAGCAGAGCGTCTTATCAAAGATCAAATCAGTACGGATGATCAGGTTCGGCTTATTAAGGACTACATTAACACCATAGCACACTAATCATGCGCAATAAGAAATTAGCTAAGAGATATGCAAAGGCCTTGATCGACATAGGCCAAGAGAATGATCAAATCAGAAAATTTCAGGATGAGCTGAAAGCCTTTGCTGATCTCCTGCATAGCACCTCCGAACTGGAGGTGCTGCTTCTGAGTCCTCTCTATACAGCCGAAGAACTCAAAAAAATCATCGCTCCAATAGCTGCTAAGCTCAGTCTTTCCGAGACCATCCAAAACTTCTTGTATCTGCTGGTTGATAAAAGAAGAATTCAGTACTTCGCTGATATCGTTGAGGCATACGAAGAATTTACCGACGAAATTTTCGGATATGTCAAAGCACGGGTTATTACTGCCGTGCCTCTTTCCGAACGGGACCGGGATGAAGTCAAGCAGTCCTTAGAACAGGTCACTCGGAAAAACGTGCAGCTGCAGACCATCGTTGATCCCCAGATCATCGGCGGCGTTATCGCTGAGGTGGGTGACAAGATATTTGATGGAAGTATTCGCAGCCAACTGCACAAACTTGGAGAAACCTTACGATAAAAGTTAATGGCATCGAAAAAAGTCACAAATAGTACGGCGAAGTAGTGCCGCTCAGAGCGGCATTGACGGTGCCGTCAAAGTTAACGATAAAAGGGTAAGGTAATGGAGATCAGAGC
>Ga0116144_10002712_pt1 | contig 18619 bp, 17 predicted proteins | sample AD_UKC035_MetaG_FD_89746 | JGI IMG/M metagenome (GOLD analysis project Ga0116144, IMG submission 89746) | Active sludge microbial communities of municipal wastewater-treating anaerobic digesters from USA - AD_UKC035_MetaG | ecosystem: Engineered > Bioreactor > Anaerobic > Digestate | place: USA...
CCTGTCGAAGAGATTTTGCGGCTGAAGCCGCCGGTAAGAAGGCGGTTTTGCGGTGACGGGCGGTAGCCCGTCACCGCAAAACCCCTTTAAGAATCACGGCTTTAGCCGTCTCCTATGGCGCAGCGCATCGTCCGGCTGGAGAATGATAAGGCCCTGATGGATCATCTGGTGATTTGGACTAGAATATGACAGGTTTTGACACATAATCTGATTATACTGAAACTATTCCTAGAACAAATGAGCTATAAGGAGGTTATCAAAATGGATAAAATGGTGGCTTATTGTGGATTGACCTGCACAGATTGTCCGGCCTATGTGGCTACGCAGGCCAATGATTGGGCAGGATTGGAGCACGTGGCGGCGCAATGGCGCGAGCAATTCAACGCGCCGGAAATCACGGCCTCGGTGATCAGGTGTGATGGGTGTGTGGTGGTGGGCAAGCGGCTGAGCGGTTATTGTACCACGTGCCAGATTCGGGCCTGCGCGATGGACTTCAAGGTCGCTACCTGCGCGCACTGCGAGATGTATGCCTGCGACATTCTGAAGGCGTTCCTGGCGGAAGCGCCGGGTGCGAAAGTTACGCTGGATGCCATCCGGCAGACGTTACAATAAGGAGGGTACGATGACTTACCAGTGCGAGATCAAAGACCAGACGGCGCAGCCGACGCTGGCAGTACGGATGACAGTAGCTGTCCAGGATTTACCGGCAGCGTTGGGAGCCAGCTACGGCGCTATCGGTCAATGTCTGGCGATGGCGCTAGAGGCGCCCGCCGGCGCGCCCTTTGTAGCCTATTACAGCATGGACATGCAAGCGCTCGATGTGGAGATTGGCATACCGGTTGCCCGTCCGCTGCCCGGCAAAGACAATGTCTATGCCGGAGAAATCCCTGCCGGCAAGTATGCTGCCTGCCGCCACACCGGGCCTTATGATACCATAGAGCCGGCCTATACCGCCCTGACACAATTTGTAATAGAGAATGGCTACGAGGCTACCGGCGTCGCCTATGAGGTTTACCTGAATGACCCCAGTCATACGCCGCCAGAGGCGTTGATGACACAGATTCTTTTCCCGCTTAAGGCGGCATAGGGGGAAGAATGACCGAGCAATTTGAAGCTTGCGACATGGCCGGAGCAACGTTTCACCGCGTCAACCTGGGGCAGGCGACGTTTAATGACGTGAACCTGGGCGAGGCCGTCTTTGAGAACGTGAATTTGGCGGGCGCGCGCATCCGCAACGCCAACCTTATGGATTTACGGATTGACGACGCCAATATCACCAGATTGACCATCTTTGGCATACGGGTGGACGAGTTGATCGAAGCGGAAAAGGATCGCCGCGACCCAGAGCGCGCGCGGCTGCGAATGTCTGACCGGTATGCCCCGCAGGTCGTGAGGGCGATGTTGGCGCGGCTGGATGAAGTACGGCAGACTTTCCGGGAACTGCTCCGCGCCACACCGCCGGAGGTGTTGAACACATCTCCCGGCCCCGGTCGCTGGTCAGCGTTGGAGCACGTGCGGCATTTGGTGTTTGCCGAAGACCTGTTCCTCAATCGTCGCATCCTGAACAACGATACGTCGCTGCACACCCTGGGTTTGCTGCCCGACTTCATCGCTGATGATCCGGCGTTTCCAGGCGTGGGGAGCGATGCGTGTCGTGACCTGGAGACGGTATTGGCCGCATGGGATGAGAGCCACGCGGTGATGTTGGCGTATTTGGCCGATCTGACGCCCGAAAAGCTGCACACCGTTAACCACGAAGAACGCCCACGCACCGTCGCTGACATCCTACAAGTGATGGCGCACCACGACCTTGAGCACATTCGCTGGGTCGAGCGGGTTTTAGAAGAGTTACAAAGCCCTGCCTGACATTTTTCAACCTGTGCAATAGGAGCAAATCTGTCAGCAGATTGAGCAGATTTGGTGGATGACTCTCCTAAAAAACGCAAAGGACACAAAGGTTTTTAGGTTTGACCTAACAAATGTACGATTTCCGATTGTTCTATTGCACAGGTTGAAAACTTTCCCAACAGAGATGATCCGAATCACTTGATTCCCCCCTCTATCTGCGATATAATTTTCATCGAGAGGGGGTGACCGTGATGAAAAAAGCCCTGGTGTTAGGCGGCGTCTCGGTAAACACCATCATTTACCTGGATAAATTCCCCGAACCGAAGCCTCAAACAGCTTTCAGTAAGGGATACCACGAAACGATAGGATCCACCGGCGCGGGGAAGGCACTCAATTTGAAAAAGCTAGGCATGGAAGTGGTGCTCCATGCCATGATCGGCGATGATTATTACGGGCAGACCATCCGCACGTATCTGGAAAACGCCGGCGTCCCCTTCATCTACGATATTGATCCACTAGGCACCCAACGCCATATCAACCTCATGGATGACAACGGCAACCGGATCTCCATTTTCTTTGCCTATGGCACGTATGACCCCCCATTTGATCATTCTCGCATAGAAAGACTTGTGGCCGAGAGCGATTACATTGTACTCAACGTGCTCAACTACTGCCGCACGCTGATCCCCATGATCAAACAGCAGCACAAAGCCATCTGGTGCGACATTCACGATTACGACGGCAAGAATGGCTATCATTATGACTTCATCCGTGCTGCTGACTACCTGTTCCTCAGCTCCGACGCCCTGCCCGATTACCGCGCCTTCATGCAGGCGCAGATCGAGCAGGGAAAGAAGGTCGTGGTATGCACGCACGGCACGTCCGGGGCGACGGCGCTGACAACGCATCGCCAATGGATCGAAACCCCCATTATCCCGGCTTATTCCCGCAAAGATTCCAACGGCGCAGGCGACAGTTTTTTTGCCGGCTATCTTTACGGAATCAGCAAAGGCTTCCCCACCGATAAATGCCTGCGCATCGGCACCATCGTCGCCGGATTGTGCGTCACCTGCAAGGAATTGGCGTATCCCCAACTCAACGAGACCCTCGTGGCCCAGGAATACCAAAAGCATTACGGCGAACCGTTGGAATGATTGCCCTGTTTACGGCAAAAAAAACGCGCCGCGTAAGGTTCTCTTACGCGGCGCGTTTTGCAAAGCACTGGATTACTCGCCGTGACGTCGGCGCGGAATGATAAGCCACAGAATCATGTAAGGAATGATCCCAGGTAGGCCACCGGGCAGCAACAAAATCAAAAACAGCAACCGAAACCAGAATGGCGCAATCCCGTAAAATTCACCCAATCCCCCACACACACCTGCGACAATCCCGTGCTGTCGGCGCAATTTACTTCCAGACATTGTCTCTCACCTCCTTGTGTATAAACGCTATCTGTTCCTACGCACATCTGCCCTCAAGGTTGCAGGGAGAATTACGAATTACGAATTACGAATTACGAATTACATCCCGTAATGGTGCGAATCTGCGGTCATGTCGTTGACGCCTGCCGGAAAGCAAGTCGCCTATCTACACAAATACTGAATTCTTATTCCCTGATGCCGCCCCCCCGCGTCACCAGCTTATACCCCAGCCCCCGGATCGTCAGCAACACCTGCGGATTGGCGGCGTCGTGCTCCAGTTTGGCGCGCAGGCGGCGGATGAGGTTCTCCACCTGATAGTCGAACACCCCGGCCTGATACTCCGGCCAGACAGCGTTGGCGATGTCATCCTTCGAGCAGACTTCGCCGCTGCGCGCGTGCAGGTACGCCAGCAGCGCGAATTCCTTCGGTGAAAGCTGCACGGCCTGCCGATCCACGCGCACCACGCCGGCCGTCAGGTCAATCTCCAGCTCCGGGAAGAGCGTATCGCGGTAGGTGATATCAGGATCGTGGAACACAAAGACCACGTCGCCGATCTTGATCTGATCCTGATCGTGCAACGCCGCCGGCGCGAGCACCCGCTCCTCGTTGAGAAACGTGCCGTTCGTGCTGCCCAAGTCCTCCAGCATTACCCGCCATCCATCGCGGCGGATGCGGGCGTGCTCCCGCGACACCCGTTTGCTGGTGATCACCAGGTCACACTCCACCGCGCGCCCAATCGTGATCATCTCCCCCCCCAGCCGGTGCTCGCGTCCGGTAGGATCGCGCAAAAATGGGGCTTGCCGGTTAGTTGTCTCGGTTGTCATTCATCCATACCTTCTACACGTAACTCGCTAAATCTGATAAAACGTGAAACGTAAAACGTAAGGCTTGTACTGTAAAGTCATTACGTTTTACGTTTTACGTTTTACGTTTTACGTTTCACGCTCTAAGTCTACCCTGAGAACGCCTAAATGCCAAATGTAGTATAATGCCCGCCATGATCGGGAAAATCCGTGATTTTTTAGAGCTGATCAAATTCGAGCACACGATCTTCGCGCTCCCTTTTGCCTACCTGGGGATGTTCCTGGCCGCCGCCGTGACCCACCCCGCCCGCCCCTGGCCGACGTGGGCGCAAGCCTTCTGGATCACCGTGGCAATGGCCGCCGCGCGGACGTTAGCGATGGGCGTCAACCGCCTGGCCGACCGCGTCCTCGACGCGCAGAATCCGCGCACGGCGCAGCGTCCGCTTGTCACAGGGCGCATCACGTTGGGGACAGCCTGGACTGGGACGGTGATCGCGGGTCTCGTGTTAACGGTGACGGCCTGGCAACTTGGGCCGCTTCCGCTTATCCTGCTGCCGGGCGCGCTGCTCTTCCTGATCGGGTACACCTTCACCAAACGCTTCACCTGGCTTTCCCACTTCATCCTCGGCTTCACCGATGGTCTGGCGCCGCTGGGCGCGTGGGTCGCCGTGCGCGGTTCGCTCTTCACCGCCGCCGATGCGCCCGCGTGGCTCCTGCTGGGCGCCGTCACTTTCTGGATCGGCGGCTTTGACCTCATCTACGCCTGCCAGGATGTGGCCTTCGACCGCGCCGCCGACCTGCACGCCATCCCCGCCCGCTTCGGCGTCCCCGCTGCCCTGCGCCTCTCCGCTTTCAGCCACGCGCTCACCGTGTTCCTGCTGCTCGTCTTGGGCGCTGCCCTGCGCCTGGGATGGCCGTACTGGATTGGCTTGCTCGTCGTCGCCGGATTGCTCGTCTACGAGCATCGTCTCGTGCGCCCCGACGACCTCACCCGCATCAACGTCGCCTTCTTCAACGTCAACAGCATCATCAGTCTTGTCCTGCTGGCGAGCGTTCTGGGTGCAATTTTTCTCAACGGATGGAACGGATTGTAACGGATTTCAATCCTATCATTCCGTAAATCCTGCTCTCATTGGAGGTTCTATGCCCACCCAAATCTCATTCATCCGTCACGGCCACGTAGATAATCCCCAAAACATCATCTACGGACGTCTGCCTGGCTTCTCCTTGAGCGACACGGGCCGTCTCCAGGCGCAGCGGGCGGCGGAGGCGCTGCGCGACGTTCCGCTGGCCGCCCTCTTCACCAGCCCCCGCGAGCGCGCGGTGCAGACGGCCCAAATCCTCCTGGCCGCCCGCCCCAACCTCACGCCCCAAATCAACGACCTGATTGACGAAATCCACATCTACCTGGAAGGCCATCCTGCTGCCGCCGGCGCCGCGCTCAACTGGGATATGTACACCGGGATGCCTACCGGATACGAACAACCGGAAGACATCGCCGCCCGCGCGGAACGCTTCATCACGGAGATGCGCCGCGACTACGCCGGGCAGCACGTCGCCGCCGTGAGCCACGGGGATGTATTGGCCTTCGTCCTCCTCCGCGTGCTGGGCGAGCCGCAGCGCCCCAACCTCAAGCACACCCTGGCCCGCTTCGGCGTGACCGACGACTACCCGGCCCCCGGCTCCATCGTCACCCTCACCTACCACACCGCCGCCCCCGACGAAATCCCGGAACTGCACTACCTCCGTCCCTATGGCGACGAACTGCTGCTGCCGTCGCTTTCGTAAGTTGCGAGTGAGGAGTTAGGAGTTGCGAGTGAGGAGTTGCGAATAGCGAAAGGCGAATGATTTATGACCAAATTAGTTTATCCAAAATCCAAAATCCAAAATCCAAAATTAAAGCTCGTCTTTATCTTGATCCTGTTGCTCCTGGTGGGTTGTCGTCGCGCCGCGCCCGCCGCCCCCTTGCGGATTGCCGTGCTGCCCATCCTGGACACGCTGCCTCTGTACGTCGCCGAGACCGAGGGATATTTTACGCAGCATGGCGTCACAGTGGAACTCGTGCCCGCCGCTTCCGCCGCCGAGCGCGACCAACTGCTGCAAGCCGGGCAGGTGGATGGCGTCATCACCGACCTGGTGGCCCTCGCGCTGTACAACCGCGAATCGCCGGAGGTCGTCGCCGTACGCTATGCGATGGTCGCCACGCCCGACTTCGCCCAGTTCCGCATCCTGGCCGCCGCACAGTCCGGCTTCACCCGCCCCGCCGATTTGCGTGGCATCTCCATCGGCGTCTCCGAGGGTACGGTGATCGAATACGTTACTACCCGCCTCTTGCAAGCTGAGGGTCTGGCGGACGACGAGATCGCCACCCTGGCCGTTCCCAAAATCGCCGACCGGATGGCGTTGCTCAATGCCGGAGAGTTGCAAGCCGCGACGCTGCCGGAACCGTTGGCGTCCCTGGCGATACAGCAGGGCGCCGTCGTCATCATGGACGACGCCCGCCACCCCGAATTCAGTTGCAGCCTCTTCGCCTTCCGTCAGGCCAGCGTCAAGGCGCAACCGGAGGCAATCCGCAATTTCCTGACGGCCATCGAACAGGCCAGCGCCGCCATCAACGCGGACAAAGGCCGCTGGAGCAACCTGCTCACGGAAAAACAGCTCGTGCCGCCGGCCCTGGAGGCATATCCCTTGCCCGACTATCCCGCCGCCGCCGTCCCCACCGAAGCGCAGTTCGACGATGTGCTGGCCTGGCTGGAAGCGACCGAGCGGCTCGCCGAAACGCCGTCATACTCCGATGTCGTCAACGCAGCGTTCTTGGAGAAATAGCCGCACTTGTTGACAACTTTTCAGCTAGGTGCTAACATTCTCTCCATAAGAAAAACTCCAACGTTTGAACGTTTGAACGTTTGAACGTTGTTTTTGAAGGAGCGCAATGTTTAAACGATTTTTTCGACCGGCTGAGAAAATAACGCATAATGTGTTGGTATTGAACTACGATCCGGTCTTCCCCGACCGGGGCAACCAGCCGATGCACGCGGCCATGGGATGGAACGATCCGCACAAACTGGCCGAAGGCTATATCCACGACCTGGTCGAATGTAGTCAGGGATACATCTACTACAACGTGGCGCAATGGGTGGACGTGGATAATTTCCCCACTAAAGTGGATGGGTTTCGCTACACTGTCGCCACGTATGCGGCGTGTCAAGAAGGGAGGCAACCGTGGCACACCCCGGACACGGTGGATTACCCCGCCATCTTCAGGGAATTCGACATCCCGCGCAAAGTCGCCGCCGCCGCTATTGACGAAGTCTGGTTGTTCGGCTCCCCCTACGGCGGCTTCTGGGAATCCACCATGGCGGGCAAGCACGCCTACTTCTGCAACTCCGAGCCGGTCAAGGGCATAGATACGCCGCGCATCTTCGTGACGATGGGCTTCAACTACGAGCGCGGCGTCGGCGAGATGCTGGAATGTTTCTGTCACCGCGCCGAATCCATCATGCGGAACGTTTTTGGCTCCTGGGAGCACAAACCCACCCACGATTGGAATCGTTTCAGCTTGTACGACAAAGTCGCGCCGGGAGAGGCCGGCTGCGGCAAAGTCCACTACGCCCCCAACAGCGACGACGACTACGATTGGGGCAACCAGCGCATCGTGTGGAGCACCTGCGACGACTGGCTGAACTACCCCCAGCTCACCGGCCAACGCCGCCAGGTCAACTGCGCGGAGTGGGGCAACGGCGACATCCGCCAGCACCATATCTGGTGGCTGAAACACCTCCCTCACGTCGCCGGCCGCACCAAAGGCTTCCTTAACAACTGGTGGGCCTACCTGGTAGACTTCAACCGCTTTCCCGAAAGCCGAAAATGATTGGAAGATTTGGAGATTTTAGATTGGGTGATCTGGCCGTTTTCAAATCTCCAAATCTGACATTTCCAAATCTAAAATGTTCACTTTGCGCGACGTCACCTTCGCCTACCCCGACCAACCGCCGGTGTTCGAGCGGTTCGGGTGGGAGGTGAAGGAGGGGGAGGTGTGGGCGGTGCTCGGCCCGTCGGGATGCGGCAAGAGCACCCTGCTGCTCCTCCTCGCTGGGCTGATTCATCCCCAACAGGGCGCTGTGTGGATTGACGCCGCTCCTCTCGCCCGCCCGCGCCCGCGCACCGGGCTGGTGCTGCAAGAATACGGCCTGCTCCCCTGGGCCACCGTGCGCGAAAACGTCGCCCTGGGATTGCGCATCCGCCGCTTCTACGGCCCGGACGGGCGGCACGTTCCCCGCGACGCGCGCCCCGACAAAGCCGACGAAGCCGCGCGCGTCGCCCACTGGCTGGCGCGGCTGAACATCGCCGATGTCGCCGACCACTACCCCACCCGCATCTCCGGCGGACAGCGCCAGCGCGCGGCCCTCGCCCGCACGCTCGTCCTCGATCCCGACCTGCTGCTGCTGGACGAGCCATTCTCCGCGCTGGACGCCCCCACCCGCGCCGACCTGCAAACGCTCACGCTCACCCTCTGCGCCGAATCCGGCGTCACCGTTGTCCTTGTGACGCACGCCATCGAAGAGGCCGCCTTTGTCGGGCAGCAAATCCTGCTCCTCCACCGCCCGCCCAACACCCGCCCCGTCGTCGTCCCGCATCCCCATCCCACCACTGCCAACTACCGCAACTCCGCCGCCTACCAATCCACCTGCGCCGCCCTCCGCGCCCAAATAGAATATTGGGGATTGGGGATTGGGGATCAGGCCCCCAATCCCCAATCCCCAATCCCTAATCCCCAAGTCTAGGAGAAAGCACCTATGGTCACACTCCCATCATCCTGGCTGACCCCGCCCCACGAGTACACCCTGCTGCCGTTCTGGTTCTGGAACGACGCCCTCGACGAAGCCGAACTCATACGCCAGATGGCCGACTTCGAAGCGCACGGCGTCTACGGCTTCGTTATCCACCCGCGCGTGGGACTGCCGCGCGACATCGGCTGGATGTCCGACCGGCTGCTGCACTTCATGCGCGTCGCCGTGACCGAGGCGCGGCGGCGCGACATGCTGGTCTGGCTTTACGACGAGGGCATGTACCCATCCGGCTCGTCCAGCGGACAGGTCGTCGCCGCCAACCCCACCCACCAATGCCGCTGCCTGGCAAAAGTTGACCTCGACCCCCATTCCTCCTCTCCGTTTCATCCGCTAAATCCGTTGACCCACCTCGTCGCCACGTTCGAGCGCGCGGGCGGCCAACGCATCGCCATCGTGGATCGCCCGGTGGACGCCGTGATTCGCGGCCTGCACTACATCGGCGAGGGGCCGGCGGAGGACGAGCCGCCCGCCGCCGACCTTCTCAACCCGGACGCCGTCGCCGCGTTCATCCGCCTCGTCTACGACCGCTACGCGGAGTCGCTGGGCGACGCTTTCGGGACGACCATCCGCGCCATCTTCACCGACGAGCCGGGCTTGCTGGGGCGCTGCCGCGAGCGCAACGTCTGGCCCGGCACCACCGGCATCCTGGATCACGTCAACGCCTACCTGGGTTACGACTTCACACCGCACCTCCCCGCCCTCTGGTACGACGACGAACCCGACGCCGCCCGCTACCGCGCCGACTACACCCGCGCCGTCCTCCATCGCCTGGAGACGACCTACTACCGCCAGCTCTCCGACTGGTGCGCGGCCCACGGCGTCGCCCTCGCCGGCCATCCGGGGCGCGGCGACGACCTCGGCCTCCTGCGCTACTTCCACATCCCCGGCCAGGACCTCGTCTGGCGCTGGGTGCTCCCCGGCCCCACCGCGCTGGAAGGGCCGGAGTCTACGCAGGGCAAGTGCGGATCGTCGGCGGCGCTGCACCTGGGCCGGCGGCGGAACAGCAACGAGTGCTTTGGGGCCTACGGGCATGGCTTCACCTGGGAGGAAATGAAGTGGCTGGTGGATTGGTGTTTCGTGCGCGGCGTGAATCTGCTCTACCCACACGCCTTCTACTACTCCGTGCGCGGCCCGCGCCGGGACGAGCGCCCGCCCGACGTCGGCCCGCACAGCCCGTGGTGGGACGACTACTGGAGCTTTGCAGATTACTGTCGGCGGCTGTGCTGGCTCAACGCCGAGGCGCGGCAAGTTTGCCGCATCGCCATCCTCTGCGGGAGCGCCGACCTGCCCTGGGACGCGGCAAAAGTCTGCTTCCAGCATCAGCGCGACTTCAACTACCTGGAACTGCGGCATCTGTGGGAAGACGCGGAGGTTTCTGCGAAGGGGGTAAGTCTCGGCGGGATGGAGTACGCGGCGTTCATCGTGGACGGCCTGAACGCGCTCCCGCCGCCGGCGCAGCCCGCGCTGGCAACGCTCTGCGCCGCCGGGCGCGTGATCCGCTGGGGGGATGGCGGCGCGGACCTGCCGCCGGGCGCGCTCACCGCCGCCACGCCGGAAGCCCTGCTCGCCGCGTTGGAGCGCCTGACGCCGCCGGACGTCGTCGTTGCGCCGCCCACGCCCGACCTGCGCTGCCGTCACGTCCGCCACGACGGCGCGCATTACTACCTGTTCAGCAACGAAGGCGTGACGCCCCTGCGCACCACCCTCGCCGTGTCTGCCCAGGGGCAGCGGACATGGCTCGACCCGCTCCACGTCACCGCTGAGGGAATTCCGGCGGACGCCCCGCTTGATCTCGAACTGCCGCCCACCACCCTGCGCGTGCTGCGCGTCACCCCTGGCCCATAACGGCGTGAGGCGTTATCGCTAATTTTTTTCAGCAGATTAAGCAGATTGAGCAGATTAAGTCCCAAAATCTGCTTAATCTGCTCAATCTGCTGATGAAAAAAGAAAAAGGGCCTTTATTCTGCGGCGACGGCGCACACCCCCACCAACCCCGCGCCCGCGTGGACGGAGAGGCCGGGCGTGAATTCCACAATCTCCACCGATTCCGGGCACGCGACCTCCGCGCGAAGCAAGTCCAGAAATTCCTGCGCATCCTCCGGCGCGTTGGCATGGATGATCGCCAACCGCGCCGCCGGTTTGCCGCCGAAGGAAAGAGCGGTCAATTCAATGACGCGATGCCAGGCCTTCTTGTGGGTGCGAACTTTTTCCAACATCGCCAGTTTGCCGTCTTTCACGGTCAGGAGGGGCTTGATGTTGAGCAGCCCGGCCATCCCGGCGGCCAGGTGGCCGACTCGCCCGCTCATCGCCAGGTATTTGAGCGTCGCCAGCGCCGCGTAAACGCGACTGCGCTCGCCCACACCCAACGCGACCTTCAAGGCGGCCTCCTTCGTCGCGCCGGCCTCCACCGCTTCGGCGGCGGCCATCGCCATGAACCCCTGCGCCATTGAAAGCGTGCGCGAATCCACCACTTCAATGTCCCGGTCAGGGAACATCTCGCGCGCGGCGAGGGCGACTTTGTAGGTGGCGCTAATCTCGCTGCTTACGCAAAAGCAGAGGATACTTTCCGCGCCGGCCTCGAAGGCGGCCTGATAGACCGCGTGAAACTGCCCCGGCGTCGGGGCCGACGTGGTGGGGAGTTTTTTCTCCACATCAATCCGCGCGAACAACTCGGCGTCGCTCAGATTCACCCCGGCCTGAAATTCCTCCTGACCGAAGTGAATGTTGATGGGCGCCTGTCGGATGTCGTAGCGGGCCGCCAGCGCGGGCGGCAAACTGGAATCCGTATCGGTGACCACTGCGATCTTACCCATAGAATGATACCTCCATCATTAAAAGGAATGAAAACCATAGGAGTCCATTATAATAGGAAGTTGGCGGAACGCATCTAGCCAAAGTTATCCTTAACGACAACCCCTTTAACCATCCCTTGCGCCCCATGCTCCAACCGGCGAGAAAAATAGCGAGACCCTGCCCCAACCGCACACGCATTGTTTCATAATACGCCAAGGCGACGTACCGGAAAGAGGGCAAACAGCGATATAACTTGCGGAGTCGTGAAACGTAATTCGTAATTCTCTACGTTTTACGAGTGGTTAATACAGCCATAACCTGATATTAACACTCCATTAGCCAATTATGTAAAGTTGTGATATAAAATAAGAGAGGATGCGGGTTGAGAAACAAACCCTTCAGGAGCAGGCAGTCGCAGGAGTTGTCCCATGGCCAGCGTGTTGTTGTTGAATATGAGCTACGAGCCGCTGGGTGTCATCACCCACAAGCGCGCGCTATCGTTGATGATGCGCGGGCGGGTCGAGGCTGCCTGCGAGGAAGCGCTGGAATTGAAGGCCGCATCCCACATCCTGTACATCCCCAAAGTGATCCGCCTGCGCCGCTACATCAACGTGCCGCATCGCTCGATCATCTGGAGCCGCAAGGCGGTCTTGCGGCGCGATAAGTACACCTGCGCCTATTGCGGCGTGCAGGTGGGGGATTATCGGCAGGGGCGCATTGTAGACAGAACGGATTTTTCGGTGGATCACGTCATCCCCGTGAGCAAGGGGGGAAAGAACACCTGGGGCAACACCGTCTGCGCGTGCGCCGCGTGCAACCAGCGTAAGGCCGACCGCACGCCGCACGAGGCAAATATGAAACTGCTCTGGGAGCCGAAAACCCCGCGCGTCACCTACCTGGTGGCGTCCGGCGAGATTCCGGCGGCGTGGAAGACGTATTTGGAAGTAGGATAACTCGTTTGCAAACAAAAAGTGGGCGCACGATGCGCCCGCTTTTTGTTTTCTCATAAGCTCTTGGGCCTTCAACATTTCGCAATCAGTCGGGCCGCGCGCAGCGAAAACCGTAACTTGAGCTATAACTTCCGGGGTGATTGGCATAGCGGGAACTGGCCCTTAGCGACTCCAGATCGTAGCCCCACCAGGAGCCGCCCCGCAGGATATAGTGGGCGTAGTCATTCCCCCTACAGCAAGTATCCTCACGTCCATCCAAGGGATTATAGGGATACCCAAAGGTCAGAATTTCCTGGCGGGAATAGTCCGGTTGGATGAACGGCGGATCGAGGCTGTAACCCAGAGGAACGTAGTAATGCTGGTAGATGGTGCTGCACCACTCGCGGACGTTTCCACTCATGTCATAAGCGCCAACCCAGGAAACGTCGCCGGGCCGGCTGCCCACGGCCCAGGGGCGTTCCTCCGCGTTCCCACTGTAGACCACCTTATCCGGGTCGAATGTATTTCCCCAAGGATAGACCCAACTATCAGGGCCGCGAGCAGCGTATTCCCACTCAGCCTCGGTGGGCAGGCGGGCGCCGCGCATTTGGCAGTGCGTGGCAGCCTCCTGCCAACCGAGCATTTCACGGGGCTGCGCCGGGCCGGAGAACTTGCCGGGTGCTCCGTACTGAGCGGTGGTCACTTCGTACTTATCAATCCAAAAAGGCTCGCTAAAGCATTGCCGATGAGCCGGGCTTTCGTTAGTGGCGCCGTCATCGCTGCCCATCATAAAACACCCCGGCGGGACCAAAACCATAAGCACACCGTCGAACTCGCGAACGACCGGGGGCCAGTCCCCATTGCGGGCAACTGGGGGCCAATCTTCTTTAGGCGCAACCGGGGCAGGTGCAGTCGTCGTAATTGGGGGAAATGTCAGCGTATAACCCGCGCAGCCGGTCAGAAGCAGTAAGATGAGCAACGGCCGTAGTTTAACGCACATCAAGAACCTTTCGTCCCCTACATCATGAATTGCTCACCACATCCCAGACCGTAGCCGCTAGTGTGTGTGTCGCGCATAGTCCGCGCAACCGAGCAGTTCTCTCTGAAACGCCACATCTTCCAACGCGGTGCGGATGACAAACAGGAGCGCGGCGAAAAGCAGTCGCTCCTTTTATTGTTAGCATGGATTACAGGAAATGTTCAAAGTCGTTTCGCCGGAAGATGGCCGCTACCGGGTCTTCACAGTCATAAATACCGGCCAGGACTTGAAGATGCACCGGCCACATCAACAGACTCTGGTCGCCCACCCACTGATCCATCGCGCCGATTTTGAAGGGCAGGTCGTGCAGCTCTCCGTGGATGGTGGCCCTGAGCGTGTCAATGACCGGCTGCAAGTCATAGGCAAAAAAGCCGCGATCCAGGTGCGGCGACTTTTTGTAGTCCGGCGTCGGCAGATCGGCGCAGTGGCATTGCAATGTGATAAGCGTGTCGAGGATGGGATAGAGCCGCGCGGTGCTGGCCTTCACGTCGTCAAACGCCAGGAGCGTTTCTAAGTCTGGGCCGAGATCGGCGGCGAGGTGCGGCAGTTTGTAGAACTGACGGTGCAACCACTTCGGGTAACCCGGTTTGTAGACACGATTCAGCAGGAAAATCAGCCCGACGAGTCTTTCCACGGATCGCGCAAGATTGACCCTGGCGGCGAGCGTGTCCCCACGATGCGCGCACAGCCCGATGAGATCAATGTCCCAACTCAGCATAGTCCACTGGTAGGCCAGGCGATAACGCCAGACGTCATCGGGAAAATAGCGGAAGGCGTCGCGCCATTGCGTGAGGGTTCCCACACTATCGTGGAAAACTTCCCCGGCTGTCAGACGCAGCAAGCCATCCTCTGGGATGAGCAACCAGCGCCGCGAGGGAAGGGTGGATTGTGCAACTTCCACCTCTTCCAGGCCGAGGTACAACCTGGCAAAGCGCGCGCACGTCGTGATGGGGATCTGTAACACGCCGCCCGGCTCCAGGGTGGGCGTGGGCGGCCCCGTCGTCGGATCGGTGAAGCGTGTGGGCTGTCCCAAAATTTCTGAGGGGACGTGCCTGTGGAGCATGTCCGCGACTTTGTGGCCCCATTGGGCGAGATCCTCCGGTGTCAAAAACAGGACCACGCGCGGTCCCCAGCCGTAGATTTTGGAGAATTCGTCGTCGTTCCCCAGGACTTCAGACCCCCAGCCGATCAACGCGGCGGCGTGCCGTTGCACGATTTCCGGGCAGTGATCAGCCAGTATCTTGGCGATACAGTCGTGATAGTAAGCGCGATTGAGTTCTAGACTTTGCACCATAGCCTGAAATACCGTCCTTTTGACAGAATGTCGTGCGGCTTGTGAAATGTTCTCATTGAATATAGTGTGGCATAATTAGGTTGCTTGTCAAAGGCATTGATGACAGTGTGATCAACCACTTTCAACAAACTTGGGACTCTATATACAGAGGGCCTTCACAGGAATAGAACATGGACAACTGGACATTACTGGTTAAACAGGCACAGGACGGCGATGACGCTGCTTACGGGGAGTTGGTGCGACGCTTCCAGGATATGGCTTATGGCTATGCCTACACTATCCTGAACGACTTCCACCTGGCGGAAGATGCCGCGCAGGAAGCGTTTATCGAAGCGTACCGCTGCTTGTCAGGATTGGAACACCCGCAGGCGTTCCCGGCATGGCTCAAGCGCATCGTCTTCAAGCACTGCGACCGGCTGATGCGTGGCAAGCGTGTCCCAATCGCGCCGTTGGATGTCGCGGTGGAACTCGCCGCTGGCACGCCTGGCCCGGATGCGGTGGTTGAACGACGTGACATACAGACACAAGTGTTAACCGCCGTGCAAGGTTTGCCTGAGAACCAGCGCGCCGTGACCATGCTCTATTACATCAATGGATATAGCCAAAACGAAATCGCGGCGTTCCTTGACGTGTCACCGTCGACGGTGAAAAGCCGGCTCCACACGTCGAGGCAGCGCCTCAAAGAGAGGATGTTTGATATGATTCGAGATGCACTACAGAGCAATGCGTTACCGGAAAGTTTTACAGAGGAAACATTGGCGCAGGCTGTCGCGCAAGCGGCGGATTTGAACAAACAGCACCAATATGGCGAAGCTGAGGATTTACTGCGCGATGTGTTGAGCAAAGCGCCCCAGCACACGGGCGCGCTGCGAGAGCTGAACCGCGCTGTGATGCGCGGCAGCGTCTACGATGCCGGACGCTGGGACCGGCTACCGGAATTGGTCGAACACGGGCAGGCCATCCTTGCCTCGGGCAGTGATGACGAGGCGTCGAAAAACCTCGACGACATTTACCACGAGATGGCCCGTACCCTGCTGGCGATGCCCGCGATGCCAGAGGCTATCGACTTCGTCGAGGGTTGGATCTCTCAAAAAGGGGCGCAAATCGACCGGCTGGCGATGCTGGCCTGGGCGAAGGGCTGCGTCGCTGACTACGAACAGGCACAGATCCAATGGGACGCGATGTTAGCACTATCGCAAGATGGCGAAGCCCAAGACGTGATGGAGGTCGTGCAACACGGTGCAGAGGCCCTCGTTGATTGCTTCGCGTCGGCGGGTGAGATGGCGCGTGCCCGTCACGTTGCGCAGACGGCGTGGGAGCGCTGCCGCGACCTGAACGCCATCCCGCGTCAGTACCGCGATCAGCCGCACAAACGCGCCGATGCCACGTGGCTGCGCATCTTCCATCAGGCCGAATTGCCACTGGATGATGTTGCAGCGACGTTGCGCGCGCAAGCAAAATCCCGTGCTGAACATAGCCTGGAGGATCAAGGTGTGGTCTTCGCTATCCGCGCCTGGACAAAGGATACGCAGACATTGATCCCTGATTGGCTTGAGTGGGTACAGCAGTGTATGAACGCTCATGCCTGGCGCGTTCTGGATCATTTCAGCAACGAAGTTGGTATGCCGTTCCGACATACCCAACAAGCGGACCTTCTGCTCACGTGGGCGCAAGCCACGTGGGAACTGCTGGGCACAGTCAGAAACAAAGAGACCGAGAGGTTGCGCGCGCACTGGGATTGGCTGCGGTATAACGTTTGGGTTTATCTCGAAATGGACGACCTCGATAGAGCGGAAGCACTGGCCTACCGGGCAATCGAGGAACTGGGCTACCCGATTTCCGCCCGTTTCCTCATCGACATCGCCGCGACGCGCGGTGAACCGGCACCGCCGGAGCTGGTGCGCGCCCTCAATGAAAACGGCATCGAAGCTATCGACGAGTATGGAAAATGGGGCTGGTACCTGATCGCGCGCGAAGCTGCGGCAACGGGGGATACCGACAAAGCGTTCGATGCGTTGCAGCGCGCACTCAACTACTGGACAAACCCACCGCTGTACGATGTCAAAAAGTGGGAAAACGACGCTTACTGGGGCGACCTGCGCGAACATCCCGAATACCGGCGCATTTACGCCGAAAAGCGCCAACGCATTGGCCCGATCCATAGTAACTTATGGTATTTCCCAGGGTGGTGATACAACAGAGAGCCCCCATCAGGGGGCTCTCTACCCTAAGTTACACAGGGATGACTTGACCGATATAGATTTGCCACATCGACCAGGTGCAGGGCGTCATCACGTTGGATGCCACTTTTTCACCTAAAAGAACACAAAATACCGAGGCACGCGCTGCATATATACCCGGTACGAATCGCCGTATTGCTTCAAGCAGATTTCCTCTTCCGCTACAATCCCGAAGTGGCTGAGAATTCTGGCGACAGCTAGCGCGATAATGGCGGTCCACGAGCCAATTGCGATGCACGCTCCAAGGAGCACCACAGAAGCCATCACGATCTGGGGATGGCGGGAGATTCGGTAGAGGCCTTGGGATACAGGTTGCTCGAAGGGCGTGTTTTTGAAGTTGAGCAAGGCAACGAACAGGCCCAGCAGCCCCAGGCCGGCCACGATCGCGCCGGCAATGAAAACGGGAGTACCCAGCTTCAGTGGCGTGAACACGATCGAGAGCAGGCACACTAACGCGCACACCTTACCGATCACGGTAAAAACAACCTGCTTCTGACTCCAGCCGGAGCGATCAAAGAGCCGTTTGACCACGTCCTTGGGGAAAAGTAGAAAGCAGATGCCATCGGCCAAACAGAGCAATCCCAGGAAAATCCAGCCGTTCAGCAGACCGAATTTGAGTTCAGGAAACAGTTCCATTGCGTCACCTTCCTTCTAATCCTTTTTCTCTGATTTACCGCATTAGGGAAAAATTAACACGGTTACACAAAGTTACACGGAGGATACACAGAGACTCACGGAGTTTTCTCTGTGTGTCTCTGTGTCTTCTCTGCGCCTCTCTGTGTCATAGTGCGACTTTTACCTCAATGCGTATTTACCCATACTGCGGGGCGTCAGCGTCAACTTCGAGAACGTGACGCAGGCCGCCGTCGCGGGCGCGCCGCGCCCCACGTCAAGTTGCGGGCTGCCGGTCGGACGCCGCCCCGCAAACGCGGTCGAGGTCAACTTCTCGACGCCGTTCACGTAGAGGCGGTAGGTCGTCCCATCGAAGGTGGCGGCGACGTGGTTCCAGGTATTTTCCGCCAGCACGTTGTTCACACTCAGGGGCGGCGCTTGCACGCCGTCGCCGAAGCTGGTTTGCAGGCCGGTGCGATTCACGACCTGGAGGTAGGGGGAGGCGTAGACCGGGCTGGTGTAGGCGTCGCTGCTGAGGATGGGGTAGGCGCCCGTGTCCGCCGGGGAGGGATAGACCCAGGCCGCCAGGCTGAAGTCCGCGCCAGGGCGCAGGCCCGCAGACGGTTCGAGCGCAACGTAGTCGTCCACGCCATCGAGGGTCAGGCCGAAGCCGCCCAACGCGCCGGGCGTCGCTTTGTTCGCCGTGTTCGTCCCGGTGTGTAGCGTGCCATCGTGCTGCCAGCCGGAGGCGTCGGGCAGGCGGACGGCGTCCACCGCCCACGCCTCGTCC
>Ga0116144_10002714_pt1 | contig 18603 bp, 13 predicted proteins | sample AD_UKC035_MetaG_FD_89746 | JGI IMG/M metagenome (GOLD analysis project Ga0116144, IMG submission 89746) | Active sludge microbial communities of municipal wastewater-treating anaerobic digesters from USA - AD_UKC035_MetaG | ecosystem: Engineered > Bioreactor > Anaerobic > Digestate | place: USA...
CTGCCCCTTTTCTTCCACCATAATGACGGTGCGGGCGAGGTCTCTTCGGAACTCCTCGGTAAAGATGGTGGTTTGTAGGATGTCATCTACTTCCCAGTTGGTGTACCCTCCGCCGGCCCTAAGATTGTAGTTCTGGCAGATATCTAGGATCCGGCTGTCCGTCGGGAATAGCACTCTCTTAAGGGTGTCGTTACTGAAAAGCTCGATTGATCCGTTAGCCCGGACGACGGCATAGTTTCCGGACCTGGTGCTCATCGACTTATCGCCCTGGACGAGCCGCTTCACGACCTCCTTGCCAGTGACCGCACCTTTGTCGCCCCGATAGGCATTGAACGACCCGAAGATGAACGCCTCTCCCTCCACGAAGAAGACAAGGCCCATGGACCCTGGTCGAGGTATGATCGAGAACTCGTCCCCCTCGGCGTTGGAGTCCATATTGACCCATTGAACGTTATCGAGAGACAGGTCATTTAGGCCGTCAGCCCCGAAGAAGGTCTTGACCGTGCAGGTCCTCCGGTCGATGTCGACAGCTGCAATCCTCCCCAGAGCGATACCACTGGAGAGTCTTTGCCTGGTAGGGTGCTGTCTTTCGTATATGGATTTATCAGCCAAGGATAGCCTCCTTATGATGGAAAAGGTTATCAAAAGGTTGGTATAAGCTCAATGAAGCAGTTCATTTATCTGTAAGGAGAAATTCATGTCTAGCATTAACTGTGTTCTTGTTGTCGGTAACCTGGGACAGGACCCTGAGTTGCGGTATACGCAGTCGGGTGTCCCGACGGTAACCCTGAGCGTCGCCACGTCCCGTGTGTGGAATGATAAGGAGGGCAACAGGCAAGAGAAAACTGAATGGCACCGCGTTGTCGTATGGAACAAGCCTGCGGAAAACTGCGCAAAATATCTGAAGAAGGGGTCTAAGGTCGGCGTCCGCGGGCACCTCGACACCCGGTCTTGGGAAGATAAAGACGGGACCAAGAGGTACACCACAGAGGTTGTGGCCGAAGAGGTTCAATTCCTATCAGGTCCTGGGGACAACAAAGGCTCTAGTATTCCTCCAAGAGAGGATGATGGCCCAGCGCAAACAAGGCAGTCTTCCCAGAAACCCAACAACTACGCTCCACAAGAAAGTACCGGCCTCGATGACATACCTTTCTAAATTGGCTTGCAGAGGTATAGCGTATTCATATAGAACTGTCTTTATTGATAATTCCATTATTGGAGGATGGTTATTTTATGAATTCCGCTGAACTTATTGATAAGCTTGCGTCTAAAACTGGCTTAAGCAAAAACAAAGTTGGTCAGGTGCTAAAAACCTTTACGGCTACCGTAACGAAACAAGTTCAAAAAGGCGGCGACGTTCGTCTTGTTGGGTTTGGGACGTTCAAGCGTATTACACGCCAAGCCCGCAAAGGCCGCAACCCACAGACAGGTGCTTCCGTGAAGATCCCTGCGCGTAAAGCACCAAAGTTCATCGCTGGTCGCAATTTTAAAGAAGCAGTTTCAGGTCGTAAATCGGCCTAACTGAAGTTCATTTTCTGCCTTTCCATTTATGACCACCCCTGGTTATCTGGGGGTGGTTCTTTTTTCGGAGAAACAAAATGCCTAGGATTATTTATAGAGAAGACCTGGATCGTGCCCTCCAGCGCGGTTGTGACGACCCACCTGCCTAGAGCATGGATCGAAAAAGGATGCGATATTCCTAGCCCAAACCTGCCATAAGGGCGCTGGGTTAGATGTTAGGTACTCTAACGGGAGGATGCAGCTTATCTGCGTGGAGTGCCATATGGTCGCTGCGGTGGTGGCTGTTGGGAGTATATGAAGAGAGCCCTTAGGGGCTCATTTTTTTTATCTTTTAGCAGAGCCGAAGAATCCGTTCCAAAACGCGTGCTTTTCAACACCGGCTCTTTCCTCGATCTCCTCTTCCTTTGCAGTTTCTGCTTTTTCTTGCTCCGGGGTTTCCCGCTCTTCGTGCTTTTTTAAGACGTACTTTAGTTCGTCTACCGTAGCGTCACGCGCCATTTTAATCTCCGATGCCTGGGTATTTCGAGTGAACTGCTGCGCGCACCGCTTTTTGCTCTGCCGGTGTTCCAAACTGAGAGACTCGTGCGAGCGCGTTCCTTGCGTGCGCTTTATCATGGATAGGGTATTTTCTTTTCTCGGGGAAAACAAAGGAAGAATCGGGGAGACGCTCTCGCGCTTTATATGTGAGCTCTCTCGCGGCTTTCTCAAAGCCAGACCAAAACGCTCTCTTCTTCATTTTAGTTTCTTCTTTGAATGGGCTAGCCAAGTACTGACCGATACCTTGTCCGAGAGCTAGGCTACCCCCAAGAATTATGGAAGGAAGAATGAGTTTGTTAGGCTCTACTTTGCGAGCTTTCAAGAGAGCGTCTTCAATGCGCTTAACCGCTGTATCGACGCTAGGGTTATCCAAGGTGTGCTTAATGTTTATGTCGCCCATGACATTTTTTAAGCCCTGAAGGCTGTCGATAAGTCGCTCAGCCTGATTAGGGTCAAGTTGGTGTTTCACATTGAACAGTCCCATTAGTATTTCCCATCCTTTCCTTGCCCAAACGTCGCACCGTGTGCAAGCGCCGGTACTGGGTGATAGTCGCTTATGTCAGTGCTCCATCGTTGAGCGGCACCCTCAGTGAGAGATTTCGCGAGGTAACGGTACCCAAGAGAAGACATCCAGTCCTTCTTCAAAAGAGGTAACGTGCTGATTCCTTTTAAAAGAGGAGCGTGCTTGAGGGCTTCTTTTTTAATGGTGACCTCTTTAATACCTCTTGATTTTAAAACGGTTATGTCCTTATCGGCAAGGACTTTACCCATCTGAAGGCCAGGTAACTCCTCAGCGAGCGTCATCCCGGTGGATTCTTCTACGGGGACTTTCTGAATAAGGTTTTGGTTGTAGTGGTTAGCTACGGTGTACGGGGCGATATCTCCTGGCAAGAAATCGGAGTCTTTGGGGTTATTCACAACTCTCGTGGTGTTCCCAAGAGAGCGCACAATCGTCTCAAACACTCGCTTTTGTATCCCCACTCCTTGGTTCTTGTAGGCGCTATGAAGCTCATCCACAATATACTGCTGGGCGGCCTGCATCCCTTTGTACTTTACAAGCTCTTGTGGCTTTATCACTCCATCAGACAAGGGGTCCCCTGCCTGAACTTTAGAACCAACCTTGACGTAGAGCTTTCTCCCCTGAGGCACGAAAACCTTCTCTGTGCCGATGAACACGTTGAAACCACCAGCAAGGCCCGGTTCTACTTTGGTCACCTGTCCTGACTTTGTGGCAAGTGACGCGGAACCATGGACGGTCTTTGGAAGTTTCAAGAGCTGGTCGATCCGCTGGTAACCTCCAACATCGGCCCCAGTTCCCGCAACCCCGCCGGTGTGACGTGTATTCATCACTATCTGCACTAAGGGCTCGGATATGGTCTGTCCTGCTTTTGCACCAACGTTATCACCAAGCCCCGGGTCTGCTCCGTGCTCATCGATGCCGTGGCACTTAGAGCACACCCCCTTGGCCTGGAGACAGGTGAGCGGCGAGCGGACCTTGACGGCATGAACGCCTTTCTTTTTAAGGATGGTGATTACGTTGTGGTCGATAAGCGTATTATGCACAGCACCGGGGTGGTCGCCGGCTAGGTATCGGTCCAGAACGTCAACATCATCGACCTTCATCTGGACGCCATTTTTCGTTCCACAGTCTACGCTGCTCACGACGTTATCGATGGTAGACGCCATAATGTCTTTCGAGAACGCTCCCGGCAAGCTTGTTTGGATAGCACGGTCCATGCCACCACGGCGGGCGCCGTACATCGACAGCCAATAGTCACTGACACCGAGGCCCTCTGAGTAAGACTTCTTAATTGGCCTTGCGATGGTTTTGCCACGGGCATCCGTCACAAAGAGCGGAGATGCCACGATAGATCTGAGCTGGCTCTTGTCGCCCCGTGCCCCAGAAGACACCATGTCGTAAAGCGGATTCTTTTTATCCTTGAGCTTGCTCTCGATTACCTTATCCATAAGCTGCTGGGCTGTGGCGGTAACCTTGCTGAGCTGCTCTTCAGTCTTAGCCTTCTTGGCTTCCCGCTCGGCATAAGCCACAACTTTATCACGCTCTTTTCTCATGTCAGCTAGGTCGTCCAGGCCCAGTGTGAATCCCGTCTCATACGCGTGCTTTTCGCCTTCTTTTTTAAGAAGTGCTACTGCCTTGGCGTACTCCTGAGGAGGAAGCTCTTTTGCCATTCTTGTTAAGAGTACTCTGGTACTTTTTTTATCAAGAACAGAGTCGATCTTAAATTTAGCCCCAACAAGATTATTGATGACGCCTCTTCCCTGGGGTGTCTTTGATAGATAAAAAAGACCTACCTGTGCTTCCTGAGACGGGGCAATCATTAGAGTGCCCGTCCCAGGTTTAAATAGGTTTGCAGAAGGAAGCATTTTCTTTGCTTCCTCATTTGCCTCCGCAGTGATAGGTACGTGGACGGTCATGGTATTCGAAAGAATAACGCCATCCACATTCATGAACGTTTCATAGCCGGGAACCGTGAGGTCGTAGCCATCTTCGCGGATGCCGGTTTTTTCTATGGACTCGACTTCGTCCCACGCCAAGTCACTTCGCTCGATAATGTTTAACCACGCTGCCCCGTCGCTATGCTCCAGTATCTGGCGCGGATCGAGGTAGTTAAATATTTTTTTAGCGAGCATTCGGCTCACTGTGCCGACAGTACTCGCTTTGTGGAATACCGCGTATAAGCTTTTGTGCTCTTTAGTCGCGTCTCTCGGAGCTTTCAGCGTCTTTGTAATGTGACTTGCTAGCCCGAAAGAAATAGGAACGATATCATACCTTGCCGCTACTGCGCTTGCCCCATCTGGAGATACCGATCCTAGCTTTTCAAGTTTATCTGTGTGCTCCATGTATTTTCCTCCCCAAGACTTAATATCTAGGTTGGAAAAACTAAGGCACCAGAATGGCTCGCCGGACGGAGTCTTCGTAGCCGTAATTCTAGAACGAATCCCTAAAGATGAGGCAAGCAGCTTAACTTCTTGTATTAGCCTGATACTGGAGCTTGTGTAGTTCGCCATTAATTGAGGCTTATCTTTGCCGTAAGAGACAGAGATACTCCCATCAGTATCCATTAGGCCCGCAAAGAGTCCGTCTCTGAAGTCGCGAGGAGCAGTCAGAAAAAATGGAGGTAAGTGTTTATTCCTAGCCCCGCTTCCAATAAGTGGCACGAGTGTGCTAACCAGCTGCTCATTGGAAAAAGTATGCTTCACCGACCTACCAAAGCCGCCACCCGCCTCTGCGGGTCTTTCGTTTACATAAGCGTCTGGTTTCTCCCCATCAAAAAGTAGTTGGACACATTTTTTAAACTTGGCAGAGACCGCAGGCTGCTCCCCAGCGAAGCAGACCATGTCACGTCTGGATGTCCAGCCATTTCCAGCCATTGCTCCTAGTGTGTACCCGAACTCGTTATCGAGAGAGATATGCCCCCACATATGCCGATTTGATCTGCGTAGTTCATTTTTATCAGCTGCCCAGATAAACGCGTCAGACGTGTTCTCTTCTAGGGTAATACGGTCCGCTCTTGGAACAAACACATGAAGAGCTTTTGCTTCTGAGGGAGTGAATCGATTTAACCTAAGAGTCCCCCGAGCAATTCCGTATACTGCCCGCGGGTCATCGTCGGTAATGATCTGTCTTCCTGACTGGAGCGTGACAATCTCGACCTCTCTCTGGTAATGCTTAGACCACCCCGTTACTTCTTGCCAGCTAAGCTGTCCACTTTTCTCATCTAACGCTAAAACTTTCATCCCAGGCAAGGTCTGAAAAAAGTCAATCCTTCCTTTTGCCCCCTCTTTCGTCCCTATTAAATCTCCGTGGGGAAATTCAGATAGGTGGAACATAAAAACTTCACCGTCTTTAATTACTGGAACCTGTTCTTTAAATCTTGCTGTCATGGCATAGCCCTCCTTAATGGGCTTATACCCTAAACTTTCAATCTGCGCTATAACATCTGAAGGTATGAACGTAACTACGTGATTTAATTGCTGGTCACCGTCGAAATCTGCGTTGAAACCAGACACAACCAATGGTGGAATCTTCACCGCACGCCCTGTTGTAAGCGTAGGCCTAAATGCCATAATCGAGAACTTATGAAGAGACGGAGCTCGGTTTAAGAGCACGTGCCTATCTCGCATCACAATCTCAAGGGCCTTCTTTGCAAGGGCTGTTCTGCTTTTTATTTCTTCCTTAGCCTGAAGTGGATTCTTGCCGTGGTTCTTAAGCTCTCGCACGATGAAGGGGTCAAAGAGTTTCCAGGCCATCTCTTCTGGCAGGCCCACCTCGTCGACGCCAAGGTCTGGCTCTGGGATGATCGTCCCGCGACCCACAAAGTCCTGCTTCTTCGAGAGCATCTTTGAGATGAAAAAGCCTTCTTTAGGCTGCCCGCCGGACCCGCCCTTAATCTCAGAAATGAACCAGTCGCGGACTCGGCCTTTAATATTAAGATCCGTGAGGCCGCTTACGCCTTTTACGTGGTCATAGATATCTCGGCGTAGGTCTGCTTTTTCTTCTTCCGGAAGGAGGTTCATGACGTCAAGTTTCATCATTTCGTTAAGAACTCCTGTGTTCTGGTACAGGATGTTCACGTCTGATGTGGTGATGTTTCCGTCAGGGAGCGGGTACAGCGGACGAAACGACGGAGGTACCACGGGGAGTACCTTCCTCATGTAGGCTTCGCTCGGTGTCGTCTTGTTATCTTTGAGGGCTTTAAGGTATCTCAGCCGTTTGTTCATCTCATCGAGGATAGCCCCGGTAGCTTTCTCTGCTTTCTTTGAAAGAGCAGCGATCTCTTTATCCACGTCAATCTTCTTAAGAAGAGCTTCCATGGCGTGGCCGCCTGTGAGCCCTTTGCCGTCTTTATTGAACTTTCCGTCTGGGCCGAGGAATAACTTTCCAGCCATGATTTCATCAAACTTCCCGCCGAGGCCGGTTAGCTTTCTCGCTGCGTTCTCGAAGACTGGATTGATGACGGGCTCTTTTAACTCTACGTGCGCCCATTTTGTTCCCTTCATCCCGCCGGTAATAACCTGGTCAAAGAACCCACCCTTCATGGGCTCAACGTCTTTTTTAATATCCTTGCCTCGGTAGAACAGAGGCTTTTTAATTTCGCCGTTACTCATCCCGCGCACCTGTGCGTCGGTGAACGGGGTAAGGGTTAATTTTGTGCCTTCTTTTTCCACGTTTACCCCAGCACCCTTCAGGTACCCCATAAACTTATCGTAAACAAACGGTGCCTTTGGGGGAGGGAGCTGCTGCCCGGATTTCAGGGCTTTCCAGAACTCATCGTTTTGGTTGCTCTTGATCGAGCTCATCTCGCGAAGGTTTGCACGGGCTCCGTGAGAGAGCATCGAGTAGACGGTCAAAAGGTCCATTGACTTCGCGGCTTCTTCTCCACCCGCCTTCAGGGGCTGCATATTTGCGTCATAGGGCTGACCGGGGCCACCCTGGCGCACGGAGAAGTTCACTGTCCCCTGCTTGAAGAGCTTAAGGATGTATGGATTTCCTACGTGGACCTGTCCAAGGGACTTACCGGTGGCGGGGTCGATGAGCTCTTCTTTGTCTGAGATTCCCTGCTGCTTAAGAAACTTCCTAGTGGACTGGAGGTAATCTTCTCCGGAGAAGTTATCGACCCGGTGGGCCGTTCCCGTCTTGAGGGCTGCCTTGCCGGCTGCGGATTCATAGAGCTGTCCGATATTGATCCGGCTTATGATTCCGTGTGGGTTAAGGAGGATGTCCACCGGCTCGTTCTTTTTGTTCCTAGGTGCCTCTTCGTCGGGGATGATTTTTGTGATGATGCCCTTGTTACCCATCCGACCTGAGAGCTTGTCTCCGATCTTGGCAGGTTCTTCGGTTTTAACAAAGATCGTAATTCGCCCGCCAGAACGTTGGACGTCCATGACGACTCCGTCATCCTCCAATGTCCAGTACAGGCTTGCATCCTTAGGCCGGTCCGAGAGGACACGGCTTATCGTCGCGACCATCTTTGATGGGGCACGTTTCTGGAGGACTGCAATCAGTGCCTCTCCTTGCTTGATCTTTTCGCCTTTTTTAATAACGCCGTCGCTGTCTAGTTTCTTTCTGTTATCGGGCGTAAGCGCGTTTGGGTAAAAGCTAGTAAACGCCTGCAATTTTAGAACAACGTTTTCGTTGATATCGATGGACTTTTTATGAATGTGCTCACTTGTTAACTTTTTTGCCGCGGACTCTGTGACTACGATCCCGTCCTCGAAGTTAAGGCCGTGGTAGGGCAGGTACGCCACACGGAAGTTTGCCCCAAGAGCGAGCGTCCCGTCTTTCGTGTAATTGGAGTCAGCTAGCAGATCGCCTTTTTTAACTCGCTGGCCTTCTTTGACCTTTGCTTCGTGGTGTAAGAACGACTTGCGGTTTAGTGCGAAGTTGTTATAGAGGGGGAGCTTTTTTTCCTCCCCGCTATCGAGTTTTATCGTAATGAAGTCAGGGGTAACTTTTTTGATCACTCCGTTGTCTGGAGCGATTACGGCCACCTGCTGCCCGAGCGCTCTTTCGGTAGTGGTCGGTCCGATCCCTACTTGCACAAGTGGTGCTTCTCTATGTTTTAGAGCGATGGCTTGCTCAAGCATCTTGGACGCCATCATAACCCGGTTGCCCTGGTTTGACGGCAGGTACGGAACGAGATTTGTGCTGATCGAAAACAGTGCCTCCGGTCGTGGGGTAAAATAGTCCACCTTCGTTCGGGGGATCTCAACAACCTTACCACGATACATCGCCTTAACTGTGGGGCCCTGTTGGTTTGGGAATGCAATGTACTTTTCAAAGGATTGCGCTGGCGTAAGGAAAATGGACTTACCGCTTTTATCCACCAACGCGGATTTTAGTTCTTTGCCATCTTTTATAACGCCCATAGGGAGATTGAGGTTGGCGCCGATTTTCGAGCTGTTTCCGAGCCAGATGGGCACACTACGGCCTCTTCTGACAAGGAGGAGCCCGCCAGGTACAGTGGCGCAGTAAACCATCCCCTCATATTCTTCTTTGTAATAGTCGCTCTTCCCTGTCCCATGATTAAATTTTCTTGCAGAGCGGGTACGCGCCCGCAGTATCCTTACTTCGTAAATATCGAAATAAGTCTCTTTTCTGTTATCTTTGTATTTACTGACGGTTGTCGAATACCCCAGACCTATGGCTAGCTTCTCAAAATCAGCAGCTAGCTGCGGGCTTGATGTGCAGTAAACTCTTTGAGGGTAGGATGCACCTTTTGCTCTGTTGCAGTAAGTTCGTCCATCTCCTAGTAGCATTGCATCGAGCATTCTATGCCGTGCAGACGGGGGAGCTTCAAATAGCTCCTTAGGGATGAACCTCTTTTCCTGGGTACCCTGGTCCTTAAAATGAAATGCTAGCTGTTTGTTACCAATGCTGTAAGTCTTGCGGGACTTCGCAGACTGGCACCATTTCCATGGAAGGGAGTCCAGTAATGCCTCAATCCTCTTGCAGTTGTCTGGGTTTGCCAGAGAGTCTTGAAAAATCTTAATGTGGTACGCTTTAGGCTCTTTGTAGGTTATAGACCCTTCAGAAAGAAACCACCCCCACAGCTCACACCAGTCACCCATAGGAACGGATTCAACTTGCTTGGCTGCGTTGCCCGCGTCGATCTGGGTGAGTTGAAACCTTTCCTGACCGGCCCCGATGTATGGTTTATGGTCCGTGCAAAAGGTTTTGCTTTTATTGTGCATATCTTCTGCAAATACGAAACGCCAGGAGTCACTCTTCGAGTCCTGTGGCCTGACATACATACGGTGATTTGGTGTTACAAAATAACTTATTTTACTATTTTTAGCACCGTACATCGTTCCTTTATAGAAACTGCGGTGCATCGCTTCCGCTGGCCTAAACTCTAGTCTACCGTCTATCATACAAGCGAACAGCTCGGAGTCAGCTACAGCCGACCACTTTTTCCATCCGTCACGCGTAAACACCTCGGTGTCTCCGTCAAAGCACTCAGGAGTATTCGCTGGGTCAAGAAACCCATAATGCGACGGGTGGATCTCACGCATCTCTTTTGTGATCGCATGGTGCGACTGAATGCCGCCAGACCCCATGATAGTGGTGCGGTAGGCACCTGTAATCATCTCAAGAGGATTTGTTTGTTCCGGCGTAGAGGATTTGTCGTCCTGGGTGAAGAAACTTTCCACCACCGAGCTAAACGCTCCGGGGTTAACTAGCTGGGTGAGCTTCGTTCTTTTGACGTTATCGATGCTTCTTTTTAGCTTGAACGCTAGGGATTGTTTGTTCTTTTGTATCCGCTCTTGCAGGTAGTCCTCGACCCCGTGAATTTCTTTGAAGACAAGTGAGTCCCTGTCTGTGGCTTCTTTCTTCCCAAGGTGCACTTCGAGAAGATGCTGAGACGCGGCAAGGAGCATCGGCCCGTCAACGCGGTCGAACTCTTTTCCGAGAACAAGTTTTGTGGTCTCGGGGCTTATCTGGGTTTTGCTGAAATAGTCTTTCAGGTCTCCGGTCTTCACTCCAAACGCCGCAGCGGCTCTTTGGACAGCATTTGCGTCCACTCGTTTGTTGGCGGACTCCACCTGGGAGGTCCATGCCTTTGAGATGGCTGGAGCGGATAGTCCTAGATAGGTGAGGATTGGGTACAGAGGGATATTTGCCTGCCCGCCACCGATCTTTTGGATGAAGAACACGCCTGTTCTTTCATTAAAAATAAGATCGAAGTTCTTACCGCGGGCAAGGTTTACCTGAGTCTTAAGCTCCCCGTTTTGCTTTCTGAGTGTATACACCCCTGGCTTAAGGCGAAGCTGGCTGTGGACTTGATATTCATTTCCGCCAACAATATAACTGAGTCGATCCGTTAGCTTAGGTAAGGTAAAAAGTTTTACCTTATCTGCCTTATCGATTACGTTCTTTGTGGCTTTCTCGATTAGGGTAAGAGACGCGTATACAGGAGCACCCCATGTCCCGTCTTTTCTCTTAACCTGAGACTGAGAGGCATAGTCTTTAGAGTCCATCGAATCGTCGACCCAGACCCTGTCGAGCCGGATCTCGCGGATCTTGCCATCAACCGGAAAGATCTCCTTTACCGCACCAACTGCCGCCTCTTTTATCTTAGCAAACTGCTTATCAGCATCGAAATTATACATAGTTTTATTGGTATAAGCCTTATGAGGTTGAAGTTAGCTGTCGGATTCTGGAGGTAACGTGATCGAAATTTTCAAAGTTGCGATTGAATTGATTCTATGGGGAATTGTAGCACAAGAGGAGGGGAAAGTTGATGGAGAATAGCAGCCCAACGGATGGGGTGATGCCGGCCCAAGTGGTTGGAAATAAAGTGGCAGCGCCGAGGAGGCAAGGAGCTTTGGCTCAGGTTTTTAGCCACTTTACCAGAAGGGATTTCTGGATTGATCTTTTGGACACGCTGGTTAAGACGGCGTTTTCTGGCTTTTTGATTGCAGTGGGAAATACACTTCTTGAGGCTGGAAAGAAGAAAGTTGGCGGAAGCGCTACCATGTTCGACACCCTTGGGACCCAGAGGCCGCAATCCCCTGCCGCCCAAGCGTATAGTCGTGGCTATGGCACACCGTCGTCGAGCTACTCTCCGTCGTACCCACCGGCTCCCGTCGGGTATCCGCAGAGTAGTCCTAGTAGAGATATCTTTCCTGGTTTTTGAAGTAAACATCAAAAACATAGGGCTCAACCTCTTTTTGGCAGGGATCACTCCCTGCCGATTTTTTTTTACCTACTGAGCGACTGGTGGAACGGGTGCTTGGTTTTTGGTGTTAATCCCAGGAGATGGGCTAACATCAGAAGGGTTCGTCGCGGTGCCGGAAGTGACATCGGCCACGGTAGCGGTCTTTGGCATCTCGCCGCAGTCTTTCATTCCAACAGTGGTTTTGAAAAAACCTTTGAACGCCTTAAACATCTGAGATCTCCTTTAGCAAAGTTGTTTCTCTTCCCAGGTAATGATCCACATAATTCTTTCGTGGAGAGAGGTCACTGTCCCTTCCTCGTTGAATTCCTTGTCTTGGATCTTCTCCTTATCTTTTGTCAGTATCGAGACATTCGGATCGTTCATAAGCCGGTCGAACGCTTTTAAGTCATCTTCTCTGTCAGTGTCAAACCGCCTTGTTTTGATAACAGTTTTAAACATTAGACGACACCTTGACGTCTTGGCGCTCTCTGCTCTGGGAGGGGAGACATATCCGTCGGAGACCCTGCAGGATTCATCCCCTGTCCTATTAGACTTCCGTAAGCCTTCTCCAGTGCTGCGCCAATATCAGGCATCTTCATCTTGATCTCGGCGATAGTCATCCTTGCCTGCGCAGGATCTATCCCGGCAAGCTGATTTGCCCAAGAGCTGACTTTTGCATCTATCATTTCTTGGGGCTTCGGAGGAGCGGGAACTCCAGGCTGTAGCTCAGAGGGTCCCGCCATGCCTCCGCTTGGGTGCGTCTCTTGGGGTATGGCCTGCGTTTGCTGCGGAACGCCCTCTTGTCCGGGAGGGGCCTGGTCTAGCATCATCTGCTGATCACCGAGCTGAGTCATCTCTCCGACGTTTTCTTGGAGTTTCTTCTGAGCTTCCTCTTGGGCTTTATTTGTGAGCTCTTGCAGTTTTTGCTGATAGTTAAACTGAATGAGCTGAGCCTCGCCCTGGCTCTTCGCCCCGCCCTTAGACTGCAGGTCCATCATGTAGTTTTTGACGTAAATCTCTTCAAGCATCTTCTTAACTTCCTGGTCGTAGTCGTAACCAAGTTCGGTAAGAAGAGTCTGGTCGGAGACCTTCCCTTGAGCGTTAAGACCGATGAGCTGCTGATTCTTCTGAACGTCATCGGCCATGCGGAAGTCTGCAAACTTCATCTTTTTGCAATCAGGGAGTGTCATCCAAATGCGTAGCTTGTTCTTAATCCAGAAGACAAGATCAAGAAGCTGCGAGCGGTTTTGGATGAAATCGTTTTCGAGCATACGAAGTGTGACGGAAGATCCAGTCCAGGACATACCTCCCATCAACATCTCGCTCGGGATGCCCATACCCCCGACAACCGTCTGTGTGAGGTAGTTTAGCTCTGGAGAAAGAAGGAGTGCTTTCCCGTCGCCACCAAGGCGACCGAAACCAACAGGGATTGGGATCACAGCCTTAAAGTTGGGATCGCGTCGGTGCTTTTCGATAACGCTTTCTATCTGTGTTCGCCAGCCAGCGAGGTCGGTGTGGATGTAGGGGTCCTGCTGCGCATTTGGAAGCGGGTAGATAACATCAAATGGCACGATGTGCTCAAGGGCTATAGCCTCTTGCGCGCGACGGAGCGTGTAAAAATAGAACATGTCTTTTAGGACGTGAATGATTGCGGGTTTGCCCCAGCCCTGGTCTTGCTCTGCCAACGTTGGGTTTTTAAGGTGAATGAGGTTATCTTCACTGAACCGGATAAGACGGCGTTTTCTGATTGCTTCAAGCACCACAAGCGGGATGTCTTCCAGGATGTCTTTGTCGCCGCGAAGAATTGCGTTCTTTAACTTTGCAGGCACCATGTACATGTACACGTATCTTCCGGTGTACTCGTTGAACTTGATCTGCATGTTCTCGGGGTTCCAGCGGATGAGCTTGACCGCTTTCAAGTCCCGGTAGGGCACGTCTTTTACGTCAACATCCCCGGAGTGGTTGCAAGAAGAGCACGTCCCAGAAAAGCTGTGCACGGAGGCGCGAAACGACCAGTTCCACTGACGGATCGGTTGTCTGTGCTTGCAGTTTTTACAAATGAGAAATCTGGTAAATGGGAGATGAAGCGACACAAAACTGTTTCCGTAAACGTGGTAATCCAAATTTACTTCCATCAGCCGGTCTTTGACTTTTAGATAATCGTTGAAAACCTTTGACCAGAGATCCCTCGTAGATTCGTGCTCGTCTTCAAAAACAAGGTCTGTGATGGGGTACCGGCTAACCTTCTTGATGGCAGCGCCGATTAGTGGGGAGTTGTAAAAATAAAAGGTACACCAGCGAAAAAGCTCCTTGATCGTTGGAGGCATATATTGCTGGGACAGATCAAAAAACTGGTTTGGGTACCGTGCCCCACGAGAACTACCAAGGGCAACGTTTGGGTTGCTATTTGGTGGGTTGCTCGGATTTGACAGTGAAAAAGAAGTCATCTATACCTCTGTGCCTAGGGGATACCGGTAGTCTAAATCTACGACGAGATCAGTGATAAACTCAAACGATTTCGCTGGAACGGTAAGGTTTTTAGAATAGCCAATTGCAGGAATCTCAAGATGGATAAGGGCCCCTTGCAAGATTGGGATGCTAAAACGCCCGTCTGGTCCTGAGAGAGTGTCAACAGGATCGAGGGTTACATTAGAATTACCGCTTGCCTCGTGGGGATAACTCAAGACTTGCTGTGATAACAGCATCAGGAACGCGAGCGCCCTGGAGGTTTATAATCACCCCCTCAAGAACGCAGACAGGGCCAGAAAAGCAGATGGGCTGCATATACTGTGTCTTCAAGCTTTCGTTTGAGAAAGAGTCGACTGTGGTGATCGCGTAGAAATCTTGAAGAACGCCGTCAGGGTCTTCGTACTCGACAATGGTATTAGGGTCCGGTAGTGCGGCAACCGTGGCAATAAGCTCATCTTCTGACTTCTCGGACACCGTTCGCGCGGTGAGCCCGAGATCTAGAAGAGCGGTACCGCCGACCACCTGGAGTGATCCAGGTGCCTCACGGATGTCAGCCCGGATATAGAAGTAAAGAGGATTTTGAATTGACGGATACGCGCGAGCTCCGACAAGTCCAGCGTTAACTTTGTCGACTGTGTCCATGACGCCATCAAAGGTAATGGTCTGGTTTGCAGTGTTCCCGATCTTAAGGATTAGGGTCTTCCCGCTTACGGTGGCGGGGGCGGCGTCAGATACTTTTACCCCGATCATGCTTCGGTAGACTCGATAGTGTGCCACGTTTGCTTCGGGAAACGGCGCCCAGCGTAGTTTGATCACGGGTTATCCTTCTACAGTAAAGCCGGTTACTTGTGGCGGCGGAAATCCACCGAGGACCTGAAAACCTACCACCGGTGGCAGGGTATAGTAGATGTCAAAGTATTTGATCTGTGGCGCGATCTGGCCAAAGTTCGACCCGATCCCAGTGTCTCCGAGAAAGAGGACGTGTGTTCCAAAAGGGAGAAACTTCATTAGAAATTGATCTCCCCCTCCAGAGTGTTTGTCTCGAACCGACTACGGTACTTTTGTATGGTGGTGTCGTGGCTTGGGAATAGCTCCTTGGTGATGTTTAGCACACCATCAAAGAGTGGACGGAACCGCACTGTTTCTACGATGACCTCGCCAAGGGTCACATCCATAGAGTCTTTGAATGTCACGGTGGTGGTTTGATTGTTTTCATCAATATTAAAAGATATCTTAATATTGTTCTGAGATGTTAAATCCATTTTAACCCACCGTTACAAATGTCTGACGAGACCGCCGGATGTCGCCATCAACCTCGATGTCGATCTCTACATAATAGTTTGAATCACCAGTGGCCGCCATGTTGTTTTGGAACCTAAATATCCCGTCCGGACTTGGGGTTGCAAGGGTACCAGACCACACAGTGGCGCCTAGGTGGTCCTTGACCGTCACTGTGCAGTTTTCACCAAGAATGCGCTGGCCGTCTTGTTCCGCCCAAGCAAGGATCTCCTGCTGGGAGGTAAGGTTGTTGAACGACGTGGTCATGCGATTAACGTACTGCGTCTTGGCAAGATCCGTGAGATCCGTCTTCTCGGCAAGGCCAGATATATCTGGACCAAACGTGGAAGGATCCTGGGTCAGGGTTCGAGATGCGTAGCTCCATATCTGGGCAGGGGTAGCGCCGCCGCCCCCTCCAGGGATGTCATCAATGGCGTCCAAGATATTAACCTCGGCCTGATTGATATGAGCGAAGCTTGCGGGGTTTGTCGGGATGGTGTCCGTCTTGACCTTGATTTGGTTTGCCGTGGCCTGGACATTGTCGATCTTTGTCTCGTTGTCGTTGATCTCATTGATCACTTGGGTCTTCGCCGCGGTAACGTCGGCAGTCTTTGCTAATGGAGCGAGGTCCGCCGGCATCACCGTTCCGCGCGAAGACACGTTAACGTCCAGGCGGTTAATGCGGGGGTCTGATGAAAGAACAGGGTTCGTTGGGCGAGCCAGGACTGAGGTCTCCTTGGCGGGGTCAATGGGGAGGTTATCGGTCTTCGCCTTAACGCCGGTGACCTTGAGGTCCAAGTTTGCGATATCAGACTGCAGGGTGTTCTTGGTGTTTTGGACCAAGGACTGGGATGCTGGGTTTGAGGGAAGGTTGTTGGTCTTGGCCTTAATGGTAGCGGTGTCCGCCAGAACCTGGTTGAGCTTCAGCTCGTTCTGGTTTGCCTCGGTAACAACTGTCCCCGACAGGGCATTGAGGGTTGTTTCCTGCGCTACCCCAGCGAGGGCGGAGGTTACCTGGACTGCTGTTGCCCGCGTGGAGATCGCCACATCGAGGAAGTCTGCGATCCGCTTACCGATGGAGTTCGGGGTCGTGGCCTGGCTTGTTAGGTACGCCCAGATGGCATCAATCGCGGAGGCGTCGAGTCCGTAAGCCGTAAGAATTCTGGAAGAATAGCCCCAGACCTGGGCTGCCGTGAGCGTGCTCCTCGACGAGACGGCTGCGTCAAGGTATGCAAACCTCGGGTCACTGGTCTTCGCAAGAGAAGAGATATCCCACTTGTCGTAAACCTGGGTGAGGTCACGACCGTCCACGCCCTTGAGGTTATCCCGGAGGAGGTCAAGTCGGGTCTGGATCGCAGCGATATCTGGCCTGGTCAGCACCGCGGCGCCAACGGCGACCACGTCAGCCTGGGTTGCAACGTTTGTCGGGATAAGGTCGGTCTTTCCTTTGATCAGATTGAGGAGAACTTCATTTTGGTTGATTTCTCCTACAATGGCGGTCTGGTTATTTTTCAAGGCGTTCAAGCCGTAAATGGGGTTTTGAACGTCAGACTTGGTTGAGATTACGTCGCTCTGAACCGAGGTCAGCTGTGCTTGGATTGCGTTCAGGTCGCTCTCAAACTCGGTGATCTCGGAGGTCGCTGGGTAATACCTCGTGACCCCTCCCTCGACCACAGTGGTTTCCACAAGAAGGTGAGCCTCAGCTGTGCCAGACGTGATGGTGTACTGGTAATAATACGCACCGACTTTTGCCCCGTCCTGCGTCATGGCTGCGCCGATAACCAAGTCAAAGCCGGTATCGAGCCTTCGGATCCGGATGAGTGGCGCCGTGTCCGGGGCCTCTGGATTACCGTTCGTGTCGTAGAGGTAGAGCCGGAACTCATATGTTTTGGATCCGGAATCCGGCTTGATGAGGCGATCAGGCACTACAAAGCGCACGGTGGTGTTGTTTTGGATTGCCCCCACTTTACCATCGATGGTGTCGAGCTTGACCTCGTTCTGATTGATCTCTCCGGTGAGGTTACTCTCCACGGAAGATATTTGGGTGGAGACGGAACCGATAAGTAATTGATTTTGATCAACCTCTGCGATGATCGCATTCTTTGCGGAAACGATCGCAGGAATTATGGCATCGATCTTCGTCTCGTTGGCGTTAACTTCATTCCTGGTTGAAAGCCCCTCGGCAGCGATGTCAGCCTTGAGTACGGATAGGCCGTGGCTGCCGCTGAGCAGCTCGGCGTTGTTAGCAACGGCGAACTGGCGAATAACGTCAATGTAAAGACCGTAAGTTCCGGGCAGTGTGTGCAGAGCAACAGACTCATCCCACACCCGGTCAGCGATATCATTCTTTTCCGCGGTTGTGAGCGCATAGTCGGTTTTATCGGAGACTACCTGGGCGTTTGCATTGACATTAGACCCTGTGAACATCAGCTGATCTGTCTTGGCTTTTATTGCCGTGGAGTCAGACTTAACCGACGCAATATCGCTGGAGACTGTACCGACAGGGGTACCAATCTTAGCCTGGATATCGTTGGTGTCAGATTGGATTGATGCTGTCTCTGCCTTAACAGCTGCGATGTCCGCAGAGACCGTGACCACGGGGACTCCCATCTTAGCCTGGAGGTCATCAGTATCAGCTTGGATCGACGCAAGATCCCCGGCAAGCGTGGTGACCGGACTGCCGACCTTGGATTGGATATCGTTTGTGTCGGTCTGGATGCTCGCGGTTTCCGCCTTAACAGCCGCGATATCTGCAGAGATCGATATCCCGGCTGGTGTCCCCAGTTTAGTCTGGACGGCGGCAATATCACTAGAGACGGTTCCTACTGGAGCGCCGATTTTAGCTTGGATGTCATCGGTATCAGCCTGAACTCCTGCGATGTCGCTTGCCAGGGTACCGACAGGAGAGCCGATCTTGACCTGAATGTCGTCAGTGTCCGCCTGGATCGATGCAGTCTCTGCTTTGACCGCTGCGATGTCGCTAGAGACGGTCCCTACTGGAGCGCCGATTTTAGCTTGGATGTCATCAGTGTCCGCGTTAACGGCAGCAACTGCAATCTGCAAAGCGTCTGTGTCTGCCTGAACTCCTGCGATGTCGCTTGCCAGGGTACCGACA
>Ga0116144_10002716_pt1 | contig 18589 bp, 16 predicted proteins | sample AD_UKC035_MetaG_FD_89746 | JGI IMG/M metagenome (GOLD analysis project Ga0116144, IMG submission 89746) | Active sludge microbial communities of municipal wastewater-treating anaerobic digesters from USA - AD_UKC035_MetaG | ecosystem: Engineered > Bioreactor > Anaerobic > Digestate | place: USA...
TCAGTTTTAATCTTGCCGGCCCGGTTGAAATTTTCGTAGCTGGTGATGGCCGAAAGTTCTTTGAGCTCATTCAGTCGGCGCCCGTAAGCAGTCGCCACAAATGCAAGGCACCAGTTGTTCCAGGCCGAAACGTCGTCCCTGGTTTTCATGCCATTATTGGTGTTCAAACCTTCGCCGGTGCCGCCGTTAAGCTGGTCACGATCCCATGTCAGAGCGCCGCTGCGTGTGCCGTCACCCATTGGCTTGCCGATTACATCGCTTCTGGGGTCAAGGGTGCCGGGGTCGCCTTCTGGAAGTTTGGTTTTAAGAGTGGCGAGCGTCGCAAAAATTTTGTAGACCAGGTCGCAGGCGTAATAACGTTTTTTCAGCAGGTCACTCTGGGCGAATTTTTTTTCCTGGGCGGCAAGTCTTGCGAGGGTCTGGTCTTTATCTGAAAAGTATTTTTCAAGGTTGGCGAGAAATTCATAATACTCGCTTTTTATGGTTGTGTTGGCATCGCTGCTGCTGAAAGTGCCTTCGCCGAATTCTCTGGCCACAAACATCAGTCGGTGCATGTCGAGGCATCTCTGAATCAGGGCCCGTTGCTGACGATTGTCAGAATAGGCATTGAGCATGGCACGGTAACGACTTGCCGCTTCGTGTACACAGACGAGAAAAAGTTTTTTGATTTCATCCAGACCCATTGTGGCATTGACGATGTACTTCTCAAGACGCGAACGATTGCGCAGGTTCATCGATTCGATCGTTTTAATATCTTTGTTAATGGTCTCTATGTGTGGCTGCAGATAGACCATCACATCGAGAACGTCGCGAGCGATATTAAAATAATGCTCTGTACCTTCGAAAAATTTTGCAGAAGTTGGCGCGTGCGGTTCGCCGCCAATGGTTTCCGCTTTTTCCATGGCCGTTTTGAACTGGGCGGCTGACAGCATGCCGGCGCAGGTAAAGTAAATGCGGCCGGTGGCGAGAGAAACCTCGCGGGCGGCAGGTGAGCTTACTATTGCGCCGAGGTTTTTGTTTTTTTCTTCAAAAATGCGTTCAACCACTTTCTTTTCAAGCTTGTCCTCTGGAAAAGCAAAGGTGGTTATGACTTCTTTTTTGGGTGAAAAACCCGGAAAACGGCAGAGATAGTTAAAACTGCCCGGCCCGGTGTTGGCTTTCCATTTAAAGGCGGTATTGAGCGTAAAATGCCGGCTGCTTGATTCATCAGTCGTTATGTTCAGCATGAAATCCTTCTGAAACATATTGTATAGAAACGGAGTTGTTTCCTTGTTGATTTCGGGCTGTTTGAAAAAAGTGGTCTGTCCTTCTGTGACCATTGTCGAAAACTTGAAGGGTTTGCCGTTCTCGTCGGCCAGGCCCAGGGCCTCTATGCCGTATGGATTTATCTCGGTTTCCTGAAAGCAGGCTTCAACTACTTTTGCCGCCATTATCGAGGCAATGAAGTGCTCTGAGTAAAATTCGTTTTTCTTTTTCGATGACTGCATTGACTGAAGATAAATTACCGCAGCACCGGCAATCAGGAACATGCCGATCGTTAATTCAAGAAGAGTCAGACCGCTGCGCTTTTTCATAATACGTCTCCGGAATTCATCAGAGGACCTTCGGAAATGGTCTGAAAGACTTTTCCACCCTTCATGAAGGTGAAAGAGATCGTTACTGAATTCGAATTCGCCAGTTGAAAGCTGATATCTTTAACGTGCGAGCAGAGATGTCTGAGGTTTTTACTGTTATGTGAGCTCCCACCCGAATATGATTTTGCATCGGTTTTGTAGCAGTAAACATCATAGATGTCCTCACCCTCTTCTTTGGTCATCTGGGCATTTTTTAGCGGAAAGACCGAAACGACATTATTCTCAAAGTCTGAGAAGGCAAGTATCGTTGATTTTTCATTTAAAGAAGGAACAAGAAAACCACGCCCATTCCGCACTTCGCGCAGAACTTTGTTAACGCCTGTTACAACTGCAGTCTGCATTTGCAGGCCATCGAGCAGCAAGGTTTGAGAGCGATTGGCCTGAAAGTAAAAGCGAAAAACCAGAAAAGAAAAAAGTGACGCTATGCCTACCACTACGAGAACCTCGGCAAGAGTGAAGGCGTTACGTCTATTGCCAATGCAAGGACATTTAACGGTACAGTGCAAAAACTTTTTCATCTCTATAATCGATTATAACACTTTTTTAGTTTTGTTATGGGGCATACTCAGTATGGGGTTTTTCTTTACCATATCTATGGGACGATGACCCATTACCTGATCTTCTCTACACCAGACAGACTGTTATCGATGAACTTCCTGACTGAACAGAAATGGTAGACAAATCTATCGCACCAGGGTGAACTTTTCCCTCCCTTGTATCATAACCTCAATGTTTTGTTGCTCTCTTGAAGAAGCAGATTTCCAGAACTATTTCACTAGAATACCGTGCAAAAATCAAAAAGTTTTATTTTTTTGCCTGCCATTGACAGTATTTTTTATGATAAACTTTTTTTATGCCTGTTAAGTCGGACAAAAGAACTTCGAACCTTTTTATTGCGGGTGGTTATTGCCTGGTGGCGATAATCATTCTGTTCAATTACCTTGGTCAGACAGATTCGAAAGATAAGACGCGAGTTACTCAGACCTCATCTAAAGCTGTCTCTCCCATTGATAGAGATTCCATTTCCAGGCAGCTCGAAGAAGAAAAGCGTCTGAATCTTGAAATGCGCGAAATTATCCGCCGCCTGCAGGGAGCCATCAAAGATCCTGCTGCTGTGGCCGCCATACCAGCCGGTCAGCAGTTGCCGGCGGAAAGTTCGATGGTAATTCCTGAACTGAAAGATGAGCTCATTGACGGAGCTTTTAAAAGGGCTTCCAATCCTTTTATCCCCGGAAAGAACCCCTTTGCCGCTCCCAGATCAGAAGTATCTACCACAGAAGACTCCGATTCGTTTTCACAGTTTTCAAATATTCAATGCAACTCGAAAATGCCATTTGTCTTCGCGGCTTCCAGCTCAACTTCAGGTTATTTTTCCAACCACTGAAGCGTCTACCCGAAAAAAACTCCAAAAGTTCTTTTTTTTGTAGGTAAGAACTTGTCTGCAGATTGCCGATATTGTTCACAGAGAATTGAAAGAACTTAAGGAGCACACAAAAATGAGGCAAACTGTAAGATCCGCAGGACTACTTTCCCTGTTTCTGCTGAATCTAACCACTCTTCCGGCTGAACCACTCGTCAGGGGTTTCTTTATCGAGAAACTCCCGGAAAAGACCGCCGGTAAAGAACTTGCCCCTGGCAAAGGTCTTGTGCTTGCCCATGTTTTTAACTCGGGCAACAGCGCCATCAACTCTGGCAGCTACCAGGTTGGGGTCGAGATCGAAAATGCCGGCAAAAAGAAAACCTTTGTTTTGAATCCGAAAGAAACCATCACTGCTGGTGGTCTCAAAACTTTCCGCATGGCAGTTCCGGTCAGCAAGACCGACAAAACCAGCGGTCAGTTCAGGGTTTTCAGCAAGATCAATGGCAACATGATCTGGTCAGACGGTATTCTTTCCTTCAGGGTGTGCTTACTGACGGAGATAATAAAATCACTACACTCTACACCGAGGCCCCCATGGATCCTTCGATGATTCAACCTCCACGTGAAGTGCCGTTTGAAAATGAGAAAACTGCCAGAAAGGCTGCAGAACTCGAAAAGGCTGCCATGAACATGAAACAGGGGAAAGCTGTTTCTGTTAAACAGTCCACTGTCACACCAGTTTCGGTTAAAACCGCATCTGTCTCTGCCGTGAAAGAAACCGCAAAAGCCCCGGTTGAAAAAGTGGTTGCGAAGGCTGAAAAGACCGAAAAGACCGAAAAGACCGAAAAGACCGAAAAAACACTGAAGGCAGTTAAGCCCGAAAAAACTGAAAAGCTTGAAAAAGCTGAAAAGGTTGCCAAAACCGAGAAAAAACCTGAAGTTAAGGAAACCAAAGTTGCGACTGCTCCGGTGGTTGAAGAAGCCCCGGTTGAACGGCCCAGAAATATCGATCTGTCTGAATTCAAGAAGCTCAGAACTATCGATGAGGAACTTATCATTTACGTAATAAAAGAGGGTGATTCGCTCAAATCGGTAGCCGAAAAATATTATGGCAGCGCTTCGAAAGAAAGAGCCATTGCTGATCTGAACTTTATCGAGAAGGCCTCTTCTGTTAAAGTCGGCGAAGAAATCATTGTAGACGTCAGACCCCTGAATAAATCAGGGAAATCAAACAGCTGAGGGAGATAAAGCCTGATGATGACCAATTCACTTACCAGAACCAGAGCCGAAAAAGCCCCCCTCATTAAGGTCGAGTCACGCAATGAGCTGAGCTTCACCTTTCAGATCAAGGGCAAAGCCTTCCAGCAGGGTTATCTTTTCCTGAACCCTCAGATGAAAGAGCTGTTTCCTTTCAATGAAGATCTTTGCTCGGTAACTTTTATCGATGACGACGAAGTAACCCATTCTGCCATCTATCACAAAATGCGCGGCTACATGGTTTGCCTGACTTTCAACGAATGGTGGGAAAAGAAAAAGGTAAACGAAGGTGACACCGTTGCCATTGAAATGATCGATCTTGCCAATCGCACCTATCGTCTCAAACTGATGAACGGTGCTGGCGTTAAAACACCAGTCGATGCCGGCGAAAAAGTCGAGCTGCGCATCGCCTCTCAGGCAAATGCCGCGATCTCATACAGTGACCACAATCTGGAAGTTCTGCGCCGCATCGTTAAGGGTGAATTCTCGCCTTTCCGCGAAACCAGCCTGATACAGCTTGGCGAAGAACTTGCCGCCGGCATCTGCTCAGAAGAGCTGCTGTCTCTTAAAACCTGCTTCGGCGTGAGCACCTATTTTCATCAGGTACAGACTGCCCGCATGGTCATGGATAAGCTCAACGGCCGCGCTCTTCTCGCTGACGAAGTCGGTCTCGGTAAAACCATCGAAGCCGGCCTGATTCTCAAAGAATATCTGCTGCGCGGCATGGCCAAGAAAGTTCTCATTCTTACCCCGGCATCGCTGATTACTCAGTGGCAGCAGGAACTCAAAACCAAGTTCGATCTTTCCTTCAAAAACCATCTCGAAATCAACGACTGGGAAGACAGCAACCTGGTCATCGCTTCGCTCGATACCGCCAAAAGCCAGAAGAACCAGAGCACCGTTCAGAAGATCAAATACGATCTGCTGATCGTTGACGAAGCCCATAAACTCAAGAATAAGAAGACCAAAAACTGGAAATTCGTGAACTCGATCAATACCAAGTATCTGCTGATGCTCACCGCTACGCCGATTCAGAACGATATGATCGAACTGTTCAACCTGATTTCGATTCTCAAGCCAGGTCACCTCTCGACCGTTCAGAAATTCAAAGATGAATTTCTTGCCGAACGCGACAAGCGCCTGCCGAAAAACTCGACCAGACTGCGCGAAATGCTTTCTGACATCATGATCAGACATCGCCGTGCCGACACCCTGATCAAGTTTCCGCAGCGCTTCGTTCATACCCATGCGGTCGATCTCAACCCCGATGAAGCCGAACTTTATCGCGAACTTACCGATTTTATCCGCAAAAGATATTTTACCCTGCCGACTCACAAGAATCCGCGCGGTATCAACCGCCTCACCCTGATTCTGCTGCAGAAACTTATGGGCAGCTCAACCCACGCTCTGGCCAAAGCTCTCGACAAGATGATTGCCAGCAACTTCTACAAGGATGACTTCGATCATTCTCTCAAACGCCTGCTCGATATGGCCCGCAATGTTAAACATTCGAAAAAGGGCCAGGTCATGATGGAAATCGTCAAAAGCCTGAATGAAAAGGTAATTATCTTCACACAGTTCCGTGGCACCCAGGATTATATCGTGAAGATGCTCGAAGACGAAGGTTATTCTGTAGCTGTTTTCAATGGTCAGATGTCACAGGTCGATAAAGACCGCTGCATCGAAGAATTCCGCCGCGACAAACAGATTCTCGTTTCGACCGAGTCGGGCGGTGAAGGCCGCAACCTGCAGTTCTGCAAGGTTCTGATAAACTTCGACCTGCCCTGGAATCCGATGAGAATCGAACAGCGCATAGGTCGTATTCACCGCCTTGGCCAGAACGATGACGTTCATATCATCAATCTCAGCGCCCGCGACACAATTGAGTCATACGTTCTTGAGCTTCTCGACAAGAAGATCAATCTCTTCAGACTGATAATCGGCGAACTCGAAATGATTCTCGGCAATATGCACTCCAAACGCACTCTTGAACAGATCATCATCGATATTGTCACGATGTCACCGAACCAGGATGCCATGAAGCGCAAGTTCAAGACTCTCGGCAACAAGCTCGAAAAAGCCCTGCAGACACACAACGATATTACCAGAGCCCAGGAGGAAATTTTCAATGGTGAATAAGATTCAGGAACTCGTATTTTCTTTCATGGACATGGTCAATATCAATCGCAGCGAAGTTGAAGCCGGTATCTGGATGGCAAAGATTCCCGCTGCAGAGCAGGCCTTTTTTAACGGTTTTGAAACCCTGAAATTCACCTTTGACCGTGAGAAAGCCGAGCTTCATCGCGATCTGGAACTGATCTGCGAAGGTTCATTTCTGCTGCGAAAAATCATCGAGCGACTGGCTGAACTTCCAAGAGTCAGCCGTCTTTTCTCTCTCAAGGCGCCGGCCGTTCCCCCACAGGGCCCGTCACATGAGCTGCGGGTTGTGTCAGATAACATCTATTATCGCCCAAGAGTCGTCTTCAACTTCAAGGTTCAATTCGACTGCGATCAGCGGCGCGAAAAACTGTTCTCTGTTGTCGCTGATACCGCTTCTGAAGTTCTCGGAGTCGAAGACGGGCTCTATAACATCGATATGACCGAATATTCTGAAGCTCCACAGGCTGGCCTGAAAATAAGTGAATCCAATACCGACATTCTGCGTTTATATCTGCAGGCATGCCAGAAACTTGAAGATTCACTTGTCGACGACATTGCTGAGCTGCAGGAATGGGGCAACGAGCAATGCCAGGAAAATCTGAAAGTTTTTGAAGCATATCTTGATGAACAGAAGCATGAACTGTTAAAAAAGAAAGAGAACGTAAGTTTTCATCTTTATTTCTTCCAGAAGGAAGAAGAGATCGACCGGCTCATTGACAATCTTGAAGAAGAACGCAAGCGCAAGCTTTCAGAACTGAAAGACAAGTTTTCGGTTCGCGTTAAAATTGGCCTGGTGAATTCGGTGGTTCTCTATACTCCCACCGTTGGTGTCGCCTCGCACAAGCCGCGCAAAGCCTCTGACAGATTGGTTATGATGCCTGCCTTTGCTTCTTCTCAGGGATGCGAAACCCGGTCGGCTATTCAGTAAAGCCGGAGGCCGAAAATGTTTTTTAAACAGATTCTGATTGGTTTCATGATTCTCGGGGTTCTTGGTTACCTGTTCGGTGACCACGTTTTCTACTATCAGGGCAACCTGATGATGCGCTGGCAATACCCTATGCCGGCCTATGAAGCCTATGAACGAATCGTTCGCTATTATCCTGACAGTAGATACGCCAAAGAAGCGAGATTGATGATGACGGCGCTGCGTGAGCGAAGTTCTGACCTGAATCGATATCTCGAAAAAAAGGAAAAGGAAATTAAAAAGATTCAGGATGACCGCCAGAAAAAGCAGTCTTTCCATTAAGCATTTATTTGACATGCAATTATTTCAGGTGAATTTGTAATATTTCGAATTCCCGCCAGCTTTAAAAATATCTGGCGGGAATTTCCGTTTTAACAGGTGGAAAAATGACTGAATCTGAACAGGAACTTCTCACTCCACGGCAACGATGGCTTCATAACATAATCTACGAGGCCGACACCTTTGCCGGCAAATGCTTTGACGTCTGTCTTATTTTTATGATTCTTTTGAGCACGGTTGCCGTAATGCTTGATTCGATCAGAAATGTTCGTGAAGCCTGGGGTGGGGTTCTAAACGGGCTCGACTGGTTTATTACCATTGTTTTTACGGTCGAATACTGTCTGCGCCTGTATGCTGTCAGCCGTCCGATAAACTACATGACCAGTTTTTACGGGGTTGTCGATCTTGTATCCGTTCTTCCAAGCTATCTTAGCCTCATTGTCCCTGGTGCTCATTATTTTTCGGTTATCAGAATCTTCCGTGTTCTGCGCATTTTCAGAATTCTCAAGCTGGCCCAGTATCTTTCTGCTGCTGACGAACTTGCTTCTGCCCTGATTGCAAGCCGGCAGCGAATAACCGTGTTTATTCTCGGTGTCATGACTCTGGTTGTGTTCATTGGCTCGGCGATGTATGTGATCGAGGGTGAAGAAAACGGCTTTACCAGTATCCCGGTCAGCATTTACTGGGCCGTGGTAACGCTCACTACGGTTGGCTACGGCGATATCTCTCCAAAAACCGCTCTCGGGCAGGCTCTTTCGGTTCTGATAATGATTCTGGGCTATGGCATTATTGCTATCCCGACCGGTATTGTCACAGCCGAACTGGCAGCAGGGAAAAGGGCCGAACAGACCTCTCAGGCCTGCCCGGTCTGCTGTGCCGAAGGGCATGATCATGATGCGGTTTATTGTAAATACTGTTCCAGCAAGCTGAACTAGTCATCGGTCACATTTTTTTGTTTTATCTTGGCCTGAGGTTGTGCTAATAATAGTGCAGCTCAACCTCAGAGGAATCCCGATGAAAAAACTGTATTACCGCTATTTGTCAGTTTTTCTTTTGCTGCTGGGTTCAGCCTGGCCTGTCATGGCAGATAAGCTCTGCCCGGTCTGCCGACAGAATTTTGAAGACAAAGTCAACTTCTGCCCGGTCGATGGGGCTAAACTCGAAAACGCTTCTGGCAGCGCGACCGTTACTCTTGAATTAAAAACCGGCCCGGCTGATGCGAGCATCAGGGTCAACGGCCGACCGTCAGAAGTAAAATCGCTTAAGATCGAAGATCAAACCGAATATCAGATAGAAATTGCTTCTGAAGGGTACAAGCCGGCACTTATCGGGTTCAAAAATAACGCTGGCAGAATAACTCTATCAATGAGTCTTTGCCCGTTGAGCCCTGAAGAACAGAGAGCTGCCAAAATGGCCAATCTTGCCGGCAGCCGTGATCATGACATGGTCGAAGTCAAGTCCGGAGTCTACACTCTTGGCAGTGAGCGCGGCAATCATGATGAAAAGCCCCTGCGCAAGGTTGAAACTGCCGGTTTCTGGATCGACCGCTACGAAGTCACCTGTGCTCAGTATCAGCGCTTTCTTGAAGATGTTCGCAAGCACGGGCATAAATGGTGTCACCCATCAGAAGCTCCCCATAAAGACCACACTCCATATCATACCTATGCCTGGGCGCTCAAATTCAGCTGGGTTGGTGGCCAGCCGCCGCGCGGCATGGGCGATTTTCCGGTTGTTCTTGTCGACTGGTATGATGCCTGGGCCTATGCCAGTTGGGCGGGAAAACGTCTGCCGACCGAAAACGAGTGGGAAATTGCCGCGCGAAGCTCAGATGGTCGAGAATACCCATGGGGTAACACTTTTTCCGATGACCGCTGCAATGTCGGCGACCAGCCGGTAGAAGTCGGCGTTTTTACAACCGGCGCGTCACCATGGGGCGTTCATGACCTGGCGGGTAATGTTGCAGAATGGACTGCTACAGCCTATGAACCCAGAGCCATTGATTCCCGGCCATTTTCGGGTAAGTTCGGGCAGCCGGTAATCAGAGGCGGTTCCTGGGATGACAACTCAAAAACCTGCCGCTCGGCTGCCCGCGACGTCAGAAGGTCACCAGTCTATCGCAGCACCACCGTCGGTTTTCGCTGTGTCGCTGACCATGACCCATCACATCTGCAGCAGGGTAAAATAAAATAATTCTAGAATAAACAAAGCCCCCGGTCGGTTGAATACCGCCGGGGGCTTTTGTTTAAAATCACTTCTTGATGCAGTCCATGGTGTCTTGAGCAATTACCAGTTCTTCGTTGGTCGGAATGACAAGAACCTTAACCTTTGAGTCGGGCGTAGTAATGTCGCCTTCTGCGCCCCTCCAGGTAACTTCGTTCTTTTCGAGATCGAGTTTGACTCCGAGCCAGTCCATTTCACGGTGAACGATGCTTCTGACGATCGGGCTGTTTTCGCCGACGCCGGCGGTCCAGACGATTGCATCGACACCGTTGAGAACAGCTATATAGGATCCGATGTATTTTTTGATGCGGTGCGAATATACGTCAAGTGCCAGATTGGCCCGTTCGCTCTTCTTCGGCCAGTCTTCTTCAAGATCACGCAGGTCGCTGGAGATCTGGCTGATACCCAGTACGCCAGAATGCTTGTTCAGCAGGTTGTCCATTTCAGAGATGGTAAGTTCGTATTCCTTCATTATATGAAGAATCAGTGCCGGATCCATGTCGCCACAGCGGGTGCCCATTACCAGGCCTTCGAGAGGAGTGTGACCCATAGAGGTGTCCACCGATTTGCCCTTGTTAATGGCACATACAGAGCCGCCATTCCCGAGGTGAACGGTGATCAGCTTCAGTTCGTTAAGCGGTTTGCCAAGCAACTGAGCAGCACGTGCCGCAACATAACGATGGCTGGTTCCGTGAAAGCCGTAGCGTCTGATGCGGTGTTTTTCGTAAAACATGTATGGCAGCGCATAAATATAGGCCTCGGCCGGCATGGTCTGATGGAAAGCTGTGTCGAAAACGGCAACCTGCTTAACTTTTGGCAGAATTTCTTCTACGGCTCCAACGCCTTTGAGATTGGGCGGGTTGTGCAGAGGAGCAAAAACGATGCAGTCTCTGATGGCGTTTTTGACTTCTTCGGTGATGAGCACGCTTGAAGAAAATTTGTCGCCGCCGTGAACGATGCGGTGCCCGACGGCGCCGAGTTCTTCAAGGCTTTTCAGAACAGCTTCTTCGCCAGTGGTCAGCAGTTCAAATATTTTCTGAATGCCGATTTTGTGGTCAAGAATGTCAGCTTCATAGACCTTTTTCTTGCCGTCATCGCCCTTGCGATAGTCGATGGTCGAACCGGCCATGCCGACGCGCTGTACCAGACCTTTGGCCATAACAGTAGTGGTAGTCATGTCGAACAGCTGATATTTGATTGATGATGAACCGCAGTTTAATACGAGTACTTTCATTCTGTTTTCTCCCTGTTACTGATGGTTGGCCTGTGAAAGCTGTTCAGCCTTCAGGCCGCTGTCTGAGAGACGCAAACCATCGTTGCCGTAGCGATAGAAACCCTTGCCGGTTTTGATACCCTTATAACCGGCGCGCACCAGCTTCTTCAGAAGCTTAGCCGGAAGATAGCTCTGGTCAAAGGTTTCTTTGTAGAGATTTTCGAGGTAGAAGACGACAGTATCAACGCCAATTTTGTCAGCCAGCGCGAGGGGGCCGGCATTGAGGCCGAACCCGAGTTTCATGGCGCTGTCGATCTGTTCGCATGAGGCGATTCCTTCTTCAAGCACTTTAACGGCCTGATTGATCATCGGCAGAATTATGCGGGTTGTTATGAAGCCGGGGCAGTCGTAAACGCTGACCACATTTTTGTTGATCATTTTGGCGAAACGAACGGCGGCTTCGAAAGTTTCTTCGCTGGTTTTCAGCCCGCGTGAAATTTCAACGAGCGGAACCTTTGGGATCGGACTTTGGAAGTGCATTGCAATAGTGCGTTCCGGATATTTGCATTCAGAAGCGATTTCGGTAATCGAAATGGTTGCTGAGTTAGAAGCGATAATTGTCGCAGGCTTGCAGGTCGCGTCAAGTTCCTTGAACAGCTGGCGCTTGACTTCAAGGGTTTCTTTAAGGGTTTCGATAACCATCCAGCCTTTGGCTGCTTCGCGGATGTCGGTCGAGCCTTTTATGCGGCTCATGATAGCGCGTTTTTCGCCAGAGGTGAGGCCCCAGCGGGCAATTTCTGCATCGAGAGATGCTTCGACTTTCTGAAGGCCCTTTTTAAGCTTCTCTTCAGAATGGTCAATAAGAATAACTTCACACCCGGCGGTAGCTACTGCCTGGACCAGCTCCTGGCCCATCGTGGCTGCGCCATAAATCACGACTGTCTTCTGGCTCATCTAAATTGTCTCCCGGAAAAATATGACTTTCAAGACCCATGTGGTGTTAAAACAAGCAAGACTACCAGTCTGTAGCGACCCTGTCAAGTTTTGTGTGAGGATTCAGAAAACGAAAAAGCCCCAGGCCAGAGGCCTGGGGCTTTTGTAGCGTGAGCGAGGTCAGTCGTTGTGAATCTGGCGGAAGCGGTTTTTAACACTTTGTACGGCCCGCACTCTGGCTTTGGTGACGATAGTGCGGTTCGGGTCTCTGAGAGTATTGGTGCCGCAGTGAATTTCGCCCATCGAGGTGTGATAGGGTGTGTCGTCAACAAAGTGTACCTTGTTGCCCTGGGCTTTCAGCCTTGCTTCAATAGCTTTGTCGAAGCCAGGAATATGAGTGGCTGGAACGATGAGGTGATCTCTGACAACCAGGAGGTTAACGACGCCGGGCAGGAAAGCATGACAGCCGCGGGGGTTGGTTGTACCGGAGCCTTCGAACAGTGAGGGCCAGGCAACTTCTTCAAAATTGCGTTCTTCACCGGTGGTTCTGGTGATGTATTCTTTAAGTTTGCCGACGTTTTCTTCGATGATGTCGTTGATGGCATAATTGAGGGCAATGAAGTCGCCTTCAGCAGTGCCGCGGCCGGCATTCGGGTCTTTCATCTGAGCGTTGAGAACGGCTTTGACTTTGAGCAGAAAGTTTCGGTCGTAGCTGCTGATCTTTGCCAGTTCAGAATCGGGGGCATTTTTGATCAGGTCGAGCGCATAGGCGGTGTCGGCTCTGACGATAGAATAACCACCCGGTGCCCAGGCAGTCGGAATGAAGCCGAGGTATTCGTCGATGTGACCAACCTGCAGCCATTTTGTTGCGCCGATGAACATGCGGTCTTTATAGCCGTTGGCTTCGAAAAACTTGCGGCAGGGCTCGGTAATGGTGTCACCGACTACGAGAATGTCGTCAAACGGAGTAACTTCGAGGTTTCCGCCGTAATCACCGTGATCCTGGGCGTTTGAGGGGTTTTTGTAATAAACCATATCCCACATCTGGGCAAGAACGCCAGGCAGACGGCCGAGGCCGCGGCCGCGATTAGAATCGAAAACGGCCGGAACCAGCTTGCCATTTTTCAGAACGGCAGAGCAGAGTTCCATGCAGTCCTGCATCCAGATGTCGCTTGAATTGAATTTGGGGTTAACTTCGACGTATTTATTTGCATCTTCGGCTGAAATGCCGCTGCCAGAAATCGGGTCGCCGCCGCCAGATATAATATGAAGCTTGATTAAATCATTGCCACTGAGCTGTTCGGTGACGTTGATTTTCTTGATTACATCAAAAAGATCTTTTACAAATTTCTGATTGCCATAACCAGAAACCACAAGCACTTTGCTGGGAATATTGTTATTGTTGTTGAACTTGAGTCTGCTGATTTCACTCATTGGCGGAGCGGCAGAAAGATCAAGGGTACAACTGCCCAGAAAAGCAGCGAGAGACATTGCACAAAGCGATTTAACCAGTTTCTTCATACTTCCTCCTCGGGTGCACGCGATGCAGTATTTTGCAATTATATCATCTGAAATTCGAATTTCAAAGGGGGGTACAAAATTCTTTCAGGGGGCCTGCCAGACGATAGCTTCTTCTTTCTGAAGAATTGTCAGAGCCTGAAGCAGGAGCTGCCGAGCCCGTTCGCGTGAAATATCAAGCTTTCTGCCGATATCTGCGAGAGACAGTTCTTCGTCATTGAAACCATAAAAACTTTCGACAACAAATCGAAGACGTTCTGGCAGTCTGGCAAGCGCCTCTTTTACCGCTTCATTTTTCATTTTTTCAAGGGCGGCTTCTTCGGGGCTAAGATTTTTTTTATCTTCCAGATAGTATTCCATGCCTTCAGCGCTGTCTGAATCGCTGTCGGTGCTCGCATGGATCGAAACCGGTGTCTGGGTTATGCTGAGAACATTGAGAATTTTTTCCCTCTCCATGCCGAGAGTTTGCGAGAGCTCGCTGATCGACGGAGATCTGAAAAACTGGCTTTCGAATTCTTGAATATGCCTGCGTATTTTGTGGGCAACGGTCAGCAGGTGATGGGGAATTTTGATGGTTGTACCCTGATTTGCTACCGCCTTCTGCATGTAATATCTGATCCAGTAGGCGGCGTAGGTCGAAAAACGGTACCCGAGTGTGTAGTCAAATTTTGCGATGGCTTTTATCAGTCCGATGTTTCCTTCCTGTATCAGGTCCATTATCGGGATGCTGCCGCCTGAGAATTTTTTGGCAACCCTGGTCACCAGTTTAAGATTTGCCATCAGAAACAATTCAGAAGCCTCGCGGTCACCCGCGATTTTTTGCGCCAGCTTGAATTCTTCGTCTCGCGAAAGGGGCTTTTTGGAAAGTTCAGACAGATACATTTCGACGAGACTGTTGCGTTTTACGCGGTCAGCAGCAGCCAGATTCAGCTTCTTTTTTTCAATGATATCTGCAAACAGGCTTTCATCGAGCAGGCCAATATCCCAGCCGCGCTTATAAAAGCATTCTTCACAGGTGCGGTCGGTGCAGGTCATTTTTTGCTTTTCTTCAGGGCTGCGTCGCTTGAAAAACTGAAAGCATTGAATTATCTGCTGGGCTCTGACAATACAGTTCGGATTCGGGCAGTAGATCAGTTCGTGGCAGAACCGCATTCCGGGCTGACCAATCTGCTCATTTGGAACCGCAAAGACCACATCGCCGGCATGCCTGTCTTTTTCTTCTTCTACTTTTGGCTCCGAAATAAATTCCGGCTCAATATCCGGGCTTCCCTCAGGTTTTTCATGGGGGGGCTCAATGGATTCACGTGACTCGTCAGATGGCTGTTGCTTTTCCCCTTCTTCATCCTCTTTTTTTTCTTCTCCCGGTTCGATACCCTTTTCTTCTTTAAGCTCAGGAAGGAGGCTCTCTGGCGTCGGGTCAGGTATTTCCGGGAACATGGTTTCGTCAATCAGGCCTATTTCCCAGCCCAGGCGGTAGTTGCAACGATCGCAGGGTGCAAACGGGCAGTCTTCAGGGGTTACCTCTCTTTTATTGGCTGCCTCAAGATACTGCCAGCAGCGCATAATCTGGCGGCGCTGCACCGGGCAGTCATATTTTGTGCATCTGTGGGCTTCAAAGCAATACATCAGGTTTTTTCAGGCGATTCCCCCGGCAATAGCCAGATCCCCGCAAAAATAAGGGCCGCACCAATCAGGCCCCCGGTTGAAAGACTCTCTCCAAGCCACAGCCAACCGACAATTACGCCCCCGACGGGCTGTGCATAAAGGGTTACTGCCATGACACCGGCTTCAGTGTGTCTGAGAATTATGTTCCAGATAACGTAACAGATGGCGTTACAGATCACGCCAAGAAACATTATCGCAAGAATCGCCTCTCTTGTAAATGCAAGCGGCCAGAGTTGCGAAAGCTCCATGACCGAAATTGGCGCCAGCAGCAGAGCCCCGATGATAAAGCTGTAAGATGTGGCGCGCATGGCACCGAGTCGCTGTGCTACCGGCTTCATCAGAATTGAATAGAGCGCAGTGGTAAAAATCGACAGAACTACCAGAATGTCGCCAAGAAAACCGCCAGATGAATACAATTCTCTGAACAGTTGTCCGACTGATTTATTGTCGAGAAGCAGCATCGCCGCCCCGATTATGGAAATGGCGGTCGCTGCCATGGTGCGCTTCTGCAGGATTTCCTTGAGCATCAGGGCCGCCAGCACTATCGTGAAGACCGGCTCAAGCGATGCGGCAATCGCTGTTTTTGTAGACGTGGTCATTTGCAGCCCAAGGTTGAGCAGGGCATTAGAAATGGCCAGCCCGAGAGAGCCAATTACGAAAAGATCCTTCCAGTCTTTTGTCGTCAACCGTGAATGGCGCTCGCGTGAAGGAAGAATTAAAAGAAAAAAGCCTCCAATGAAAAATCTCATGCAGGCGAGCGTAGAAGGGGGGACAACATCGAGGGCGTATTTGGCAACGGCGTAAGATGCCCCCCAGGCCAGGTTGATCGAAAGAAGAACCGCGATGCTGAAAAGCGGTGAATAGATTCGGTGATGGTGGTCTGAATGAGAGTTGCTCACAGGTGTTTCCCTTATTGTGGCTGAATTGTGACTGCCTGTTCTTCTTCGGTGATTTTGAGAAAAATCGCTTCAAGGTCGTTGCCCGGAAGGCTTGCCTTCTGCTGCAGTTCGTCAAGGTTGCCCAGGGCAACGATATCGCCGTTACGGATAATTGCGATTCTGTCACAGAGATCTTCGGCTACAGAGAGGGTATGAGTGGTAAGAAAGACGGTTTTGCCCTCATTGGCAAGCCTGCGGAAATAGTCTTTTGCCAGTTTGACGCTGCGCGGGTCAAGGCCGACGGTGGGCTCGTCGACGACAAAAATTTCGGGGTCATGCAGAATTGCCGCACTCATGGCAACTTTCTGTTTCATGCCGTGCGAAAAGCTTTCGATCAACTCGTGGCGGCGATCCCAGAGATGAAAAAGCTTCAGCATTTCTTCACCCTTTTCAATGATCCGCGCTGGTTTGACGTTATAAAGACCGCCCATAAAATCGAAATATTCGAGCGGCGTCAGTTTCTCATAAAGATATGGCCGGTCTGGAACATAGCCGAGCAGAGCCTTTGCCTGATCGGGTTGGGCATAAAGATCGAAGGGGCCGACAAAAACCTTGCCGGCTGTGGGCTTGATGATGCCGGTGAGAATTCTTATCAGAGTGGTTTTGCCCGCACCGTTTGGCCCGAGAAAACCGAAGAGCTCGCCTTTGTGGATATCCAGGTTGACACCCTTGAGGGCGGTAAAATCGCCGTAGCGTTTTTTTATGTCGGCAAACCTGATCATTACATCATTCTGGTTCATAATTTTCGATTGTTTCCAAGCCTTTCTGGAAGGGCAGATACACCCAGGCCGCAGTGCAGACAATCAGCAGAAAAGCGCTGATGCCAAGAAAAACGTATGGTGAGCCACCCCGCATCATGTAAAAGCGGCTGTGAAAAAATCGATACATCGGGTAGGTCTCAAGAGCCAGCAGATTGATGACATAGAGACCTGAAAGGATCATGTAGATGAAACCACCGTATGAACCGGCTATTTTCAGCGGTGAATCGGCGGCAAAGTCGGCGTAAATAGCTCCAACGCCGATGGCCAGCGAGGTAATGACAGTGGTGATCATTATGACATTGATAAAACTCAACCAGAACAGGGCCGGGTGTGAAACCTGAAAAACCGAGTTGGTGACGACACAGAGAATGATGCCAAGCAGCAGCATTGGTACAAGATAAACTATCAGTTTGATTGTCAGTATTCGTCTTGGGTTGACCGGCGAGGATTTGACCGCCCAGAAAGCCCGGCCTTCCATGCTGATTGACGGAAAAACGAAACGCATGCCGATCGACGCAATGATAAAGCCAATGAATGGCCCATTGAGAAAGACAAGGGTGTCATTCAGTTCGCCACTGTAAAGGGTCGGAATATCTTTCAGCGGCAATATCGAAAGATTGTAGCCGTAGACAAAGACGATGGCGGTCATCATGAAAATCTGCGAAAAGATTGCCGGGTCGCGCATGAAGGTTGTGATTTCCTTGCCGGCAATGACTCTGAACTCAGGGCTGAAAAAGCGAAATGGCCAGATGATTACCCTTCTCAGCCATTCGAGGCTTAAAACCTGATTGTCCACAGCTTCCATAGAGCGCTGCCAGCTGGTACGGTAGAATTGCACCGCAAAGTAATTAACCAGAAAAAAGCCGGCAATCGATGCGAGAAAGAGAGGCATAAACTGCCTTAAGGCTTCATCTGTAGAGTTGCGGAAAAGCGACATGGTTGCCTGGTGCAGCCACGATGACGGTGAATACTGCAGCAGCGGCAGCTGAAGACTGAGAAGATACTGCGAAACATCTTTGAAATAGCTTGGATTGAGAAGTTTTTCGGCCTCGAGTGATCTTAAAAAGAAGATCAGGGCGGTTAATACGATGATTGACAGGAACTGAAAAACCTTTTTCATCTGTCGAACCGGGAAAAAAGCTGCCAGAAGCAGCGAAGCAAAGGCCCCTGCCAGGTTGGGCAGCATGACGAAAGCCGCAAGAAATACCGGAAAAATGAAATAGGCCTGCCATTCTGCCTTAAGGGCGGTGGCAAAGGCCAGAAGAGCCGGCATGAAAAAGATGACCACCATCCAGGTGCTTTCGGCTGAAAGCAGAATGAATCTGGATCGGAAGATCATGCCTACCGGAGTTGGCGACGACATCAATACTGTCAGTTCTTCATTGAGAAAAAGGCTGGACAGAGCCGCGATTATGCTGCTGAAAAGAATCATGAAGAACAGCGTCATAAACAGCATTTCAAGGAGTTTCGAAACAAGAAGTCCGCCGACAATTGGGCCAAGTGTTTCACCCAGCATCGGGGCCCGTCCGACATAATCGAGAAATCGGTAAAGGCCATAATAAATGGTGAAGGCCAGCAGCAGTGAGCCAACTCCAAGTGCCCAGAGCACCTTGCGGTTGCGTACAGAGAAAACACGGCGCAACTTTTTAAGGGCCGGCGTGACCAGGGTTAAAGAGTTCATTTACCA
>Ga0116144_10002726_pt1 | contig 18555 bp, 18 predicted proteins | sample AD_UKC035_MetaG_FD_89746 | JGI IMG/M metagenome (GOLD analysis project Ga0116144, IMG submission 89746) | Active sludge microbial communities of municipal wastewater-treating anaerobic digesters from USA - AD_UKC035_MetaG | ecosystem: Engineered > Bioreactor > Anaerobic > Digestate | place: USA...
ACATGTCCCTGGGGACCAGCATCTCCATGGCATCGATGTCCGTCCGCAGGGCCTGCATCGCGCCGACGACCTCGTCGCGGTACATCTCAGCCTTCTTGACGCATTCTTCGGTCTTCTTCGCTTCCGCCACGGCGGCCTCGAGCCGGCCGAGGGACTTGTAGGACGACGCCAGCAGGGCGCCGAGTTTCTTCAGGAGGTCCTCCTGGGCGGAGGCCCCGACCGATGCGGCCTTGAAGCTGGAGACCGAGTCGGCCAGGAACGTCGCATACTCGACGGCCGCGGGGATGAGCTGCTTCTTGGCCATGTCGATGGCCGCCAGGGCCTCGATGTTGATCTGCTTCGCGTAGGTCTCGATGTAGATCTCGTAGCGGGAATGCAGCTCCTTGCGGGACAGGACGCCGTATTTCTCGAAGAGGGTCTGCGCCTTGTCCGTGACCAGCGCCTTCAGCGCGTCCACGGAGTTCCGCACGTTGGGCAGGCCCCGTTTCTCCGCCTCCTGCAGCCACTCCTCGCTGTAGTTGTTGCCGTTGAAGAGGATCCGGCCGTGCTTCCTGTACGTTTCCTTGATGATCGCCGCGGCCTCGGCGTTCTTGTCCTTCGCGTTTTCGAGGCGGGTGGCGATCTCGTCGAGGGCTTCGGCGGCGATGGTGTTCAGGGCCACGTTGGCGCCTGCGATGGACTGGGAGGACCCCACCATCCGGAACTCGAACTTGTTGCCCGTGAAGGCGAAGGGGGAGGTCCGGTTGCGGTCCGTGTTGTCCTTGGGGATCGCGGGCAGCGTGTCCACGCCGACCTTCAGGTACTGCGCGCCTTTCGCGGTGACCGGCTCGTCCTTCGAGAGCTTCTCGAGAACCGCCGTCAATTCTTCGCCCAGGAAGATCGAAATGACGGCCGGGGGCGCCTCGTTGGCGCCGAGGCGGTGGTCGTTTCCGGCGCAGGCGCAGGTCGCCCGGAGGATGTCGGCGTGGGTGTCGACGGCCTTGATCAGGGCGCTCAGGAACAGCAGGAACTGCTTGTTTTCGCCGGGCGTGTGCCCCGGGTCGAGCAGGTTGATCCCGTCATCGGTCGACAGGGACCAGTTGTTGTGCTTGCCGGAGCCGTTGATGCCGGCATAGGGCTTTTCGTGGAGCAGGCAGACCAGGTCGTGGCGCAGGGCGACCTTCTGCATGGTCTCCATGACGAGCTGGTTGTGGTCGGTTGCGATGTTCGTCGTCGAGAACAGGGGGGCCAGTTCGTACTGGGCGGGCGCGACCTCGTTGTGCTGTGTCTTGGCGGTGATGCCCATTTTCCACAGCTCCCGGTTGAGATCATGCATGTACGCGGAGACCCTGTCCTTGATGAAGCCGAAATACTGGTCCTCCAGCTCCTGCCCCTTGGGGGCGGGCGCGCCGAAGACCGTCCGGCCCGTCAGCATCAGGTCGATCCGCTCCGTGTAGAATTTCCTGTCCACGAGAAAGTACTCCTGCTCGGGGCCCACGGTGGAGGAAACCCGGTTTGACGTCGTGTTGCCCAGGGCCTTGAGCACGCGCATGGCCTGCTTCGATACGGCCTTCATGGAGCGCAGCAGGGGCGTCTTCTTGTCGAGGGCTTCGCCGTTGTACGAGTAGAAGGCGGTCGGGATGGTGAGGGTCACATTGCCGCTCGCATCCTCTTTCAGGAAGGCCGGGGAGGTGCAGTCCCAGGCCGTGTACCCCCTGGCCTCGAAGGTGCTGCGCAGGCCGCCGCTCGGGAACGACGACGCATCCGGCTCGCCCTGGATCAGCTGCTTGCCGGAGAATTCGAGGTGCCCGCTGCCGTTGGTGCTCGGGGAGATGAACGAGTCGTGCTTCTCCGCGGTGATCCCGGTCAGCGGCTGAAACCAGTGCGTGTAGTGGGTCGCCCCTTTTTCCACGGCCCAGTCCTTCATGGCGTTGGCGACGACTTCGGCAATCTCGGGCCGAAGCGGCACCTCCTTTTCGATCGACTCCTTCAGGGCTTTGTATGCCTCCTTGGGCAGCCGCTCCTTCATGACCTTGTCGCTGAACACGTTTGAACCGAACACTGCCGTGATCTCCATGGTTCTCTCCTTATCTCCTTGTGGCAATTTGCGTTCTCTACGGGGACCGGGGCTGCGGCACGGCATCGATGCCGTCGTGTCGCCGGGGGCCGGACGTGCCCGCCGCAAGCACGGATGAGCAACAAGGGTGCCACGGAAGAGTGTCGGTATAAATTGCTGAAATCATTGAATGTAATGATTGTCTGCAAAAAGAGGCGGGGCAAATATGGATACATTTATGTGCAGATATGGCTGTACATAACAAAATTGATACATTCGCCCCCTGCCTCTCCGCCCCGGAAGCCGCCTGCCGGGCCCTGCGTTCACGAGCGGCTCCCTCCGCCCCGGGCCGGCTGCCTCTGTGCCGACTCAAGCGGGGCGGCGCAAAATGATCTTGCTGAACCGAACCGTTCCGTGTAAAGAGGCGTCAGTCCCGTGCCATGATCGTTCCGTCGGGCCGGGAGAAAGGAGGCGCATGCCATGTCGGGCGGCAAGGAAGGGAGCTGCATCTTCTGCGACATCGTGAACGGCGAGGCCCCGGCGTACCGCGTCCACGAGACCGAGCACGCGCTCGTCATTCTCGACATCCACCCCTACACGAAGGGCCACTGCCTGGTCCTCTCGAAAAAACACGTACCCTGGTGGCACCAGCTCAGCGGGGAGGAGACGGCCGACCTCTTCCAGGCCGCCAACACCGTCGCCAACCGGATGATGAAGACCTACAAGCCGGACTTCGTCTTCCTGTACGCCCGAGGCAGGCGGATCCCCCACACGCACATCTTCCTGATCCCCACCTACGGCGGGGACGTCCTGGACCGCTTCTTCAACGCCCTGGAGAATTTCCAGGAATCGCCGTCGCAGCTCGCCGCGCTGAAGGACCCCGCGCTCATGGCGCAGGCGGCACGGGAGCTCAGCGAGGGGGGCGGCACATGATCATCATCACCGGTGAACCGGTCGACCCTTCCGCGCTGCACGGGAACCTCGGGACGTCCGGGGCGGGTTCCGTCCTCTTCCACTATGCCGTGGTGAAGAGCCAGGCGGGCGACCGGCCGTCCGACGGCATCCGGTTCGAGCGCGCCGGCGACATGGAGGCGGAGCTCTCCGCCATCGAGTCGGAGATGCGGCATCGCTGGAACCTCGAGGATGTCCTCCTGGTCCGCAGGATCGGGGTGCTGGATGTCGGCGAGATCATCTCCCTTGTGGCCGTCAGCTCCCCGGCGAGTCATGACGCCTTTGAAGCCTGTCGGCACGGGCTGGACCGCTTGAGGCGCATGACGACGCTGAAGAAGACGGAAAGGTTCACGAACCGGGAAGGATCGTGACGCGCGCGTCGGCCTTGCCGGGAGGCCGAGTGGTCGAGCCCGTCAGTCACGGAAACCCCTCCATGACCGAACCGCAGCGGAAAGGCAACGTCAGGGTCCTCTTCGCCCTGACGCTCGTCCACTTCACGGGTGACTTCTTCAACGCCTTCACGACGCCGCTGCTGCCCGTCTTTGCCGGCGTCTTCGCGCTGTCGCTCACCGAGGTCGGCATCATCAGCGGCCTGGGCCGTTTCCTGTCCTTTGTCGTCCAGCCCAACGTGGGGTACTTTGCCGACCGGTACCGCACGCGCCTCTTCATCCTCGGCGGCATTTTCCTGTCCGTGACCGCCATCCCCCTCACGGGCGCGGCCCCGTCGTATGCCGTCCTTTTGTGCCTCACGGCCCTGGGTTCCATCGGGTCGGCCCTGTTTCACCCCTCCGTGGCGGGGATGGTCTATTCCTACGCGGGCACGCGTCCCGGGTTCGCCTATTCGGTCTTCAACATGGGCGGCACCTTCGCCTTTGCCGTCGGTCCCCTGTTCATCGCGTGGTACGTGAGCGGCCAGGGACTCGGGGCGATGCCCTGGCTCATGGTCCCGGGGCTCGCGGTCCTCGCCTACCTGTTCCTCGCGGTGCCCGTGCCGGAGGGTGAAAGGATGGAGAGCGACACGTTTCTCGGCACCCTGCGGGAGGCCTTCGGGCACGTCTGGAAGTGGATCGCCCTGATCTGGCTCCTCATGGTCTTCCGCGCCTTCGTCGCCCACGTCTTCCGCACGTACCTGCCCGTGCTCTACGTCCAGGAGGGCTTCAGCCTTGTCGCCGTGGGGGCCATGATCACGCTCTTCACGCTGGCGGGGACGGCAAGCGGGATGCTCTTCGGCTACCTCTCGGACCGGATCGGCTTCCGGAAGCTCTTCTATGTGAGCTTCCTTGCCGCGGCCCCCTGTCTGATGCTGCTCGTGTGGGCCGAGGGCGCATGGGTCTACCCCCTCATCTTCCTGTCGGGGTTTTTCATCATGGCCACCCTGCCGCTGGGCGTGACCCTGGCGCAGACCCTGGCCCCCAAGGGCCGCTCCATGGTCTCGAGCCTCATGATGGGGTTCGCCTTCGGCCTGGGGGGCACCATGACGCCCATCGCGGGTGCCTTTGCCGACGCCTTCTCCATCCGGCCGGTGCTGGCCGCCGCGGCCCTCATCCCGCTCGCGCTGCTGGTCCTTGTCTCCTTCCTTCCAGAACCCCACAAAAAATGATATTGGAAACGGGCAATGAGGTAACAGGTAACTGAACAATCCGTTCCGCCTTCTTTACCTGTCACCTGACACCTGCAACCTGCCGCCTCTGTAAAATGCTGGCAGCAGCATCAAGAAGGCAAGATGCCCCAAGATGAACAGACGAGGTACTGAATGAACTATTCCCTGGTCGTCAACGGGTTCGGCAACGCCTTTCTGCAGGAGTTCGGATGCCCCTGCCCGCGCTGTGCCCGGAAGGATCCCGTGGCCAATGTCTCCGCGTCCATCATTGGGCGGGACAGAGACGGCGGCCCGATCCGGTGGCACGCCCTCGTCGACGTGGGGCTCGGGGTCGTCGACAGCCTCCGCAGGACCTTCCGCGCCGAAGAGGCGCGGGTGGACTGGCTGCTCTTCACGCACTGGCACCCGGACCACAGCCTCGAGCTCAACCGCCTGGGCGAGACGATGCGGCGCACGGCCCGGCGCCGGGGCGGGAGGTTCTCGAGGATCCCGACCTGGTGCCGCGAAGGCACCGGCCGGTGGCTGGCAAAGAACTTCTCCTACGAGTGGTACCGATGCCTCGACGGCCGCCCGTCGAAGGAAGCCGAGCCGCCGGGGACGCTCCTCGAACCCATCCCCCTCGGGACAAGCGGCATCTCGATCACGCCCGTCTGCGTGTCCCACGCCGGCGCCGACATCAGCCCGGATAACTTCAAGGAGCGGCTCTACAACTGCGCCTGCTTCGTCGTGCAGACCGATAAAAGCAAGACGGTGCTCCTCTGGGACCTGGACAGCGGCAACACCTGGGTCACGAACCCCGAAACGGAGACGCAGAAGAAGGCCGCGGAACTTCTGACGGGAGCGGACCTTCTCCTCCTGGACTGCTTTTCCTGGACCGTCGAGGAGCACGCGGGGTTCAGCACGGGGCACCTGTCGTTCGCGACGGCCCGGACATTCGCGAAGGTCCTTCAGCCGAAGGAAACGCTGCTCGTCCACATGGGCGGCCACGAGGAGGGCGAGGGAAACCCCGGCTGGGGCTGGACGGACGAGATGTGGGGACGCGAGGCGCAGAGGCTGTGGGCGGAAGACGGCCTTCCCGGCACGGTGCGCGTCCCCGTCATGGGCGAGGAGATTGCGATCTGAGGAAGGAGGAGGGGCATGGACGAGCTGCTGAAGAAGATCATGGAGATCACGGGTACCGGCGACGAGGCGGCCCGGAAGGTCATCGACGAGGTCGTCGCCTTTGCCAAGTCGAAGGTCCCCGGGCCCTTCCAGCATTTCGTGGACCAGATCTTCGAGCGGGACGAATCATAAAATCCCCCTCTCATCCCCCTTTGCAAAAGGGGGACACAGGGGGATTTTCCCCTTGCTGCTTGTGGCTTGCTGCTCGTGCCGCCTGTCAGTCGATGGCGCTGCCCCAGGGATTAACCCACGGGTTGGCCGCGCAGGCCAGGCAGAAGACCTTCGTGGGGATGGAGCCGCAGCCCTGCTGCCACATGTCGAACCGGCGGCAGGCCCGGCACAGGGGTTTTTCGCAGCCGTCGCAGTAGATGATCGAGGGCACCTTCCCGCAGACTCCGCAGATTTCCTTTCCGTCTGTGATGCGCATGTCCTTGCTCCCGGCGGCGGACATTCCGAATCCCGCTGCTGACAGGCTAGCGGCAGGCGGCCCCTCTGTCAAGCCGGGGCTTTCTCAGAAGCGGTGACGAAGGGCGAAGTGGAAGACCACGTCGGGGGCGGTCTTGACGGCCAGGTCCTCCGCGACGCCGATGTCCAGCGCGGTGCGCTCCGAGACGTGCAGCGTGGCGCCCATGACGGCCTGCACGGAGGCTGAGCCCAGCTCGGCAAGATCGCTGTCCCGGTAAAACGCCGTGTGCCCGTCCAGCTGGACCTTCAGGGTGAGCCACGCAAGCGGCTGCCAGCCCGCCCCGAGGCTTCCGAAGGCAACGGCGTTCCTCTGCTGTTCCGGCAGGACATCGCCGTCCGTCATCCCCAGGACTCCCGCTCCCCCGAACACCTCCCAGAGACCGCTGCCGGTCTTCCACCCCTGGCTCACCGCGAGCCACAGGGCCAAGTCGGTGCTCCCGCTGCCGTGCAGGTCGCCGCTGCTGCCGGTGGGGAGCTTCAGGCTCGCCCGCAGGGCCAGGGCCCGCGGGTTTTCGCCCCCGTCGGCAGCCAGCTGCACCCCGCCCCCGAGGCGGACGTCCCCGATGCCTGAACCCGAACGGTCGACGTAAACCCGGTTGACGCCGCTGCGTTGATACTGAAAGAGGAATCGGCCTCTGGGTGCCTGGTCACGGCCGCCCTGTGCAAAGCCGAAGGTGTCGTGGTAATTCTCGATGAACCCGTCCAGGAAGCCCCCGCTCTGGGATATCCAGGGCAGTTCGAAGGCGATGTCCAGGCGGGTGCCGATACCCATGCGGCCTGCCAGGTTGAGGCGGACCGTCTCGCCATCGAGGATGAGCCGTTCGCGGCGGGCGCTCGCGTCGATGAAGTGGTTGGCCAGATCGAGGGCAAGGGCCATCTCCCGCTCCCCGTCCCGCAGGACCCGCGCATCGCCGACGGCGGGCAGGCCGAAGATCTGCACGAGAGGGCTGCGGTTAGAGGTCTGAAACGGCGCGATATCGGCGGACAGACCGGTCCGCGGGACGAAAAGCAGCCCCAGCAGGGCCGCCGTGAGGATGGAGAGAAAGCGCTTCATGGGATGGAAACGTAGCACCCCTGCGGATAAAATGGTACAAAAAAGGGCAAATCGGGAAGGGAGGGGTCAATCCATGCAGAAGATCTCCGTCGGCACGAACGTGTTCCTTTACCCCATGCCCGTCGTGCTCGTGGGAACGGATGTGGGGGGCAAGGCGAATTTCATGGCCGTGGGGTGGGTGAGCCGCGTCAACGCGGCGCCGCCCCTGCTGGCCGTCGGCATCTTCAACCGGCACTACACCAACGAGGGCATCCGGGAAAACGGGACCTTCAGCGTCTGCGTCCCCGACAGGAGCCTCGTCGGGAAGACCGACTACTGCGGGCTCGTCTCGGGCCGCAGGGTCGACAAGTCGAAGGTCTTCGACGTGTTCTACGGCGAGACGAAGACGGCCCCGATGATCCGGGAGTGTCCCCTGAACCTCGAGTGCCGGCTCGTGCAGACGGTGGCGCTGCCCACCAACAACCTCTACATCGGCGAGATCGTCGCCTCCTTCGCCGACGAACGCTGCATGACGGAGGGCAAGCTCGACGTCAAGAAGCTCGATCCGATCCTTCTCACCATGCCCGACAACCGCTACTGGACGGTGGGGGAGTTCGCGGGCAGGGCATGGGAGGCCGGCAAGGGGCTCGGTGACTAGCCGGGCCGGGTGCGGCGCCGCACATTGCAAAGCGGCTGTAAAAGACTCGGCATTTTTCGGCATTTTGTGGTAAGATCCCTCCGCTTTGCGCACCGGGGCGAAGCGCCGACCACCGACATGCCGCCCCGAAAGAGGAAGACGAGCCATGACGCCAGACACCAGCCCCGAGCACGCATCCCGCCGGCCCCCGGTCCGGTGGCTGACGGATCCCTTTGCCGCCCTGGGACGCCGGGCCATGCGATGGGTCGACAACCTCGGCGCCTCGACCATTTTCGTCTCCCTGGCCGTCGCGAAGATCTTCCGTCCCCGGCAGTTCATGAAGATCCTGGAGCAGCTCTGGCTGATCGGCGCGGGATCCGTCCCGATCATCATGCTCGTCGGGCTCTTCACGGGCATGGTCCTGGGCCTGCAGTCCTACCACGCGCTGGTCAAGTTCGGCTCCCAGGGCGCCCTCGGCACCCTCGTGGCCCTCTCGCTGATCCGGGAGCTGGGCCCTGTGCTTACGGCCATCATGATCACGGCCCGGGCGGGGTCGGCCATCACGGCCGAGATCGGCAGCCAGCGGATCTCGGAGCAGATCGACGCGCTGGGGACGATGCGCATCGACCCGCTGCGGTACCTCATCAGCCCGCGGGTCGCCGCCTCGATCATCAGCTTCCCCCTGCTCACGGCGATCTTCGACGTCATCGGGATCATCGGCGGGTACATCTCGGGGGTGATCCTGCTGGGCGTCAACGCCGGCACGTACCTCTACCGCATCGAGGCCAGCGTGGACCTCAAGGACGTCACCGACGGCTTCGTCAAGGCCATCGTATTCGCCGTCATCGTCACGACCGTCTGCTGCTACCAGGGATACTTCGCGCACATGCGCACGGACAGCTACGGCGCCCGGGCCATCGGCCGCTCCACGACCGCGGCGGTCGTGATCTCCTGCGTGCTGATCCTGATTGCCGACTACGTGGTGACCTCGCTGTTGATCTAGGGACGCAGGGCAAGAAAGAAGAAAACCAGGGTAGAGCATGGCGACCCCGCTGATCGAATTCAAGGACGTCTCGAAGCGCTTCAACGACAAGACGGTGCTCGAGCGCGTCAACCTGCAGATCTACGAGCGGGAGGTCACGACGATCATCGGGCTGAGCGGCACGGGGAAGACCGTTCTGCTCAAGCACATCATCGGGCTGCTCAAGCCCGACGAGGGAACGATCCTGTTCCGGGGAACCCCCCTGGAGAAGATCCGCCGGCGCGACCTGCCCATGAGCTACATGTTCCAGGGCAACGCGCTGTTCGACTCCATGACGGTCTACGAGAACGTGGCCCTGCCCCTGGAGGAGACGACGAACCTGGGCCGCGCCGAGATCCGGCGGCGGGTGATGGCCCGGCTCGAGCAGATGGAGCTCGCCGACGCCGTCCACAAGTACCCCTCGGAGATCTCCGGGGGCATGCAGAAGCGCGTGGCCCTGGCAAGGGCGCTGGTGACGGACCCCCAGATCGTGCTCTTCGACGAGCCGACCACCGGCCAGGACCCCGTCCGCAAGAACGCGATCCTGGGCATGATCGCCCAGTACCAGCGCACCTTCGGGTTCACGGCCGTCCTGGTGAGCCACGAGATCCCGGACGTGTACTTCATTTCGAACCGGATCCTCGCACTCTACGGAAAGCGGATCGTGTTCCAGGGGACGCCGGAGGAGTTCGAGGATTTCGAGCACCCTTTCAAGGAGGAGGTGGTGCACAGCCTCGAGGGGCTGCAGAGGGAGCTCACGGGCCTTCACTCCCGGCGGCAGTTCAAGATCCGCTACCAGGGGCAGCTGCGCGGGGGCGCCCTCGGGGATTCGTACGCGGTGGCCGTGTTCACGCTGGAGGGGCTCGACGACGTGGCGGCGCACCTGGGCCATGATGCCTCGCAGGAGGCCCTCCGGAGCCTGGGCGTGTTCCTGGGCAGACATTTCGGGGCGATCGGGGGCTTCTCCACGCGCCACAGCATCAACGAGTACGTCACCGTGCTCCCCTCGACGGACCGGGCGGAGGCCGAGGGGATCGTGGCGGAATACGTGCACGATCTGCAGGCCCAGGAGCAGGCGATCCTGGACATCTGGGCGGCGGCGCAGAAACGTTCGAGGTCCGACGCGTGCGTGGAGCTCACCATGCTTGCCGGGCTGGCCCAGGGACGGCCCGACGAGGACATCGACTCCGTGATCGCCCGGGCCAGGCAGGCGCAACAGGTCGTGTCCCGCATTCGATGCATCAACGAGGGGGATGGGAAATGAAAAAGTATGCCATGGAGACCGCCGTGGGCATTTTCGTTGCAATAGGGCTGCTCTGCGTCGGCTACCTGACGGTGAAGCTCGGCAACGTCGCCTTTTTCGAGGGGGACCAGTACCGCATCTCGGCGCGCTTCAACTCGGTTTCGGGCCTCCGGGTCGGGGGACCGGTCACCATGTTCGGCATCGAGATCGGGCGGGTGGACCGGCTCGGGATGGACCAGAAGAGCCAGCAGGCCGTTGTGGAGATGCTCATCCGGAAGGACGTCCAGATCTTCGAAGACGCCATCGCGTCGATCCGGACGGAGGGGCTCATCGGGGACAAGTACGTCAGCATCGACCCCGGCGGGCTGGGCGACCCCCTCAAGCCGGGCGACTGGATCATCCAGACCCAGTCGGCCGTGGACGTGGCCGACCTGATCAGCAAGTATGCCTTTGGAGACGTCAAGAAGGAGGAACCGGCAAAGCCATGACGAAAACGAAGAGGATGGGAATCTGCGCGGCCGCGCTGTGCCTGATGCTGCTGACGGCCGGCCCGGTGCCGGCGCAGGCCGCAACGGCCATGGAGATGCTGCGCACCGAGGTCACGCAGGTGATCGACGTGCTCCGCAACAAATCGCTCAAGGAAGACGTGAAGCGGGAGAAGCTGCGGGCCATCTACAACCGGATGTTCAACCAGGAGGAGCTGTCGCGCTGGTCCCTCGGGCGCCACTGGAACGCCCTGACCGAAGCGCAGCGCAAGGAGTTCTCGCCCCTGTTCCAGCAGGTCCTGGAAAACACCTACGCCGACCGGATCCTCGCCTACGACAACGAGAAGGTCCTGTTCGACCGGGAACTCCCGATCGCCCAGAGACGGGTCGAGGTCCAGACGCGGGTGGTCGCGAAGTCGAGGGAGATCCCCGTGAACTACCGGCTCCTGCAGGAGAAAGACGGCCGGTGGAGGGTCTACGACGTCGTCGTGGAGAACGTGAGCCTCGTGATGAACTACCGCTCGCAGTTCAACGAGATCCTGGCCAAGAACACGCCGGCCGACCTGATCGAGATCCTGCGCAAGAGAGCCAAAGAGCAGAAATCCTGACCCATGAGGCGCATACCGCTCGTCCTTGCACTGCTGGTCCTCTTCGCCTCGGGCTGTGCCCACGGGCCGCAGCCGGCCCCCGACCCGCTTGCCGCGGGGCAGGCGGCAGGTGCCCCGGCAGCGGCCGCTCCGGGGTTGTCCCCCGCAGCCGTCCGCCCGGTTTCCGACGAGACGGGCGCCGCGCCGCAGCAGGCCGGTCCGGCCGAGGCGGCCGAGGGGGAAGAGGACGACCTCGATTACGAGGCGGAGCCCCCGTCCACGGCCGCCGTCACGATCGCGGACCCGCTCGAGCCCTTCAACCGGGCGATGTTCACCTTCAACGACCGGCTGTACTTCTGGGTCCTGAAGCCGGTGGCGGAAGGGTACAGCGCCGTCGTGCCCGAGCCCGCGCGGGTGAGCGTGGGCAATTTCTTCTCTAACCTGCGGTCGCCCATCCGCTTCGTCAATTGCCTGCTGCAGGCCCACTTCATCGGCGCGGCCACGGAGCTGTTCCGTTTCATGATCAACAGCACGATCGGGCTGGCGGGCCTCTTCGACCCGGCCGGCAGCGAGGAGGTCGGCCTCCTGAGGCAGAATGAGGACTTCGGCCAGACCCTCGGCGTCTACGGCATCGGCCACGGCTTCTACCTCGTCTGGCCGTTCCTGGGCCCCTCGAGCCCCCGGGACACCGTGGGGATGGTGGGGGATTTCTTCGCCTACCCGGTGTCCTACCTCGATCCCTGGTACGTCCGGACGGCCGTCCGCGGGTACCAGGCGATCAACGACACCTCGCTCACGATCGGCGACTACGAGGCGATCAAGGGAGCGGCCCTGGACCCCTACGTCGCGGTGCGCAACGCCTACATCCAGTACCGCCACATGAAAGTCCAGGAACGGGGGACGATCGGCACGACCGAACCGGACATCCCCGGCGCGGGCAGCCCGGCGCGCCGGGTGAGGCCCTGACCCGCCTCGCCGGCGTCCCGTTTCCCCTCTGACCGTGTGCTTGCCCGCCCGCTCAAGGGCTCTCGCAGGCCCTGCCCCTGAGGCTGAAGAAGAACCTGAGCCCTCTCTTCACGGTGTCGGAGAAGAGCTTGGTGGCCATGAAGTTGCCGGCCACCCGCTTGTTGATCTCGCCCAGGGTCGGGTAGGGGTGGACCGAGGCAGCCAGGGTGGCAAGCCTGACGCCGCCGTTGAGGGCCGCCACCCACTCGCTGATGAGGTTCCCGGCCGAGGGGCCGAGGATCTGGATGCCGATGGGCTTCTCCTTCTCGTCGAGCAGCAGCTTGATTTTCCCCTCCTGCTCCCCCTCGGCGAGGCTGCGGTCGTTGTCGCGGAAGTTCTCCGTCCACAGGGAATACTTGATGCCGGCCTCCCGGGCGGTCTTTTCGTTCATGCCGATGGAGGCCAGCTCGGGATCCGTGTAGGTGCACCAGGGGATGTAGGTGTAGTCCGCCTTTCTCGGGAGACGGAAGATGGCGTTGGTGATGACGATTCCTCCCTCGTAGCCCGCGGCGTGGGTGAACGGGTAGGCGCCCGTCACGTCGCCCGCCCCGTAGATGTGGCTGTGGGCCGTCGTCCGGAGCCTGCTGTCGAGCCTGAGGCCCCTGCCGTCGAACTCAACGCCGATCGCCTCGAGGCCAAGCCCTTCCAGGTTGGCCTTCCGCCCCAGGGCGACGAGGACGGCCTCGGCCCGCAGGCGCTCCGTCTTCTCGCCCGTCCGGATCACGACCTCCCTTTCTTCCCCCAAGTCGCGGACCTCCAGGATCGAGGCGCCGAGGCGGAACCGGACTCCCTCCGCTTCCATGACCTGCATGACCGTCTCGGCCATGTCCCTGTCCTCGCGGGTGAGGATCTGAGGGGCCGCATCGACGATGTCGATGTCCGTCCCCAGGCGGCGGAAGGCCTGTCCCATCTCGACGCCGACGGGGCCTGCGCCGAGGACGATCATGGACCGGGGAAGCCTGTCGAGATAGAAGATTTCCCGGTTGGTGAGGACGGGCGTCCTGTCGAGCCCGGGGATGGGTGCGGATGCCGCCGAGGATCCCGTGGCGATCACCCAGTGCTTCGCCGAATGGACTTCCCCGTTGAGGCGGATGCCGTGCTCGTCGACGAAGCGCGCCTCCCCGAATGCAACCCTCGCGCCCAGCGCGCAGAACCGTTCCTCGGAGTCGTGCCTCTGGATCGCGGCGATGACCGACCGGATCCGCCGGGTGACGTCCCTGAAATCGACGGGGGGCAGGTCAACGGCGGGAAGCCCGTACCGGGCCGCATGGCTCATGAGGTGGCGGACGTGGGCCGTCCGGATGAGGGTCTTGCTCGGGACGCACCCGTAGTGGAGGCAGTCGCCGCCGAGCGCGTTCTCCTTTTCGACCAGCAGGGTCTTTGCCCCGAAGCGCGCCGCCCCGGCCGCCACGGTCAGGCCGCCCGACCCCCCGCCGATCACGCCGATGTCGAAATCATGCCGGGACATCTCATTCCCCCCTGCTCCGTGTCGCCCCGCTCGTGAAGGCGGGCCTGAGGCGAATCCGCAGCGCGCCCCCTCGGTTCCGCATCCCGTCCGTCTTACTTCAGGATCTCTATCACAATCTCGCGGATGAAAGAAGAGGCTGAAGAACCCCGGAGGCACGGGAAAGGGTATGGTCCCGCATTGGGGCAAAAGAAAGGGGCTTCCGCCGATTGTCAGGCTGGACCGGCAACCGATGGATGGTGGGCCTCCGATGCCTCCGGGTCCTCCGTTTCATTGGAATTGCCGGTCCACTTTAAGCCCCGCGCTTAAGTCATACACCGAGCTCGCCGGAACCGAGGATCTCTCCCCGGCGAAGCGCCGCGCTCTGGAGGGCATGGACAAACGCACCAGAGCGTCGATGAACGGTCAGGTTCCGGCAAAGCAAAGCTACGAGGATTGGCTTCGCGACCAGGACGAGGAAACACAGAAGGAGGTGCTCGGCGAGGTCCGGTGGGGGCTCTGGAAGAAGGGGTTGACCGGTATGAGCGACATGATTCATCAGAACAGACGCCCCCTGACTATTGCAGAGTTGGAAGCTAAAATCGTCTCAGAATAATGAGTTTCGTTCGGGATTTAGGAAATACATTTTTATTTTATTCGATTTATGTTCGACTATGTCCCTAATATGTGCTAAAAGTTTGGTAAATTCTCTTGTCTATATAAGATATTAACCCTTCAATTAATTCGCTACTTGTCATTTCCGTTTCCTCGACATTTTAATTAGGGGCATTCAAATGAGAGACCATAAAGTCACCATTAGATTCGATGGAATAGAGACAGAGAATGGTTATATACGCCTCAATGATTTCATCTCAGAATTGGGAAAATTTATTGAAATTGCCAGAAATGCTGAAGAACTTATATCTGGCGTAGCCGGAAGCTCTGTTTATTTCAGAGTTATTGATTTGAAACACAGTAGCCCTGCATCTGTGACCGTTGAGGCGTGCGTGAAAAGGCCTGATTACGATATTAGAGCAGATATGTTTAATGAAATTTCGGATACGATGGAAAAACTGAAGAAAGGACAGCAAATCGAGGGTAATAGGAAATTCTATTTGATTGAAAGCATCAGGAATTTTACTGACCCAGTTGGAAAAAGAATTGGCGGTTTAACGGTGATTTTCGGTAAGAAAATAATCAGTATGGATCAAGAGTTTAAAACCAGGGCTAATTTGTATGTCGCACCAGAAGAGAGCTGTTACTCCACCTTCAGGGGCATGCTCGACGTTATCAATGTTCATGGACCTCAGAGAATATTCTGGTTGTATCCCGATATTGGTCCTCACAAAATTCAATGCATTTTCCCCAATGAATTGCTTGAATTAGCGAAAATGTCCTTAGGTAAGAGGGTTGAAGTAGAAGGTACATTTAAGTACAAAGTAAATGCCCCATTTCCTTATGCTGCCGATGTGAAAAGTATGCTTACGTTTCCACCCAATGACGAATTGCCAACCTTTAAGGAGATGTTGGGGATTGCGCCGGATCTAACACTTGGCCTTTCTTGCGAAGATTATATCCGACAGATTAGAAGTGAAAATTAAAAGAAAGCTCATCTATTGGGATTCATGTGTAATGATTTCCTATCTGATGAATGAAGATAGGCCAGATCATGAAATGGATGGAGTTTACGATTGTATCGAGCAGGTCGAAAAAGGTGCAGTCACACTCATAATGCTTAGAAATACAATGTTTGAAGAGGTGCATTTACGAAGTACTGAGGTAGCAGAGAAGTTCAGAAAGTTTATGATGAGGAGGGGGATAGAGCTGCCAAGTATAGATATTAGGATAGAAAGGCTTGCAGTTGAATTACGCGATTATTACGCTAAAAATGGGCCAAAAGAATTGAGGGAAAAAGATTCACTTCATTTGGCAGCAGCCATTCATTATCGGGCTGATGCATTCTATACATTTGACGGAGGCAATAAGGGTGGATTGAATCTGCTTTCACTTAACGGAAATGTTGGAGGATACCCTTTAGTCGTTTGCAAACCCCCATTTAATCAAACCAGATTACTCTAAGAGCGAGCGATCTAATTCAACAAATCCAAACCGTGCACACCTATGGGATTTTAAGTGAACCATGATACTTGCCTTCAGAAGACGGCGTATTTTTTAATGAACACCAGGTAATCAATGAAAAATCTAGTTACCATCTATGAATGCAATTTATAAATTAATTGACGAACGGAGGAGGATGCTTGGTTGGTCCCAAGAAATCCTAGCATCTAAATCCGGAGTTTCTATCAGCGAAATAAAGAGAATAGAAAAGGGGGCTGCTTATCGAGAGGCTTCTGTATCAACAATTCTTGATACAATTATGGGGGCTCTGAATTCTCGGCAGTTAGTAGATTTCGGTCGTGATTTAGATGGCCTGCATGAGGATGTAAATAAGACAGGAAAGATCTGGTCGAAAATACATAGTCAGTGTGTCCGTTGCGGTGAAACAGTTCAACCGCATATAGCACGAGGATTGTGCGTTAGATGCTACGACAAGAATATCGCGGCAGAGAATACAAAGCATCGAGTTGCCAAAACCTATGGTGAATCAAGTAATTTTCTTACTGAAATATATCTGAAAGAACATTATGTAAATCAACAAAAATCATTAAACGATATAGCGCGAGAATGTAATTGTACGAGACAGTATGTGCATAAGAAAATGAAGGAGTTCAATATTCCTTTAAGAGACAAAAGTACGTCAAGAATTCTCGCATTAGACAAAGATAAAATATCCTTCAATAGAACGGGAGAAGATGGGTTCTTATATAAAAAAATACTTAAGCATACAAGAATAAATGTGGATTTTTTTTCATCTTGGAGTGATGAGATGGCCTATGTATTGGGTGTAATTTATACAGATGGCAATCTGCAAAATCGCAGCCATAATCCCAGAACAGTGAAGCCATATGGACGTTTGAAATTGGCTCAAAAAGAGAGAGAATTATTAGATAAGATACTAATCTTGATGGAATGCGACGCACAAATATATTTTAGTAAAAGAAGGCAGGTCGGAGACATAGTCGCTGGGGAAGTATATTATTTCGATATTGCAAATCAAAAAATATTCAGCGACTTGCTCAATTATGGTTTATCACCGCAAAAAAGTCTTGTCATCGGTTTTCCTGATGTACCAAAAGAATATATCAGACATTTCATCCGAGGTTGTTGGGATGGTGATGGCTCAGTTTATCTTGACAAACGAGATAATCGTATCAAGGCGTCGTTTGTAAGCGGGTCTCTGAAATTTATTGAGGGATTGGTTAAGGCTTTGAAGGATGAGGGCATTCAAGAAACGAGAATCAATATGCGAGAAGGTAAAAATCCGAGTTACTATATAAGATATGGTACTACGCAAGTTCCGAAATTATTTCGTTTTCTTTATCATGACGTTCCGGAGTCACAATATTTGAAAAGAAAACACGACCTCTTTGCAATGTCTGAGGAAATAAATGGAGTGCCCCCCTCCGGTTAGACAGCTGCGGTTAGGGTAACCGGACAGGACTTGGCGTTGTTGAACATTTCTTCAAACTCCACAGGCGGCCGATATCCCAGCGAGGAGTGCAGCCGCTTGCGATTATAAACGTCCTCGATGAAGGAGGGAAGACGATTTTGGACATCGTCCATCGTCCGGTACTCCCAGAGGTAGACCTCCTCGGCCTTCAGGGTCTTGATGAAGCTCTCGGCTGCCGCATTGTCGTAGGGGTTGCCCTTGCGGGCCATGCTGATTCGGAAGCCGTTGGCAAGCAACTCCTCCACGTAGTCTCGGGAGGCATACTGGACCCCGCGATCCGAGTGATGGATGATTCCTGCCGGGGGTCTGCGACGCGCCAGGGCCATCCGGAGGGCCTCCAGGCACAGGGTCGTGTCGATATTGCGCGAGAGCGCATAGCCCACGACCCTGCGGGCAAAGAGATCCAGGATGACCGCCAGATACACAAAGCCGCTCAGGATGGCAATGTAGGTGTCAATCATCGCCTTAATCGAGCCACCGATATTCGCCGTAATGAAGCCAGTGACAGAGGGTTAGAAAGGGGGTTCGGACCCCTCATTCATTCCGCCGATTTCACCTCCTTTCGGGAGATGGACTTGTGCTCTTTGACAGCTGGAACGGCCGTCTTGGGCTGCGCCCGTGCGTCACGATAGCTCTTTCCGTCGAGGACGACCTTGTAGGCGCCGTGACGGAGCCGGTCGATGGTGGCGGCGCCCAGGATGCGGTTCGGAAACGCATCGGGCCATTCCGGGATGTCGAGGTTTGAGGTCACGAGCGTGCTTTTGCGCTCGTAGCGCTCGGAGATGACATCGTGGAAGTCCTCGTCCTGGGGGCCCTTGAGGGGCTTGAGTCCGAAGTCGTCGATGATCAAGAGATCGATCGAGGTCAATCGGGCCAGGAGCCGGTCGTAGCCGTTTGCGGCCCGGGCGGCATGGAGCTGGGCCAGCATCCGGGCGGCGCTCGTGAACAGGACGTCATGGCCGGCGCGGATCGCGCAGTGGCCCAGGGCCTGGGCGATGTGGCTCTTGCCGGTGCCGCAGGGGCCGACGACGATGACGCTGACCTTCTCGTCCATGAACCGGCAGGAGGCCAGCTCGAGGATGAGGGCGCGGTTGATCGAGGCATTAAAAGTGAAGTCAAACTCCTCGAGGGTCTTCTGGTTGCGGAAGTTGGCCCGGCGGATGGCCGAAGCGAGGCGTTTCTGGCTCCTGCGGGCGATCTCGTCCTGGATGATCGTGGCCAGGAAGTCCATGTAGGAGAACTTCTCCTCGATGGCCTGCCGGTTACGGGCCTCGATGGAGTCCAGGATCCCGGAGAGGCGAAGCTGCTTGAGCAGGG
>Ga0116144_10002727_pt1 | contig 18553 bp, 11 predicted proteins | sample AD_UKC035_MetaG_FD_89746 | JGI IMG/M metagenome (GOLD analysis project Ga0116144, IMG submission 89746) | Active sludge microbial communities of municipal wastewater-treating anaerobic digesters from USA - AD_UKC035_MetaG | ecosystem: Engineered > Bioreactor > Anaerobic > Digestate | place: USA...
AACAGGGGCTTTTAAATTTTAGTCAGGTGTAATTTCGGCGGGAGCGATGCTTTTTATAACAAGATGACCGGTTTAAAAAAGCCCGGCACCGGCAAAATTATAAACGCCCACCGTCAATGAAGCAGTTTGCTCGACAGGCCCTGGGCAAAGAAGATGTTGTCGCCGAGAATCAGGCAGACGGTGTCTTTGCCGATGAACTTTTCACCGATGATGAAAGCCTGAGCAAGTCCATCAGGGCTGGGCTGCATTTCGTAGCTGAGATTGATGCCCCACTGCGAGCCGTCTTTGAGCAGATTTTTAAAGGCGGCCTGGTCTTCGGGGGTGGTGATTATCAGAATGTCTTTGATTCCCGCCAGCATCAGAGTTGACAGGGGGTAAAAAATCATTGGTTTGTCATATACCGGCACGAGCTGCTTGCTGATAACCCGGCGGCGCATGTCAACAACAAGGCCGGTGAAGAAACCCGCACCGATCAGAACATGCACATCAGGCTCGACGCCGAGGTCAACAGCGCCGAAGACACATGCAGGCTCGGCATTCAGGTCGGTGATTTCATCGCTTTCGATGCCGGTTTCGAATACACTGACACCGGCTTTGTCAAAAGCCATTTTCTCGATGACAAGGCCGGTTGCGCCGCCATGCTCGATGCGATGCTGACCCTGGGCAGCAAGGCTCTCGACCGCCTGCCGGTGATGTTTTTCTTTTCAAACTATGAAGAGGTCGGGCACGGTGCCTGCGCCGGCATTCCTGAGACAGTCAAAGAGCTGCTGGTCGTCGACATGGGCGTGGTCGGTTCAGGCGTCACCGGCAACGAAACCTCTGTTTCGATCTGTGTAAAAGATTCCAGTGGTCCGTATGATTACGAACTTCGATGTAAACTGGCACAGATGGCCGCGAAAAAGAAAATTCCGTATAAGCTCGATGTTTTCCCGTTTTACGGTTCAGATGGCTCTGCGGCGCTTCGCGCCGGGCACGACCTGCGCGTCGGCCTGATTGGCCCCGGGGTTTCGGCTTCGCATGGCAATGAACGCACCCACCTCAAAGGCCTGCTGGCTACCCGCGACCTGGTTCTTGCGTATCTGAAAGCTTAAAGCTTTTACGTCATACCCGCGTTTGTGCCAGAAACGGGTAAAAGCGGGTATCCTGCAGACTTTCTGAGTTTTCGGAAGTATGACAGCAGGTCACACATGCAAATGTGACAATTGGCTTGTTTACCAGTTCAGTTACAGATTTTACCTGTTTTTTGAGAAAAAAAGGGCTGCCCTTGCGGGCAGCCCTTCTGCATAGAAACAGTTTTACTGGTTTCTGATGGTCTTGTCGAGGGTTCTGATGATCAGGTTTGAACCATAGACAGGCACTGAAGTCTTGTAGGTTCTGGTCTTGAAAGTGTTGCCACCAAGTGTAGGTGCGCCCCACTTCCAGGTGCTCCAGGGATTGTTGATATCGGTAAGATTACCGGTTGTATAGAAATCCCAGTCACGGGCATTGTCAGTAGCGACGATCTTGACCGGAATCGCCATCGGGAACTGAGTCTCGGCGCCACGGAACACCGCGGTTGCCTGACTGGTTGTACTGGCGATCTTACCCGAGGCAATCGATGTGCTCTGCCAGCCTGAAGTTATACTGCGTGATTTTTCGGCACCGGTTGAATCGAAGTAATTGAAGGTCAGAGTTGCGGTGGCAATACCGGCGTTGTCGCTGACACCGACCTGGAAAACAGCTTCAACGTTGTCTTCAAGGAAACGCGGCGGCAGGAACGACACACCGTTACCGGTGACGTTGTCGATCTGCTTGGTGTAGGCGGCATCGTTGAACGGGGCCACGATCTTGTCACCCATTGATTTGAGCGACTGATAATAACCGACTTTGCCGTTGATATAACCGTCGGCAGTGGCATCGGCAGACCATGTCGAGCTCAAATCACTGAAGTTTTCATCAAATGTGGTTTTGGTAAGGTTTTTGAATGAATAATCACTGTATTTGCTGACCGGAGCATTTACAGCTCTTGCAGATTTGAGCATCAACGGGAAGTAAGATACGGTATTGTCTTTGAGTTCGGTCATAATACCGTAGGGGTTCGGGGGCATGTTGTCGCGAACGTGCAGAACCATGTTGAGGGGAGTTTCAGCCAGTTTGTTGCCTGATGAGTCAATAACTTCAACGTAGAATTCATAAGGCTTGATTGTCTTGGTAACAGCATCATAATAACCCGGAGTGTTATTGGCATAACCGGCCGGAATCTTGAGTGAACCACCATTGCCAACACAGATGAAATTAAGCGGAACTTTGTAGAATACCTTGGCAAAATATGACGTATTGCCGTTGGCAGCAGTTTCGCTGAAAGTCTGTGAATCTTTCTGCAGGCGCTGATTGTTTTCAATAATCGCACCAGCAGCGTTTTTCGTATAATAGTGGCTGTAGAGAGTATCAAAATTCAGACCAGCCCGGCTCTTCAGATATCTGCCGGCGGCATCACGCGAAGAGGTTTCGAAAGCCAGACGTATCTTGCGGTTCAACAGTTTGGCGAAAACCGGCTTAAGATTCAGGTGTGCGCTCGGCTTGCCAGAAACAATCAGACTGTTGATCTGAGCCTGAGTTGACACATTGTGCTGGCGGTTCGCATCATAGGTAGCCTGGTTGGTGATACCAAGCTCGCTATCAACCGCTTCCCAGGGGTTATTGTCAGAGAAAGCCAGACGCACCTGCGACGGATTGGCTTTTCCGGAGGGGCCAACACCAACCGTCAGATTGTTGCCGGTTTCACCGAACAGGTTGTTGGGGCTGGTTTCAGAGTAAAGAATGCGGGGCTGCTGCATATCGATGATCTTAACCGTGGTCTTGGATTCAAGAACCATGTCTTTCGGCAGAGTGATGAAAGTACTGACGATCCATTCGGTTCCGTTCCAGATCTTGATGTACATGTCATACTCAAACATGCGGCGCATGGTGATTACCAGGGTGGCATCGGTCGGATCGGTCGGTGGCAGGTCACCACCGGTCTGAGTAACGATGGGTGAGTTGTTGGAAAAAACCGTCGTTTCGGGTTTGACAGTTACTTCCATGGGTTCGCCAGGCTTGCTGTTGTCCTGAATCAGAAACTTCTTCTGAACTTCGTAGCCGCCACCAGCTTTGGGAACCTTGTATTCAAGGTGTGCGGTAACGCGAATCTTGCTGTTTGCAGCCCAGCGCACGTCGCCAACCTTGTTCATAAACTGGAATTCAGGTTTGCGGTTGACGTAGAACGGATTTTTCTCGGTACCGTCAGGATTCAGACCCTTGTTTTCGAGCAGCTTGGCGGCAACATAGTTGTAGTTATTCGAAGCAGGATTGGTGTCGTTAGATTTTGAAATATCGAAGAACAGGTTTGTCTGCGAAGCAACGTCCATTCTCCAGTAATAGGCTTTGCCGGCTTCGAGACCATGGAAACCGCCGGTTGGCTGAGCGCCGGTCTGCGGGTGCCAGTATGTGTTATTTTTCAGATATGCCTTGGCACCTGATTCAAGAGATGGAACAACATCGCAGCGCTGAATTCTTGCGGTTTCAAGAGTATTCGACTGCGGCGGCACACTGCCCGAAACCACGATCGGAACCATGGCAAAAGTCGTATCGCCGCCTTCAAGAATCTGGTTGAGATAGCTCGAAGCAGAAGCAACCATGAACTTGAATTCGGGCTTCAGCATGATGGCATTGAGGGCGTCAACGCTGGAATACTGTTCATAGCTGCCTGCTTTGACCGGCAGGGCCTTTTCGCCTTTTCTGAGAACCGAAGGCAGATCGTCGATGGTACTGCCGAAGGCGAGCAGATCGTAGTCATACCAGTCGTAGAGGACCTGACAGGTCAGGATATATTTACCGGGCACCGGTGAATAGAAATAATGATAGTTGTACATGCCGGTACTGGTATTGGTCGGTGGTTTGGGCTCGAGGGCCTTACATACCGGGTTGCCATAGAGGTCTTCGACGAGCCAGGTTCTCCAGCGATAGAAAACCTTACCACCCTTGGTCGAAGTCTCAGGATTGACGAGCGAAGTGATGAAACCGCCGTGCTTGCCATCTTTATCCCAGTCTGGCGACGCTTCGAGGTCTGTCGGGTCCTGGGTGCCATTTGCCAGCGGGTAGTTTTCAACCATGAAGAAGTAAAGCTGGTCAGGAGCGAGCGAAGAGGGCATCGGGTTAATCAGACCGACATTCTGAGCAGTCGACCGGGCCAGCTCATTGTGCGGCGGAATCATGTTGAGATAGGGGCCGACGATATCGAGAAACGACTTCTTACCGGCAAGACTGATAACCTGATCGGGGGTAGGCACGTTAATAACCGAGAGTCGGCACATGCCGGGGTCAGAGTATGTATATTCATAGAAACCGGGAGCACCGGCGGTGCCGATGTTGTAGTCACCCGCATCCCATTTGTTGTTGTTGTTACCGATTACGGCTGACCAGCTGGCAAGAATCTTGGTTGCCTGGCTCAGGCCCTTGGCCATGAGTTCTTCGGTACCTTCAGCCCGCATATTGAACGGAACATTGTAATAACGAACGGCAAAGTCTTTGCGGCCGATCTCGCGGGTCTTACCGTAACGGCTCTGAAAAACGACTTTACCGTAACCCTGTTTGAATATGAGAAAGCCGGGCCACTTCCATGTGCCATTATCATCATATTTCGAACCCTTATGCAGATAAATGGCTTCATTCGGGTCAAAGGTCGAGCGCGGGTCAAAATCACTCGGGCTTTTGGCCGGGTGACTCATGGCAAAATACATGTTACCAAAACCATCGGCCTTGATATCATCAATAACGCTGTTGGGTTTGGCCCCGATAGCACTCAAAATGCCACTGACCGGAATCGCCTGGTAGCGTTCCTTGGAAATCGGTGAGCCTGATTTTTCCTTGCGCTCAAATTTGTAGACCATCTTACCGTCCTGGTCATAGGCAAAAACGATGCCGCCTTCCTGGTTCCACTGGTTTGACACGGCAACGGCAGAAATATTCATGGCCGGAGCATTTACGCCGGTGGCCTGTTTATACCAGTCTTTGATAACAGAAGTGCCAAGCGTATAAACATAATCAGAATTGACATTGCGCATCGAAACGCCGATCCAGAGGGTATCGGTATTGTCTGGCAAGCCGATGAGGGGGTTACCGGCGGCCGGAACATAATTTGCCCCGTTGAGAGTTATTTCGGCCCCTGATTGATATTTAGGGCGCGAATAAAAGTAAGTGCGCGATGGCTGAGCTTTAATCGGCGGCATGAAAGCCAGGTCGTTGGTCATTTCATCAGCGACGCCGCTGCCTGAACCGCTGGCACCACCGCAACCGTCCAGACAGCCGGCAAAGATCTGGCGGGTGATCTTTTTGTCGTAAGAAGTGGCGACGACTTTGCCCACTGTGTTGGCGTAAACAGGCGCATCGAGGTTCGGGTTGTTGGGAGTCCAGGTGAAAAGCTTCCAGTTGTGGGCTTTGCCTTCTTCCTTGTCGCCGAACACGACGTAGAAAGTGCTGAAGCCATGTACAGCGCCTGCGGTTTTCCAGCTTGAATACCAGGAACCCTTAGGAATCTCATACCAGTTCCGGCCATCGTATTTATTGAGGGTCAATGCACCGGAGAAGCTCGGAAGGGGGTTACCGGCCGGAGTTGAAATCGAGGTGCCGGGACCGGCAGACTTTGGTCTTGAACCACTGCCGCGAACTGTACGACCGGCAGGGCCGACGCGGTATACAGCAGAACCTGCACCCCAGCTGCGGTGATCATAATGAAAGTAAGCATGATAACCCCAGTCGGAGTGGTCAGCCGAAACGCCGTCGAGAACCTGTCTTTTCAGTTTCGAACTGAGCAGTGTAAAGCCTGATTCAACCTCTTCGGTAAAGGTATAAATATTGCGATTCAGGTCGACCGCGAACGAAAAGGTGTTGTTAGGTGTAAACAGATGCTTTGACGGGTCAAAGTATTTGTCTTTTTCGGGGTTATTCAGACGAAAAACCCCCTTCATGACCGTCGGCCCCTGGCCGATCAGCAGATAGCATTCACCGTTGCGCTCATATTCTGGTGCAAGCGCAAAGGTGGCCGGTGAAAGCAGCAGTATTACTGCCAGTATCAGCCCCGCCATTCTCAGGATCCTTGCGTAACTGTTAACCATAAACCCCTCCTGTTCTTGAGGAAAACCAGCTCAGTTAAGATTAACTGACTGAATTACCGCGTTACCAATGTTCGGATCGATTTTATAGGCCTTGAAGATCGCGGCCAGAACTTCGGCGGTCAGGTCGACACCACCGATAAATACGTCGTTATCGAGCATTACAGACTTAAAAGGCTCAAGAATCTTGTCTCCATGACTCAGCCAGTTGGCGGCCATACTGGTGACATTGCCATAATAGCCACCAACCGCAGCAGAATCGTTCGCAATCTCTCTCGGGAATGGAATGCTGAAAATTCTTCCATAATCGAGATCTGGAGGCACAACGTTTTCACGTGTTCTGGCGAGAACGCTGCTCAGGCTTGTATTTAAAACCACCTGAACATTTTTCTGAGTTGCAATCTGCTGAGTATACTGGCGAATCTCACCGATAATAGCAGCAAATTTTTTACGGGTTTCATCGGGATCGGTAAAACCAACCGCATAAGCAATACGGCTCAGCCGGTCATATTTTTCTTCGGCAGTAGCAAGCTGGGCACCGATAGCTGTCAGCTTTGCATGATAGGCGGATTCTGCCTTGCCCTGATCAACCCTGAATTCCTGCTTTCTGATTGCTGCCGGGCCCGTTGCCAGCTGGTCGATGCCATCGGTGTATCTGGCCGAAATTTCTTCCATCTGACGGTTATAATTCCGGTGGGTTTCCTGAATTCGCCCCTGAAGCGACTTGATCGTTGCGGTCAGCTCATCAAGAGCCGCCTGATGCTGGCTGGCTTTCTGCTGCATCTGCTGCTGCGGCACCTTGGTTGCGTCAACTTTAAATGCCTGACGTTCAACATCATATGAAGTCATGGCCGGGTGTAACAGAACCACAGCCCTGAGATTGATTTTTCCGACATAGGCAATATCTCTGCTGCGCTGGGCCAAAACGACAGTTGAGGCAGCGAACAGCAGAACAGTTAATGCGACTGACAGGCGTAACTTTAGACCCGGATTCATTCTTTTCCCCCGTTATTTATTGAGCTTTCTTTCAAGTGATACAAGCCTGACGGCTTCTTTTGCAATATTACGACCATACTGGTCGGTATATGCCGCGCCAGCCTGGATAAAAAGAGCTTCTGTTTTCCATTTATCATTGGTCAGAATAGCCATACTGGCCAGCTGAATATTGATCGGAACTGCGTTGAACGACGAGTTGGACTCGCTGAAATTATTGATCGTAAATTCAGGAGCATTGATGGTGAACGATCTGAGATACTGGGGGCGACCCTTTTTGGCTGCTTCCCAGCAGGCGTAGAAATCGGCGGGATAAAGCTGAAACTTAAGCAGCGCCAGCTCTGTAAGACCATGTGCCAGATAATCAAGTTTTATTCTCTCATCGATCTGAACGGTCTGAGGCTTCGACCCACGGGTCATCGAGCTGTAGGCAATGGCCATCTGCAGCAATACCACTGCAAAGACCAGAGCGAGAAGCAAAGCCATACCTCTGCGATTAACAGTGTTTTTCATGGGTTATCTCCGGATCTTTGCCTTATGAGAAGCGAGAGTGTAGAACTTGTTGGTCTTGCTTCCCTTGTCCTGCCAGGTGACGGTAAGAATATACTTGTGATAAACATTCGTAAATTTGATATTCTGAGTGCTCCAGCCCCAGTTTGCCGGGGTATTCGGTTGTTCTCCCTTGGCAAATGGGTCATAGGTAGGCACCTGGAAAGTAACCGGAACATCTGACACGTCGAGTTGAGAAGTAAACTGCACCCCATCGATCGTCTCCGGCCCAAGAACCAGATTGATCGAACCGGCAGCAGCGTTGCTGTTAAGAGTCTTTGCAGTAGCGCCACCATGTTTGCCGACTGAAATAGAGGTAAAAGGAAACTGTAGAGCGCGATTGAGCTTTTCCTGGCAGAGATTAACAGCCTTGATGGTTCTATCGTCCTTGTCGGTCGCTTTGATAGACGTGCCCATAACCCCGATGATCGGAATAAAAGCTGATGCCAGAAGTGCCATCGCCAGCATCACCTCGGTCAGTGTCATACCGGTACTTCTGTTAATGTGTTTCATCAGAAGCCTCCAAGAGCGAAAGACTGCATAGGAACAGCCATATCGAGTTTTGCCTGAACCCCGTGATCAACAATAGTCTCGGGATGTCTTGGGTTCTGCAGGCGGATTTTAATGCCAACCACCTTGTCGGTTTCGCCACCGGCAGCGGCGGCACCTGGATCGGCAAGCCCCCATGAAATTGTCGCTGAAGCGACATCAGAAAGTTTATAGGTGTAAGGCACGGTTCCGAGACCGAAGTTCTGAGGACTGTTGCCAAAACGGGTATTGAAATTGGTGAAAGTACCGGGATTTGGCTTAAAATTGGCTGTAGTGTTGAAATAATCGACACCGCCAAATGCGACATCCTGTGTATTGGCGTGCAGGTGCAGAGTGTAAAGATTTTTTTCTGCCGGAATTCCCATCAGACAATGGTAAACAACAACGCCCTTGTTGGCAGCATTCAGATATGTCGTGTCCGGTTTGGCAACAGTAAATACCATAATCCGGCGATTTGATGTGATATTGGCAATCTGCGTATTATTATTGAGAGTCAGAAAAGGGCATTTTGCAACTGTAATCTGGTTTGCTGCTGTCGGATTGATCGAAGTGGCATTCGCTGCCTGCTCTATACGCTCCTTGAGTATGGACAGAAATCTTTCGGCTTCCTTCTGTCGGGTCAGCTTCCAGCTGCCTGTCAGAAACATGTTGCTACCCATGCGATAAAAAGCAAAAAGCCCGGCCGTGAACAGCGAGAACACGGCACTGGCAACCATTATCTCGATGAGGGTAAAGCCTGCTACCCGTTTTTTAAGTATCTGAGAGTTCATAAACAGATAATCTCCCGGAAGAATATACGCAATTTAGATGCCAGCGGCAGAAAGCCGCTGTTTATTGACCGTTCTGCTTTTTTTCAGGCCGATCCATTTCGTCAATTTTGTGAATGACCGATTCAACAACCTTAAATACTTCAGGATCAACCTTGTGGTTTTCATAAACCATCTTCATAACCCGGGCTAAAATGCACTCCCCGCCCGAAAGAACCAGAGGGTAAGGCCTGATTGGCAAAAGATTAACCGCATCAGGGAAACGTGTCAGTTCAAGCCAGTTGATAAGTTCGCGTGAAGGCGGCGCAGAATCAGAAGGGTGAGCCAGATGTTCCTTCGCCAGAAAGGCGTAAAACAGAGAAAAATTGATACCAGGAATGCCCTGTCCGAACATTTCACCGGCCTGATAACGCACCGGATACCCGTAAGGCACCGGCACCGTTGTATTAAGAACCGCATCAAAACGTTCTTCAGCAGCGACCTTCCTGACTGCAGCAAGAATTTCGACTTCGATTTCAGCCAGATACTTACGGGTAGTTGCCGGGTCCGTGAGATCGGGGCAGGCGGCAGCATGTTCACTGTCAGCGATCAAACCACGCAGGCGGTCTTCTTCAGCAGAGATTATTTCCAGTTCTTTTTGAGCAGTTTCACGCTCAGCCGGAATCGCTGATGAAAAAAGTGCAATCTGAACTGATTTACGCCGGTCGAGTTCGGTAAGCTGTTGCTGAAGGTGCTGTAGACCCTCAAGAGCCGTTGCTGCCGCAGTCGAATTTTTCAGTCTGGCGACGGCCTCGTCGAAGGCCTCACGGGTCAGGCCCGGCTCGACCTTGAAAAAACCCATGCGGTCGAAATCAAACAAAGACATGCGCGGGTGCAGGCTGACAGCCATACTAAGGTCTATGGTTGCAATTCCAGCCGGGGTGGCAGAGATAGGCAAAGCAATTACTGCCACAAACAGCAGCATTAAAACATATAAATCAGTGTTTTTTCGCATCAGAAACCTCTCTGTCGGCAGAATACAGAATTGGCCGATCGGTTTTTTCAAACATCAGAGCAATTTTTCCGGCCTGTGTCAGGTAGCTTTCGAGAATTTCAGCTTTACGACTGAAAAAGAACCGGCGCAGATCGTTTTCTGCTGGCCGAGGCGGTGCTGCAGCAAACCTGGGAAGCTTGTTGAGAAGCACACAACCGGTCGCAATCTCAGGCAGAACCGTTTCATGATAAATCTGACCGGCGATCTCAAGAAGCTTGTCATACCCGGGCACACCCTTGTCTTCAAGCAGCGACTGTTCTGCCTTAAGTCGTTCTTTAAGCTCTGAAAGCCTGCGATCAATCTGGCCGATCTTTTCCCAGGCCAGATTTTCAGCCGCAGACTCGTTTGAATTCATCGTTCTGAGCACCAGATCAGATTTTTCTCTCTCACTGGCGGCAATCTCGGCAGAAATCGATGCAACCCTTTCCTGCAATTTCTCAACAGGTATAATTTCGCTTTTCGTCTCTTTAAACCGCCCGGTTTCAGGATCATATTTCCGCATCAGTGGATGTTTCTGCAGAAGTCGTTCAAAATCAACCGCCCGGAAAGTTTCGCCCGTAACCAGCAGGGGTACGGCAAAGACAAAAAAACTTAACAGCCGCAAAATATTTTTACATCTTCTCATTCTGGCAACTCCGGAAAATCAAACCTGTAAGGATCAACGACCAGGTCCGGGCGACGTTTGAGAATTCTCTGGCTCAACAACGTTTCAACATAAGAGTGATCTTCATAAATGCTGTGCCGGTTTTTCTGAACCGGGTATGCGGAAAAAGAGAGGATTCTCCCCGGCACCGGCAGCTGATAAAAAATCAGCGAAATCCAGCTTGAACCATTGATTTCCTGTGCCCAGGGAGTTTTCATGTCAGGATGAACAGCTCTGATACGCCCGGTTTGCTGAACAACCAGCTGCATGCAGCCAGAAGAAGAATTCTGGTCGGCAAAAAGCGCGATTTTTATATAAGTGTTGTCTGAACCAACAATCAGCGGCCCCTCCCCGGGGCAATAGTTTTCACGGGCCATTGCCATCAATGATGGCCCCGAATCAAAGGCCGCCCATGGCAGTCTGGCTGCTTTATCAGTAAAAAGAGGTAAAAATGCCGGAGCGACGGCGCTGGCAAAATTATGTGAACCAACCCAGAAAACTTTGGCAAATGGGGCCTGCTCAAGCCGGGTTGCCGCGACATCGAGCTCTGACAGAGGGAAAAATGAAACAGGAGTCGGAATCTTGCGGTAAAAGATCAGTTTCCAGTCGTGCAGAGCAAGACTGCAAGCATGCAGAGACTGACCGCAACAAATGGCTGCCAGTATCAGAGCGAAGATTATTACAAGCATTCTGTTATGTCGCATAAGTTGAGAATACCATGTATTCCCAGATTGCGACAACAATCTTTAATGCTCGACCTGAATCTCGACTTCTGCAGCAATCTCGCTTTCGGTAAGGGCTGTGATGCGAAACACCCCTTTGGCAAGTGGCCAGTATGCTTCATACGGCGGTGGAGTTCTGATAAACTCGATGCCGTTTATCAACCAGATAATTTCTGACACTGGCTCAGAAGGAATCGCACGCAACAGGGCATAATTTTCGTGGCTGGCAGACATGACATAACGGTCACCATCATGCGGAGACACAATTTTGATACCTATATCACGCACCACTCCCGTTTTTTTTGTCTGATTAATGCTTTCAGAGGCAACTTGCAACCTTTGTTCGAGTGATCCAAGTCCTTTAATCACCCATGGATCAGCTGTTTCTGCCTGATCAGCCAGCCTGAAAGGGTCAACATCGAGAAATTGCCGGCGATATCTGAGCCAGCTGGCATAATCAGCCGGCAGGTCATGTCCTTCACCGGCCGAACGATGAAACGCGCATATTTCAGGCAGATTCCCGTCTTCGGCAAAAATCTCGTAACCGGTCATAAAACAGTTTGGCCCTGGCAGCTGGCCCGAAATCGAGCATACAGCGCGCCGTATGATTCCATCGGGGGCCGAAACCGGCGATGGTTGATACCTGGTCTCGAGGTAGTCGTTGATATCGTGAAAAATCGGCCCACAAGCTGTCGCACCACTTAGTGCGCGGGTAGGTGCACCAGAAAAATTGCCGACCCATAAGGCCATGATAAATCTGGAATTAACCGCAACCAGCCAGCAGTCACGGTATTCTGTGCTGGTTCCGGTTTTCAGTCCTGTCATGCTGCGGGTTTTGAAAAATGCCGGATTACCGAAGGTGAATAGACGTGCTGAAGGGTCGGCCATGATGTCAAAAATCATATAGGCGGTGCGGGGCGAAATTATCGAAGAACTGCTCTGTGGCTGGTCTGGAAAGAACTTCAGACTTCTGAGATTGCCCTGATTTGCAAAAATTCCGTAAGCCCGCACCAGATCGAGCATACGCAGTTCCGGATTGCCAATCGCCAGCCCAAGGCCATAAAATTCGGCTGCACCGGGCTTATCGCTTACCAGGCCAAGCTCGACAAGCATCCGGCAAAAATTGCTGATACCGAGCAGATTGAGCATCTTGACCGCCGAGATATTGAGACTGTTGCCCAGAGCGGATCTGATTGTCACCGGGCCATACGATCTGCGGTCAGCATTGGCTGGCTGGTATTCACCCTGTGGCGTTTTGAAAGTCTGCATTGTGTCAGGTATCACATAAGACGGGAAATAGCCGTTTTCTAGTGCCAGCGCATAAAGAAATGGTTTGAGAATCGAGCCGCCCGAACGACTGGCAACGCAGACGTTGTTAAAGCCGGCGGCCAACGGTCCATATTCGCATGAACCGGCCATGGCAAGTATTTCGAGTGTTGCGCTGTCGACAATCATACCGCCAGCCTGTTGCGCTCCGCCTTTCATCAGCCGGGGCAGATGTGATTTGAGCGTGCTGACGAGAAAATTCTGGAGGGTCATGTCGATCGTTGTCTTCCGGGTGCCGCTTATCGAAATATTTTGTGCGAGCACCAGGTCGCAAAAATGCGGAGCATTGAACGGTCGCTGACGACGCCATGACGGGATTGCCAGTTTCCTTGCGCTGGTGAAGGAATTATCTTCAACAATCCCGATGCGCCGCATTTCACCGAGCACCCAGTTGCGGCGATTGAGCAATCTGGCATTACCTTTTGACGAAAATGGGTCGAGGCGACCTGGCGCCTGAATTGCCGCCGCCAGCGTCGCACTTTCTGCCAGGTTAAGCATCTCAGGACTTTTGCCAAACAACAGCAGGGCGGCCATATTGATGCCGCGCACATTACCAAACATCGAAACCGCATTCAGATAGCGCTCGAGTATCTGGGCTTTGCTTAAACTGCCTTCGAGGCGAAGTGCCATTAAAAATTCACGGATTTTGGTCATCAGCGTGCGTGGGCGCGGATCGACAACCCGAATCAGCTGCTGCGAAATTGTTGAAGCGCCGGAAATAACACGTTTGCTGGTCAGATTCTGCCAGGCAGCGCGCAGAATTGCAAAAAAATCAAAACCGGGATGCCGGTAGAAATTGCGGTCTTCAGCCGTCAGAACCGCCTGCACCAATTCAGACGAGTGGCTTGCCAGAGGCGTGTATACCGAAAAATCGCCTCGCCCATCGGCAAAAACCCTGAGAATTTTACCGTGACGGTCGGTGAGAGCGCCGCCGCTCGCAAAGTGGCGTTCGATCAGCGGCAAAGGATCGTCGCAGAAATATGGCAGCAGATTGCAGCGGAAATGCCAGAGAAGCCCTGCAATTATTGCCAGCAGAAACCCTGCCACCACAAGTCTTTTCGCAGGGATTTTTTTTATCAGACGTGCAAAGAAAGAACTCATAATCACTGAACGTTTAAGAAAACCGGCGCCATCAGTATTGATGGCGCCGGCAGGTTATTTTATTCAGCCGCCAGTATCTGAACCGTCGCCGGCGTGCTCATCCCATTGATTTCCGGGTTATACATCAGACTCACCTGAGTCGGTTTCATTTTGAAACTGCCCTCACAGATGGCCCGCAGATAATAAACCAGCCTGAATCTGCCAGACCAGAAATGGTTCTTGAAAGCCAGCAGACGATCTTTACGCAGTTCCTGATGATTGGCGTAGAAGGTGTAGGCATCGTCAACATAGTCACAGTAGTATTCGTCATCTTCACTGGTGGCATCACTCGGCAGCGCATCGTTCTTCAACGAACTGTTAACAGCGGTGAAACCGGCCGGAATCGGGTCTTCAAGGGCGAAGTTACGATAAGAGGCCCAGTCACCATCTTTGCGAATCTGATCTTCGAAAACCACCGTGACTTTCACCAGGTCACCAACGCGGATTTCCTTTTTACCGTTGAGATTTTCAAAGGTCTTTTCAACCGTAAAACCGTTATTTACCGGTTCTGAACGAGACACAAGATCAGGATAGGCGTATTCGAAACTCCAGCTGATCAGAGAGTTGCCGCTCGAAACCATTTTCACACCGCTGCCAGCCAGCAGTTCATCTTTTGTCAGATCGAGAGAAACGCCGTTTTTGTCGACCCTGACAGCCTTTGAACCGGCACCGGTAGTCAGAGTCACTTCAAGCTCAGACTCATTGCCGGCTTTCAGGCTCTGGAAGTATTCTGACAGTGCAAACAGAGCAATACCGGTGTCGGCTGTAGAATTCCAGTAGCCCTTTTCTGAAAGCGAGGCCAGAATTCTGCCGGCGAAATCATCTGATTTCTTGCGGTCAGCGTTAACGGCCAGCAGCGCCAGAAGATTGAACGCGTCATGCCGGGTCGAAGTGTAATACCAGCCGCGGCTGATCGACCGCAGTGACGGTTTCAGCTGAGAAGCACGCCCAGTGAGCTCTTCAATGGGAGTATCGCCGCAGAGAGCTTCGGCCCAGAGCAACAGCGGACTGCTTTCTTCGGTCGTCTGACTGAATCTTTTCTTCAGTGTATCGAGGTCGGCAGATTTCAGTTTTTTATTCAGGGCAAGATTTACCGCTGACAGAGCCATGATGCCATGTTCGAAACGACTGTTATTGTTCGATGCGAACAGAGTGCGGCTAAGATAATCGAGACTCTTCTCCAGACTGTCGCGATCGATCGGATAACCGGCCCGGTCAGCGACGGTCAGAGCAAGAACCGCATACTGACTGCCCCACCATGAATCTTCACGTTCTGAAGTCCAGTAGCTGAAACCGCCTGAGCTGCGCTGCATTTTGAGAAGATGCGAAAAGCCCTTGTCGAGGAATTTATCGACCTGCTCAAGACTGTAACCAGGCAGGCGACCATCTTTGATCAGACCACGCATGGCGGCAAGCGGAATGATCGCCGAACTGGTCTGTTCGAGACAACCGTATGGGTAATGCATCAGATACTTCAGCGCCGGCGACAACCGGGCAAACGGGCTGAGAGACAGATTCAGGCGGGCACTCAAAGCCCCCTCGGTTTCGCTGCTGGTCATCGATGCAACATATTCCGGAACATCGGGCCGGAAAGACTGTTCTTTGGTAAACGAACCCGACAACTGGCGGTTCAAAACCGTTGCCGCAGTATTCACCGGGAACTTTCTTTCAATCGCGTCGCTCAGGCCGTTCATCTGACCGGCAAGCAGAACACTGGCTTCGCCGGCGCCGTTGTCGGCTTCAAGTTTCACTCTTGCCCTGCCGGTAATCATCGGTGGCAGATCAATTTTAGCCGATTCAACTGCAGCGAGGACATTTTTAGCTTCGGCGACCCTGAGTTCGGCAGAGCCTGCCTGAGCAGTCTTGTTGTGCATGGCAACCGGAAAAACTGCCTTGTCGCCGACAGTCAGGAAGAACGGCAGACCTGGTTCGATATAGAAATCGCGACTGACCTTGAGCTGTCGGTCTTTCGAGCCAAAGCCGGTAGTCTTATCGACTGCAACCGCATAAATGCGGTATGAAGTCATGCTGTCGGGCAATTTAAACTCAATGCTGATCCGGCCATTGGTATCAGGAGTCATTGCCGGATTCCAGAACGCAACCGGCCTGAAATCCTTGCGCGCGTCGAGATCTGTGGCTATGGTGCCAGCGCCCTGGTCACCGCCGGTGAGAGCTCTGGTCGAAATAAGCTTGAACAGATCCTGGGTGATCAGCGAAGTGCGCAGGTCACCGGTAAAAACACACAACGGCAGAAGGAAATCGGTAAGGCCGCTCAAATCTGGAGTTCGATAGCCGGTCAGCGACAAAATCGCTTCATCGACGACGCAGATCGCCACTTCGGCCACAGCCGGTTTGCCGTCTTTATCGGTCACGACAAAGTCGAGCTTCTGCATGGCACCGGGGAGCGCAGTGAGTTCGTTCTGCTGTTCCGGGGCAATCGCAACATTGATTGCTGCGACCGTATTCTGAACCTTGATGCGGGTAAAGCCAAAGTAGGTTCTGGGATAATCAGAATCAACCTGGCTGGCATAGATCGGGAACCCGTTTCTGGAAGCCGGAGCCAGCAGCCCAATGTGAACGTTCGGGCGACAGTTTTCGGTCATGGTTTCGATGAATTCACCCTGCGGCCGGTCGAGTTTGACGACCCGGGCACTGAGGATTTCATCAGATTCAACAGTCATCAGAGCATATTCACAGGGCCGTGGCAGCGAATACCTGACCCGGACCTTTTGATTAACAGCCACATATGAACTGTCGGGCATCAGCAGCACTTCATTTTCGCTGCGGGTGCGGCTCTGCCCGTTATAATCGGCATAGGAATCGTATGAATAATCGACGACAAAGCTGTAGGCAGCAACCGACTCTTCACTGCCGGTGCCATAGGTTGCCCGCAGCATGTAATCACCGCCTTCGGGCAGCACCAGATCGAAAGTGGCAATACCGTCTTTAAGACTCTGACGCGCCACATGGTGGCGTACCCAGCCGCTGCTCCAGTTATAGAAGATTCCACCTGAAGCATCACGCTTCTGGGTATAGATATAGCGTTTGCGCATTATCTCAAGCTGAACATCGCCCTGAGTGATCTTGTTGGCATTTTTGTCGACCGCAATAACCTGCAGGGGGAGTTCCTGCCCCTGAGTAAGACCGCTGGGAAGTTTCATAATGCCGACGCGAACAACTGGTTCAGGAGAAAATGAATCGACACAGGTAGCCGGCCGGCCATCGATATCGAGAACAGTAGCCGTGATTTCGATTGAATTCAGGCCGCTCAAAACCGCGTTTGAAACCGGCAGCGAAACGGTAAGAAAACCGTCTTTATCGAGAACCGAATTACCAGCCTCGATTAGTTCTTTCTGACTGTCATTGCTGCCGAACTGAAACATCGGAAACTGCTTAACAACAGACCAGTTTTCGGTGAGATGCGCTGTCCACTGGACTTTTGCATGGCGCAGCGGGCCGCCGGTATAGTAGCGGCTGGCGACCTTGCAGTTAACGAAAAGCTGCTCGGCATCTTTACCGACGATCTGCCTGATCTTCCGCTTCTCAGTGCTCATTTTGAGTTCGACAAAATGGCGCGGCGGTTCGAATTCCTGAACCTGGAATCCGGTTGCCGCAAGCGTCGGAATCGACGGTTCATCCTGATTTTCTTCAGATGAGTTGTTATTCTGAGACGCAGGGTTGGCGCCTGAACGGTTCATCAGGAAATTCCAGCGCGGATCAAGCTTTTCTTCGGGCTCGTCCTCGTCGCTGGTCTTCGGAATTATGGTCAGATTGTATTGTCCGAGCGGCATATGAGACTTGACTTCAAAGCTGCCCGAGCAGGTGCCGAATTCATTGAGGGTGAACTCGCCGGTAAAAATGTTTTCGCCACGGGGATTGACGATATTGGCTTCCACAAGCATTCCGGCGGGCGAAACGATGCTTTTATCGAGATATTCACGGGCGGTCGCTTTCCAGTAAACCGTTTCGCCGGGGCGGTAAACACCGCGTTCAGTAAATATGTGGCCAAGTTTTGAAAGCTTCAGCAGCCGATCAGGAGCGCTCTGGTAAACCGCAGAAGACGAAAACCGGTTGCTGTTGAGTTTGATAAAACAGCTGTCGGTATTGCCGGCAGCGGCAGCAATGACCAGGTCGGAAATGAGAAATTTCGCTTTGCCGGTTTCGGGGCCGGCATCCTTGCAGATAACGAAGGGGTATTCGGTTTCTTCATTGACCTTGAGAATACCTTCGTGCGAAGTGCGACCTGAAAGATAGGAACGGCCGTCATTGGTGAGAAGCATGACCGGCACATCGGCAACCGGGCGGCCGGTTTCGATCGAGGTCAGCCACAGCAGCAGCTCGCGCCGGCTGAACTTATAAGTAATTGCATAATCGGTAATCTGAAAGAGACGAGCGGCGCTCTGGCCCTCTTCGGTTTTGGTTTCGCTGACCTTAACGATTACCGAACCACCTTTTTCTGGCTCAGGGCGGTAATCGAGGGGCAGTGAAAAGTGATATTCCATGTCAGGGTTGTCTGAACCCATGAAAGCCTGACTGTCAGAAGAAAAAACCGGTTCGAGAAAGTTACGCAGATCGGCCCAGGCATTGTCGGCAGACAAAGTCTTAAGCTGCTCATGCTGCTTAACGAACTTCACCATCAGATTGTCGATTTCGGCGGCATTTTTGCGAATTGCCGTTTCCTTGTCACCGGCAAGACGCATGGC
>Ga0116144_10002728_pt1 | contig 18551 bp, 17 predicted proteins | sample AD_UKC035_MetaG_FD_89746 | JGI IMG/M metagenome (GOLD analysis project Ga0116144, IMG submission 89746) | Active sludge microbial communities of municipal wastewater-treating anaerobic digesters from USA - AD_UKC035_MetaG | ecosystem: Engineered > Bioreactor > Anaerobic > Digestate | place: USA...
GGAGGTCAACGATTTGCTGGTTTTCAATGAATCCAAAGCCTGGGGCGATCAAGTCGCTGCCGCCGTGTGGAATTGGGCAGTGACCGACGTTTATGGACACGAATCGGACAACAATCCGCTATCTAACGACCTCACCAAACCCTATGTTCACAATTGGCGCGAGAAGAGCCTGGACCCGTCTGGAAAACCGATTCCCGGAAAATGGCTGCCTACCAATGATAATCCGGACGGGGGAAGATTCCCATTCGGAGGAAGATTCAGAACTTTTGCAACCTCGGAGGCCCAAAAGCTCTGTCCGCCGCCACTTGCTTATAGTGAAAACCCGACTTCAGCCTTTTATGCCCAGGCCCTGGAAGTATTTACCTTATCCAATGCCGGCATGCCTTATGAAGACCGGTGGATCTCTGAATTCTGGAGTGATGACATCGAAGGCCAAACTTTCAGTCCTCCCTCCAGGCCTATTGCCATTTTGAATGAAATCATGGTTTCTGAAAAAATAAACCTGGAGAAAGCTGTGGAATCGGTAGCCAAAATCGGCCTGGCTTTGAATGATTTCGCTGTGGCCTGCTGGCATTCCAAGTGGGTATACAATGTAGTTCGCCCGGAGACTTATATCCAGAAGCTGTTTGACCCCAAATGGGAACCTATCCTGACCAATGCACTTTCCGGAGACCAGGGTCTCACCCCACCATTTCCGGCTTATCCTTCTGGTCATTCGACCTTTGCCGGTGGTTCAGGCGTCATCCTCGCGCATCTGTTTGGGTCAAATTATGAATTTACAGACCTCTGTCATAAAGGACGGATCGAATTTTTAGGCACTCCACGCACTTTCAATTCTTTTGAAGACGCAATGAAGGAAAATGCCTTGTCGCGAATCACCCTGGGTGTGCACTTCCGGATGGATTGTGATGCAGGTTTGACTTTGGGCCAGCAAACGGCCAGGAGAATATTAAAACTGCCCTGGAAGGTTCAGTAGAAATTAATGTTCAAATTGAAATAGATAGCAAGGGGCATGCCCAACAGTGGGTGTGCTCCTGGTTTTTTCCGGACATAAGAATTTAATTAGAATGTCCTCATCCCGGCCTGTCCGGTCCATAGGCTCAACATTATGATCTATCTTGGTACCAGAATAAGATAAAATCATACTGTTTTATGCCTTTGAATCCCGTCTTGCCTTTATATACCATCGCCATCTCCCAATCCGGGAATTGTGTGACCTGCCCGTTCCGGAAATTTTCACTTTTTGATGGGCTGGAGACCAAATATCTTGAGATCCTGAAAAGCCATAAATCGATTGTCACCTACCGGGCCGGGGAGATCCTGTATAAAGAAGGAAACAAAATCCAGGGATTGATTTGTTTAAAAAGCGGCAAATTGAAAGAATTCAAGACGGCACCTTCGGGAAATAAACTGATCCTCTCCTTGAAGAAACCGGTGGAATTTGTCGGATTGCCTGATCTGCTGCTCCATTCCAACCACCAAACATCGGTCATGGCCCTGGAAGACGCTGAAATCTGCATCGTCGAAAAGGAAGATTTTATGCAAGTCTTCAGGAACAACAGCCTGTTTGCCAGCCGGGTGAGCATTTATCTTGCCCGCTTGCTTGAAGAAAGCCAAAATCACTTGCTTCAACTCACTCAAAAACATATGCGTGGCCGCCTGGCTTATGCCTTGCTCTACCTTCGAGAATATTTCGGTGAACGGCCCGTCGATCATTTTATTGATTCCACCCTCAAACGCTCCGACCTGGCCGCCCTGACCAACCTGACTACGGCCAATGTGATCCGCACCCTGTCCTCGTTTTCAGAAGAATCCCTGATCGAACTCCATGGCAGGGGCATCCGTATCCTGGACCATGCCCGGATCCAGCAGATCTGCGAATTGAATTGAGGGTAGTGGATCCGTTTCCCGCTGCTCGTTTCTCGCTGCTCGTTTCTCACTTCAATTCACCCCTAGGGGTAGTGTTTAAACTATACAAAGAGGTTAATTTTGCTGGAATCCTAAACCCTGTATTATGAAAAATCTCCTTCTTTTTATTGGCGGCTTGTTTTTGTTTTTCATCTCCTGTTCTCCCAAACCGGTAGCGGTCGCGGCTATCGCGTATGGCGGGTGGAGATTTCTCGGGGACAAATGGGTGAATTTCGGGGCAGATCATGACGAACTGTTTTTGGGAAATATAAAAGATGACTTCCGGCAGATCCGACTCAGGGTCACGGATGGCCCGCTTCATGTGATGGACATGAAAGTCCATTTTGACAACGGGGCGGTCCAGGACGTGCCTCTTCGATCGGTCATCCGTCAGGGCCAGCAAAGCAGGGTCATTGACCTGGAAGGCGGATTAAGGCATTTGCAGAAAATCACTTTCTGGTATGAGACGGTAGGATATCGCAAGGGCCGGTCCAGGGTAGCGGTTTGGGCTTATCGCTAATCCAAAATGACGACAGGAATTAAACCTTTTGGAATCATTCCATTCCAACCAATTCAAAAGCTGAAATGAAAACAATCCTCGCTTTCTTAACCTCAACCTCAACCTTAACCTTAACCTTAACCTCAACCTTAACCTGCCCGGAACTCCGGGCCCAAAAGCCCGCATTACACCAGGTTCGTGTTGATCCGGATGGATCCTTTACGCCGAGGTATATACACCTTAACGCGCTGGATACCGTGGAATGGTTGTTCAGCAACCGGAATCAATCCGTAGCGCCAATCACCCTGGCTGACAGCCTTTCCCTTCAATGCGACCAATTCAAGCCAAGGGTGTTTGCGGACCCCAACGATTTTACCGGACCCGCGGCTTCGCTCATGCCAGGCATCGTGGCCCTAAGCCCGGATGGCCCCGGCTTTGAGATCCTTTCCACGGGGCAAAACTGTCCCCAGAACCTGTTGAAAGCCGCGGCGGGAAATCAATTTCTCTGCGAGCGCGGCCCGGATTATGCAACCATGGATTGGACCTGGAAAAACCCCAATATTACCGGGGTGTTCATACGGCTGCGCTGGGATGAAGTGCATCTCGGACCGGGCAAGTACGACTGGACCTTTCTCGACCGGGAAATAACCAAAGCGGTTGAAAATGGCAAAATGTACAGCCTGGGATTCAAGGCAGGCCTGACCGGTACACCGGCCTGGATATTTAATCCCTCGGTCGCCGGAAACTTCACGGTAAAAAAACTGCGCCTGAGGGACAATGAGGATGAAGAGACCTGCGGTACACCCGGCGACATGGGATCCCCTTCGGATATCCATTACCGTAAATGGTATTTTGATCTCTGGCGCGACGTTGCCGCTCATATCAAAGAAAAGAACGCCTGGTACCGGGCCCTGGGATATGTAAAACCTTCCGGAATGAATTTGTTTACGCATGAGAACCGGCTGCCCAAAAACTGCAAGGATGGTTGCGAGGTCTGTAATCCCGAGGTATGGGCGAAGGGCGGGTACACCCCCAATGCCCTTTACGATTTTTATACCCAGCAATTCAATTTGCTGGACACGCTGTTTCCGGATAAATACATGCAATACGCCCTTATCCAGGCCGGCTTTCCCCTGGTCAACAATAAGGGCGAATATACCGCCCCGTTTACCGAGCCTTTGCCTGACGGTACCGAACAGACGGAGAAGATCATGGCGCTTGGCCGCACCCAGCATGGACTGAAATTCATCGTCTCCCACAATGGCCTGGGGCCAAGACCCCAGGATGGGAACCAACCCTTGGCCCCCTGCCCGAATGAAGGCAAACACCCTGCAGTCAGGCCCTTTGCCCAGGCCGCCACCCGCTGTCCCAATCCTTACGCCCTGCGTGAAGGAGAAGCCGGCCAGATCACGGGATGGCAATCCCAAAATGCAAGAACCGTCAACAGCCCTGAAACCATGGAATCCACCCTCCGGAATGCCTGGGACAACAGCGACGGCATCTATCTTGAATTTTATGAAGAAAGAATCTGGGAAGCTGAAACGGCAGGGCCGGTGCTTGATCCAAAGGGGACCGGACGGACGCTGAGGCAGTGGGATTCCCTCTTACACCAAAGGGTGAAATCGTTCTGGGGCACGAAAGTGGAGGATCCATTCCCCCTGAAACATCGCCAGGTGTTCAAAAGAACAACGGCCAATAAAAATGAAGCGCAGGTCTTTTATTATGTCAACCCGCAGTCCTGTAAAAACGGCACCAAATCCTTTGGGGTCATTACCCTCAGGGCTGAATCATCCGTTCCCTATGGTACTGAACCGGAGGAGGAAGAACAAATTCAACTGGCCCTTTATCCCAATCCGGGTATAGGGCCAACCTTTTTCCGTTATTTTCTTCCTCGGCCCGTGGAGGTTCGACTGGAAGTGTATGACCCATTGGGCAGAAGGATTGCCGGCCTGGTCCGGGACACCAGACCCTCCGGCTGGAATGAATACATCTGGCCCGATAATTTCCAATTGGCCCCTGGAACCTATATGGTCCGTTTAAACGCCGGAAAACAAACCCTGACCCGGCGGTTGATGTTGATGCGATGAAGGATATTTGTTTTGAATGAAGAGGCAATCGTGGTTAATCGAAGGGCAGGACCATGGTCTTAATCATGCATTCGCTGGGGCCCAATCCTATGGGGACTCGTTCGCAGGTCACCACATCCATGGATGCTTTAATAATCAGTTTCATGCTTCCCCGGAATACCTGACCGGCAGGAATAGTTCCTGCCAGTTTTAGTTCAAAAAATTCAAATTGGCCTGTAGCCAGTTTTTTGACCAATTCCGTCTTCAAAATGCTGACCCCTTTAAAAATCATAAAATTGTTGACCAGAAAGACCGTCGCACTGTTGATGGGTAACCGGGAAGTATCCAATTTTACCAATGATTCGCCTGCCTGGACAAATCCATTGCCCAGGCGCACATGGACGTTGTGGACGGAACTTGCTGTGTTATTTGGCAATAACCCGACCGTAATTTGAATGCTTTCAATCTCCAGTTTTTCAATGCTGCCCCCTTCGGTATTCACGTTTTCAGTCACCGCATTTATAATTTTTTCCGTATTGATGAAATAGGATTTTTCAAAAGCCCCTGATTGATCATAGGTTTTTACATCGTCTACATTCACATTGAGGTGTCTTCTCAGGGTGATGTAGTTGCAAGAGGACCAGGCAACCGTGAGCAGGCTAAGAAAAAAAAGAGATTTCATGGTAATTCATTTAAGGATTAAAAACGGAAGCCGAGTGCAAAGGAACCAATGACAGGTTCATATCCCTGAACCTGCCATTGCAATTGAAGAAAACCCAATTTCAGGCCCAGACCGGCCCCGATGAACAATGGATTGTCACTGGACAGATCCACCTTGACTACTTCCTTGTTCTCCCCGTTAAAATAGTTGTACTGGCTTTTCAGGTTCCCGGCCTGATAACCCGCCTGGAAAAAATAATAAACATGCCTCCATTCCTGACCGGCCGTAAGAGAGGCGTTATACGCTGAAAGATTTGCGTAAGTACCAACCTTTATTTTTTGATACATTCCGCCCACCGATAGCAGCCAGGGAGCGTCCGGCATCAGATACTGCCCAAGATCATGACGCAATCCCAATCCCCAGTAGTTGATCCTCCCGATCTCATCATCGGTATCCCCCCAGGCAAAGCGGAAATTCAGCTCGGTCTTGCCATAAGCCAGGGATAGCTGGGGAACCACCAGGCTCAGCATACGAATACCCATGCCGGCAGGAAAGGTATACGCCGTCCCGTTAATGCCCTCCACCGTCACGGACTCCCTGGGTCCCAAAAGAGTAGGGGCTGAAATCGTTTTCGAGGGTTGAAATCCCTCAGGAGTGGTCCCGTCAAAATATTTTAATCCGTCGCCAAGAATAAAAGAAGCGGTGCCAATGAGATGAAAATAAACCCTGAAATTACTGTCCAGTTTGGTGTGGGTCACCTGACCGGTATTAAAGGCGGAAGAAATCACTGAGGCGACAGGCCGCAGGTACCCGTTTTTATTTTCGCCGGAATAAGTTCCGATATAACTATCAATGGTTTGCGCAGGCAACCATGCCCTGCCAAAACTGAGGAGGGCGAACAAGACCTTACTCCATTTAATTCTGAAACGGTACTTCATCTTCATATGCGTTTTGATTTACCAGATGAATGCTTCCATTTCAAATTTAGCCGGCAAAAACCTCACCGGCAATCCCCTCCACAGGGTATTTTTATTCACCCGGCTGGCAATGGCCCGGCCCCTCCCCTCTGGAGGGTATTTTTAGTAAAATCCTTCCCGGATCTTTGGAGGAAGGGATGAATGGAATTAATTTGGAAAACCGATTTACGCAAAATGGCCTTTCGCTTTTTGTTTCGAGCCCTATTCCCGGGCCTGGTCCTGATCCTGGGCAACCTGAGGGTTTGTGCCTCGAATTCCCTCGATTGGGCCAACCGACAACTGGCTTTGAGCCTTGAAGTTTATGAAGACCGGAACGGCAGCCTGGAATTTCAGGATGTCGGCCATCTCCCACCTTCGGCATTCCGGGCCGGATCGGTAACCCAGAATTTTGGCTTCACCCTTTCCGCCTGGTGGCTCCGTTTCCATCTCCATAACCCGGAAGAACGGGAAGAAAAATTCTATCTGCGCCTGGCCAACGGGCATATTCATTCGGTCGATTTCTGGCTCGTACGGGACGGCCAAGCGGAGCAGGTGCATACGGGTAACGCCTTACTGTCATCGACCAAGCCGGTCCGGTATACGGAATACCTGTTCCCCGTCGAATTGCCGGCCGGTCAATCCTGCACCATTTATTTAAGGCTGGAGAAAAAAGGTGCCGAACTTTATGCGCCCCTGAGCATCCTCCGGGGCGACTATGATCCTGCCGGGAATTTTAATACCTGGAACCTGCTTTTTGGCGCCGCATTCCTTTATATTTTAATCCTTTTTATTGCTTCATGCATTATCCGGACCCGGCTCATCGTATTTTATTTCCTCTATGCCGCCAGCCTATGCCTATACATTGCCACTGTGAAAGGCATTGCTCCGGCAATGATCTGGCCCAACCAGCCCTGGATTCAGATCAATGCCCTCGAACTAAGCAAGCACCTTGCAAATATTTTTTATATCCTTTTCATCCTTAAATTCATTGGTAAAGATCACCGGTCATCCACCCTCATTGGCTTTTTGAAAATTTGCATCGGATTGTCCGCCTTGAACCTGGTATGCCGGCTGATTTATTCGACCCTGGGAGTCATACCCGATGCTTTAATGATGCGCTTTGTTCAATTGACCGCCTTGTTGCTTCCGGCGGCTGCCGTATGCCTGGCTATCCTTCTGTACCGGGCATGGCGAACCAATAAAAAATCAGAGGAGTTCTGGCTCCTGTTCATTACGACCGCCTTGCTGGTCCCTCTCGCATTCCTGGTTTGCCTGCACTTCGGCTGGATACCCGCCTATCCCTATTACTCCAACCTGCTGGCATTTCTTTTCCTGGTTGAAATCGCAGGTATCAGTGCCATTCTCGTTTACCGGTATTACCAGTTGTATCGGAAAGAATTGTTCCATCTCAGGGAGATCACACGGTTGAAAAGAAAAGCAGTCGAGAACATCCTCTTGGGCCAGGAGGAAGAACGGATCCGGATCGCCAGGGACCTGCACGACGGCCTGGGCATGTCGCTGGCCCATATCCGCATGAATTTGTCCTTACTGGATCAGTACGTCGGTCCGGGCCGCGGTAAAGGGCTGTTGAACGGTCTGCTGGGTTCCGTGGGTGATGCGGCCAAGGAGGTGAGGGGGATTTCTCATAATCTGGCTCCCCTGTCCCTGCAGCACCAGGAGTTAACCAAAGCCCTGGAAGAATTGGTCTATCGGATCGAGCTCACGGATGCAACCCTGGATATCGAATTGCATTTTGCGCCGGATATCAATACCAGCCTGAGCCCCATTGTAAAACAAAATATCTATCAGACGGCAAAGGAATTGTTCAACAACATCGTGAAATACGCAAGCGCTTCCCAAATCCGTGTCCGGCTTCACCGTGACCAGGACCATTACAAGCTTGAATTGGAAGACAACGGGATGCCTTATGATCTTGAAAAGGCCATGGCCGAATCCGGAGGGATGGGATTGTCCAGTATCCGTTCGCGGGCTACTTTACTCAACGGATGGTTCATTGCCCTTCCGGGGCGGGACGGGGGCATGATTCACCAGTTCAGCATTCCGGTATCAGCCTAGGTTGTTTTCGATGAAATATTTTAGAATATCCGCATTGGAATGAAGCCCGAGTTTTTTAAGGATGTTTTTCCTGTGGGTATGAACGGTATGTTTACTGATGAACAAAGATTCGGCAATTTGCTGCTCGGTCCTCCCTTTGACAATAAGGCCGATGATCTCTTTTTCCCTTACAGACAAGGGCTCGGTATCTCCCTGGGGAGCAAAGGCAGGTCCGTCCGAGACCCCGGTGTAATTCAGGTTCTTTTTGCCTGCCCAGGTCCGCTGAAGGGCATGTTTGAGCTCTTCCAGGGTGACATCTTTCCTTAAATAAGCGCTGATCCCCAACGAAAAGGCTTGTTGTACCAGGGCCTGGGACTCATAGGCACTCAATATCATCCATTTGATCCCAAGGTATTGGCTGGCCATCCGCCCGATGTCGTGCATCCTGTTTTCCCGGTTATAAAAAACATCGATGAGTACGATATCAACGGGCATCCTGGCCCGGAGGGCCTCCATAAGCGCCGAAGGGTGATTAAATTCGGCGATCCAGTCGAAATGGTCAATCTGATCCAGCAGGGTGCGCAGGCCTTCCCGGATGAGGGTATGATCATCCACACAGACTACGTTTGGCACAATACTCTAATGTAAGAAAAATAAATCAGCATTTACAGGCCGGCCACTGCATCCCAAAGCACTGTACCGTCCTCCCACCGGATGACCCTTCCCCTCCAATTCGGAAGTCAGCATTGAACACCTCAGGCGTTTCAGGGCGTAAACAAATCGAGATCCGGCGATCAGTTTTGCCTGGCCACCGGTTTACGGTATGAGGGAATTGGAAAAGCTGCGCTGCCATAGTTGTAAAAGTCCTCCGGGGAAGATACCGGCAGCGTATATGAATCGATGAAATGCGACAACAAATCTTCGAAGACTTTGTAATCAATGGGTTTTGATCCGGGCTTGGGATAATAGGCAAAATGTTTGATACGGCCGGTATGGTGCCAATACACGGAAAACCAGAATTTAGTGCCCTTAAGGTCCAAGCCGAAATCGGCGGCTTCGTCATTCAGTTCTGCGAGCATATGCAACCATTTGTCGTAAGCCAACAGCACTTCGTCATTGCATACTTCCATCAGGGAAATATGGGACAGATTGAGTTTTTCCGCTTCATCGCTGTATTGGCCAATGCTGAATACCACAGGAAGGGTATCGACCGGACCGGTCCCGGGCCTTCCCGCAGCCTGCATTGTGCCGGATAGGGAAAAACCCATTAGCCATATAAGCAGCCCCATTCTCATCCAATTAAAAATAAGACGGATAAGGGAAATTACAAAAACTATTCCTATATTATAATTTTAACATATATTTCGGTCCATTGGTCGAAAAAAAGAAACGGGCAGGTTGAATCAAACGAATATTGGGCTTGATTTCAAAAATTAATACCAGCGGAACATGACCTTAGATATCCTGGCTGCCGCGGTGGCCGCGTACGGCTTTTACCTGGGTTTTACCAAGGGGATCGTCAAAACCTTGTTTGGTTTTGTGGCTGTGTTCATCGGTTTGATTGCCGCTCTCAAACTGTCGCCCTACCTGGTCAAGGCCCTTGAAAAAGTTTCGGGCAATGACAGCCCCCTGATTTTCCTGGTCGGGTTTGCCCTCACCTTCGTATTGACCATTTTCCTGATTCGGTTTATGGGCAATCGGTTCGAAGACCTGCTGAAAGCGGTCAAAATCAATTTTTTCAACCAACTGGTCGGCGGAGTGGCCTTAAGCCTTCTCTTTCTGCTTTTGTTTTCTTACGGGGTCTGGTTTGCCAATCAGGTCAAAGTCATCCCCGAATCCTCCAAGAAGGCCAGTTACAGTTATCATTATCTCGAAAAACTCCCGGAAAGATCCCGCTTGTTATTCTCAAAACTGAAACCCCTTTTTAGCGAGTTTTCCTCCAAAGCGACTGAAACCATCGAAAGGGTAAAAAATCAATAGTGCGAAGGACCCCCTTTTTATATAGTTTTTATTTCATCAGCCTGTTCCATCTCCTGGCCCTGGTGGCAGCCTGGGAGCCGGCCGTTTTTTATTCGAAACCCTTGCTGATGCCCTCCCTCTTGCTGGCATTGATCAAAAGCACCGGCCGGCTTCATGGTCCCTTTGTTGCGGCAGCCTGGGCCCTTGCGTTCAGCACGGGCGGTGATGTCCTGCTGATGATGGAGAAAAACGCGGGTCCCCTCTTTTTTTATTTTGGCCTGGGTTCCTTTTTAATCGCCCAGCTTTTCTATATCCGGGCTTTTCTCCAGTTGGGAACTATCCGGATTGCCAGCACATGGAGCCTGCTTTACGCCCTTTATTACCTGGTTTTTATCGGATCTCTTTCTAAAGCCATGGATCTGCCTTTATTGATCTCGGTAGCCCTCTATGGCCTTTGCCTTACGACTATGGCCTGGAACAGCTGGCGGACCTCCGGCGGCAACCTCATGTTGTCCAACCTGGGCGTGGCCGGGGCCATTCTATTCGTTGCTTCGGACAGCCTGATCGCCATCAACCGTTTTGCCATGCCGGTCCCTTCAGCCGGTTTTTTGATCATGTCGACCTATATACTGGCCCAATACCTGATCGCGGAAGGCATATCGAGAAAGGCGGCATTGTCGAAAGGATAAACGGTTGAATGGTTTGAGGCCTGCATTTTAACAGCTTATTCCCCGGCATCCCAGCTTCCAGCCTCGAGCTTCGAGCTCCCAACTTCTAACTTCCCTGAATATTCTTCCACAGCAGATCCCGAAGCTCATCGAGTCCCTGCCCGCTGGCGGCGGAGATCAGGCAATAAGGCACTCCTTTGGGAATTTTTCGTTTGATAGAAGCCGACTGGCCTTCGGGGACCAGGTCCATTTTACTGATGGCGAGCAGGCGGGGCTTATCCATCAATTCGGGGCTGTATTGATTCAGTTCATTGACCAGGATCTTAAATTCCTTGCTGATGTTTTCGCTGTCTGAAGGGACAATAAACAGGAGTACCGCATTTCTTTCTATGTGACGAAGAAATCGCAGGCCCAGTCCTCTTCCTTCGTGGGCACCCTCGATGATTCCGGGGATATCAGCCATTACAAAGGATTTGTCATCCCGGTAACGGACAATCCCGAGATTAGGGACCAGGGTGGTGAAGGGATAGGAGGCAATTTTAGGTTTGGCCGCGGTAAGAGCGGCGAGCAGAGTTGATTTCCCGGCATTGGGAAATCCTACCAGGCCCACGTCGGCCAGGATTTTCAGTTCGAAAGACAACCAGGCTTCCACACCCGGTTCACCGGGCTGGGCAAAGCGGGGTGCCTGATGGGTGGCGGATTTAAAAAAGGCATTGCCCTTGCCCCCCCTACCCCCTTCGAGAATGGTTTTTTGTTCTCCATGGTGGGTAATCTCGGCCAGGGTTTCTCCGGTCTCCACACTTTTTACAACGGTTCCGAGCGGGACCTGGATTTCCATATCCTCCCCGCCATGGCCGGTCTGGTTGGCTTTGCTCCCGGGCTTGCCGTCGCCTGCAAAAAGGTGCTTGGTATATCTGAGGTGAAGAAGGGTCCACAACTGGTTGTTGCCGGTGACGATGATATTTCCGCCCTTCCCTCCATCTCCTCCGTCAGGCCCTCCCCTGGGGATGTATTTGCCCCGGTGGAAATGAATGGAGCCCGCGCCTCCTTTACCAGACTTGCATTGGATTTTTACAAAATCAATAAAATTTTCTTCAGCCATGCTCTGCAGGTATCAATATACAAACTGGGTCGTATATCGATCGTCGATGAGCAGGCACAACTCTTCGAAGATTTCGTCTATCGTGCCCATGCCGTTGACCTGAACGGCCAATTGTTTTTCTGCGTAATAATTGTACACCGGGGTGGTCTCCTCCTTATAGACCTGGAGCCGCCGGCGGATAATTTCTTCATTGATATCGTCCGCCCGGCCCGATACCTTTCCCCGGTTAAGCAAGCGGTTGATCAGTTCTTCTTCATCGACTTCCAGTGAAAGCAGGGCGGTGATCTTCAGGTTTTTTTCTTCCAGCAGGGCATCCAGGGCCTGGGCCTGGACAATATTCCTCGGAAAGCCATCCAGGATAAAGCCATTGGTGGCCTTGCCGCTTTCCATCCGCTTTTTCAGCATGGAGATGGTCACTTCATCCGGCACCAGTTGGCCTTTATCCATATAGGATTTGGCCAGTTGGCCAAGTTCGGTATGATTACTCAATTCAAAACGGAACATATCGCCTGTGGACCAATGGGCAATGTCGTATTTTTCCACCAAACGCTGGGCCTGAGTGCCTTTGCCAGATCCGGGAGGGCCAAATAAAATTAAATTAATCATCTCTTCAAGGTAGATCGTTTCAATACGGCGAAAGATACAAAGAATTGGAGCTTTCAGCAGCCAGCTCTCAGTTTTCAGCAGTAGGCTTACCGCTGACCGATGCCCGGAAGTTCCGAAAGCATCAGGATCTGACTGCTGATGGCTGACTGCTGATGGCTGACTACTGACTGCTGACTATTGACTATTGACTACTGACTACTGACTGCTGACTATTGATTCTACATGATCACTCGCCTGGCCATCTTCAATTTTGAAGACCAATATTCAGAATCTTCGAGTTTCTCCTCGACTACCCCGCGGCTGGTGGTGGCATGGGTAATATAAATATTCCCCCTTTTTACCTTGCTGACAATGGCGACATGATGGACCCGGCGATGCCCGAAAAACAAAAGATCGCCTTCGCGGACCAGCTTCAATGGAATGGCTGTACCGGTTTCGGCCTGGTCCTTGGCTTTTCGCGGCAAGGTCATATTGATTTTATCAAATACAAAACGGGTCAGCCCCGAACAATCAAAGGCCCTCGGGCCCGCGCTGCCGAGGCGGTATGCCTTTCCCAGCACCCCTCCCGCAGCAAGGAGCAACTGATCGATTTTTTTCCCCCTGAGTTGTGAAAATTCACGGTCCTTTTCCGCGTGAGAGGATATGATGTGACGGCTTTGATTACATGCGATAAACAGAAAAAGGCTGACAAGGATACAGCATGCCTGGCGCAATAAGGAGAGGTTCATGGACAGGCAAAAATAGAACCCTTGTTTCCTGCCTTCTTTTAATATGATGTTAATGGATGTTAAACTATATAACTAATTAAATAACAATAGTTTAACTTATTGTAGAAGCTCGAAGCACCCTATATCGGGTGTGCCGGCATCCCGCTTTACGCCCAGCAGGTCAAAGGGAATATGTTCGAGGGGGCGGGCCTTGTCATTGACCACGGAAAAGGTATCCAGCCTGAAATCAAGTTTTGCCACATTCAGGAAGACCGTATCGCTCGATTGAGCCTGGATGCAGCTCGCGCATTTTTCAAAAAACTTGGGATAATTTTTTTCAGCCAGCAATTCTTCGGCTTTGATATAACAATGGTCGAAGGAGTATTGAAAAAACAAAGGGTCTTTCGGATCGGTCAGGTCAGACAGGTCCAGTTCATCCTTGCCCGAACCAAAGAGGATGCAATTACGGACCGTCGCAATCAGCGGAAAAAGTTCAATCCGCCGGGTTTCGGGATCCCTCAGTATGGCATTGTTCATGGAAAGAGCTTCCGCGTCGTTGTCATAGCTCGCCAGGGTGCAATACTCCAAACGGTAATTGCCCCCAAAGGCAAACTGTACGCCGTGGCCACCATTGGAATGGAAGAGGCAATTCTCCGCGATGACCCGGGCATGCACTCCCACTATCCCTGAACTCGCGGTATTGTAAATCCTGGTATTCCGGACCGTCACCTCGCTGGAACTGTCGGCCCATAGCCCCACAAAGGCGGACCTGATTTCGGCATAATTGATCCGGTTGCCCCTGCTGCCGGGACCAAAGCGAATGCCTGACCAAGCCCCCCATTCCTCTTTTAATTCGGGTTCTAACCGGTCCGTGGAGAAAATCACCGGTCTTTCTTTGGTGCCTTCCACCAAGAGCTTTCCCTGGTCCAGGACATAGAGTATCCCGTCGTTGTATATATTGCCGGAATTTCGGACCAATCCCCCATGAACATAGACCCTCGCGCCGGCCGGAATGCGCAGGGTACAACTGTCAACCGCCAGGATCCCGTAAATCACATAGGGTTTGGGGTCATCCCAGGTTTCATCCAGCAAATCGCAGGTCAACAGGGCGATGCCTCCCTGGGAATACCGTGAGGGGATATAATTGGCATTCTGACCCCAGGCTTCCAGCATGACCTGCTGTTCTTTCCCATTGGTATTAAACAGGATCTTGTCCTCAATCACAAATGGGCTTACCGACAGGGGCTGATCGGGCTGAATGGTCACTTCAAGAAAAAGGTAGATGCTGTCTCCCGCCCCTATTTCAATTCCCTGCAATTCCTTTACAGGAGCGGCCTGGCCATCCACATTGAGCCGGAATACGGAGGACAGCCCCTGCTGCAGTTTGATGCTGGCCACCTTGACAGGCAAGGACTGGTCATTGAACACTTTAAATGAACGGGTGGCCGAACCCACCCTGGTGAATACCGTGTCGAAACGAAGGGTATCCACTGAAAATCTGAGGATCGCGTCTCCCTCCTCATAAAAGCGTTCCCGGTAACAGCCCCCGAGCCAAAAAGCCAGGAAGGTAACCACCAGGTATTTCAAAACCGGAAAAGTCCGGGCCCTGAATATCATGCCGCAAAAATAATCCATTTGAGGAAGGGGGTCCGCCGGATTTTGTGACAGGTCTTGATACCTTTACGCCCGGTCATGGCCATCACCGATGTCATCATCCCGGCTTTCAACGAAGAAAAATCCATTGGATTGGTGCTGAAGGAAATTCCTCAGGACAAAGTCCGGCAGGTGGTGGTCTGCAACAACCATTCCACGGACCGAACCCGGGAAGTGGCCCTGGCCCACGGAGCCATGGTGGTGGATGAAATGAACAAAGGCTATGGTTATGCCTGCCTGCGGGCGATGGAACACATCCGGCATAGCCGGCCCGAACCCGACCTGATCGTATTCCTGGACGGTGACCACAGCGATTATCCGGAGCAGTTGCCTGAACTCACGGCACCCATCCTCCACGATGGTTATGACCTGGTGATCGGGTCCAGGGCCCTCGGACATCCTGAAAAAGGCTCCATGACCCTTCCTCAGCGTTTTGGCAACTGGCTGGCCACCCATATGATCCGCTGGCTCTACGGATACCGGTTTACCGACCTGGGACCTTTCCGGGCCATCCGGTATAAAAAACTTCTGGAACTGAACATGTGCGATAAGACCTACGGATGGACGGTAGAGATGCAGGTGAAGGCGGCCAAACTGGGTTTCCGTTGCACCGAAGTGCCGGTGAAGTACCGTCGCAGGATCGGCGTATCCAAGGTCAGCGGCACCATAAAAGGTACTATATTAGCAGGGTTCAAGATTATCTGGACGATATTAAAATTGCTGTGAGGGCGTGATCATCCTTGCATATATACTGGCCGCCATCTATATTCTGGCCCTCGTTTTCATCACCGTATATGCCATCCTTGAATTTCAGCTTTTGTATTATTACCTGAAAAAATATAAAAAAATACGCGCCTACACCCCTCCGGCCCTGAAGGACTGGCCTATGGTCACCGTTCAATTGCCCGTTTTTAATGAAATGTATGTCATCGACCGGCTGATCGATGATATCTGCCAGCTCGATTATCCGCGGGAAAAACTGGAGATCCAGGTGCTGGACGACAGTACCGACGAAACCAGGGAGATCATCCATAAGAAATGCGCACATTATGGAGCCAGGGGTTTCGATATCAAACACCTGCATCGGAACAACCGCGCGGGTTACAAGGCCGGCGCGCTCAAGGAAGGCCTTGCGAGCGCGAAAGGCGAATTCATCGCCATCTTTGACGCGGATTTTTTACCGCGTCCTGATTTTCTGAAAAAATGCATCCCTTATTTCCAGGACCCGAAAATCGGTGTGGTGCAAACCCGGTGGGACCATATCAACGAAGGGTATTCCCTGCTGACCATGTTGCAGGCTTTTCAACTAAACGTTCATTTCACCATCGAACAATCGGGACGGCAATCCGGGGATTATTTTCTGCAATTCAACGGCACGGCCGGCACCTGGAGAAAAAAGGCCATCGAAGAGGCCGGAGGATGGCATACCGACACCCTCACCGAAGACCTGGACCTTTCCTTCCGGGCCCAATTAAAAGGATGGGAGATTTATTATTTGCAGGAAATCGGTTCTCCCTCTGAATTACCTGCTGAAATGAATGGGATCAAGTCCCAGCAGGCCAGGTGGATGAAAGGTGGCGCCGAGGTGGCACGCAAGCTGATCCCGGTGATCTGGGCTTCAAAACTCGATTTTTGGCAAAAAGTGCATGCCATTATGTTGCTGATGGGCAGCTCCATTTTCCTCGTGGTGCTGGCGCTGGCCCTTACCAGTGTCCCTTTGGCTTTTCTGCTGGTCCGTTTCGGCATCCCCGCAAAACTGTTTGCTTTCGGGCTGGCGGGTACCCTGTCCATCCTCCTGGTTCATTATACTGCCAATGTGATTATCGCCTGGCAAAACCGCAATCCGCTGATTTCTTTTTTACGTTTTATTTTCCTGTTCCCGCTCTTCCTCACCTTCTCCATGGGGCTTTCCCTTCACAACAGTGTGGCCGTAATCCAGGGTTGGAGGGGGAAAAAAAGCCCATTTATCCGCACTCCAAAATATAATATCCGCAATATCCGGGACCGGATTTCAAATCACAAATACCTGTCCCACCGCCTGTCCTGGATCACCGTGTTCGAAGGGCTATTGGCTACGTATTTTTTTTACGCGTTTTATTATGGCATGCGCACCCACCAGGATGCCTTCCTCCTCTTTCACCTGGCCCTGGGATTGGGTTTTAGCGGCATCTTCCTGTTTACGCTCTACCATTTGAGCCTCAAAAACTGAAAAATATGCGGGTCAAAGGCCGATATAGCCTGATCGCACTCAGTGTACTGGTGCTCATTCAGGCTTTTTTCATCCGGCAGGATCAGTTCCTGGCCTCCATCCTCCTCTTTGGCGCAGGTTTCGGATTCTACCTGCTGGCGGGAACGGCAAGGCTCCAGGATGATCCAATCACAAACAGGTTGAACTTATTTCTGAAAATAATCCTCCTGTTTGCTTTCCCTCAGGGGTCTGATGATCTTTACCGTTTCTTTTGGGATGGCCACCTGTTGTTGCAGGGCTTCCACCCCTATGCCCTTCGGCCGGATGAGGTGCTTGGGCAACTGGAACCCTTCCAGGAGGTGATTTACGACCACCTGAATTCTCCGGCTTATTACAGCGTATATCCACCCCCGCTGCAATTCCTCTTTGGCCTCTGTGCCCTGGCCAGCTTTAAATCCATATTCCTTTTCTCCATCGGGTGGAAATTCCTGCTGCTGCTGGCTGACCAATGGTTACTCCGGTACCTCACCAAGTTTCCTCATCTGGATCCGGGGACCGCTTTCTGGTACAGGTGGAATCCGCTGATCCTTTCCGAAATTGCAGGCAACGGACATCCCGAAGGGCTGATGATCCCGGCCCTGGTCCTTTCCCTTTATCTTATTTCGCACCAAAGAACCGCTTTGTCCTCTTTCACCCTCGCCCTCGCAGCCGCAATCAAACTGTTTCCCATCGCCCTCCTGCCCTCATTCGCGCGTCACCTCGGTTTTCGGAAGGCCATAAGCCATATTCCCCTTACCCTCATGGTCTTTGTCGTGCTGATCTTTCCGGTCTGGCCTCATGGAGATCATTTCTTTTCCTCTTTAAAATTGTATTTTCAAAAATTTGAATTCAACGGCAGCTTTTATGAAATCTGGAAGTCCATTGAATTCAGGAGGCATGGGCACAATAATATCGCGTTTATCGGTAAAATGATCCCTGTCCTGTTTGTTGCATTCGCCGGCTTTGTTCTGATCCTTCAGCGGCCCAATCATTTCCAAAGCCTTATCCGATCCTGCCTCCTGATTTGGACCGGATACCTCCTGCTCAGCACGACGGTACATCCCTGGTATGTCTTGCCCCTGATCCCACTGGGACTGCTGTCCGGATTTATATTTCCGCTGGCCTGGTCGGGGGCCGTTTTTCTGTCTTATTCCTGGTACGACCCCGGCCTGGGTATGGGTTGGAAGGGGGCTTTCCAGGCAATGGAGTATGCCATCCTGGCAGGAGCTGTTGTGGTGGATTTGGTAAAATTCAGGAAACAAGGACTGGAAGCTAAAAGCTAGAAGCTGGGAGCTGGAAGCTGGGAGCTGGAAGCTAGGGGCTGGACCACTAAAACTCCCGGAAATGCCCGGCCAATACGCCCTAGTGTAATGATTATTTAATAATATTAGTATTATATGGACAATGGGTTGCCCGTGTAAGTCCATTTAAATGGTTTCGCCCTTTCTTCATTGTATGTCTTTACATATTGCATAAGTTGGTCA
>Ga0116144_10002730_pt1 | contig 18528 bp, 14 predicted proteins | sample AD_UKC035_MetaG_FD_89746 | JGI IMG/M metagenome (GOLD analysis project Ga0116144, IMG submission 89746) | Active sludge microbial communities of municipal wastewater-treating anaerobic digesters from USA - AD_UKC035_MetaG | ecosystem: Engineered > Bioreactor > Anaerobic > Digestate | place: USA...
ATGAAAATAACGAAACCAAGCAGTAGGATCATTAATCGTCGATTACCATTCATCGAGAGACCTCATCCATGGAGTTATCTGCCGCTCAGCGGCGGCTTGACTCCTTTTAGTGAGTCGGGAGAGCTGAAATCCTCGTGCTGGAGCTTGAGAAGCCATACGCGCCCTATTTCTCAGGAGGAGTAAACGTTCCGGACTCGACAAGTTTCTTCGCAGCTTCTTGGTGCAGTTCGTTCCGGTCCTTGGCATGGGGATAGGTCTTTTCCAAATACAGATTTTTCGGATATTCCGGCCACCGCTCATAGATCTGCTTCCACAAGCCCGACCGCATCTGAACGAGCATGGCGCCCATGGGTGAATTCACGCGATACTCTCGGAGCCCTTTGATGTTGATTTCTCCAGGTACAAACGCTTCATTGACATGATCAGCTTTGCGAACGATATTACCCCGATAATCGACAATCATCGTGTGACCGCCGGCCAGTGTATACGGAGCGTCAACACCGGGGTGAGTAAAGTAGGGTCCAAAATTGGCGGCAACGATGTAGCACACATTATCCAGCGCCCGAGCTCTGTTCGCCACCTCCCAGTACCCATCCATGATACACGGCTCCGCCCACGCCATTTTAACGATTACTTCAGCTCCTAAAAGAGCCAGAGCCCGGAAGGTCTCGGGGAAAAACGTTTCTGCACAAATTGCAACCGCAAGATTGCCGATCTCAGTCTTTACCACGGGATAGCAGTTCTCGAGATTGGGCCCAACTTTCTTTGACCACACGTCCCAGACATCATAAGGGCTGGTGGTCCCTTCGATCACACCAATCAGATTCTTTACATGCCTCAGAACAATTTCCCCTTCAGGAGAGATGATGAACGCCTGATTAAAGTAGCGGCCCGGAATCAGCTCAGGCTCAACAACCTTAGCCTGCGCAACCAGATACACCTTGTGCTGCTTCGCCTTCTCAATTAAGCGGTCGACCTCTGGGCCGGGGATCGTGATTGCAACATCCCGGCAGTAGGTAGCCTGATCCATATCGGAATATTCGTCCCACATGCCTTGAATAGATCCCTCGCTGAGGGTCACCAGCTTTATCGGCCCTCCTGCCAAGACGCTGGGATACATTGATTCATCAATAAGCCGGCAAACATTATCCAAATTCTTCTGTACGTCCTGCTTATTACGGCACCCATAGGTCCTTGGCTGCAGAGCAATGGCGATAAACGAATCATACGCCAGCTTCGGCCCGACGACGCCTGCAGGAGTCTTGGTATAGGTTATCTTTCCCTCCCATGGCTCCTTCGCCCATCCAGCTTCCGTCTGGCAGAAGAGGACAGCATAACCAAGCATAACCAAGAATAGGTATCGGACCGGTCCACCAGAGCGCTTCATGCACAGCCTCCTTTCTGACCAACCTCTTCATGTCTCACTCACGAGCTGTTGGCGCGGACGGAACCCTTCGCTCTCATAGCATTCAGGCATAATCCCGGCTCGGCTGCTGAGAGAGCCTATAGGAAATTTCGGTCACCAGCCGAAGAAATCACCGCAGACATCCTTCCCAGCTGGTTGTCGTGCACCGTATCGTTTCGACGAAGGTAATGAGCCAATAAAAATCTCCCGCGCCTAGATTCGGAAGGCTATCATCTGAATTCCCGTTGGCTCCTGTATGCCTCCTGGCATTATCTGCCCACTTTGAGCAGCTTGGTCAGGCTCAGTTCTTCAAGCGGGACTCTCTGATTAGGAAGCGAAGTCCAGGGATTCATCGATGAATGGCCTGTCTGTAAATCGTACATCATGATTCCGAAGTCCATTCCCCCATACTGTACCCCGTCCTGTACCACGGTGTCGCGAAAGTCGACATAGCATTTCCATAGCTTGGACTGCCGATCATAGATATCTACCAGCCCTATCGGGCTCTGGGAATACCAGTAGGGCGGCTCAGGCATATAGAATACCTTTCTGCCGTAGATGTGCTTAATCTTCGGAGTCGCGTCAATCACGAGAACCGGCATAATTATCCATCCGGCTCGGGCAAATGAGTGGCCATTATCGAATTCCACTCTCGGGTCGATCTTGCCGCCTTCCGTGGTCCACCGAAACGCAGGCTTTGTCTCGGGAACCAGCATCAGCTTTCTCGTAATCGACTTGAAATCCCAGTGCGCATACGGTTCCCGTAGTCCCTGGGGGTCGCTGTAGGTAAAATCCATACCGCCGACATTATCCTGATAGGTCGTAGCGCTCACACGAATAGTCCGCTTGAAAGCCGGGATGTACATGAATCCTTCATCCGGCTTTTTGAATTCGTCGTAATGTCGAATCGTGAGTTGTCCCATTCCCTTCATCTCGAGGGGAGCGCTAAAGACTGCGATATGCCGCCACTGGAAATCCTCGTGCCCAGGGACGACGCCCAGAGGCTCAACTTTCATTCGTCCAAACGCCCAGACCTGCCAGATGTTCATGTCGGCAGTTTTTTCAATATTTCCGTTTTTACCTACATAGAGGCAGGGGCTCGTAGGAATATAATTGTCGTCACAGCCACGCCCGAATTTCACATTGGCCATAGCTTCCAAGGGCGCCTTCGGGTTGGGAAATGGTAATCCGCCGGACCAGTTGGACCCGTCAGCCAGACGCACCGTTCCCTCCTGGTCCATTACGGCGTTACCCTTGTTCTTGACGGTAGCCTCCCAGAAGAAGCGCGGAGCAAGTTCTTCAGCCGGAAGGTTCTGCGCCATCCGGAGCACCATTCCCTTCTTGACTGTTTCGTAGACCGAGACCGTCAGATACTCCTTGACCAGGTCAACATTGTCCTTGGTGACCAAATCACCGACCTTCACCTTGCCTTGCGTCAGCTCTTCAATGCTCGGGGGAACCCACCCGGGCTTTTCACCCGCAGCTAAGCGCTCCATATAGTCGGCAGGTGGGGCTGTTTCCGCACTCATGGCTACAGGAACGGTCAGCCATAACAAGACCATCGATGCCAGTGCTATCACTATCGATACTGTTTTGTCGTAGCGCTTCATGGAAGTACTCCTTTTCGATGGTAGAACGTTATACATGCGCGATAGGCTACAAAACCTGCCATCAGCCCTGCTGGCTTTTAAAATTGATACGTCACTCTGGTTACCACCTCATCAGCCCATTTGAGTCCTCCGAATCGGCCCGGCCGCTCATCGCTGCCGGCGAGGAAGACCGCATACAAGTCGAAAAACCAGTGGTCACCGTACGTGTACCGGAAGCTCGGCTTTACATAGTTGCCGCCATCAAAGTCATGCACGAACAGCAATGTCGTTCGATAGTTATTGTATGAGAAGAACTGATCAAGCAGCAAAGAAATCGTCTCATCAGTCTTGTCGACTCTGCTGTTGCCAGCCCCGAGAAGGTCATCATCGTCCCCTTCTCGAATGGTCTGATTGAACTGCACCTGAATCATCATCGAGCTGGTCGGCCGCGGAAACACAAACGTCTGACGATCGAAGCGGATGGCCCAATTCCAGGTACCCTGATCAGTATAATCGGTGCCGCCGGTGGCCGCTACGCGCGCATCCTGATAAGGCTGATTCGGTGTCCAGGTTCCCTCAAAGGTCGTTACCGTATTCAACGGTGCAACGAAGTAGTTTGCGGTTATTCCAAAGACGTCAATGGCAGGATACTCGGCATCGAACAGGAGATCGTAGAGGGTGAAATCTGCCGGGGCAAAGATGGGGATGCCACTAATCGGATCCGGTGCGATCCCTGTCTGCTCGAGCATGAATTCGGGACTGTACAGGGATAGATAGTTGAGGGTCATATACAGGCTTCCCAGCATGCCTCCCAGTCTGATGCCGTACTCTTCGTCACCGCGGCGGTCTTTGTCATTGATCCGGAAAAACGGGAACGAATTCTCAAGGTCAGTTCCCAGATAGAACGGTGAGCCGACATCAGCATACTGCGTCGGATATACATCCCCGGGATTGAAAAAGCCTTCAACAATGAAGTCGTTAATCAAACCGCCAATCTGACCGTGGGAGTAGCGGGCCCGCAGCATCCATTCGGGAATTCTGATGTTTTCAAATTCTTCGGGCTCAAAGAGGAAATTGCGGCTCATGTCAAGGGGGTTGATGATATCCATAATGCGGCTGGCAATCATTTCACCCCAAACGATCTGCTGCCTGCCGGCGCGCAGCCACAGCTTATCAATGGTCCAGTCTGCATACAGCTCCCACACCTCGGCACGCCAATCGCGCTCGCTCATCTTCATCATCGTCCAGTCATCCTCGGCCACATCGAGCGGAAAAGCATCATACTTTCCGAGATCACTATCGATATCCTCGGTGAAATCGCCCATGAGGCGAATTTTGGAAAATACCTTGAAACGATCCGTAGGCGTGTAGTTCCACTCGGTCTGAAAGTAGCTGCGAGCAAAGTTAAGCCTGTTGTTATCGTCCTGCACATTGTTCGGGTTCTGGCTCGCCGTGTGCACCGCCAGCTCCGCTCGCAGGTACCCCGCTACTGACAGGCAATCGGTGAGCTTAACTTCAGCTCTCACTTCCTGCAAACCCGCTGAAATCAGCACTGCCACAACCACACTCATTACAATGAACGAACTGAGAATGAGCTTTTTCATTGTATTCACCTCTCTCTCTCCGCCCTGCCATGGGTATTACTGAAATGATACCTCCTTGTCACTGTTGAAAATCTTGACTCTGCCTGAAATCTGTCACCTCCTTCCAGCTTCGGTCGCACATGAATATTATTCTCGAATCAGAATTTTCGTTGAACCGAGAAATTTCGGCTTAATCACTGAGACCAGCGCCGGAATGAAAATCAGCGCTCCAATCATATTGATGAACATAATGATGGCCAGAAGCAGCCCCATTTCCGCCTGAAACCGCAGCGAGGACAGGAAATACCACACAATGGTGGCCGAAATCATGGTGGTGGCAGTAAAGAAAATGGCCTTCCCGGTGGTTTTTAAGGCACTGCGAGCCAAGGCATGCGAATAGACGCCTACTCGCTGGTATTCTTCACAGATGCGGCTGAGCAGGTAAATACCGTAATCGATCCCCACTCCCACACCGACGGCAACAATCGGAAGGGTGTTGATGTTCAGACCGATGCCCATCCACTGCATGATAGCGGTGGTGACAAAGTTGGCCAAGTTAAGCGGAAGCATGAGAATGATCGCTGCCACAAACGAGCGGTAGGTAAATGAACACAACAAGAAAACACTCAGCAGCACCAGCACGAAGTTGAGCAGCTGGGAATCGAGAACGGTTTCGTTGATCGAGGCGAGCATACCGATATTTCCTGATGCGAGCCGAAAGGTAATCCCCTCCTTATCCAAGGTCTCTTTGTTGGCGTCAATAAAGTCCTGAGCCGAGGCCGTCGCAGTGCGGATAGTGTCGCCCATGTGGTCTTTGAACCAGACGATGACATTGGCATCGCCTTCATCCCTGCTGGCAAAGCGATCATAGTCGCCGGGCGCAGCGTTTCCGGTCAGAATGCTGTAGGTTTGATAGAGCTGATTGCGGTCATTCTGGAATATCTCCCACTTCGGATGTCCTCCATTGACTGCTCTGCTCACCGGCATAAGCAGGTCAGCCAAAGACAAAGTAGATGCGACTTCCTTATGCCGCTCCATATGCCGCTGAAATAAGTCCAAGGAGTTGATAAAATCGGGATCAGCAATCGCCTTCTCCTGTTTGCCCTCCACAATCACGTACATCTCATCAGTTCCCGGGAAATTCTGATTGACTTGCGCGATAGCCCGGTTGTATTCAGAGTCCTGCCACAGGATCGGCGTTCCTGGATTGACATCACCGATCTGCACCGACAGCGATACCCAGATAGTGTAGGCGAATATAACTGCCCCGATAGAAACCACCGCCGCTGCCGCCTTGCCATGACCCAGGTGAGAGATGGACGAAAGGATCTTCTGCGTCATACCCTTTTCTTGGTCGAGAATTTTGGCGACATTCTTCGGAGGCGGAAAAAAGGAGATCAGCAACGGGGTGAACAGCAGTACTGAGGGAATAATGGCCACCGACCAGAAAGCGCAGATATAGGCAAGCTTCTGCATTATCGGAATCGGCGCAACCGCGATCAGCAGCACCCCAACCGTATCAGCCATAACCCCAAGAATACCCGGCGGCAGAATCGATGCGGTGCAAGCCACTAACGCTCGCCTTTTTTCGCCATGCTCCTGGTAGCACTCGAAGTAACGTTCGCTCATCTGTACCGAATGACTCAGGGCACGGGCTGATATCAGCAGCGGAATAACCAGCGTGAGGGGTTCGAGGTTAAAGCCCATCAGCCCGCAGAAGCCCAACCCCCAGATACAGTCCAGCACCAAGGCAGCGGCCGGAACAATGACACCAATGAAATTGCGGAAATAGAAAATCAGTAGCCCGATCAGTGCAACGATGGAAACCACGAAGATCAGGTACATCTCTTGCGAATAGTGGTAGACCCAGCCAGTCAATACCGGCTCTCCTGCAGCATAGAGGATGTGATTACCATCAGACTCCTTCTGCTGGATCTGCTTTACCGCATCAAAGAGATTTTGATAGTCTACCAGCTCGCCGATAAACGCAGCCGTAAAGAGCACCGCCTTCTCATTCGGTGAGACCCAGATGCCGTACACGGAACTGGTGTTGCGCACGGTCTCGGCAAAGGCTGCCATTTCCTGCTCGGTTTCGGGCACCTCCTCCATGAAATTTTCCGATATGATTCCATAGGAGGTGACGGTAATCTTCTTGATCTTTTGGGATGCAATAGAGTAGATCTGATTGTGGTTTACGCCGGTAATTGCATCCAGGGCGTCAGTAATCCGCTTGACTTTCTGCAAGGTTTCCTTCGTGTAGATTGTTCCATCCTTCACCTGAAGCATGAGAAACACCTTCAGCGGATCGCCGAGCTGGTCCTTGTACTGATTGTGAACTTTAATATAGGGATGATTCTGAGGCAGAAGGTCGCCGAAGCGTGACTCGACCTGTATGTTTCGCATATGCCACAGGAAGAACAGTGTGACCAGCAGAATGATGCCGAGCCAGAAAAAACGATGCTTTACGAGATTTTCAGCAAGCTTTTCGATCATAGAACATCCTTTTGTCTTAAAACGTACTTATTTTCCGGGAACGGAAATGCTTTTTATCAGACTCTGGCCTACAATAATCGCCTGGCTGGGAGAGTTATGGGAAACAATACACAGATCGGCAAACCAGGGCAGCGGAGGAGGCAACTCGGCAGAAAGCACCTGCCAGCTCGCACCCTCGTCAGCGCTGGTTAAGATCAGGGCTCTGTCTCCGGCAATAAGGCCGCTTGGTCCATTGAAGCGCACTCTATAGAGCGGTACGTTTGCAGCCTGTGGAGGCACGCTAAGCTTCTCCCATGTCGTTCCACCATCGGTCGTATGGAGAAGACATGCTTCCTGGCCACAGACATACCCTTCGGCCGCACTGCGGAACCAGACTGAATAGAGCGTCGGGTATGTGCCCATAGCGAGCAGCTTCCAGCTCCGGCCGCCATCAGCAGTTCCCAGTACCAGGCCGCTATCACCCACCACCCAGCCGTGCTCGGCATCAGCGAAGAAAACGTCGTAGAGATTGGGGCTGGTTATACCCCGGGCAATCACCTCTTCGGGCAGAATGCTCATCCAATCCAGGTCCGCCGGTTTCCAGGTCGTTCCTGAATCTGCGGTTGAAAGAATAGTCCCAGCCGAGCCGACTGCAATGGCTTCGGTGGCGCTCAGGGCTCCAACCGCTATCAACGTTTCCGTGGTGCCGCTTTGTTGTGTCTGCCATGTGCCACCAGTATCGTTGGTGGAAAGAATGAGCCCGTTTCCACCGACAACCCATCCGCTCGATCCGGAAAAACTGACTGCGTTGAAGGACTCAATGCGCTCCGGCCCGCAGGCGATCTTCTGCCAGCGCACGCCTCTATCGGCGGTCTTAAGCAGCATGCCCTTATTGCCGACAGCAAAGCCTGTCTTGGTATCAACGAACTGCACGGCAAAGAGCTTATCCCTTCGGGTGACCGTATAGGCTTCTTCACATCCTCCCATGGTGTCGCTTCCGAAACTCATGCTGCCAGCCAGAATACTCATCACCAGCGAGAGGATAAGGCTTTTCCCTCTGTGTCTCGCCGCCCATACGGCATTCTCACGTTTTTCTTTTCCATCCATACAATTCTCTCACACTAATTCGGGTTACTATTTACCAACCAGATAGCTGTAAGCCCCTGGAAAGAACGTTCCTAGCTCATTTTGCACAGCCGTGGTACGGTTCTAATGCTTTTCCCGTCTACTCAACAATAATTTTCCCCTGAGTCACTTTGGATCCCTCACCTTCGACCTGCTCGCCCGTTGCCTGAATATCGTAGGCGTAAGTACCTGCCTCTAAAAACCGCAGACTTGAGGTGCCGCCGAACGGTACCCAGCTCGTGACATAGCAGTTCTGGTGATCGAGGCTGAACCCCGTCGGCGCATCAGAGACACTGGCGCACTTCTTCCCCTCCGCAAATGCCACCTTAACCTGATGCGCGGTAGAGCGGTTAAACCAAATCACACAAGTGCCTTTGGAAATTGTTATCGTCTCAGGGTCAATTCTGATGACATCATGAGCGGCGATGCCCTCGATTCGAATAACCCGACAGTCCTGGGCCAGCAGAATGTCAACCCAGGCGAAGAGAAGGCCAGCAACGATGAGCCCAACCGACAATGCGATCCCGAGATACTGCCTTGCTTTCATTCTTGTCCTCCTTTTTTGCTTGTAAGTGATGAGTTGTCATAAACTCAGTCTCTTTCAGCCAAGGAAAAGCAGTCTCCGTCATCTCGAAGCTCAAAAGCATCGAGAAGCTCTTGTCACCGGATTATGTGGTAAGCCATCTATTTCGAATAAAGTAAAATAGGGGAAAAAGTGTCTTCCTCTCCATGTGAGCCTCCCTTCCGTGGGAGCGAATACAATATGGATAAGAGGCTCGCTGCCGTACGTACGTACGACAGGTTCGTACAAGTGTACGGTAACAGGAAGAATACGATCTTGTCAAGAGAATTTTTTGGCGGACAAAATATGAACTCACCCGAGCAAATACAGGACAAATACGATGTGATATCGATGGATTACGCCAGCAATAGCAGTTTCTTTTCTCGCACTAGCATAATAGCAGAAGTGAAAAAAAGGAAGTGTACCGTCGAGAAGGTTTTGAGCAATTGGGAGAAAAGGAGTATTTTCCAGAAGGCAAACGTCACACGTATCTCGCGAAGGATACGGTGCAGAAACAAGGCTTATTCAGAACAAAGCACCGGCAAAGGGGTGTGCACGGCAACATGCATGCTGCCCCACAGGCCGCTCGAGTAATTCGGCACCGCTCGATTCAGCGATGCTTTCCATTCCTGAGAAACGACCCTTAATCCGGTGATCGCCTACAGCGATCAGAGAGCAATCAGAGGGATTGCCGGGTATATTTCGCGGGCAGGGGATTAGGAGCAGTCTTGTTGATCTTCAGGTAATCCATAACGCTTTCCACCATAAGATCAAACGTCTCAGCAAAATGGCAGACTGCTTTGCCGCGCATGAGACACTGAAGGCCGGCACCCTCCACCATGGCAATGATTGAGTTTGCGACCAGGTCTTCGGGCACATCTCTGAATATGCCTTGCTGCTTTCCCTCTCTGATCACAGCACTGATAAGGTCCGAGAGCCTAGTATAAAATGAGGCGAAACTTTTTTTCATAATTTTGTTACGCATCGACGCTGTCCAAATTTCAAAAAAGGCAATTTGCAGCTCAGTTTGAGCAAAATCTCTGCCTTCCTCACAAATGGCTCGCAACTTCCTTTCGGGCGAGTCTGAGGAGTTAAATCGTCGTTGGATATCATTGGCAATGAAATCCAACTCGTACTCTATGGTTTGAGTGATAAGGTTTTCTCGGGACCGGAAGTAATAGTGAACCGTGCCCAGGCTTACCCCTGCTTTCTGGGCAATCGTACGCAAAGAGACGGATGCAATTCCTTTTTCATGGATACATTTGGAAAAAGCTTTAATGATCCGATCTCGCGTGTTCTCGACCTGTCTGGGTTCGAAGAGAGAACGCTTAGTCAACGGCATATCCAGCTTTCTAAAGGTTAATGGTGTATTCGTACATACGTACGATATGCTTGAGTCAGCCTCTTTGTCAAGTGAATTAGTTCAGCAGTGCGATACCATAGTCGTAATTTCACAGCCCATCATTAGCCTTCGACCTTTTCCAGTAATAGTGCCTTTTTAATAGCTTCCTGATGCAAGGCAGTGAAATCTTTCGCCGGAATACTGTCCCCTTTCTTCTTCAGCTTGGCCGCATCGGTCGGACAGTGCAGAAGACAGACACCGCAGCCGATGCAGATGCTCTCATCAATAACCGGCAGATCCCCCTCCATGGTAATGATCTCCATCGGGCAGTCTTCAGCACACTGTCCGCAGCCGACGCACGCATCCTCATCGGTGGTACGCAGATAGTAGGTTGCCATGATGTAGTCACGAGGAACCAGCCGTTTCTTGATCGGCATGACATTCCAGCAGCAGCAGGAACAACAGTTGCAGTTGTGCTGGATATCCTCCTGGCAGTTATCCACAAAATGAATCAGCCCTTCCTCTTCTGACTTGCGGATAATGTCCAGAGCCTCTTCAGTCGTTATCGCACGCCCCAATCCACGTTCGATCACAAAGTCAGCCATCCGATTGAACTTGATGCAGTTTTCCAGCGTGTGCGTACAGGCATTGCCGCCCACCAGACGGGCCCGCTGTCGACACGGGCAATGGACCACAGCTATCCTTGTAGCCTTCTTGACTACCTCGACCATCATATCGTACGTATATACTGCCTGCAGAGCATGATCGACAACTTTGTTGACCGGCACGTAGCGGTAAATATGCTGAGGCGTTTCACTCCGGCCTTTTCTGAGATAGGTCACCAAGGGCTTGTGAATCTCTTTGACCTCATCCGTTATCTGGCCGCCCCAGTAGAAGATCTGCGGAAATCCAAATCCGATCTGAATGAAGGCATAGCCGGTCTGGCCTGATGGCGTCTTGTCTTTATAGAGAAAACCTTTTTGCGCCAGGCCTTCCAGCAGCGGCTCAACCTCGTCGACCGGCTTCGCAGCCCGGGCCGCGATATCTTCGACGGCTTCTACCTCCAGCGGCGGCAGGCGAGTCGGAAGTCCCAGTGCCACTACTGCTTCCTCAGGAGTGACGAATTTCCTCAGAACCTCTAGAAACTCATCATATTGAGGATAGCCGGTTCCGACATCTTTCAGATGAACCATAAGTTTTCGGTATATATCGTCGTGCATAAATCCTCCGTCTTGCAGATAATGCTTGAAGCTGGGACAGTGGAATGATGGGATGGCAGAGCACCTGGAAGATTGGAATAGTGGAATGATGGAATACCGGGTTTTGGTTTAGATACAGCAAAGTAAGAAACCTTCCACCTCTTGCTCAACGAACCCACCAAACTCAAGTAACTCAACAAACCCAAGCAACTATCCCTTGCCTCAGCCGCAGGCGACGCCTCAGCGTAGCGCGCCTCTCGCTCCCCAACCCCTGAGCCCTGCTCTACTCCTTCTCCACCTCACAGAGTAATGCTTTGAATACCGGGAATCCGGAAATTACATCGCGATGGAGGTCATCGAGCACGGTGTTGATATTGCTGTCCCGCCAGCCTTCCGCCTGAATTGGCGAGCCGCCTCCCACATTGGCTTCTACAACTCCCGGCAGTATATCGTCTGTAACCCGTGCCGTAAAGATCACCGTTCCTCGCGGCGTTTTCAAACGAACCCGGTCGCCGGTGGCGATTCCTCGTGGCGCCGCATCCTGTGGATGGAGCAGCACTTCCGCATGCGGCTGCAGCTTGAGCAAACTGGGGATGTTTAGATGCTGACTGCGAAAGGTAGATTGAATGCGAGTCCCTGTAGTCAAGGTCAGAGGATAGTCTTTGACCAGCTCAGTATTTTCCAGTCCTTCTTTAACTCCTTTATATACCGGCAGCGGTGAGTATCCGAAGCTTTTAAGCACGGATGAGGCGATTTCCCATTTTCCTGAAGGAGTAGGAAAGCCGGGCCGGCCATCCGGCCGAAGATTTCCGGTGAGCCACTTTCTTTCTTCAGCATTGAGGGAATACGTCGGCGGTGTTACGGCCGGATCGAGCGACAGTGGCCCTTGATGTGATCGTTCTTTAAACTCCTCGAAGCTGAACGGCAGATCCTGAATGACATACTGTACCATGGCGTCTTCGGTCTGAGGATACAACGAACCGTGGCCCAGACGCTCTGCCAGCTTGGCGTAGATGAGATAATCGCTCAAAGATTCTCCCACCGGCTCGATAATCCGACGGCGGTACTGAAGCGCAATAGGCGGAGACAGGCATGGATAGCCGCAGAACGATGCGCTCTCATAATACGTAGCTGCCGGCAGTACAATATCTGCATAGAGACAGTCGGCAGTAAGAAAACGGTCAACGCAGATGAGGTAGTCGAGACCCTGCAATGCCTGCCGGAAGCGTTCGGCATTGGGAAGATTCGTAAGAATCGAAGCACCGCCAATAAGCAAAAGCCGAAGTTTATATGGATCTCCATCGAGCACTGAGCGGGGAAATTCCATGAACTGACCTATCTGAAGCGGCTTGCAGTGATAAGGGTGCGCATCCATACCAATGGCGGGGACCTCGTTGGAAACTGCGACATCCGGCTTTCTCAGTGATACCGGAGGCGGAAACTGAAACCGCTGTCCGCCTTCGATATCGATGTGGCCGGTCAACGCAAGCAGGGTGAAAAACGCTCGAATGGCTTGAACTCCGGTATCGGAATATTCCAGACCGGTATACATAAGAGTGCTGATACGGGCAGTATCGCCAAACAGCTGGCTGAGCTCATACACTGTTGCCTGCGGAATGCGGGTGATGCGCTCCACCTGCTCGGGGGTAAACCGTTCGACATACTCTTCCAGCTCCGCAAATCCCTCGCACCACTGCTCACCAAACTGCCGGTCAATCGTGTCATTCTTAAAGCACAGATGGAGAAGACCATGGATAAGCGCGCCATCAGTGCCCGGCTGGATCGGGATCCACTGATCGGCTAGCCGGACCGAAGCAGTGCGCAAAGGATCGACAGCGATGATCTTCGCTCCTCGCCTCTTCGCTGCCTGCAAGCGCACCATGCGATTAAGAGGAGAATCGGTTGCCGGATTCGTTCCCCATATGAAAACGACGTCAGCGTTTTCCAGGTCCGGCTGTAGCATTACCATGGGCAGCCCGAACGTAGCTAGAGGTGCCAGCACGCCGTAGGACAGGTAGCAGATGCTGCCTACGGAAAATGCATTGGGAGAGCCGAGCGGCACGAAGAGGGAATTACCAATAGAGAAGCCCTGCTGTTTTGCGGTGAACATCTGCCAAAGCGACTGCTCAAAGTTCCCCCGGCCCATGAAGGTTGCCAGGCACTCCGGGCCGTAACGGCTCTTCAGGCTGAAAACCGTTTTCGCAATTTCATCCAGAGCCTGATCCCAGGAAACCGGTTCGAACTCTAACGTTCCTTTGGGACCCTTGCGCTTTAGAGGAGTCCTGATGCGGTCAGGCGAATAGACGATTTCTGCCGAGTAGCGGCCGCGCACACAGGGAACTCCCTCCAGATGTCCTCTCCAGGGATGGATGTCAGTGATCCGGTCGTTTTCCAGCTCAATCTCTACCCCGCAGTTGGCGGGGCAGATTCCGCAGTGACCCTTTTCTGTTCGTGCGGCCATGAAGTGGTCCTTTCTCCTTAAATTATTTCTGCAGCCAATATCTGAGCGCCCTCCGGCTTTAATCAAGCTTATCAGACTCTTTTCTCAAAGTCATGGTTTTTCCGATTCCTCACCCACCTTCTCTTGACAGACAAAAGAATCTCAATTACATACAAAATGACTTCAAGCACGAGAAAAAAGGAGGAACCCTTTGCTCTACCCCGATCACAGAAATCATTATCGCTTTATGTTCACCAGCCTCCCGCTTTGGCTAACGGCGGCGGTTGTGCAGCTCTGTGCTCCGGTAGTCATTTCTTTGCATCTCGGTGTGTATCATATCCATGTTCCTTATTGCCATCACATAGAACACATACCGTATGCGAAACCGCCTGATATCCCATCAACGGGCGGTACCCCCTCCAACACGCAGGAGCAAACACATCACAGGCATAATCCCACTCATTGTTCGATCTGCCAGGCCTTTCATTCTCTTTCCGCTGCGATCTTTCAATCCTGCGAGACTCTTCTTAAACTCCCGGATGAAGTCATCACGGTAGCATCAGTTGAACAAAGTCTCAACCCTATTCTCTCCCGCTCGCATTCTTCCGGCCGTGCCCCTCCCCACATCATCTAGTCTCCACTGCTTGGCTTTTTGATTCAAACAAAAAACGCTCACCGGTGTATGCAGCGTCGCTGGTGCTGTGTCAGAGTTCGCTCATACCGTTCGAGGGAGGATACTACTATGATTTCAAGGATACACAAGCAATGCAGTATCGCACTGCTGGCATGTTTCATGGTTCTGTGCCTGTTTTCAGGGCGACCCGATGCGGAACAGCCAAGCCAGGAGGAGCGTCTCCGCCGTTTGGAAGAGAAGGTCGAAATGCTCATCGAACTTGTAGAGAAAAAAGATCAACAGATTCAAGATCTGCAACAGCGGCTGGAGAAAAGAACCCTGGAGGAATCTCTATCTCCGGACATGGTTCAAACGGATCGGGAAGAACGTGATTCCGTGCCGACCAAATCAGGCTCAAACTCGGCACCATCGGATCGGCAACTTGCTTCAAACCTGTCACGCTCACCCACCCTGCGATTGATTGATTTGTCCGCCATCATCAATGTGGCGAGTGGGACTTCCACGGCCACCAGCGAAGAAATCGAACAGCTTCAGCTGGGAGCGCACGACCCGCGGCGCCGCGGCTTCACCTTCCAACAACTTGAGTTGTCACTCGCGGGTGCGGTAGATCCTTATTTTACCGGAGAAGCCCATGTCATTTTTCTTGAAGATGACGTGGAACTGGAGGAAGCTTTCGTGGTTACAAACAGCCTGCCCTGGGGATTGCAATGTGAAATCGGGTACTTTCTAACCGAATTCGGACTAATCAACCCATCCCACCCCCATTCTTGGGACTGGATCGATCAGCCGGTCATCAACAGCCGCTTGTTTGGCGGCGACGGCATGCGCAGCACCGGATTGAGGGTGGGCTGGCTCACCCCGCTGCCGTGGCTCAGTGAAGTGCACGTAGGCGCACAAGATCCGTCCAGTAATCGCATGGCGAGCTTCTGGGGAGAAGGGCTGACACACTCGCATGGTTCTGGTGAAGAACACGGACACAATGAGCTCAAGGAAGGAATCGGGGGCCGACCCATTATTGACCAAGAGGTGCGTACTCTCGGTGACTTAGTCTATCTGCTGCGATGGGTCAACGCTTTGCCAACCAACAGTGAAGTAACGACACAATTAGGACTAAGCGGGCTTTATGGTCCCAACAACTCCGGCGATAACGGAGAGACCTGGATCTACGGAGCTGATCTGGTCGTGAAATGGCATCCCCGGGATCATAATACACGAGGATGGCCTTTCATTACCTGGCAAAGCGAAATCATGAAGCGCGACTATGAAGCAGATGCGTTTATCCAGGATGATAGTGTGCTGGCATCCGATACCCTCCGGGACTGGGGACTCTACAGCCAGATCCTGGTTGGATTCTGCTATCCCTGGGCTGCGGGGCTGCGCTTCGAATACGCCACATCACGTGGAAGCAGTGTTGAAGATGGCGTACGTATCGATACTTCCGATGATCCCTATCGAGACGACCGCTGCCGTCTTGCTCCGCTTGTACTGTGGAAACCTACCGAGTTTTCCCGCTTCCGCCTGCAGTACAATTACGACTGGGCCGAACACATCCACGGCCATGATGAACACTCAGTATGGCTTGGTGCAGAGTTCCTGTTTGGCACCCATTCCGATCACGATCACGAGCACTGAGAGCTACGTTCCGAGTCGGTGAGTTGTAAAGCTGATTGGAGCTGCTTTCAGGTAATCTGGTCTCGTGCCGTCTGATACATCTGAATGAGAGTCTGGTTGGACATTGCCGCCAGCGCGGTTGTTGCCATGATATGTTTCAGCTCGTCACGGCTGAGCTTGACAACGTGGGGATCCAAAACGCTTTGTGCCTGATGCAGTTTGCTCAGTGTTTCCACTGCCATGAAGAGCGGCCAGAGGCAAAAGATTCGGTAGCGTACAAGCGTGCGAGGCATTTTCAACGTGTACTGCAGCGCTTCATCAAGGTATTCCAGAGCAATGGCTATGATTCTTTCTTGGACGGCATAGAAAGCTTTCGGGTTTTGCGCGATGGAATCCTGGATTGGATCAACTCCAGCTTCCAGAAAAAACGATCGGGGAATATAGTACCACCCCCGCTCCCGGTCACCAAAGAAGTCTTTGACGATATTGGTTATCTGCAGGCCGAGGCCAAAGGCAACGCTGTGTTTCCGGAGTTCTTCTTCTATTGGAGCCGTAATCTTTTTCGATCCCGCAGCAAACAGGCCCGTGAGCATCCGGCCCACTGTTCCTGCAACATAGTAGCAGTACTGCTCAAGCTCTTGCTGATCTTCGAGAAAGGCTATCGGTCGGTCAGCATTGCGCTGCTGGAAACCGGCCATACCCGCAGCCATCTCTCTGACATACTGAGAGATAACCGCAATCATGCGGTCCGGCAGGCTTACGGTCTCATCGAACACCCGGCGGCTATTCATCAGCAAGACAGCGTAATCTGTTTCCTCAGGGAAAGTGATATCTTCCAGAAATAAGGCGATCCGGCTGCGGTACTCTTTAGCAGGAGGAAAGAGATCGGAATACTGCAGGAGCTTTTGCACCTTGAAGTTCGGAGAAAAATGGTCCTCATCCTCCAGAATATCAGCAATCCGACACAGCAGATAGGCCAAGAGCACAGCCCGATAGACATCGCCGTGGAGCACGCTGATATTAAGGGAAAAGGTTCGGGAAACCTTTGCAAGGTATTCCTGACAAAAGCGGAAATCATCGCTGTACTGTCCGGCGGGCTTGATCCGTCCGCCGGTTAAGAGTGATCGAAGTGCCATGAGGAAATCTTATTCTCAGCAATCAGGACAAACATTCACAGGAAGAATGTATATCAAGGAGGAACCGGACCTTTACAGAAAACGTGCTATACGATACCTGGGTCAACCTGCTTGCGCATCAGCTTCCGGATAAACTTGGCCACAGGAAGGATGAGCTGCTCATTTTCGCCCTCTGATATCTGCTCATGCTCATCATACGCTGCCACATCAAAAACCAATCGGCGTCCCTCAACGTGTTTTAGAAATCCTTCGGCCCGGACACGGGCTCCCAGCAGAGCAGCACCAAAGTGCGCGATGCGGATCATTGTTCCGACAGTTATGGTATTTTCAGGAAGCCGGTTCGCGATTGCGTTGCGGGCCGCCTGCTCCATAAGCAATACCACATGATGGGTGGAGAGCACCTGGACTCCGATGTTGCCGACAAAGCTCGCCAGATGATGCGGTTCCACCACCATTGTCTGTACGCCTCTGAGCCCGACCGAAATCTCAGTCATATCACCCTCCATTTAATCCTTCAGCACGCAGGATGCTGTCTGGATACCATTTCACAGTATGTATCATACCATAGTCCGGCTCTTTTTGGTAGGGGAGGGAGGGGAGGAAACGTTGTCCGTTCACCGTTCTCCGACGAAAACACTATCTGATGCCCTTGTAATAAACCAATGCAAGCGACAGTTCTTCACTTCCGCCTTCGGGTGAATCAAGAGAGCACCGTTGGCTCGTTTGCCGCCCCACAATTGTTGGGGCAACGGAAACGAACTCTTACAAGATTGTCGTGTTCGGTCCTTTACGGCGAACGGTCATCGATGAACGGTAAATGACGTATACGTCCTCAGTCCGGCATTTTTCGCGAACCTTTCCATCTGCGAAACTCCTCGATTTCCTCTTTCAGTGTCTGAGCCACTGGAGCCTTATGAGATTCCGCAAGCACCCGGTAGAGTTCAATCGTGGATTCCGCCAGAACATCTTGAGCACGAAGGATAAATACCGGCTCGTTATCACCGATCTTTGAGATGACAATTTTTCCATATTTCTTTGAGACTGCCATGGCTGCCTCCCTAAGATAGATTTTCAGTACAGTAAGATAGAGCGTATGGCCCTATACTATCTCCTTTCAAACAATTCTGACATACGGTAAGAACAGTATTTCTTTCGGCCGGAAATTTCTCTGAAGCAGTAGATCCGGAATGTTCTTCCAGGGGCGGTCGCTGGCAGAAGAAGATACTGGTGATCACATGGTTCTGGCAGGATAAGACCGGATCAGCATTTTACGGTAGAACAACGGTACGTTCCCAGTCCCGTCCATGCTTTTCTTCTGCCGTGATAGCAATCTCAAATCCGCCATCTAATACACGGTTGCCTTTGCAGGTCGGATAGTTAGATTCTGTCCCTGGTCGCCAGCAAAGCATCAGAACCTGCCCCCGCGAAGC
>Ga0116144_10002737_pt1 | contig 18498 bp, 17 predicted proteins | sample AD_UKC035_MetaG_FD_89746 | JGI IMG/M metagenome (GOLD analysis project Ga0116144, IMG submission 89746) | Active sludge microbial communities of municipal wastewater-treating anaerobic digesters from USA - AD_UKC035_MetaG | ecosystem: Engineered > Bioreactor > Anaerobic > Digestate | place: USA...
ACCAAAGACCAGCTCGTCCTGGGCGGCGTTCGCAGCGATGAAGCGACCCAGTTCCTGCTCCTGGGCATAGCGCCTGCCATCACGACCAGGCCAAGGATTGGTCCGGTAGAAATAGGCGACCCCGGCAAGACAGGTCAACACGAGCATCGTCCATTGCCATCGACGTAGCACCTCAGCGAGTCCCATACCCGCCAGTCCGCACAGCAAGGGAGCCGCTTTCAAGGCCGCGAAGTCATGCTCGGCATACTGGAGCAGTAGCATATGATCCAACAGCACCGGGAGGCCAGTGAGCGCAACGAAGAGCTTGATCTCCGGCACCACGTGATCGAACACCTTCCCTCGTCGCCATCGCACCACGAACAGGAACATCAGCAGGACGATCACCGGCAGATAGCTGATGCGGTAGTTCACAGCGATCTGCTGAAGGCTCGCAAGGATATCCGTACCCGCACCGAAGGATCCGCGCACCACGAACCGCTCCTCGAAATGGGCGATCAACGCATGGGCATCGATCACCTGCAGAAAGCGCCAGGCTGTCAGCCCGAAGGCGGCGATGAAAGCCAGCGCCGAACAACCGAAGATGCCCAGGACCGGTACCCCGCGATCGGTGCGCCAACGCGCGAACGCAATGAGCACAACGGTCATCAGTGCGAAGACTCCCAGCCAGCTGGTGTAAAGGGTGAGGAAGAGCAGGATCGTGAAGCCTGCCCACGTCCGGGTCGTTGCTCTTGCCCCTCTCCGCAGGATGCGCAGCGCGAAGACGAGCTGCCACACCCAGGGGACCTGCACGAACATGTCGCTCATGTACGCGTTGCCGTGGAACCAGAGCGTGGCCGGCACCAAGAGGTACAGCGTGCTGGCGAACAGCGGCGCCAACGACGGTGCACGGTCCAATGCGAGCCTCACCACATGGTACAGACCGATCGCGGTGAGCAGGTGGAAGCAGATGTTCATCCACTGCAGGCCGGCCGCGTTCGGTGGAATGGTGGTGAGCACGAACAGCGCGTAGGGCAGGTCGTAGGCCAGCGGTGGATGCGAGAAGTAGTACAGTCCCGCTGCGCGTTCATTGCGATGCGCCGGCCCGGATGGATACAGCGCCTCCCCCTCACGTATCCAGCCACCGGAAGGCATGCCCTGGTGGGTGATGAAGCCATCCTCCCACCAGTTCGTGAGCGCGATGAGCGTGAAGGCGGTGCAATACTCGTGGTGCGCGGAGAGCGGTCGGTCCACCAAGGGGGCGCGCACGGCCACGCTCAAGGCGAAGGCGGCGAGGAGGACGAGCAGGTCACGGCGTGGCATCGGACGAACTTACATCGGCGCCGCCCCGGCTAGTTTTGGAGGGTTGATGCGCAGCGCTCGTTCACAAGGTGCTTGGTTGGTGTTGGTAGCCTTCATCGGCGCTTCCCTCGTCTTCTTCTGGCCCACGCTGGTCTTCACCCCGTTCAGTGACGACCATTCGGCGTTGTGGAACTCCGGGGTGCGCGGCATTCCCTGGCGCAACGGCTTCTTCCGACCCCTTAGCGACGCCACTTTCCGCCTTGGGGATCTGCTTTGGGGAACATCAGTGGCGGGCCATCGCGCCTTCAACCTCGTTGTGCATGGGGTGAACGCCTTTTTACTGTTCGCATGGATGGAGCGATGGGCGGTGCGCGGCACAGCGCTGTTGTCCTCCGGACTGTTCCTGCTCTACCCCTTCCACCAGGAGTCCATCGTCTGGTTGGTCGGTCGCGAATCCGCTCTGGGAACGAGTTCCGTCCTGCTTGGATTGGTCATCCTCACCAGCGGTCCATGGAACGGCCTCCGCGCGATCCTGCTCGCAACCACACTGATGTTGGGCGCCTTGTGCTATGAAAGCGCCTTGCTCCTCGTCCCGATGGCCTTGCTCATCGCATGGTCGGGCGTGGTGCAAGGGTGGCCAACGTGGCGGCAGCTCCTTGTACCGTTGCTGCTCCCTGCGCTGTGCTATCTCGCGCTCCGCATGAACAGCACCGGTTCCTTGATCGGTGGTTACTTCAAGGACCTGGTCCTCGGCGATGATGGCCCGAGCCTCACCACGCTGCCCAAGGTGCTCGGTCGTCTCTTCCTTCCTCCTGAACCCGACCACGAGGTCCAATTGGTGCGCGGCGCATTCCTGTTGGTCCTGCTGACCATCACGGCCGTCATACTTCGGCGCTTTGGACCCGCGATGACCAGAAGATCGGTCGTCTTGCACGGCCTATTGTTGCTGATCGGTTGTTCGGTCGGTTCCATCGCGGGCGTGAGCACCGTGACGAGCGAAAGCGATCGCTTCCTCTACCTGCCATCGGCCTTCCTCTGCGCGATGGTCGCGCTGCTGATCGCTGCGATCCGTATGCCTATCGCGCGTTGGGTGGTCATCGGCTTGCTAGGCCTCACGTTCCTCTGGCAACTTCGCGCGAACCACGCCAACTGGGTTGCCGCCTCTCGGATCACACGACAAAGCGTGGACGCACTTCCAGCCGTACCGGCGCAGGGCGACCTGTGGCTCAGCGGCCTGCCGGACTCCTATCGGGGCGCTTACATTTTCCGCAACGGCTTCCCGGAAGCGGTGTCCCTTGCGGGAGGTCCGGGCGATCGCATCATCGTGGTGCCGGACGATCTCAGGATGGCGGAGGTGCTTCGGGAAGGCCTGATGTTCCGCGGAGAGCTTCATCGGCCGCGTGGCACGGACCTTTGGTACCATTGGAACGGCGTTTCCTACGACGCCATCCCCGTTCCTTAGTTTTACAGGAACGGCACTTGTCATGTGGCGACCACTTATCATCCTTCTGGCCCTTCCGCGTGCGCTCCACGCACAACCTGTCCTGAGCGATGACGACCTTCCTGCTGCCGGTACGATGTACGGGTACCACGATGTGCCCTATCTGAAGGCGGGCCCAGCCGGCGCGGCCATGCGGTGGGACTACACGGCGCTGCCCGCGGGAGCGTTGCTGCCCTACCAATGGACCACGAGCGATGTGGCACCCGGTGCAGGGGCTTTCCCGGAACATGCCGTGGTCCTCAACATTCCGGGGGAACCGGCCTCGTACTTCGTGGAGACCGACAGCACCCTGCTCTGGACGGGATCTTACAGCGACACGGCGATGCTACGATTCGATCCACCGCTGCGTTCCTTCAGTTTCCCGATCGGCATCGGGGACGCCTGGTCGGACACCGGGATCGTTGCCGTGACCGGTTCGGGCCGCATCGCGATCCGGCAGGTGATCCATTCGGTGAAAGCTGATGCCTGGGGTACGCTCATGATGCCCTATGGTCCGGTGCAGAACGTCATCCGACTGCGAAGTGAACTCACCCTTCGTGATCCCAAGCAGCCAGAACTACCCGGCCGCCGGGAGGTGCGCTACGAATGGTATTGTGATCGCACGCCGATGCCCTTGCTGATGATCATCGAGCGGACCGGCTGGTATCCGCCGGACCGGATCATGCGCTGGTTGGATGGCTCCTGGCAGAACGGCGAGATGAACCTCTTCCAGCCGATCCGCCTGCGGGTGTTCCCCGATCCCTGTGACGATGTGGCGACGATCGACCTCCCGGCTTCCCGCGCCGACCGCACGGTACTTCAACTGGTGGATGGTACGGGCACGCCGGTGAAACAGTGGCTGGCCGAGTTCACTGGACCGGAGACACGCCGGCTCGTTCTCACGATGAGCGATGTCCCCTCCGGTCACTACACCCTGGCCTGGATCGGCACGAACGGGACCCTCGGGACCGTTCGGCTGGAGCGCCGATGACCCGTATTGGCCCATGTCGTAGCTTGGAAAGCCTTAAGCTCCGTTCACGACTGAAATGACCATCGAACCGACCTACCATGAGACGCGGCTGGCCGTTGTCGAACGGCAAGCGCCGGACCTTGTCATCATCCGCTACCACGAACATGTCACCTTCGATGTGGATGGTATCGCCGAGGTGATCGACGTCTGTGAGCACCTGACGGAGGACAAGGACTTCGGCATGGTGAGCGTACTTCCCGAGGAGGGCGACATGGACATCGAAGCCATGCAGCAGGAGCACAGCACCGAAGGGATCAATGCCCGGGTGCGTGCACATGCGCTGGTGGCTTCGGAAGGACTGTTCCGCAAGGTGGCCGAGATCCACTACAACTACCATCCGCAGGAACATCAAGTGGGGATGTTCGGGACCGTGGGAGAGGCGGTGGAATGGGTGCGCGCCCGTCTGGATGGATGGTCGGTGGCGTGAGGGCTCAAGCACTCACCTGCACACCCTTCAACCCCTTGCGCTGCGGAAGCATTTCCTTCACCGCCGCGATGAGCGCCTTGTCGTCGAAGCCGCATTCCGCATAGAGCTCGTTCTGTGTGCCGTGCTCCACCCAGCGGTCGGGGATGCCCAGCCGTTTCACCTGCGCGTGGTAGCCATGGTCGGCCATGAACTCGAGCACCGCGCTGCCCATGCCGCCTTGGATCGCCCCATCCTCGATGGTGATCACCTGCTTGAACTTGCCGAAGACCTCGTGCAACAGCAGCTCGTCGATCGGTTTGGCGAATCGCATGTCGTAATGCGCCACGCTGTAGCCTTCCTCCTGCAGCGCATCGATGCCTTTCGCGGCGATGTTACCGATGTGCCCGATGCTGAGCACGGCGATATCATTGCCGGAGCGCAGCTTGCGACCCGTACCGATCTTGATCTCCTTGAAGGGCGTCTTCCACTCGGTCATCACGCCTTCGCCACGCGGATACCGGATGCTGAAGGGACCGTGGTCCTTCAATTGGGCGGTGTACATCAGATCACGCAGCTCCTCCTCGTTCATCGGCGCGCTCACGATCATGTTCGGGATGCAACGGAAGTAAGCGATGTCGAAGGCGCCGTGGTGCGTGGGACCATCGGCACCGGCCAGTCCGCCGCGGTCCAGGCAGAAGACCACGTGCAGGTTCTGCAAGGCCACGTCGTGCACCACCTGGTCGTACGCGCGTTGCATGAAGGAGCTGTAGATGTTGCAGAAGGGAACCATGCCTTGTGTGGCCATGCCGGCACTGAAGGTCACCGCGTGCTGCTCGGCGATGCCCACGTCGAATGCGCGATCGGGCATGGCCTTCATCATGATGTTGAGCGAGCAGCCGGTGGGCATGGCGGGCGTGACACCGACGATGCGCGGGTTCTTCTCGGCCAGCTCCACGATGGTGTGCCCGAAGACATCTTGGTACTTGGGCGGCTGCGGGCTCTTGGGTACCACCTTGATGATCTCGCCGGTCTCCTTGTTGAAGAGGCCTGGCGCATGCCACACAGTGGGATTGCCTTCCTCGGCGGCCTTGTAGCCCTTGCCCTTCATGGTGATCGTGTGCAGGATCTTGGGGCCCGGTATGTCCTTGAGGTCCTGGAGCACCTTCACCATGCGCTCCACATCGTGCCCGTCCACCGGACCGAAATAGCGGAAGTTGAGGCTCTCGAAGAGGTTGCTCTGCTTCAGCAGCGCGCTCTTCACGGCGTTCTCCACCTTCTGGGCGATGGCCTGCGCGTTGGGACCGAACTTGCTGATCTTGCCGAGCAGGTTCCACACCTCGTCCTTCACCTTGTTGTAGGTGTGGCTCGTGGTGATGTCCGTGAGGTACTCCTTCAGGGCACCGACGTTCGGGTCGATGCTCATGCAGTTGTCGTTGAGCACCACGAGCATGTCGGTGTTGGCGCCACCCGCGTGATTCAGCGCCTCGAAGGCCATGCCGGCGGTCATCGCCCCGTCGCCGATGATGGCCACGCACTGCCGGTCGGTCTCGCCCTTCAACTTGCTGGCCACGGCCATGCCCAAGGCACCACCGATGCTGGTGCTGCTGTGGCCCACGCCGAAGGTGTCGTATTCGCTCTCGCTCCGCTTCGGGAAGCCACTGATCCCCTTGTGGATCCGGTTGGTGTGGAAGATGTCCTTACGGCCGGTGAGGATCTTGTGGCCGTACGCCTGATGCCCCACGTCCCATACGAGCTGGTCATAGGGCGTGTTGAACACGTAATGCAGGGCCACCGTGAGCTCCACCACCCCGAGGCTGGCGCCGAAGTGGCCGCCCTTCACGCTCACCACATCGATGATGAAGTCGCGCAACTCGTTGCAGACCTGCACAAGCTGATCCTCGGAGAGGTTCCGGAGGTCGGCCGGGGTCTGGATCCGATCGAGCAGGGGATAGGCGGGGCGGGGGCTCATCTAGTAATGAACAAAAGTAACCGGTTCCCGGTTCACAGGGGGTCCGGCTCAAGAGGTCTTGAACGCGATGACCGGGCAGGTATTGCCGACGGATCGACCTTCCCGACGTTCAAGTGCCGATCGGAAGAGGTGATCGGACCATAGTACATCTCCGGACCCCGACCCTACTCGAACCGCTCATTGTAGGCCCTTTCCAGCTCTTCCCGATGCTCCGGTGCTGCAATGGCGATCAACGCCTTGGCACGTTGCTGCAGGTTCTTACCATAGAGGTAGGCCACTCCGTGCTCGGTGACCACATAATGCATATGAGCCCGCGTGGTGACCACGCCCGCGCCGGGTTTCAGGAAGGGGACGATCTTGCTGGCGCCCTTGCCGGTGGTGCTGCACAGGGCGATGATCGGCTTGCCGCCCTCGCTTAGGGCCGCTCCGCGCATGAAGTCCATCTGCCCGCCAACGCCGCTGAACTGATAGGTGCCGATGCTGTCCGCGCACACCTGCCCGGTGAGGTCCACCTCGATCGCGCTGTTGATGGCCACCACCTTGGGGTTCTCGCGGATCACCTTGCCATCGTTGACATACTGCGCGTCGAGGAAGGTGAAGAAGGGGTTGTCATCCACCAAGTCGTAAAGGCGGCGCGTGCCGAAGGCGAAGGCGGTGGCGATCTTCCCGCGGTGCTTCTTCTTGTACTTGTTGGTGATGGCGCCGCTGTGTACCAGATCGATGATGCCGTTGGAGCACATCTCGGTGTGGATGCCGAGGTCCTTGTGCCCGCCGAGAGCACCCAGGATGGCGTCGGGGATGGCGCCGATGCCCAGCTGCAGGGTGCTGCCGTCCTCCACCAGGGCGCTCACCAGTTCGGCCACGCGACGCTCCTTGGTCCCGATCTGCGCGGCGTAGTCCACCTCGGGCAGCGGGTCGTTCACCTCCACCAATGCGGCGAAGCGGCTGATGTGCACGTGGCCATCGCCGAGGGTGCGGGGCATGTGCGGGTTCACCTGCGCGATCACGATGCGGGCGTTGCGCACGGCGCTGCGGGCCACGTCCACGCTCACCCCCAGGGAACAGAAGCCATGCCGGTCGGGCGGCGACACATGCACGAGCGCCACGTCGAGCGGAAGGATGCCCTTCTCGAAGAGGCGGGGGATCTCGCTGAGGAAGACCGGGATGTAGTCGCCGTAGGGGCCGTCAACCATACCCCGCATGTTGGCACTGACGAACAAGGCGTTCAGGTTGAACGGCCCCTGCACCTCGGGCCTGTCGAAGCCCAGATCGCCAAAGGTGCTGATGGCGGTGAGTTCCACATCGTGAAGCTCGGCGTGGCGGTCCAGCAGGGCATGCACCAGACGCACCGGGGTGGCGGCGCTCCCGTGGATGAAGACGCGGTCGCCGCTGTTCACCAAGCGCACGGCCTCGGCGGCGGACATCCAGGGAAGGGCCATGGCAGCAAAGTTCGCCGATGGGACTCTTTCCCTACATCCCGATCGAAGAACGACGACCGGGCAACTATTGCCGATGAACCTTCCCCCAAATGAGGCAGGGCACTACATTTGGCACCCTACCCGACCCCAGCGCTCCGTGGAAGCCATTTCGACCCCCAACGACTATGTCCCGGTCCTGATCCAAACGGCCATCGCCGTGGGTTTCGTGGGCTTCGCACTTTCGGCGGCGGCATGGCTCGGCCCGAAGATCCACGGCAAGAAGAAGGACGAGAGCTTCGAGTGCGGCATCGAGCAGCACGGCAACGCGCGCAAGCCCTTCAGTGTGAAGTACTTGTTGATAGCCATCCTGTTCGTGCTCTTCGATGTGGAGGTCATCTTCCTCTACCCCTGGGCCGTGAACTTCAAGGCCCTTGGCGCGTTAGGCTTCGTGGAGATGGTGGTCTTCGTGGTCTTTGTGATGGCCGGTCTCTACTATGTGCTACGGAAAGGTGTAATGAAGATCGAATGAGCGAACAACGCGGCATCGAACGGCCCCGTCCGACGATCGTGAAGGCCCCGGAAGGGCACTCGGGAGAGGGCTTCTTCGCCACGCGGGTGGACCAGGCGATCGGGCTGGCCCGTGCCAACAGCCTGTGGCCCCTGCCCTTCGCCACGAGCTGCTGCGGCATCGAGTTCATGAGCACCATGAGCTCCCACTACGACCTCAGCCGCTTCGGCATGGAGCGGCTCAGTTTCAGCCCGCGCCAGAGCGACCTGTTGATGGTGATGGGCACCATCGCCAAGAAGATGGCCCCGGTGCTCCGCGATGTGTATATGCAGATGGCCGAGCCCAAGTGGGTGCTGAGCATGGGCGCCTGCGCCTGCACCGGCGGCATCTTCGACAGTTACAGCGTGTTGCAAGGCATCGACCGGGTGATCCCGGTGGATGTGTACATCCCGGGCTGCCCGCCGCGTCCCGAGCAGGTGATCGACGGCATCCTGCGGATCCAGGAGCTCGCCAGGAACGAGAGCCTGCGCCGCCGCTACAGCAAGGAATACCAGGACCTGTTGACCAAATACGCCATTGACTGATGCCGGGGTTCGCAGTGAAGGCCGAGCGCGATCAACAGGTGAAGGACCGGGTCTCCGCCGCGTTCGGTGAGCGGATCTCGGGCATGGAGCAGGAACGCGACCTCTTGTGCATCCAGGTGAGGAAGGAGGCACTGCACGACCTCTTGCGGAACCTGCGCGATGAACTCGGGTTCCACTTCCTCACCACCTGTTGCGGGATGCACTTCCCAGGTGAAGCGCAGGAATTCGGCCTCGTTTACCACCTGCACAACATGCGCGCCGGACATCGCATCCGCGTGAAGTGCCGAACGACCGCCAACGACCTCGAGTTCCAGACCGCGACCGACCTATGGGCCACCGCCAACTGGATGGAGCGCGAGGCCTGGGACTTCTTCGGCATCAAGTTCAAGGGACACCCGAACCTCAAGCGCATCCTGAACATGGAGGACTTCCCGGCCTTCCCCATGCGCAAGGACTACCCGCTGGAGGACCCGACACGCCAGGACAAGGACGACCGCTTCTTCGGACGATGAGCCAGCAGCCACCCACCGATTTCTGGTCCAAGGACCTTGTGGAAGGTCGTGACCTGCGCGAACTCACCACGCTCAATCTGGGCCCGACCCACCCCGCCACGCACGGCATCTTCCAGAACGTGCTGACGATGGACGGCGAGATCATCCTCGACGCCCAGCAGACCATCGGTTACATCCATCGCGCGTTCGAGAAGATCGCCGAGCGGCGTCCGTTCTACCAGATCACCACGCTTACGGACCGGATGAACTACTGCAGCGCCCCCATCAACAACATGGGCTGGCACATGACGGTGGAGAAGCTGCTCAACATCGAGCTGCCTGACCGGGTGCAATACATGCGGGTGATCGTGATGGAGCTGGCCCGCATCGCCGACCACATCATCTGCAATACGATCATCGGCCAGGACGTGGGCGCCACCACGCCCTTCCTCTACGTGTACCAGTGGCGGGAGCGGATCTACGAGGTGTACGAGGAGATCTGCGGCGCGCGCCTCACCACCAACATGGGCCGCATCGGTGGCTGGGAGCGCAATTGGAGCGATACGGTGTGGGCGAAGACCAAGGCGATCGTCAAGGAGCTGCCCGCCTCGCTGAAGGAGTTCGACAACATGCTCCTGCGCAACCGGATCTTCATGGACCGTACCATCGGCTGCGGACCGATCAGCGGCGAGCGTGCCCTGCAATACGGCTTCACCGGTCCCAACCTGCGGGCAGCGGGCGTGGACTACGATGTGCGGGTGGCCGATCCGTACAGCGGTTACAACGAGTTCGACTTCATCATCCCTGTAGGCACCAACGGCGACACCTACGACCGTTTCACGGTGCGCCAGGAAGAGATGCGGCAGAGCCTCTCCATCATCCGCCAGGCCCTGGAAAAGCTGGAGAAGATGAGTGACAAGACCACCTTCCGCGCGGATGTGCCCGAGTGGGTGCTGCCGCCGAAGGAGGAAGTGTACAGCGCTATGGAGCCCCTGATCTGGCACTTCAAGATCGTGATGGGCGAAACGGAGGTACCGGTGGGCGAAGTGTACCATTGTGTGGAGGGTGGCAACGGCGAGCTCGGCTTCTACCTCGTGAGCGACGGTGGCCGCGCACCCTTCCGGCTGCACCTGCGCCGGCCCTGCTACATCTACTACCAGGCCTTCCCCGAGATGATCAAAGGCAGCATGTTGAGCGACGCGATCATCACCATGAGCAGCATGAACGTGATCGCAGGTGAACTGGACGCATGAGCGCGCGCACGAGACCCATCACCACAACCGAAGGCACCAAGTCCTTCTCCTTCAGCGAGGCTGGCCTGGCGGAATGCAGGGCGCTGATGGCCCGGTACCCCGAAGGCCGCAGCAAGAGCGCGTTGATCCCGATCCTGCACATCGCACAGGCCGAGAACGACGGCTGGCTCAGCGTGAACGCCATGGACGCCGTGGCACACCTGATGGGCCTGCGGCATATCGAGGTGTATGAAGTCGCCAGCTTCTACAGCATGTTCAACCTGCACCCGGTGGGCACCTACGTGCTGGACGTCTGCCGCACCACACCCTGCATGCTTCGCGGCAGCGACGACCTGATCCATCATCTGGAGAAGAAGCTAGGCGTGCATGCGGGTGGGACCACCAGGGACGGCATGTTCACCTTGAAGGCCGTGGAATGCCTGGGTAGCTGCGGCAGCGGACCCATGCTACAATGTGGCGCCGGCTACCACGAGGACCTCACCATCGAAAAGGTGGATGCCCTGATCGATGAGCTGCGCAGCCGTAATTCACGAACGAACTACACGGATCGCTGATGGGCCGCAAACTCCTCTTCGAGCACATCACCAAGCCCGGCATCCGCGGGCTGGAAGGATACCGTGCGAACGGTGGTTACCGCAGCGTGGAGAAGGCGCTCAAGACCATGAGCCCCGAAGCCGTCCTGGAAGAGGTGAAGAAGAGCGGCCTCCGCGGTCGCGGTGGTGCCGGCTTCCCCACGGGTATGAAGTGGAGCTTCCTGGCGAAGCCGGAAGGCGTTCCACGCTACCTCGTGGTGAATGCCGACGAAAGCGAGCCAGGCACCTTCAAGGACCGCTACCTGATGGAGCGGATCCCGCATATCCTCATCGAGGGCATGATCACCTCGAGCTTCGCGCTCGGTGCGCGGGTCAGCTACATCTATATCCGAGGCGAATATTTCTACGTCGCACGGATCCTGGAACAGGCCATCGCTGAGGCGCGCGCCGCAGGTTGGCTTGGGAAGAACATCCTCGGCAGCGGCTTCGACCACGACATCCACGTGCAGGTGGGCGCAGGTGCCTATATCTGTGGCGAAGAGACCGCCCTGCTCGAGAGTTTGGAGGGCAAGCGTGGCAACCCGCGCATCAAACCCCCCTTCCCTGCGGTGAAAGGCTTGTACGGCTGCCCCACTGTGGTGAACAACGTGGAGACCATCGCGGCCGTGGTTCCCATCGTGAACGATGGCGGCGAGGAATACGCCAAAATCGGGATCGGGAGGAGCACCGGGACCAAGCTCATTAGCGCAGGCGGGAACATCAAGCGACCAGGGGTGTACGAGATCGACCTCGGCATCACCTGCGACGAGTTCATCAACAGCGATGAATACTGCGGTGGAGTGGACGGTCGTGCCTTCAAAGCCGTGGTACCCGGTGGCAGCAGCGTGCCCATCGTGCCCTACGAGCTCTTCCTGAAGACACCGGCCGGAGAGAACCGGTTGATGACCTACGAGAGCCTCAGCGATGGCGGCTTCGCACAGGGCACCATGCTGGGTTCCGGGGGATTCTATGCGTACAACGATGCCCAGTGCATCGTGCGCAGCACCTGGAACCATACACGCTTCTACCACCATGAGAGCTGTGGCCAGTGCAGCCCCTGCCGCGAAGGCACCGGATGGATGGAGAAGGTGCTGCACCGCCTCGAACACGGCGAAGGCCGTATGGAGGACATTGAGCTGCTCTGGGACATCCAACGGAAGATCGAAGGCAACACCATCTGCCCGCTGGGCGACGCGGCCGCCTGGCCGGTGGCCTCGGCCATCCGCCACTTCCGCGACGAGTTCGAATACCACGTCACCCACCGCGAGAAAGTGAAGGACCCGAAGCATTTCGCACGGGAACCTTTCCGGAAGAGTGCCAAATTCGCGACCGCTTAACCATGCCCAAGGTCACCATAGACGGCATCGCGATCGAAGTCCCCGATGGGACCACGATCCTGCAGGCGGCGCGCATGATCGGCGAACGCAACAAGGCCGACCGCTATGTGGTGCCGCCGGCCATGTGCTATTACAGCTCGTTGAAGACGAGCGGTGGTTACTGCCGCACCTGCATCGTGAAGGTGACCAAAGGCAGCGACAAGGACCCACGTCCCATGCCCAAGCCGGTGGCCAGCTGCCGCACCGCGGTGATGGACGGCATGGAGGTGGCCAACACCACCGACCCCGCGCTGATCGATGCGCGCAACGGCGTGGTGGAGATGCTGCTGATCAACCACCCCCTGGATTGCCCCATATGCGACCAGGCCGGGGAGTGCCACCTGCAGGACCTCAGCTACGAGAACGGCAAGAGCGAGAGCCGCTACGAGTTCGAGCGCCGCACCTTCGACCCGATCGACATCGGCGACACGATCAAACTGCACATGACGCGCTGCATCCTGTGCTACCGTTGTGTAAAGGTGGGCGAGCAGCTCACCGATGGGCGGGTGCATGGGGTGATCAACCGGGGCGATGTGGCGGAGATCAGCACATACATCCAGCAGAGCATCGACAACGACTTCAGCGGGAACATGATCGATGTGTGCCCGGTGGGCGCCCTCACCGACAAGACCTTCCGCTTCGCCAGCCGCGTTTGGTTCACCAAGCCGATGGACGCGCACCGGAATTGTGAGAACCCGAAGTGCAGCGGCAAGGTGGTGCTCTGGATGAAGGGCAATGAAGTGTTGCGCGTCACGGGCCGCAAGGACCAGTGGGGCGAAGTGGAGAGCTTCATCTGCAACACCTGCCGATTCGACAAGAAGGACGTCAACGCCTGGACCATCGAGGGCCCGCGCAAGATCGACCGGCACAGCGTGATCAGCCAGGGCCACTACCAGTTAAAGCGGGAACAGGCCTTGCTCGCCTCCCCTGCGCCCAACGTGCCCGAGCTGGCGAAACGAAAAGAACTGAAGGACCGATGATCATCACCACGGCCATCCTCCTGCTGGTGCTCTTCGTGATCACCCTGACCGTGGCGGCGTACTCCACTTACGGCGAGCGCAAGGTGGCGGCCTTCCTCCAGGACCGCATCGGGCCCAACCGCGCCGGTCCCTTCGGCATCCTGCAGCCCCTGGCCGACGGGGCGAAGATGTTCATGAAGGAGGACTTCATCCCGGCCGCCGCGAACAAGCGCCTCTTCATCCTGGGTCCGGCCATCGCCATGACCACCGCGCTGCTCACCGGCGTGGTGATCCCATGGGGCGGAGAACTGACCCTCTTCGGCGAGACCTTCAAGCTGCAGGGCACTGATCCGGAGATCGGCATCCTCTACGTCTTCGCCATCGTGAGCATCGGCGTGTACGGCATCATGCTCGGTGGCTGGGCCAGCAACAACAAATACGCGCTGCTCGGCGCGGTGCGTGCGGCCAGCCAGATGGTGAGCTACGAGCTCGGGCTCGGCCTGAGCATCGTGGCACTGGTCATGCTCACCGGTACGCTCAGCATGGGCGGCATCGTGGACTACCAGATCGAGCATGGATGGAACATCATCCGCCAGCCTCTTGGCTTCATCATCTTCCTGGTGTGCGCCTTCGCCGAGACCAACCGTGCACCCTTTGACATGCCCGAGTGCGAGACGGAGCTCGTGGGTGGTTACCACACCGAGTTCAGCAGCATGAAGCTGGGCTTCTTCCTCTTCGCGGAATACACCAACATGTTCATCAGCAGCGCGGTGATCGCCACGCTGTACTTCGGTGGCTACCACGTGCCTGGCCTGGACAGGCTGGGGCTGGACCCGAACATCGCCACGCTCATCGGAACGGCATCGATGTTCGCGAAGACCTTCTTCTTCATCTTCTTCTTCATGTGGGTGCGCTGGTCCACGCCGCGCTTCCGTTTCGACCAGCTGATGAACCTGGGCTGGAAGGGCCTGATCCCGCTGGGGATCGTGAACATGCTGATCACCGGCACCGTGTACTACCTCGCTGAATTCTGGAAAGGATGAGCACGTTCCAGCCCCTGACCAACCGCTCCAAGGTGGTGAGCGACAAGAAGATGACGCTCATGGAGCGCATCTATCTGCCAGCGATGGTGGGCGGGTTGCTGATCACCATCAAGCACTTCTTCCGTCGGAAACCCACGATCAAATACCCCGAGCAGAAGCGGCCGATCGCGGGGATCTACCGCGGGCAGCACGTGCTGAAGCGGGACGAGAAGGGCCGCGAACGCTGCACGGCGTGCGGGCTGTGCGCCGTGGCCTGCCCTGCGGAAGCGATCACCATGGTGAGCGGTGAACGCAAGAAGGGCGAAGAGCATTTGTACCGCGAGGAGAAGTACGCCACCGTCTACGAGATCGACATGCTGCGCTGCATCTATTGTGGCGACTGCGAGGAGGCCTGCCCCAAGGAGGCCATCTTCCTCACCGATCGCATCGTGCAGGCCGACTACCTCCGCATGCCCTTCGTCTTCGGAAAGGAGGAGCTGGTGGAACCGATGGACCCCGCCAAGCGCGTGGACGTGAGCAAGCGACAGACGCCGGAGGTGTTGAAGTTCAAACAAGAGAAGCGCCACGCGCACAACCGCTGATCCGATGCTCGCGCTCTTCTACATCCTTGCCGCCATCAGCGTCGTCAGCGCCTTGATCGTGGTGAGCGCGCGCAACCCGGTGAACAGTGTGATCTCGCTCGTGGTCTGCTTCCTCAGCATCGCAGGCCATTACATCCTGCTGAACGCCCAGTTCCTGGCCATGGTGCACGTGATCGTGTACACCGGCGCCATCATGGTGCTCTTCCTGTTCGTGATCATGCTGCTCAACCTCAACACCGCCACCGAGCCGATGAAATCGTTGGGCATGCGCGTGGCGGCGGTGACCGGAGGCGGACTGCTGTTCATCACGCTCGCCGCAGCCATCCGTCATGGGGTGGCCATCGCGGCCACCAATGCCTTCGATCCCGGCGTGGGCCTGGTGAAGACCGTTGGCCATGTGCTCTTCACCGAATTCCTGCTGCCCTTCGAGGTGAGCAGCGTGCTTTTCCTGAGCGCCATCGTGGGCGTGGTGATGCTTGCCAGGAAGGAGAAGCACCAGCCCGATGCTCCTGTTGAACCCTTGACCGAAGCCGAGCGCGCCCGGCGCACCGCGTGACCATGGAAGAGGGCATCATCACCGCCATCCGCGTGGTCCCGCTGGAGCATTACGTGCTCTTGAGCTTCCTGCTCTTCAGCATCGGTGCTGCGGGCGTCGTCTTCCGGCGCAACACCATCATCATCCTGATGTGCCTGGAGCTGATGTTCAACAGCGTGAACCTGCTGCTCACGGCCTTCAGTGCGCATCATAGCGACCCGTGTGCGCAGGTGTTCGTGTTCTTCATCATGCTCGTCGCGGCCGCCGAGGTCACCGTGGGCCTGTCCATCCTGGTCATGATGAAACGCAACGTGGACAGCGTGGACGTGAACCAATTGAACCGCTTGAAAGGATGAACCTGGATCTCCTCGCGGCCTTGGTACCTGCGCTTCCGCTCGCGGGCGCGGTGATCCTTGCCTCGTTGCGTCGCAAGCTGAGCGCGAATGGCGCCGGGGGTCTGGCCACTGCGATCATGGCAGTAGCCTTCGCCTGCAGCATCCTGCTCTTCATGGGCTTCGATGCCGCGACCGGCGGTCGTACGGTGAAGCTCCTCGACTGGATCCACGTGGGCGGCATGGAGATCCCATTGGCGTTGCGCATCGACGCGCTTTCGCTGACGATGATGTTGATCGTGACTGGCATCGGCTCGTTGATCCACCTCTACTCCATCGGCTACATGCACGAGGATGAACGCGCACCGACCTTCTTCGCGCAGCTCAACCTCTTCAGTTTCGCGATGCTGATGCTCGTGATGGGGAGCAACTTCCTGATCACCTTCATCGGCTGGGAGGGCGTTGGCCTGTGCAGCTACCTGTTGATCGGCTTCTGGTACAAGACCCCCGAGTACAACTACGCAGCGCGCAAGGCCTTCGTGATGAACCGGATCGGCGACGTGGGCATGGTGCTCGCGATGGTGCTGCTGTTCCAGCGCTTCGGCACCCTCGAGTATGCCACGATCATGGATGCGGCCACGGGCTTCAACGACCCGATGATGATCGCGGCGACGCTCTTCCTCTTCATCGGGGCCACGGGCAAGAGCGCGCAGATCCCGTTGTTCACCTGGCTGCCCGATGCCATGGCCGGTCCTACGCCCGTGAGCGCGCTGATCCACGCCGCCACCATGGTGACCGCCGGGATCTTCCTCACGGTCCGCAGCAGCGTGCTCTTTGAACTGGCGCCCTTCACGCAGGACATCATCCTCTGGGTAGGCACGGCGACCGCATTGATCGCCGCAAGCATCGGCCTGTTCCAGAACGACATCAAGAAGGTCCTTGCCTACTCCACCGTGAGCCAGTTGGGCTACATGTTCGTGGCGCTCGGTCTGGGCTCATACAGCGCAGCGATGTTCCACGTGACCACGCACGCCTTCTTCAAGGCCCTGCTCTTCCTCGGTGCGGGCAGCGTGATCCATGCGCTGGGTGGCGAGCAGGACATCCGGAAGATGGGCGGCCTGAAGGGTCATATCAAGATCACCTTCATCACCTTCTTCATCGGCACCATCGCCATTTCCGGTCTGCCCTTGATGAGCGGCTTCTTCAGCAAGGACCTGATCATGGCCTTCGCCTTCGAGCACTCACCGGCGCTCTTCGCGCTGCTGCTGATCGGCGCGCTGATGACCACCTTCTACATGTTCAGGCTGCTTTTCCTGGTGTTCTACGGGGCCTACCGCGGGAACGCTCACCCGCATGAGAGTCCGCTCTCGATGACCCTGCCCTTGATGGTGCTCGCCGTGCTGAGCGTGGTGGGCGGCGTGTTGAACCTGCCGCATCTCTTCGGCGGCCACGAAGCGATGAAACACTTCCTTATGAGCGCGGCGGACGGTATCAGCAACGAGAGCCTGGAGCTGAGCCATACGACGGAGTGGACGCTGATGGGGATCACCACGGCCCTGGTGGCGGTGATAATCTACGTGGCCTATGGACGGTTCGCGCAGCAGGCAACGCTCGAAGGCAACGAAGCCGAAATGCCCTTCTTCAAACGGTTGATCGCTCAGCGTTGGCGCGTGGATGAACTATACCGCGCGCTCTTCGAGAGACCCTACACCTGGATGAGCGCGAACCTCTTCAGCATCGCTGAGCAGAGGGTGATGGTGCCGATCATGACCGGGGTGGGTGCGGCCGCCAATGCCCTTGGCGACGGTTTCAGACGTCTCCAGACCGGCTACGTGAGCTTCCACATGCTGGCCATGCTCGGAGGGCTCATCCTCTTCCTCATCATCACCCTCATGAGCAATTGAGATGATCGCAGCGCTCCTCTTGCTCATTCCTTTCCTTGCAGGTCTCCTGCTGGTGATCGTACGTCCGGCACAGGCGCGTCCCATCGCGCTGGTGACCAGCCTGGCCTCGCTGGCCGTGGTGCTCTTCGCCTGGATCAGCTACACGGGCGGCACAGTGATCCACTACGAACACGATTGGGTCAATGCCTGGGGCCTGCGCCTCGTGGTGGGCTACGATGGCGTGGGGCTGTTGATGGTGATCCTCACAGGGGTCGTCTTCCCTTTCATCATTGGTGCAGGTTACGGACAAGTGAGTGATCGTCCTGCGCTGTTCAATGGCCTGCTGCTCTTCACGCAGTCCTTCCTCTTCCTCGTTTTCCTGGCCCAGAACGCGCTCCTGTTCTACATCGGCTATGAGCTCACCTTGATCCCGGTGTTCCTCCTGCTCCTTTCCTGGGGCGGCGCTGGTCGCCGGGCGATCACGGTGCGCTTCTTCATCTATACGTTGGTCGGTGGACTATCCCTGTTGTTCGGCATCATCTACCTGCTCGTACAGAGTGGAGGCAATGGTGATCTCTCCGCCTTGGCGAACCTGACCCTTCCGGCCAGCACGCAGCTTTGGTTGTTCTGGGCGCTCTTTCTCGCCTTCGCCATCAAGTTGCCCATCTTTCCCTTCCATAGCTGGCAGCCCGAGACCTACTACATGGCTCCCCTCCAAGGCACCATGGTCCTGGGTGCGGTGATGTTGAAGATGGGCCTGTACGGCGTGTACAAGCTCGTATTCCCGATGGTGCCTGCTG
>Ga0116144_10002740_pt1 | contig 18489 bp, 15 predicted proteins | sample AD_UKC035_MetaG_FD_89746 | JGI IMG/M metagenome (GOLD analysis project Ga0116144, IMG submission 89746) | Active sludge microbial communities of municipal wastewater-treating anaerobic digesters from USA - AD_UKC035_MetaG | ecosystem: Engineered > Bioreactor > Anaerobic > Digestate | place: USA...
CCATACCTGCCATCCGGGCACGTACTGGTGAGTGACATGCAGACCGGCCTGTGGGTCCTGGACATCGACCAGAGCACGGCGCTGAACCGCGTTCCGAACGGGCCCGCATACCGCATCGCACCCACGGTGACCACGGGCCATGTGAACATCACTCCGCTCTCCGGGACCACGACCGCTGTGCACATCCGGGTGATCACGAGCAACGGTCAGGTCGTGCACACGCTGGACCGGACCATTGGCGGACAGATCGACCTGGATATGACCGGACTGGCCGAGGGCCTCTACATCGTGTCGGTGAACGACGGCAGAAGCGATCATCACCAGCGCATCCTCAAGACCGATCACCCATGAGCCATTGGAGCGAGCGATATGAACTGGTGGTGGGCCTCGAGGTGCACGCCCAGTTGATCACAGAGAGCAAGGCGTACAGCAGCGACCCGAACGCTTACGGCGACCATCCGAACACGAATGTGAGCGTGATCACACTGGGTCATCCGGGTACGCTCCCGGTGGCGAACAAGAAGGTGGTGGAGCTGGCCGTGCGCATGGGTCTCGCCACCAACTGCACCATCGCACCATGGATGCACTACGCCCGTAAGAACTACTTCTACCCCGACCTGCCCAAAGGCTACCAGATCACGCAGGACCATACACCGATATGTACGAAGGGATATGTGGAGATCCCGAACAGCAGGACGGAGGCTGGCGCGTCACGAGAGCCATCCGCGGCGCACGGGATGACGCGCATCGGCATCACGCGGATCCACATGGAGGAGGATGCGGGCAAGAGCATCCATGATGTGGACCCCTTCAACACGTTGGTGGACCTGAACCGTGCCGGCGTGCCCTTGATCGAGATCGTGAGCGAGCCGGACATCCGCAGTGCGCAGGAAGCCTACGACTACCTGGTGGAGATCCGGCGACTGGTGCGCTACCTGGACATCTGCGATGGCAACATGGAGGAGGGCAGCTTGCGGTGCGATGCGAACATCAGCCTGCGCCCGCTCGGCAGCAGCACCTTCGGCACGCGTTGTGAGGTGAAGAACATGAACAGCTTCCGCAACGTGATGCGGGCGATCGAGCATGAGGCACAGCGCCAGAGCGAGATCCTCTCCAGCGGCGGCTCGATCAGCATGGAGACGCGCACCTTCGACGCCGCCAAAGGCATCACGCTGGGCATGCGGAGCAAGGAGCTCGCGCATGACTATCGGTACTTCCCCGAACCCGACCTCCAACCCCTGCACGTGTCCGAAGCGATGAAGGAGACGATCCGCAAGGAAATGCCCCCGTTGCCTCGCGAACTGCGCGCCAAATACACCAGCACCCTCGGCTTGAGCGACTACGATGCGGGTGTCCTTACGGACGACAAGGCGACGGCACTGTACTACGAAGGGGTCATTGCCCATACCGCGAATTACAAGGGTGCCGCCAACTGGGTGATGGGCGATGTACGCGGCTGGTTGAACGAATGCGGACTGCCCATGGAGCACTTCCCCATCAGTGCCGACCGCCTGGCCGGCCTGATCACCCTCATTGACGAAGGCAAGGTGAGCCACAGCATCGCCAGCCAGAAGCTCTTCCCGATCATGCTGGAGGATACCGGGTCGAGTGCCGCCGATCTGGCTGCGAAGCATGACCTCGTGCAACGCACGGATGAAGGCTTGATCGAGTCCATCATGCGGCAGGCGATCGCCACCTACCCGGACAAGGTGGAAGCCTACCGCAAGGGCAACAAGGGCCTGCTCGGCCTCTTCATGGGTGAAGTGATGAAAGGCACCAAGGGCAAGGCCGATCCGAAACGCGCGAACGAGGTCGTTCGCCGCATCCTCGAACAGCAATGAACCCCATGACACGTCATCTGATCCTCTTCCTCGTTCTCGGCGCTCTCGCCGCATGCACCGGCGCCGGTGGTGGCCGCACGGTGGACATCACCGTGGAGGGCGCCGGGGGCCGCACCGTCCACTTCAACCGCTTCCAGGCCAACCGGCCCATGACCGTGGATTCTGTGGAACTCGATGGCGATGGGCACGGTGTCCTGCACATCCCACCGATGCCGCTCGACTTCTACCAGCTCACGCTTGGCGATGACAAGGTCATCATCGCCCTGGACAGTAATGAGAGCGTGACCCTGGACGCTTCATTGGGCATGCTCTCCATGCCCAAGAAGGTGAGCGGCTCCCCGAACAGTGAAGCGCTTCATGCTTTCTACAGGGATTCGCGGGAATTCGACGAGCAGCGCGAGCAACTGCGCGCCGCCATGAGCAACGAACCGGACACCGCGACCATTCGGAAGTTGAACGAATTGAACGCCGCCTTCTACCAACGCTGCAAGGGCTTCGCGGCTGAGCACGCCTCCTCCCCCGCTGCACTCGCGGCCTTGGGCAAACTGGACATGCAGCGGGAACTGGGGCTCTTCAAGCAGGTTCGTGACAGTCTGCGCAGGACCATGCTACGCTCGAGCTTCTACACCATGATGCGCGATCAGGTTGACCGGTTGGAGCAGCAAGAGGTGGTGCTCAAGATGCAGGAAGAGGAAATGAAGCGCCTCAGCAACATCGTTCCAGCCGGCGGTCCCGCTCCGGAGATCCGTCAGAACACCCCGGATGGAGGCACCTTCGCCTTGAGCCAACTCCGCGGTAAAGTGGTGCTCATCGACTTCTGGGCAAGCTGGTGCCGGCCCTGCCGCATCGAGAATCCCAATGTGAAGAAGGTCTATGCCAAGTACAAGTCGAAGGGCTTCGAGATCCTTGGCGTGTCCTTGGACCGTGATCAGGCGGCGTGGGTGAAGGCGATCAAGGATGACGGGTTGCCGTGGAAGCATGTGAGCGACCTGGGCTTCTGGCAGAATGCGGCTGCACAGGAATACGGCGTACAGAGCATCCCATACACCGTGTTGGTGGACCGCGAAGGCAACATCATCGAGAAGGGACTTCGGGCGCATGACCTGGACGCGAAGCTGGCGGAGATCCTCGGTTCATGAACTGGATCCGAATGGTGAACTTCCTGAGCGGGCTCCTCGGCCCGCTCTTGGTATGCGGCCAAGGCTACTTCCAACAGCAGGTCGACTACTGGATCGACGTACGGCTGGATGACGAGGCGCACATGTTGCACGCCCAGGAGTCATTCACCTACAGGAACAACAGTCCTTCCACGCTCGATACGCTCTGGATCCACCTTTGGCCCAATGCTTACCGCGACCGGACCACCGCGCTGTGCAGGCAATTGGATGGGATGGGCGAGCTCGACCTCCATTTCGCCACCGAAGAGGAACGCGGCTGGATAGACAGCCTGGACTTCCATGCCGATGAGGCGAAGGCGGTCTGGGGCTACCACGCGATCCATCCGGACATCGGCTGGATCAAACTGAACAACCCCCTCGCACCAGGCGCACAGGTGACCATCAGCACACCCTTCCGGGTGAAGATCCCCGATGGGAAATTCTCGCGACTCGGGCATTCGAAGCAGGCGTATTACATCACACAATGGTATCCGAAGCCTGCGGTGTTCGACGCTCAGGGCTGGCATGCCATGCCCTACCTCACGCAGGGTGAGTTCTACAGCGAGTTCGGTTCCTTCGAGGTGACGATCACCCTGCCGGAGAACTACGTGGTGGGTGCGACCGGAATGCTCACCGACTCGGAAACCGAGGAACGGTTCATGGCCGAACGGGCATCACTGCCAACTGACCAGCAAGCACGTCAAAGCTTCCCGCCTTCGGCCTCCACCACGAAGACCATCCGTTACAAGCAGGACCGCGTCCATGACTTCGCGTGGTTCGCGGACAAACGCTTCATCGTGCGCAACAGCGAGGTCGTGCTGCCCGGGAGCGGTCGCCGTGTAAAGACCTGGGCGCTGTTCACCCCGAAGAACGCCGGGCTTTGGGCCGATGCCGTGAGCTACGTGAACGAGAGTGTACGATTCTACAGCGAATGGGTGGGCGAGTACCCGTATGACGCGTGCACGGCGATCGATGGTACGATCAGTGCGGGCGGTGGCATGGAGTACCCGATGATCACCATCATCGGCGACATGGGCAGCAAGGAGACGCTGGACAACGTGATCGCGCACGAGGTGGGCCACAACTGGTTCTACGGCATCCTCGGCAGCAACGAACGCGACCACGCATGGATGGATGAGGGCATGAACAGTTTCTTGGAACTGATGTACATGCGCAAACGCTACCCCGGAAGCGGTCTCACCGTTGGGGGCCTGGAGTTCCTATCCGGCTTGATCGGCGACATGCCGGATGCGCACCGCCTGCAGAACGAATGGATGTACCGCTTCAACGCGCGGCGCAACCTCGATCAACCCATCGGTCTGACATCCGCCGATCTCACCAGCACCAACTACGGCTGCATGGTGTACGCCAAGAGCGCCCTCGTCTTCGATCATCTATCGGCCTACCTCGGCGATGAGGCGATGAAGCGCTGCCTGCACAGCTACTTCGAAGCGTGGAAATTCAAACATCCACAGCCAGGCGATGTGCGGGAGGTGTTCGAGCGGGAGAGCGACAAGGACTTGAACTGGCTCTTCAAGGGGTTCCTATGCACCGATGAAAAGTACAGCGTGAAGGCGGTATCACTGGACCGCCGCTTGTGGGGTGGAATGGAGGAGCGCATGCACCTCGGCCACCGTGCGAAAGGTCCTTCCAAGGTACCCTTCGCCATCACCGGTTACCTCGGCGCGGACAGTCTGGGAACGATATGGGACTGGAACCATGGTTTCGGGCATAAGGGAAGAACGGAGTATACGCGACTACCCTGGCCCGATGTGGACCGCATCCGCATCGACGCCGGCAACCGCACACTTGATATCGACCGCCGCAACAACAGCGTGCGTTCACATGGTCTTCTTCGTCGTTGGGCGCCAGTGCGCTTCAAGTGGTTGATGGGCCTCGAGCAGAACGACGCCCGCACCATCTATTACACGCCTCTACCCGCGTGGAACGGCAACGACGGCTGGCAACTGGGCATGGCGGCCTACAACACCACCTTCCCCTCGCAACGCACCGAATGGGTCGTGGCGCCACTCTATGGCTTCGCGAGCGCGCGCTGGGGCGGTGCCGCGCGGATCGAGCATCACTTCGACCGGATGCGGAGCCGCGTATTCCAGAACATCACAGTGGGTGTGAGCGGGCGATCGGCTACGGAATTCCGGGACCATGATGACCTGGTCTGGTATGACAAGGTCTCGCCGTACCTCCACTTCGACCTGAAACGCGATCCGTTGAACAGGCCGTGGGAGCATCGGATCAGCGTGCGGGGCGTGTACATCCACAATGGCCTGGACTTCGTTACCAGCCGTGGAGAACGCATCACGGCCTCCGACGAGCGCTTCTACACCGAGCTGCAATACCGCGCCGAGAACAAGCGCAAGTTGCATCGTTCGCTCATCCTGCCCACGGTCACGCGCCATCAGGACTTCCTCCGCGCATCGTTGGAGCTGCGCCAGGCCTTCGCACTGAACGACCATAACGATGAGATCCGGTTCCGGGCCTTCGTTGGCAGCTTCCTGTGGAAACGGAACGACTACCTCGGGAACGGCCTCCATGCCTGGGGCCTGAGCTGGGGCACGGAGGACATGCTCTACGACCACGCCTACCTGGAGCGGAACGCGCGCGACCACTTCACCCGGCGGCAGTACAACACCCAACAGGGCGCGTTCAAGACGCCCTTCCTGCAAGGAGGCAGCGATACGTGGATCGGTGCTGTGAACATGGAGATCGATGTTCCAGTGCCGCTACCGCTCGCCCTGTTCGGCAGTGTAGGAATGGCACCCATCACCACCGTGACCCAGGATGGCCGGCATACCAGTAGCGTGACCTACTATGAAGCGGGCATCGGTGTCACGGCGATCCGCGATGTGCTGGAGATCTGGTTCCCACTCGTGGTGAGCGACCGGATCTCCGACGAGGAGAAGTTCCTCGATCGGTCGGTCACGGACCGGATCCGCTTCATCTTCGCGTTCGACAAGCTCGATCCCACGAAGGCCATCCGCAACCTGAAGCCGTGAGCACCCGCACCTACTTCCTTGGCGACTTCCACCTCGGCGTGCCCGATGCGGCGAGCAGTCTTGTACGGGAGAAAAGGATCGTGGCCTTCCTGGACGAAGCCGCGAAGGATGCGACCGAGATCATCCTCATGGGCGACCTCTTCGACTTCTGGTTCGAGTGGAAGTACGCCGTGCCGCGCGGGCATGTCCGATTCCTGGGCAAGCTTGCGGAGCTCACGGACAGCGGCATTCCCGTGCACCTCTTCATCGGCAACCACGACATGTGGATCTTCGACTACGTGCCGAAGGAGACCGGCGTGATCGTCCACCGGGAGCCGATCGAACGCACCATCGATGGGAAACGATTCCTGATCGGGCACGGCGATGGACTCGGCCCCGGCGATCATGGCTACAAGTTCATCAAGCAGGTCTTCCGGAACCCGGTGTGCCAATGGCTCTTCGCGCGGCTGCATCCGAACTTCGCCTTGTGGCTGGGCGATTTCTGGAGCGGCCGCAGCCGGAAGAAGAGCTACGAGAACGACCGCAAGTGGCTGGGCGAGGACAAGGAATGGCTGGTGCTGTATTGCAAGGAGCAACTCACCAAGACCCACTACGACTACATGCTCTTCGGCCACCGCCACCTCCCGATCGATCTGGAGGTGAAGCCCGGATCGCGCTACATCAACCTCGGCGATTGGATCAGCTACCACACCTACGGCGTGTTCGATGGGAATGACCTGAGGTTGATGAAACGGATGAGCGATGGTCCGCTGAGCGGTGATGTGCAGATCACGGGTGGGCCTGCTGTTTAGCAGCAGTGCTTCCATGGTATGACCAAGACCTACGCTGCTATGAACGATTCGACTTGCCCAGTTTGCAGGTCTGTGCTCATCACCAGAACAGCTTCGCCGTGCATGGAATGTGGCGCTGACGAATTTGAACCTGACCATTACCTCACACACGAATACACGGAATTCGAGGCCTACTTTGGTCAGCCGGTCATACTATGCGATTTCTGCGTAGCCGATTTCGCCTCATACGACCCAGCCTACTTCGGATTCTCGAAAGGCAGGAAGATCAGTAGCTCCGATTGGACTTTCGTACGGCGTATCAAGGACATTCAACTCGCTCCCCAGCCCTATTGCCCTACCTGCTCACATCTACTGTCGTTCATGACATTCGTGGAGGGTTGTCGGCAAGGGAATGAAAGGGGAGACTCTTAAGCAAGGTCTCGATCGGTCACTATCAATAGAAGCCGGTAAGGACTCTAACTCCCCAACCGCGCCACCAGATCCACCAAGCGCGAGCTGTACCCGTACTCATTGTCGTACCAGCCCATGATCTTCACCATGTTGCCCACAACGCTCGTCAACTGCGCATCGAAGATGCAGCTGTGCGGATCACCGACGATGTCCACGCTTACGATCGGATCCTCGGTGTAACGCAGGATCCCTTTCAAACTTCCTTCGGCCAGTTCCCTGAAGTGTGCGTTGATCGTCTCCGCGCTTTTCACGTTCTTCACCCAGCAGGTGATGTCGGTGATGGAACCATCGGGCACCGGCACACGGATGCCGCCACCGCCCAGCCGACCTTCCAGATCGGGGAAGATGCGGGTGATCGCCTTCGCCGCACCGGTCGAGGTTGGCACCATGCTCACCGCCGCCGCGCGCGCGCGACGCAGGTCCTTGTGCGGCGCATCGTGCAAACGTTGATCGCCGGTGTAGCTGTGCACCGTGGTGATGAAGCCATCTTCAATGCCGCAGAGGTCGCGGATGCCCATGATCATGGGTGCCGCACAGTTGGTGGTGCACGATGCGTTGGAGATGATCTGCTCCTCACTGCTGAGGACCTGATCGTTCACACCCAGCACCACCGTCACGATGTCCGCATCCTTTGCCGGAGCCGAAAGGAGCACCCGCTTCGCCCCTGCCTTAAAGTGGGCCGATGCCTTCTCCCGGGTGAGGAAGAGCCCCGTGCACTCGAGCACCACGTCGATGTTGAGGGCGGACCAGGGCAACGCCGCCGGATCCTTCTCCGCGAAGGCCTTCACCTTCCTACCTCCGAGGATGAGGTGTTCCGCATCGTGACCCACTTCACCTGGGAAGACGCCATGCACGGAATCATACTTGAACAGGTGCGCCAGCGTGGCATTGTCGGTGAGGTCGTTCACCGCGACGAGTTCGATGTCCGTGCGGTCCTCCAACAAGCGGGCAGTGACCCTGCCGATGCGACCGAATCCGTTGATGGCTATGCGAAGCATGTGAGGATGGGATGATGTACGACGCGTGCGGGAGTGCACGAGTGATGGGTGTGATGATGCTTGCCACCGATGTGCCAGAAGCCCTTCAACTCAGAAGAGATGCTTCTCGGCGTGGTAACTGCTGCGGACGAGCGGGCCGCTCTCCACATAGCGGAAGCCTTTAGCCATGCCCACTTCCTTGAAGCGCGCGAACCGATCGGGATGGATGAACTCCGCGACGGGAAGGTGTGCCTTGGTCGGCTGAAGGTACTGGCCGAGGGTAAGGATGTCCACGTTGACGCTGCGCAGGTCGTCCATGGTCTCCTCCACCTCCTGGTCGCTCTCGCCGAGGCCCAGCATGACGCCGCTCTTCGTGCGAAGGCCGTCGCGCTTGGCTCGCATCAGCACCTCCAGACTGCGGTCGTACTTGGCCTGGATGCGGACCTGCTTGGTGAGCCTGCGCACCGTTTCCAGATTGTGCGAAAGGATGTCCGGTGCCGCCTCGGTGACGACGGCGAGGTTCTCCCACTTGCCCTGGAAATCGGGGATCAGGGTCTCCATGGTCGTGGTCGGCGTGCGGCGCCGGATCGCCCGGATCGTACGGGCCCAGATGTCGCTACCTCCGTCCTTCAGGTCGTCCCGATCAACGCTGGTGATGACGCAATGCTTCACCCCCATCAGTTCCACGCTGCGGGCGACACGGGCGGGTTCGAAGGGGTCCACGGCTTCGGGCCGTCCGGTGGCCACGGAACAGAAGCCGCAGCTGCGCGTGCAGATGTTGCCCAGGATCATGAAGGTGGCCGTACCGGCGCCCCAGCACTCGCCCATGTTCGGGCAGTTGCCGCTCTGGCAGATGGTGTGCAGCTTGTGCTCGCTCACGATGCCCGCCACCTTGCGGTAGTTCTCGCCGATCGGTAGTTTCACCCGCAGCCAATCCGGCTTCCTGACACGCTCGGTTCCTTCCAGCGTCGCTGTCTTCTCACTCATCACACGAACTTCTTGCCGAATTGAAGGGCCAGATAGAACTCGAAGAAGACCTGTTTGTTGCGCACACCATCCAGTTCCGCCATGATCGGCACCGTCTTCTGGTAAACATCCACCATGGCACCCACCTCCAGGCCTTTCAGACCGGTGGTCTCGCCCGAGTACTCGAAGCTCAGCGCCACCCGTCCGAAGCCCCCGATATAAGGCTTGATCTCCCCGACACCGTTGAACCAGGTGGCCCGGCCGTAGATGTTCTGTACGTCGTGGATGGCCGGGTCATACCGCTCCACCGCGATGTTCTCGTAGGGGATCCTGTCCGGCTTGCCGATCTGCAGGTACACGGGCTTCAGGAGACCGATGGAAGGTCCGATGCCCCATAACACGTTCACCTCCGCGCCCGTACGCCGGATCTTGTCCGTGATCTGCCATTTGCGGCCATATGTGGGTCGCAGGATCATCAAGGAATTCTGCTTGCCGTAGAAATAGCCCCGGGCATCCTCGTAATAGGGATTGAAGCTCTTCACTTCCTTGGGATGCTTCATCCCCACGATCTCGATCCCCAGCAACCGCCGGTCGCGTGCCGTACGGTATCTGGCATGATCGAATCGAAGGCCCCAACCGGATCCGTGGAGCACGATGCCGCCATACATCTCCCGCTTGTAGGGAACCCGTGTCTCCTCATAGATGGTCTGTTGAGCCACTGCGGAGAAGCAGGACCAAAGGACCATGGACAGGAGTAGGAATGCGCGCATTGCTGCTGTGATCAACAAAGCTACGAAGCCAACGTTACCTTGGCCGGGCCTGGTACGCCGGGCATCCCATCATGGACACCGCACATGTGACCTATCTCGGAGGCCTACGCACCGAGGCCACCCATGTCCGCAGTGGACGGACGATCCAGACCGATGCACCACCGGACAACCAGGGTCTTGGCGATGCCTTCAGTCCGAGTGACCTCTTGTCCACTTCCCTGGCCAGTTGCATGATGACGATCATGGGCATTGCGGCAAGGGACAAGGACATCCCTCTCAATGGGCTGAAAGCCAGGGTGATCAAGCACATGACACCCGCGCCGCGCCGGGTGGAACGGATAGCGGTTCATCTCGAGTTGTCCGGTGCGGGGCTCGGTGACCGGGAGAAAGCCATTCTGGAGAACGCCGCCCGGACCTGTCCGGTGGCACGGAGCCTGCGCGAGGACCTCGTGCAGGACATCCATTTCAACTACGTCTAGACCAGGAACAAGGAAGCCCGGACCAGTGGCCCGGGCTGAAAATGCGGTCCGAGGGGATCAAACGCGCTGGCCAGCAGGCACTTCGTGCACCTTGCCATAGGCCGGGCACGAATGATGCGAACTACAGGCGGTGAACAGGGCACCCGTCAGGAGCACTGCCGCGATGATCTGGAGCACCTTTTTCATCGTTCGTTCGTTTGTTCGTTGAGTTGAACCCAACCGGTGTGTGCACCGGAAGTGACAAAGTTAGCCCCCGATACGAACCCTCCGGCAAAATGTTTCAAAATCGGGATACGCGATCTTCGGGACCGGATGAGCCAGGAGCATAACGAAAGCAAGCGGCCGGATATTGGAGACGGTTGGTACGAGGTGCTGGAGCCGGAATTCCGCGCTCCCTACTTCGCAGACCTCCGGGCATTCCTTGTCGCGGAGCGCAAAGAGCACACGGTGTACCCCCCCGGCCCAAGGATCTTCGCAGCGTTCAACGCCACCCCCTTCGATCAGGTGCGGGTGGTGATCCTGGGCCAGGACCCCTACCACGGACCGGGTCAAGCGCATGGCCTTAGCTTCTCTGTACCAGCAGGTGTGCCACCGCCTCCATCCCTGGCCAACATGTTCGTCGAACTGCACCGTGACCTGGGCATCCCTCGATCCCGACATGGCGACCTGAGCTCCTGGGCCGACCAAGGTGTCCTCCTGCTGAACGCCACCTTGACGGTAAGAGCATCCTCCGCCGGCTCCCACCAAGGACAAGGATGGGAGCGCTTCACGGATGCCGCCATCCGGGCCTTGTCCCAACACCACCAAGGCCTGATCTTCCTGCTCTGGGGCCGCTTCGCACAGCAAAAGGTCAGCTTGATCGATGCCGACCGGCACTATATCCTCCAGGCACCGCACCCCTCCCCGCTTTCCGCGCATAAAGGCTTCATCGGCTGCGGGCACTTCTCGCGCGTGAACGAGTTGCTGAACGCACAGGGCAAGCCCTCCATCGACTGGGCCCTACCATGAAGCTCTCCCTTCGTTGGACCGTGCTGATGGTCGTCCTCGGCCTGGTGTTGACCACTGCGGCGCAGCGCCATGTGGTGGTGTTCGAACCTGACCATCCCCTCCCGGCCAAATGGATACGACCGATCACGGTCGGCCGGTCCCTTGCGCAGGCCGACGTGGTGCGTGACCAGATCCTCTTCCTACAGGCCAGGGGCTATCTCGAGGCGAGCTGCGACACCTGCTTCGTCCGTGGCGATTCGAGCTATTGCCCCATTGCGGTAGGGCGACCATACCGATGGGCCAGGCTTCGCTCCCGCGGCATCCCTGGAGAGCTGGCGAGCGAAGCGGGCCTGCGCGAGAAGCTGTACGATGGACGACCGGTCGCACCGCGCCAGATCGCAAGCACGATACGGACCTTGTTGGAGCGGAGCGAGAACAGCGGCTACCCCTTCGCCCGGGTCTGGTTGGACAGCCTGCAGCAGACCGAGGATGGTCTGAGCGCCGTACTTCGCGCCGACCGTGGTCGCCTGGTGACCTACGACAGCGTGGTCGTGCGCGGCTCCGTGCGCACCAGCGCACGCTACCTGCAAGCCAGCATCGGCATCCGACCCGGCGACGTATACGACGAATCGGTGTTGAACGCTGTGGAGACACGGCTGCGCGAACTGCCCTTCGTAAGTCAGAAGCAACGGCCCTATGTGCAGTTCACACCGGAGAACACCAAGCTCTTCCTCTTTCTCGATGCGAAGAAGGCAAGCAGCATCAACGGCGTGCTCGGCCTGCAGCCGGATGCGAACACCGGAAAGGTGAACCTGACGGGCGACATCGACCTTCGCCTGCGCAATGCCCTAAGACGGGGCGAGGCGATAGCGCTCAACTGGCGGAGCCTGCAGAACAGCACCCAGGACCTGAAGGTCGCCGGCAACCTGCCCTTCGCCTTCAACACCCCGTTCGGGATCGATGCCAGCCTGAAGCTCTTCAAGCGCGATTCCACCTTCCTTGAAGTGACCTCGCGCATCGGCCTGGAATACCTGATGACGCGCGGCGACAAGGTGACCCTCTTCCTGAACAGCAAGAGCAACGACCGTCTCGGGTCGAACACCATCGCACAACCAGGCCTGGCGGATGTGCGGCTGATCAGTTACGGCCTCGGCTTCGTGCGCGAACGGCTTGACTATCGGTTCAATCCCCGTCGTGGACATGGCATCCAGATCGAAGGCAGCGCGGGACGGAAGCGGACGAGCCAGGCGGTATTCGGCCTGGTGGAACAGCCACTCGAGATCAACACGGTGCAGATGGAGGTACTGGGCACCCTGCTGGGCCATGTGGCCCTGGGCCGACGCAGCACACTGCGATTCGCAGCCCAAGGTGGACGGATGCTCAACGACGACCTGTACGCGAACGAACTGTACCGGATCGGCGGACTGAAGACCCTGCGCGGCATGGACGAGGCCAGTATCACCGCTTCCAGCTACACCATCGGCACCGTGGAATACCGCTTCCTGTACGAGGAGAACAGCAACTTCTTCCTCTTCGTGGACCAGGCATGGTGGGAGCGACGCGTGCAGGAGGAGTACAGCACGGACACCCCGATGGGAGTCGGCCTTGGAACGACCTTCGAGACCAAGGCCGGCCTGTTCAGCATCACCTATGCCCTCGGGCAGCAATTCGATAATCCGGTCCAACTGCGCGGAGGAAAGGTCCACTTCGGGTTCATCAGCTTGTTCTGACCGATGCGCCCAGGCTCAATATCCGGCACATACCCCTCGCCTTATCTTCGATACATGCGGCGCTCCGGCCTATTCATGGCGCTTCTTCTCCGCGGCCTCCTCGCCTACGCCGGAGGTCCGCACCAGGGCCTGGTGGACATGTTGCTGGAATACCTGCAGGCGCGCTATCCGGAGCATGGATTCACCGGCGATGTGCTCTATGTCTCCGTGAAGCGGCAACGATTGTTCCACGTGCATGGTGGGCAATTGATCCGCTCCTATCCGGTGGCCACGGCCAAGGCCGGGCTCGGATCCGAGGACGGAAGCTGGTGCACCCCCACCGGGCTGCATCGTGTGAGCGAGAAGTACGGCGACGGGGTTCCCGCGCTCGGCATCCTGAAGGACCGTGTGTTCACCGGGGCGCTCGCGGATCCGGACTTCGCGGGCGTGGACAAGGATTGGATCACCTCCCGCATCCTCTGGCTGGAAGGTCTTGAACCAGGCTTGAACCAAGGAGGGTCGGTGGACAGTCACGCGCGCTACATATACATCCATGGAACCGCCAACGAGAAGAGCGTGGGAACCGCCAGTTCCATGGGTTGCGTACGCATGCGGAATGCGGATGTCATCAAGCTCTATGACCAGGTATCCATCGGCACCTTGGTGGTGATCCTGGACAACTGAGATGTTCCCTGTTGGAAGCCCGTTCCATCGCGGTCACTGACGAGGAGCGAGGCGCGCATGGCCTGCGTACCTTCGTGCCAATGGACACCACGGCACTCCTGCTCGGCCTGGCGATCGGTGTGATCGGAGGGGCATTGCTCTGCCTCTGGTACCTGCGTGGAAAGGACAGTGGTGTCCTACGGATCCTCCGCGAGCAGCATGCACAGGAGCGAGCGGAATGGGAACGGCGATCGACTGAACTGGTGAACGAAGGTCAGCAGCGGATGCGCGAAGCGATGGATCTCAATGCCCTGCTGGCGGCCGAAACGGAGCGCAGCAGGGGTCTTCAGGAGAAGCTGGACCATCAGCAGGAGGAATTGGAGGAAGCGCAGCGACGGATGACCGTCGAGTTCGAGAACATCGCGAACCGCCTGCTCGCCGAACGTGGAAAGGAGTTGAACCAGCAACAGCACGAGAAGCTGGACACGATACTACGGCCACTGCACGACCGTATCCGCGACTTCGAGAAACAAGTGCGCGAAGCCTACGAGAGCGAGGGCAAGGAACGGCACCTGCTGAAGAGCGAAGTGGCCCGACTGGTGGAGCAGAACCAGCGTCTGAGCCAGGACGCGGACAACCTGACCCGAGCCTTGAAGGGTGACACGCAGGCGCAAGGGGCCTGGGGTGAGATGCTGCTGGAAAAACTGCTGGAGGGGTCGGGCCTGGTGAAGGGTCAGGAATTCAGCATTCAGGAAAGCACCACCCTGAGCGATGGTTCCCGATTGCGGCCCGATGCGGTGGTGTTCCTACCGGATGACAAGCACCTGGTGATCGATTCCAAGGTATCCCTGGTGCACTATGACCGTATCGCTGCGAGCACGGACGAAGCCGAACGGGAACGGCTGCTCAAACAACATGTGGACAGCCTGCGTGCGCACGCCAAAGGCCTTGGCGAGAAGGACTACAGCAAGCTCTATGGCATCCAAAGCGTGGACTTCGTGCTCATGTTCGTGCCGATCGAGCCGGCCTTCCTGCTCGCATTGCGACAACGACCGGAGATCTTCCAGGAAGCCTATGACCGACAGGTGGTGATGGTGACGCACAGCACCCTGATGGCCACGCTTCGCACCATCCACGGCATCTGGAAGAACGAACGCATCGCAAGGAACCATGTTGCCATCGCTGAACGGGCCGGTGCCTTGTACGAGAAGTTCGTGGGCTTCACCGAGGACCTGGGTCGCATCGGGAAGCATGTGAAGGAGGCGAACGACAGCTACGAGAAGGCGCTGGGGAAACTGAGCGAAGGACCGGGCAACCTCGTCCGACAGGTGGAGATGCTCAAGGACCTTGGCGCCAAAACGAACAAAGCGCTGCACGCGAAACTGCTGGAACGGGCGTTGGAACCCACAAGCGGACACTTGGAATGAAAAGGTGGAAGCATGGTTCGATGATCGGGGTCATGGCAGTGCTGGTGGCGTGCTCCTCCTCCGTCCCGTTGAGCCGGCGCGACAACCTGGCCTACATCTACGGGAAGGGAAGCGCACAGATGCCCTTGCTGGCCCGGGTCCATCACCTCGGCGATGAGCGATCGCGGATCTACTTCAAGCTGAACACCGCGGACCTGCTCTACAAGAGCGATGGCACGGGTGGTCCCTTCCATGCGAAGGTGCGGGTCCATTACGAGGCGTATGATTCGTTCGGTGCAAAGGCCCCCCTGGATAGTGCGAGCACCCTGATCGATGATCCGAGCCCCGCGCCCACGGAGGAGAAGGACCTGATCGGGAGCATGGACCTGCGCCATGCCCATCAACGTCCCTTCATTCTCAAAGTGGTGGCCCACGACCTGAACAGGGATCTGGAAAGTGCCGTATTCCTGCGGGTGGAGCGTGCGGCCGGCCTCACCGATCAGCACTTCATGCCTGTCGACACGAGCCATGGCCTGCCCTACTTCACCGACCATTTCAAGGGTGGAACCGTCCGTGTTCGGTGTGAGGTCTGTACGGGGAAGGAGTTGATCGTACGCCATCATCCTGCACGGACCGCGCTTCCCGCACCCGTGTTCGCCTCCGTCGCACCGATGGATCCCGCGATCAACGCGCCGGCTGATTCCACGTTCCGCGTGTCGGTGGATGCGAACGGCCAATTCAAGCTGGACCTTGCACGACCCGGCGCATACCGTGTCTTCTCGGACACCTCCGCTGTTCCGGCTTATTCGCTCTACTCCGTGACCGAGGCCTATCCGATCGTGACCAGCACGGATGACCTGTTGAAACCGCTTCGCTACATCACCTCGAACCAGGAGTATGACAGGATCTTGCGTAGCGACGATGTGCGCAAGGCGATCGAGAGGTTCTGGATCGATGCGGCCGGTGACCGGGAACGCGGCCGCGAAGCCATTCGGATCTACTATGGTCGGGTGGAGAACGCGAACCGCCACTTCACCTCCGAAGTGGAAGGCTGGCGCACGGACCGTGGGCTCGTGCACATCATCTTCGGCGTGCCAACATCGATCTACAAGACGGATCTCGGTGAGACCTGGATCTACGGCGAGGAGAACAACCTGATGAGCCTGGTGTTCAACTTCAAGCGACGCGATGGGTCCACCGACATGAACGACCTCGTGCTGGAACGGGACCCGCTGCTGAAAGGCGCTTGGTACCGCAATGTGGAGAGCTGGCGGAACGGACGCGTATACCATAACTGACCCCGCTTTCGAAAGGGGCCTCACGGTCAACAGCGAAGCACCACCTTTGCACCATGGCAGCGAACGACATGGTATGTGGTGTATGGCCGGTGATCGAGGCTCTGCGCGCCGGCAAGAACATCGAGAAGCTGATGATCCGCCGGGAAGCCGGCGGTGATGGGATCCGCGAGATCCGGCAGCTGGCCATGGACCGGCAGATCCCCTGGCAACCGGTCCCTGTCGAGAAGCTGGACCGCCTCACCCGCACCGAGCATCAGGGAGTGATCGCCTTTCTGAGCCAGGTGGAGGAGCAGGACCTGAACGAGGTGATCACCCGGGCTTACGAGAACGCGGAAACGCCCTTGATCCTGGCGCTGGACAGCGTGACCGACGTGCGTAACATGGGTGCCATCGCACGCAGTGCGGAGTGTTTCGGGGTGCACGCCCTCCTCGTTCCGAAGATGGGGACGGCCCGGCTCGGCCCCGATGCGGTGAAGAGCTCAGCCGGTGCCCTGCTGAGGAAGCCCGTCTGCCGGGTATCACGGCTCACGGACGGACTACATGCTGCACGCGACCATGGCCTGCGTATCGTCGCGTGTACCGAGAAAGGATCGACCGAATTGTCCGCCAGTGACCTCACGGGGCCCTTGGTCATCGTCATGGGCGCGGAGGATGAGGGCATCAGTGATGCGGTATTGCGCATGGCGGACGAACTCGTACGGATACCCATGGCCGGATCCATCGGTTCCCTCAACGTATCCGTGGCCACGGGGATCATCCTCCACGCGGCGCTCAGCCAGCGACCAGGTCGCCCGTAGACGCTGGCCACCTCCACTGGCTGGCCACCCTATCGGTCATCACCAGCCGTTGGTCCGCTGTATAACCTTTCTCATCGATCGAGGGTATAAACGCGACGGGCCGTTCCGGAAGGAGCGCTTGTGGACCACTCGACCACTGGTGCCAGGCCCGATCCGACATGAACAACGCCCTCCTCCTTCGTTCTGCGCTATGGATCCTCTGGATCGCACCGTGCTGCTCATTCGCGCAGGCACAACAGCCGGAACGCATCGTCCTCCAGCTGGATGGCCTGACCAGCGACCACCGTGATGCCATGACAAGGACCCTCGCGACGTCCGGTGAAGCCCGGATCGCTTTTGCCTGTGTTCCGGCCGGGATCCTGGTGCTTGAAGGAATTGATGGCACCAGCCGGACCCGACTCGAACAGCGCTGCCGCGAACTGGTGACCGAGCGCTCGCTCGTGCTTCGACGCAGTGAACATCCAGCAACGATCGCCCAGGCGGAAGCGGCCTGTGCACAAGTCCGTGATCGATGATGCGGCCCAGGGAACGAACCCACTCCTATCGACTGCTGATACCGGGCGTCATTCTCGGGCTGTTCTCCACCGTCGCACCCGATGCATCGGCACAATTGACGGTGGCACCGCAGACGGACCTTCAGGAACTCGCCACGACCATCGCCGGAACGGGCGTGACCATCTCCAACCCGGTCATCAACTGCCACGCGAACGGTTATGGTACGTTCGCCTACAGCGGCAACGTGCTCGGTTTGCCTGAAGGCGTGCTCCTCACGTCGGGAACGATCTCCAATGCGATCGGACCGAACAGTGCGGAGAACACCAGCTTTCAGGCACAAACGAGCGGGAACTCCATGCTGAACGTGGTCACGGGTCGTACGACCCGGGATGCCTGTCTGTTCGAATTCGACATCATCCCGAGCGGGGACAGCCTCCGGTTCAACTTCGTCTTCGCCAGTGAAGAGTACAACGAGTGGGTCGGTTCGCAGTACAATGACGTGTTCGGCTTCTTCATCAGTGGACCAGGCATCACGGGTGATCCAGGCATCGGCAATGATCACAACATCGCCCTGATACCTGGAACGGATCAAGCCGTCACGATCAACAACGTGAACAATGGTTCGAACCAAGCACACTATTTCGACAACGCCGGTGGGCAGCACATCCAGTACGATGGTATGACCCGCG